>Ga0209604_1000294_pt1 | contig 48260 bp, 43 predicted proteins | sample AD_UKC097_MetaG_FD_184405 | JGI IMG/M metagenome (GOLD analysis project Ga0209604, IMG submission 184405) | Active sludge microbial communities of municipal wastewater-treating anaerobic digesters from USA - AD_UKC097_MetaG (SPAdes) (version 2) | ecosystem: Engineered > Bioreactor > Anaerobic >...
TGCATTCTGTATTCTCATCTCTGAATTCTGCATTCTAAATTTTTCTTCCTCAATTCTGACTTCTGACTTCTGACTTCTGAATTTATTTATAATTAACCAACTCACTCAGTCCCCGGCTCATCCATCCACAGGACCAACGCATCAAGGTATAAGGCTTACGGAACAATGAAGTTTTCTGATAATAAAAAAATCCTTTTTTCTGGTTTTGCATATTATCAATAGCCCAGTTGGCAATCTTTTCGGCAAGGTCAAGATAACTTTTATCAAACCGGCTTGCTTTCACAAACGAAATTATACCTTGAGCGGAGCCATGCACATCAAAAGGATAAGTTTTATCGTTAGCCCATTTTGGGGCGCCATCAGGTAAAAACAAGTTTTCTTTATAATACGCCACTCCTTTCAGGTATTGATTCATAAATGACTGGTCGCCGCTATGGTCCATATAATCAAGGATGGCGTCAACAATGTAGCCTGTATGGTAATTATCATGCTTTCGCGGATGATCTCCGGCGGGATGCGTATAGTACCATGCACCGTAATCGGTTTGTTTGTCCACCACAAAGTTTACAAGTTTGCGGGCTTCACTTGCCAAATGTTCATCCTTTACATATTTATTGACCCGTGCCACTATGGAACCTGTAAGAATGCTTACATCCATGACTATCCAGTTGATTTTTTCGGAAGGCACATAACTGAGGCACTTCATGGTATCGTCTTCATACAATACTTTTGGCGCTTTCAGCAGAAAAGTCAGCGCGCTTTTTGATACATCTAAGTACTTTTGGTTTTTGGTGATTTCATAAGCATCCATCATGGCTGTTGTAACAAAATATGTTACCACCCGGTTAGGCAGATGCGCAGGAGCAAAAAAACCTACATCCTGCCAGGGATGCTGATAACCCCAGCACATCCCCCACTCAGTTTTTGAAGGATTTTGCAATAGCCAGTCAAGTAAACTTTCGGCCCTTGCCAGATCTTTGGCTTCACCAAACGCCTTATAACGATTCATATAAGCCATGGCAAACAAGGCTATCCCTTTTGGATTACGCGTTTTGGGAACAAAAAACAATGGCCTGATGTTTATAGGAGCGCGCATTACGACCTGGCTGTACAACAATCGCAAAAACTTATTCCCAAAAGAAAAAAACCATAAGATTTTACTGTCTAAAGCATCGTATTTATTATATCCTTTATAATCGTTAAGCTCAGCATACAAGAGTACTTTATCAAGCGATTTTGTAATTTTTCCGGTTTCCTGCGACATATACTAAAATTTGAAGCAAAATTAACAATATTGTATTTACCTGTGTAAGATTTCAGCATTCTCCCTAACGCAATAATTGCTCCGGCAAAGAAACCTTAAGGATGTACATGGGGATTTAATTACCCAAATGGGGCATATTAACTGTCCCAAACATGCATAACCCTGATTTACTGCATATTATAATTTTATTTATTTTTTTATGGAAAAATCTGCAAACCTCATCTATAAAAATACAAATTCAAAAAAGGGCTTTTTAAAAAAATTAAATAACTCATAAAAATCAATACCATGAAAACACAAAAATTCTCAAATCAAAGCCGGTTAACCAGCGTACTGGGGATGATGTTATTTCTCATCATACCCTTAAGCATGATTTCGCAAAAAAGTTACCAGATTACAGAAAACAGGGCGTTTGTTAATAGAGAGTCATTGTTAACCCACCAAATGGCTACCAGTGATGACAAAACGCTGTCGCCCTATTTTTTTATCAAAAGCGAAAGCGGCGAAACAGAACAACTGCCTCTGAAAAGCACCGGCGCGGATGTCAACATCGCCGGAGTAATAGCTGATGTTACAGTAAAACAGGTGTATGTGAATACGGGGAAAAATGTTATTGAAGCAATTTACATTTTTCCGGCATCCACGCGTGCAGCGGTTTACAGTATGAAAATGAAAGTCGGCGACCGCCTGATAACGGCAAAAATTCAGGAGAAGCAAAAAGCCCGGCAGGATTACCAGCAGGCGATAAATGAAGGCAAAAGTGCTTCGCTGCTGGAACAGCAACGTCCGAATGTTTTTCAGATGAATGTTGGCAATATTCTGCCCGGCGACACCATCAGCATTGAAATGTGTTATACCGAGCTATTGATTCCTGAACAGGGGGTGTATGAGTTTGTTTACCCCACTGTGGTTGGCCCAAGATACTCTAACCAGCCAGATGCCCTTGCATCCGCCAACGACAAATGGGTTTCGAATCCATACACCCATGCAGGAGAAAAGCCAACCTATGCCTTTAACATAGGGGTGAACCTTGCTACCGGTATGCCCATAAAAGATGTGCGTTGCCCTTCGCATGAGATGACAATAAATTATGAAAATCCAGCCAGTGCCAACCTTCGGCTAAAAAACACCGGAGTCTTTGAAGGCAACCGCGACGTGGTTATTCAATACCGCCTGGCGGACAATAAAATAGAATCGGGATTATTGTTATATCAGGGGGAAAACGGTGGGGAAAACTTTTTCCTGGCCATGGTACAACCTCCTCCTAAACCCTCTGTGGATCAGATACCGCCGCGTGAATATATTTTCATCATGGATGTTTCCGGCTCTATGTATGGGTACCCGATTGAAACCTCGAAGAAAGTGCTGAAAAATCTAATAAAAAACATTCGTACCACCGACAAATTCAACGTACTGTTGTTCGCCGGCTGTGCCAATATGCTTATGCCGCAATCAGTGTACGCCACAGAAGACAACCTTCAGAAAGCAATCAAAATGATTGATCAGCAGCAAGGATCCGGGGGCACAGAATTGCTGGCAGCCTTGAAAAAAGCCCTGTCGGTAGAAAAACAATCAGGCTTTTCACGAACCTTTGTAATTGCTACCGATGGCTATGTGGATGTAGAAAAGGAATCTTTTGAACTTATTCAAAACAACCTGAACAAAGCCAATTTCTTTGCCTTTGGCATTGGCTCATCGGTAAACCGTTTTCTTATCGAAGGCATAGCTCATGTAGGCATGGGTGAATCTTTTATCGTAACAAAACAGGAGGAGGCCGATGAAAAAGCAGAAAAATTCAGAAGCTATATACAAAACCCGGTGCTGACAGATATCAAAATAACCTATGAAGGTTTTAATGTGTACGACATAGAGCCTTCGCAAGTGCCTGATGTGCTTGCCGAAAGGCCGGTAATTATTTTCGGAAAATGGAAAGGTACTGCCTTGGGAAAAATAAAAATTTCCGGAAAAAGTGGAAAAGAAGATTTTGTTTACATCCTCGACGTGAGCAAGTCGGAGCCAAGTAAGGCAAACAATGCAATCAAGTATTTATGGGCTCGTCAGAAGATAAGGATTATGGACGATTTCAACAATGCCAGTAATGATCCGAAACTAACCGAACAAATTACCGGCCTGGGATTAAAATACAACCTGCTTACCAATTACACATCCTTTATTGCAATAGATTCGGTTGTTAGAAATGCCGGTGGCAAACAAGTTTCTGTTAAACAACCGTTACCTCTTCCCGAAAATGTGAGCGATTATGCTGTAGGAGGAGGTTATGGTTCTGCACCCAGTTCGAGTGGTTGTTTGAAATCAACACAGAGATATGCGAAACCGGTGGAGCAGGAAGTCGACCTGGAAAAATCAAAAGATCTGAATGAGTTAAGTGTTGTTGAAGAAATGCCCGAATACATTGGTGGGAGCAAAGCTATGGATGCTTTTATTAAAATGAACCTTGTTTATCCTGCCACAGCAAAAAACAAAGGGATTTCGGGAACTGTTTATGTTGAATTTACGGTGAAAGCTGATGGCAGCATTACCAATGTAACCGTGATCCGTGGGATCGGCGGTGGCTGCGACGAAGAAGCAGTAAGGGTTGTAAAGCTGATGAGCAAAAAATGGAAACCGGGAAAACAAAACGGAAAAATTGCAGCTATGAAAATGACATTGCCGATTACGTTTCAATTGAAATAGTTCAAGTATCTTTTAGATTTATTTCAAATAAGAAAGCTGGTGAAAGCCGGCTTTTTTAATATCATCAAAAAATAAGCAATGGTTTGCTATTTGAAACATTTTTTGTATTTTTGCGTAACTGCTATTACGGTAATTACGGTTACGAAATTTATAAATCATGATTTTTTATAACAGAGAAGTTGAATTACAGCTACTTAATGAAGTTAAAAAACTTTCATATAAGTCATCAAAAATGACTGTTGTGTTTGGAAGAAGGCGTATTGGTAAAACAAAACTGATATTAAAGTCCGCAGAAAAAAATGCCTTTCTTTATTTTTTTGTTGCAAGGAAAGATGAAAAATTATTATGCTCCGAGTTTGCAGAAGAAGCGCAGAATAAACTCGGTATAAAAATACTTGGGAACATTGACAAGTTTAAAGATTTATTTGAGTTGTTGCTAAATCACTCCATTCACAAACCTTTTACGCTTATCATTGACGAATTTCAGGAATTTAACCGGATAAACCCTGCAGTGTTTAGTGAGATGCAAAATATCTGGGACCAAAATAAAGATAAAACAAAACTGAACCTGATACTGAGCGGCTCGGTGTATACTCTGATGAAAAAGATATTTGAACATTCCAAAGAGCCATTGTTTGGAAGGGCTGACGAAAAAATCAATTTAAAACCATTCAGCATCGATGTATTAAAGCAAATATTTTCGGAAAATGCTGTCCAAAAAAACATGAAGGACCTGCTGGCTTTTTATACTATTACCGGAGGTATTGCAAAATACGTTGAAATTTTTAACGACAAAAAAGCATTTACTCTGAATAAAATGCTGGATGTTTTTTTCCGGGAAAACTCTTTGTTCTTAGAAGAAGGCAAAAATATCCTCATAGAGGAGTTCGGAAAAGAATATGCTATCTATTTTTCAATATTGTCGTTGATAGCTTCTTCCAAAACCTCCCGTAGCGAAATTGAATCCATCTTAGGCAAAGACATTGGCGGATACCTTGACAAACTGGAAAATGAATACTATATTATAAAAAAAATTAAACCCCTGCTGGCAAAAGGTAGCAGCAGAACACAAAAATACCTGATTGATGATAACTTTTTGAGTTTTTGGTTCCGTTTTGTGTACAAATACAGGAGTGCCGTCGAAATTGAAAATTTTGATTATCTGAAAGATATCGTCAAACGAGATTTTGACTCATACAGCGGCCCCTTTCTCGAGAAATATTTTCTTGAAAAAACAGCACTTTCAAAAAAATACAATATCATAGGTAATTATTGGGAAAAAGGAAACCAAAACCAGATTGACCTAGTGGCCATTAATCAGACAACTAAAAACATCTTGTTTGCTGAAGTTAAATTGAACATAGATAAAGCTTCTGTTGCATTGCTGAAAGAAAAAGCAAAAAACATCAGGAACAAATATAAATCTTATAAAGCCACTTATTCAACGCTATCTATTGATGATATGTAGGGCACAATGCAAAAAAAAGTTCAAGAAATTAGAAAACCTGATTTGTCAGTGAGAATTGTTTTAGACACAAAAGTCAAATACAGGGCAACTATAAATTGTAAATATGGATTAAATTTTTTGTATATTTATAATAATACAGATATATTTGTTGGTTTATTAAACGTAATATAAAAACTACAAATTAAAAAAAATGAAAATTATAATTGGAAGTGATCAAATGATTCTTTGGCTTAGAAGAAATGATATGGCTTTGAATAAATCTAATTTTATTATTGGAAGAAAAATTCGAGTAATATTAAAGACAAAGTTTAATATTGACCCGTTAAAATATAATATACGATCATTATGGCCAGATAAAAAGGAGAGCATTAGTATCAAAAATAAATCATTACCTAAAACCTCAGCACAGTATGAAATTGATATAACAGACTTAGAAGGTCTATATAATGAATTAATAATGGAATTTAAATGAAAAATATTTATACAATCATTTTTGTATCATTAACTATTACAGTTTTAGGACAGACAAATCAAGCAGTAGTTAAAGAAAACTGGAAAACAGTCCCCTATGGAAAGAAATGGGTTATTAATACCAACAAGAGTATTGTATGCATGGCAAGTACTTCTATCCATAAGTCGGGTTCAGATTGTTATGAATTATATTTTTCAACCCCTCAATTATTTTCTTATATTAACAGCTGCGAAATAGATAACCGAGGCGAAATGATTAATATAAAGACTTTTAGTTTTGTTTTTAGTGGTTCACATGAAGTTGAGAGTGGTTTTTATGAATTTACACCAATTACTATTATAGATAAAAACATATCTTTGTCTGACCTTAGAATTAATAAACCAGAAGACTTAGGATTAAAACAGCTTATTTTTAAATCCGGTGAAAAAGTCTTTGTTTCTGGTTGTATTGAAGCTCTTTTTATTGACGAAGAGAATATGACAACGCAAGATTTTATTCAACAAGAAGAAGAAAAAATAGATAAAGCAAAAAAATTTAGTATCCCCGTTCATCCTGAAAAATATGTTACACCTGGTACAAAGCCTATTCTTAAAGATAGTTTATTCAAATATGTGGTTTTTGAATGTATGGGAGTACTATCTAATAATAAAAATCAAAAAAGTGTTTACAATGATACTCAGAAATGGACGCTAACTCTTTCTCAAAAAATGTTCGAAATAAAATCTTTTGATAAAACCGAATCATATACCGTTTTAGACTCTAGGTATGATGAACAGACTAAATCACAAGAATTTCAACTTGCCGATTATAGTGGTCAATTTACTCACAAATTGAATTTGAGCTATATTTATTCCTTAAAAACATATATTATTGTTTTTGGTAGTGAGAATAATAGCTGGGAATTTCAATTTCAAAATATTATTTTAAAAGATATTCAATATCAAACCATACTGAAATAATTAATAATAAATAGAACCATATTGACAAATAGGACACAGTAGGCACTCTTAAATATTATTTCGCCCTTTGTGAATCTTAGCGTTTCTGCCCACAGTGGGGAGTCTTTATGGTAAAATATATGCTCTATGTGCGGAATTTGCGGCATCGTTGAAAAAAACAAAGACAATAGTTTACTGATGGTGGATATGCTCAAAATTATTGAGCACCGTGGGCCGGATGATTTTGCCGTACACACATACAAAGATTTTTGTTTAGGACACCGCCGCCTTTCCATCATCGACCTGAACACCGGCAACCAGCCCATTTTCAACGAAGACAAAAGCATCTGCATCATTTTTAATGGCGAGATATATAACTACAAAGAACTGAAAGAAGAACTGATAAAAAAAGGCCACCACTTTTACACCACCAGCGATACAGAAGTTATTGTGCATTTGTATGAGGAAGAAGGCAACACATTTTTCCATAAACTGAATGGTATTTTTGCTTTTGCACTGTTAGATAAGAACAAAGACCGATTGTTGCTGGTGCGCGACCATTTTGGTGTAAAACCTTTGCATTACTACTTTAACAATGGTTTGCTGATCTTCGGCTCGGAACAAAAAAGCATACTGCTTCATCCGGCTGTCAGCCGCAGCATCAATTACAATGCGCTTCACTCGCACCTGAATCTCAGGTACACCCAACGAAATGAAACGCTTTTTAAAGGAATAAAACGACTGCCGCCGGCACATTTCCTGCTGTTTGAAAACGGGCAATTACATATAAAGCGTTATTGGGAACTCACGCCTGAACCCGACACTGAAATGAACGAGGATGATGCCATCGAAAAGATGCACTTTTATATCAAACAAGCCATCGACAGGCAGTTGATGAGCGATGTCCCTCTGGGCGTATACCTCTCGGGCGGGATGGATTCGTCCACCATTGTACAGAAAATGCATGAGCTGGGTGTGCCGAAGATCAACACCTTTACCATGGGTTTCAACGAGCCAACGGATGAATTTCCCGATGCAGAACATATTGCGAAACATTTTGGCACCAACCATCACACCCTTTCACTGACACTAAATCCGATGCAGCAGTTTCCAGAGGTTATCTGGCATGCCGAAGAGCCTAAGATAAACCTACTTCAGGGTTTCAACATGTCGAAATTCGTCAGGAAAGAGATCACGGTTGTTCTTGGCGGTTTGGGTGGTGACGAGCTTTTTGCCGGTTACGATATTCATAAATTTATTTATCCTTTCAACAAATACCACACACATACGCCTGAATGGTTGCAAAAAATCCTCCGATGGAAATCAGGTTTGATTTTCAACATGCAAAATTCCACGCACACCCTGACCATTGACGAATACCGGCGAGGGATGCAGATGTTGCTTGCCATAGGCGATATCGAAAGATTTTATCTTATTTTGCGGAATGTTTGGGATTACGATAATAGATTTTACAAGGAAATTTATCATCAGAATTTTTTCAAACAAATGCAGGAACAATGTCAGAAAGTGCACACTGAATTTGATGGATTTTTCGCACGGTCAAAAAACTTAAATGCACTGGATCAGGTGTTATTCACAGAGTTTCAGAGTAAAATGGTGAATGACTACCTGCTTACAGAAGACCGTATGTCGCTGGCCAACTCGGTTGAAGAACGTGTGCCATTCCTGGACCTTGACCTGGTGAATTTCGGGTTTTCAATCCCTGTTCATCTCAAAATAAAAAACAATCAGACGAAATACCTTTTCAGGAAAGCCATGGCACAAAAACTCCCGCCAAAAATCATTACCAAGAAAAAATGGGGCTTTTCGGTAAATCCTTACATACAGTTTCAAAAAGACTTAAAAACCACTGCCGAAGCTATTCTCACACCTGAATTTATCGAAAAACAGGGAATTTTTAATTATCAGTATATCAAACGCATCATTGACCACTCCCCTCACCCCAAGATGCGCTGGCACTACAATTATCTGTGGATTGTGACGGGGTTGGCAATATGGCAAAAAATGTATATCGATTCAGATATATTTAAAACCAAAGAAATCGACATCAAAAACTATTTTTCATAATTAATCCCGCAAAGACGAAAGGCGCTAAAAAAGGAAAACAAAAACCGAAGTTATTTTTATTACTTAATTTTCTCGCAAAGACGCTAAGGCGCTAAAAAAGGAAAACAAAAACCGAATTTATTTTTATTATTTAATTTTCTCGCAAAGACGCTAAGACGCTAAGAAAGGAAAAATAAAACAAAAGAAATTTATTATATAATTTTCTCGCTAAGGCGCTAAGACGCTAAGAAAGGAAAACAAAAACCGAAGTTATTTTTATTACTTAATTTTCTCGCAAAGACGCTAAGGCGCTAAGAAAGGGAGACTGAAATCTAAGTTATATTTTTAATTTAATATTCTCAAAAAGACGCAGAGGCTCAATTACAAATAATATGAAATACTCAATAATAATCGCTACATACAACCGGTTGGAAGAGGTGAAAGAATTGCTGGCTTCTGCCGAGAATCTAGAGTTTCCAAGAGAAAAATTCGAATTTGTCTTTTCTGACGACGGCTCCACAGACGACACAGAGAATTTTCTCAGGAGCTATCAATCGGCCAGTCATCTGAATATCCGCTATTTGTATCAGCAAAACAAAGGTCCCGGCGAAGCGCGTAACCATGGCATGCGCGAATCACAAGGCGAATACTTCATTTTTGTAGATTCCGATTGTATGTTTCCGCCTGAATGGCTCCGCAAGATTGACGATCATCTGGCACAAGACCCTTTGGATTCCTGGGGCGGCCCTGATACCTGCCATGAAAGCTTTTCGCCATTGCTGAAAGCCATCAACTATTCAATGACCTCTTTTATAGGCACCGGTGGCACCCGTGGAAGCACCAAATCTGTTCAGAAAAAATTCTATCCCCGAAGTTTCAATATGGGTGTTTCAAAAAAAGTATTTGAGACCATAGGTGGTATGGGAAAACTCAGACACGGTCAGGATATGGAGTTCTCGGGAAGAATTTACAATCATGGTTTTAAAGTAGGCCTTATCGCCGATGCCTTTGTATATCATAAACGCCGTACCTCGCTAAAACGTTTTTACAAACAGGTGTTCAACTGGGGCGTGGCCCGGGTGAACCTGGGCAGGATAGATAAACAGATGTTCAAACCGGTGCATTTTCTGCCGGCCCTGCTCATTGCAGGATTTGTTCTTCTTGTTGTGCTTACGCCATTTCCTTTCTTTCCAAAATGGCTTTGGCTGATTGTTCTTGCCGGTGTGCTGGGCATTGCGGCTATTGCTTTTTTGCAGTCATTTGCCAAGTATAAAAATCTGAAAACATCATTGCTTTCAATAATCACTTTGTACATACAGATTATTGCTTATGGTCTGGGCATGTGGAAAGGACTGTTCCAGGTATGGACAGGCAAAAAAACGGCCTCGGGATATTCAAAGAATTATTACAAATAATTCCGTTCGCCAAAAATTGCCGTTCCCACCCTTACCATGGTTGAGCCTTCTTCAACGGCAATCATGTAATCGCTGCTCATACCCATAGAAATCTCCGAAAAGTACTCCTTGCCGGCAAAGAAATGTGATTTTAGCTGCTGAAATATGTTGGCAAGCAACCTGAACTCAGCGCGTACAAAGGCCTCGTCATCCACAAAACTCGCCATTCCCATCACGCCGCATATCCTGATATTTTTCATCGAGTTGTAATTATCCGAACTCAAAAGTTCCCGGGCCTTTTCGTGGGTTAATCCAAATTTACTTTCTTCAGCGGCAATATGAAATTCGAGCAAACAATCTATGACGCGGTTATTTTTCAGGGCTTCCTTATTGATTTCGGCCAGCAATCTGAGACTGTCCACGCTATGAATCAGCGACACAAAAGGAGCAATATACTTTACCTTGTTGGTTTGAAGATGCCCGATCATGTGCCATTGGATGTCGGAAGGCAATAATGCTTTTTTTTCAGCTATCTCCTGAACCTTATTTTCGCCGAAAAGTCGCTGACCGGCATCATAAGCGGCCAATATATCGTCCACCGGTTGTGTTTTCGATACGGCTACTAATTTTACACCCGCGGGAAGCTGTTGGTGCAAACTTTTTATCTTATCAGGAATTGTCATATAATCTGTAAATACAAATTTTCATAAAAATCAAACAGCCACATTAAAATCTCTCAGGCATTCATTCAGCGAGGTTTTCGTGTTCGTAGATTCTTTGCGTTTTCCAATGATCAGGGCACAGGTAACCGGGTATTTTCCGGCCGGAAATTCTTTCAGGTATGTTCCTGGTATTACCACCGACCTTTCAGGTATTACACCATGGAATTCGACAGGTTCATTTCCACTGACATCAATAATCTTTGTAGATTTTGTTATCACTACGTTAGCGCCCAGCACGGCTTCGGCTTTAACATGGACTCCTTCGACCACAATGCACCGTGAGCCGATAAAACAATTATCTTCAATAATCACTGGCGCAGCCTGCACAGGCTCCAAAACGCCACCTATTCCCACGCCGCCGCTCAGGTGTACATTTTTGCCAATCTGCGCACAGGAGCCCACGGTAGCCCAGGTATCCACCATCGTTCCGCTATCAACATAAGCGCCAATATTAACATAAGACGGCATCATCACCACACCAGGCGCTAAAAAAGCGCCATAGCGGGCTATAGCGTGCGGAACAACGCGCACCCCCAAAGATTCGTAATTCTTTTTCAGTTTTATTTTATCGCGAAATTCAAAAGGTCCCACCTCGATGGTTTCCATCTGTTGAATTGGAAAATACAAAATAACGGCCTTTTTTACCCATTCATTCAAAATCCATCCCGTATCGCCGGGTTCACACACACGCAGCGTACCCTTGTCGAGCATATCAACAACCCTGCGAATGGCACTGCAGGTGTTGTCTTCTTTGAGCAAGGCACGATTGTCCCATGCAGCATCAACCATAAGTTTTAAATCAGCAACCATAAAATTTGTTTTTGCAGTAAGCGTTCAAAGTTAAAAAAAAATGTGAAACAGCCATTTTCACACGTAAAATATAGTAGGATTAAGGCATTTTTCGTACCTTTGCACCACGAAAAAAATATGGGACGTTTACTTGCTATCGACTACGGACAAAAAAGGACAGGCATTGCAGTTACTGATGAACTTCAGTTGATTGCCAATGGATTGACAACCGTTAATTCCAGCGAGCTGATACCTTTTCTGAAAAACTACTGTTCCAAAGAAAAAGTTGAACTTATTGTAGTCGGCCAACCTTTGCAGATGAACAATACAGCTTCGGAATCAGAAAAATTTATCATTCCGTTTTTGAAAGCACTGCAAAAATCCCTACCTGGTATCCCTGTAAAAAGATATGACGAACGTTTTACTTCCAAAATGGCTTTTCAAACTATGATTGAATCGGGTATCAGCAAAAAGAAACGTCAGGATAAAGCCCTGGTTGATACCATCAGCGCCACCATTATTTTGCAATCGTACCTTGAATCACTAACAAAAACAAGCTTATGAAACTTCCTATAATTGCATACGGCACGCCCCTTCTAAAGAAAAAATCAATTGATATTGACGATACATTTCCTGATTTGAAAAAGCTGATTGCCGATATGTACGAAACCATGTATGCCTCTGTTGGCGTAGGACTGGCGGCTCCACAGGTGGGACTTAACATCAGGCTGCTGGTGGTTGACACCAACCCCTATGCTGAAGATTATCCCGAAGGAAAGAGTTTTAAAAAAGTTTTTATTAATCCTCAGATTATCGAGTTCAGCGGCAAAGAATGGTCTTTTAATGAAGGATGTCTCAGCGTGCCGGAGATAAGAGAAGATGTGGTCCGGCATGAAACCATAAAAATTGAATACTACGACGAAAATTTCAATTTTTTCTCCGAAGAATATTCCGGAATTATCTCACGGGTGATACAACACGAATACGATCATCTGGAAGGAGTATTGTTTGTTGACCGGCTGAGTTCGTTAAAAAAAATGGTACTCAAACGCAAACTTACCGATATCTCAAAAGGCCTGGTCAAAACAAAGTATAAAATGATATTTCCTTTGCAGAAAAAACACGTTTAAAAATTTAGTATTATGAGAAAAGTAATTTTTATAGTCAGCGTACTTATTGGTATGCTGCTTATTGGATGCGGACAATCAAGAGAAAAAATGTTGAACGAGATAACGGAAAAAGAAAAACCTTTTTTCTCAAACGTTCCCGTAACCGATACTGTTAAGATCAATGAAATGGTATCTCTTTATACCAGGTTTGCCGATAAATTCTCTGATGATTCGCTGTCGCCGGTATTTCTTTACAGGGCTGCCGGCCTCCAGATGAACTCCGGCAAAAACGAAGCAGCCCTTGCCTCGCTTGATAAGATTATTAAGGACCATTCGGATTTCGCTAAACTTCCGGAAGCATATTTTCTCAAGGCTTTTATTTATGATAACAACATAAAAAACCTAAAAAAAGCCCGTGAAGCATATCTGGAATTTATTCAAAAATTCCCTGAAAATGAACTGGCCGACGATGCCCAGATATCCATTAATAACCTTGGCAAGACCCCGGAGCAGATCATCAATGAGATTCAGATGAAACAAAAACAGCATGAAGACTCGCTGGCTGCCGCCTCAAAAAAATAAAGTTCATTATTTATTATAAATCGTTTCAATGGTATTCGAAACGATTTTTTTTCAATTTCTCATGACTGATACCAAAAAAAACCGCCGATACCAGCGGCTGTATGCACAGCTGTCTGATTTGGCTGAAAAAAGCGCCTATCCCCTCTCCCAGATGGCCACGATAAACGCTTTGCTGTATCACAAAATAGATTATTTTTTCTGGTGCGGATTTTACGAGGTAAAAGACAAGCACCTGGCCGTTGTCAGTTACCAGGGGCCGCTCGCCTGCCAGTTGCTGCCCCAAAACAAAGGCGTATGCTGGGCAGCGGTAAATGAAAACAAAACGATCATTGTTCCTGATGTAGAAGCCTTTCCAGGGCATATTGCCTGCAGCTCACTTTCCAAATCAGAGATTGTGGTGCCCGTGCGCAACAAAGAGGGGAAACCGGTAGCCGTGCTTGATGTGGACAGCAAAGAGTATGGTTCCTTTGACGAAACCGATGCTCTTTATCTGGAAAAAATTGTACAGCTGATACACGCCGATACCCTTTGAAATTATCAGGCAAACTCCAGCTCAAGAAAGGCTTTCAGGGCTTCGGGGTTGATTTTGGCATATAAGGTGCCGTTTTTTGTATAGGAAATATTACCTGTTTGTTCTGAAACAACTATGGTGATAGCATCAGTAATTTCGGACACCCCCACGGCGGCACGGTGCCGCAAGCCTAAGGTAGGCGGAAAATTCTCGTTACGCGTCAACGGCAACACACAACGGGCGGCCACGATACGGTTGCCGGTAATTATGATTGCGCCATCATGCAAGGGGCTGTTTTTGTAAAAAATGTTTTCAATCAATTGTTCCGAAACCCGGGCATCAATTAATTCGCCGTTGTTGATATATTCTTCAAGATTGCTTTTTTTGGAAATCACAATCAAGGCACCGGTTTTGGAAGATGAAAGTGTCTCGCACACTCTGGCAATATGGTCGAGATTTATGATGCCGCTTTGTTGAACGTTGAGTTTCCAAAAGGCCAGCCATTTTTGTTTGCGGTTCAAAAAACGGGGTGAGCCCAGCAAAAGCAAAAACTGTCTGATCTCGCGCTGAAAAACTACTATCAAAGCAATCACACCAACGCTGACAAACTGACCTAAAATTTCCGAAAGCAGGTTCATCTGAAGAATATTTACCAGTTTCCAGAAAAAATAAATGGCCACAATACCCAGGAAGATATTAATAGCCGCCGTACCCTTCATCAAACGGTAAATCTGATAAAGCAGCAAAGCAACCAGCAGGATATCGATAAAATCAGTTGCCCTGAATTTCAGAAAGTCAGCAATAAACAGCAACATAATCAAGCAAATCAAACGAATAACAATTCAAACTAATAGCTATTAAAGATTAATTCATAGCAAAAATATAAAAAAAATGAACGCAGGACTTAAACCATTAACCTGAAAAATTCATATAAATTGTTCACCCTTCGAACCCGGGCTTATTTTTTTCTTCAAAAAAATTTTTAAGCTAAAAAACCATAACAATAATGAAAATTATATATCTTTGATTCAGAAAATTATTAAGCAGGTACTTACTTTTTTTAATATGAAAAAAATAATAATACTCACCGGGCTTCTTATCATTGTTAGCATCGCTTCAGGACAGGATATACATTTTTCGCAGTACATTTATGCTCCGTTGATGCTAAATCCGGCCAATACCGGTGCTTTTAGCGGGGATCACCGCCTGACAGGAAACTACCGCAGTCAATGGAAAAGTGTTTCCCGTTCCTATACTACTTACGGCATCTCATACGATATGGGCATCCTGAAAGGCAAACTCAACGGCGGCATTCTCGGTCTTGGCATTCAGGTATTCAACGACCAGGCGGGAGATAACAAACTGGGACAAACCATGATCAATATTTCAGCAGCCTATCACTTGCCTTTAAACAGGAACAATATGCTCACGGCCGGCATACAGGGAGGCGTTGCGCAAAAAAGAATTAATATGGGCACCATGCAGTGGGACAGCCAGTACGACCCCAGTTTCCCCGATGGTTACAATGCTTCTCTGCCCTCAAACGAAACTATCAATTTCAACAATTTCTGGTATGGCGACATAGGTGCAGGCCTTTTGTGGTCTTATACTTCCAATGCCACCACCCTGTCGTCGAACGATGCCAAAAAAGTCAGCGCAGGCGTAGCTTTGTGGCACATGAACAGGCCGAAACAAACGTTTTCGGACATTGCCACCAAAAAAATGGATATGAAACTTGCCGTGCATGTGAATTCATTTATTGGTTTTAACAACACCAATTTTTCGTTACTGCCCACGGCTGCCTGGTTTATGCAGGGCCCGTCAAACGAAATCCTGTTTGGTACTTTGCTGCGATTCAGGCTCAACGACGCATCGAAATACACCAATTTTGTTACAGAGACGGCTGTTGCCATGGGATTGTTTTACCGTTGGGACGATGCTTTTATCGTGTCAGGGCAATTTGAATGGAGGCAATTTTTGCTATCGCTGAGCTACGATGTAAACACCTCTAAGCTGGCAGCAGCCAGCAAAAGTGCAGGGGGGTTAGAAGTGTCGCTCAGGTATGTAACACCTCTGCCCACCATGAAGAACAAAAGTCTGTATTAAAAAACAAGTCGGCAGTTTAAAGTGCTCATTGTCGCACCAGCCTTTTAGGTACTCATTCCGCCACACACATTAATCACCTGGCCGTTGACATAGGCTGACAGGTCGGATGCCAGAAAAAGCGCCACATTAGCGACATCTTCGGGTTTGCCCGAACGTCGCAGCGGGATATTGGCAATCCATTTCAGGCGCGCATCTTCCGGAATTTTTTGTGTCATTTCTGTTTCAATAAAACCCGGAGCTATGGCATTACAGCGGATATTGCGGGAACCTAATTCCTGGGCCACCGACTTGGTAAAACCGATAATACCCGCCTTGGACGCCGAATAGTTGGCCTGGCCGGCATTGCCGTTGACCCCTACCACTGAGCTCATATTAATTATGGAGCCAAACCGCTGCTTCAGCATCACTTTCTGACAGGCCTTGGTAAGGTTAAAAACAGATTTCAGGTTGATAGTGATTACCATATCCCACTCCTGTTCACTCATCCTCAGTAAAAGATTATCACGGGTAATGCCGGCATTGTTTACCAAAATATCAATGACCGGAAAATCGGCGAGTATCCTGTTTATGGTTTCTTCGCTCTGCATAAAAGAACTGGCATCAGAGGCATAACCTTTGGCTCTGACACCGAATTCCTGCAATGCCTTTTCGGCATTTTGCATGTTTTCGTCATAACGTAAATCTGTAAAAGCAATGTTACATCCGTTAGCAGCAAAAACCTTCGCGATGGAATACCCTATGCCGCGCGATGCCCCGGTAATAACAGCCGTTTTTCCTTCCAGTAGTTTCATGATTAAATTTTTTTTCAAAATTAGTAATAAAATAATAAATTTGAGTTTTTAATCATAAAACCTGGTTAACTACCGTTGTTAAGCTAACTATGAAGTCTGCCATCCGGATATTGATATTTTTATTGCCGTTTTTTTCTGGATTTGTTCTCCATGCCCAGCAAAAAGACAGCCTCAACAAACAGTTGCTCACTGCCTCATATGAAGGAAAAACCGATGAGGTGCTCCGGCTGCTTGAAGACAGCGCTGATATCAACACAACTACGGAAGAGGGTATCACACCGCTGATGTACGCTTCGGAAAAAGGCTATGTGGAAATAGTGAAGATTCTCTTGTTCCGGGGAGCTGACCCTAACAAAAGTCCTGAAAACGGTAGAACAGCGCTGATTAGCGCCGCCATAAATAACCATTCGGATATCGTTTATCTGCTCTTAATCTACGGTGCTTACATCAATGCTGCCGACGAATATGGAGTAACTGCACTTATTTACGCTGCCAGTTACAACCATTATGACATGACGGAGTACCTCCTGATAAACGGAGCCCAGCATGTTATCAAAGCCCAGGACGGCACCGATGCCCTGCTTTCGGCCGCTTACCACGGCAACACCGAAATCGTCAACCTGTTGTGTAATTACAATGCCGATATCAACACCGCGGACTACCAGGGCTTTACGCCATTTGCCATGGCCATCAGCCACAACGATTTGTACCTCACCGAAACGCTGATAAACCGCCAGGCAGCACAAACTGCCCCCCTTAAAAAACTTCGCTCAGTGAATCTGGTTGACTACGCCAGAATATGGAACCGGCAGCCCCTGGTAAAAAGACTGAAAAAAGAGGGCTTACACGGATCATTCTGGCCTTTTTTCAATAAACTTACCTTAAATTATCATGTGGCTACTTTCAATACCCGCGATTATTTCATGGGGGGTGGAATCGGTATTTTTGACTCGAAGTATGGAATCAGCATTGAGCTGGGATTGAATGGAAGAGTAAGGAAAAAAAGGGTGCTGGAACAACAATCAGAAGGCGTGTATTACCAGGTATGGGAAAAAAGAAATTGTGTATTTCTCAGTGTGGAAAAGCTTATCAATATTCCGACAAAAAAATCTGAACACAGGCAAGGCATTTACCTGCGGGCCAAAGGCCTGCTGACTTACGGCTCTTACGAGGGGCTCTACCACAAATCCAAAAAGAGATTTACTTTTTCTCCCGGCATAGGGTATAGTTACTGGTTCAAAAACTTCTTCCTGAAAGCAGGCTACGAATATTGCGATCTTGGGATATACAAAGATATGGACCATTGGATCACTCTTTCAGCAGGAGTTGCCATCAACCTCTCGAAAAGCAAATTAGAGAAAAAAATTTACTGGATGTAGTTATGAACATACATAAACCCTTCTTCCTGCTGGTGAATCTTTTGTGGCTATTCCTGTTGCCCGGCTGTGAATCAAATTATATCAGCAGTCCTGAAGATTGCCTTAATTATGATTATACCGACTGCAACACGTCAGAGCCCTCGGTAGTCCCCCTGCACATCAAACTCAGCATTAACAGTGAAAATCCCGTTGTTCCAATAACTATATTCCGGGGCAAATTGGAAAACAACAATATCATATTATCCGATACCGTCAATTCCTCATCATGCACTTTCTGGGTAGCCCCCGACAATTACTATACCGTGGAAGCCCGTTACCGCTCAGGCAATAACATGATTTATGCCTATGATGGCGACAATGTAAAAAAAATCAGAAACCAGGTTTGTGATTCTGTGTGCTGGACATACCAGGAAGGAAATGTGAATGTGGAATTAAGATAGGAAAGCCTGTTTCGTATCCGCTAAAATCAGCTTCCGGAATGTTTTTTCCTGAGGTGATGATTTAAAATGATATCAAATTTTGTGGAATCGAGAAAAGTGTCGAACCGGAGGTGGTCTTTACGTTCGTTGTTTTTACCAGCCATAATATCATCACCATATTCATTAAGAATAACCTTCCAGAGCAGTTCGGTGCAATAAAACTCGGAGCTGTCCTCGATATTAAAAGCATTGTCGAAAGGTATCTGCCGTTTGAGGTAATCTTGTGCCCTGCGGCTGATGGCTGACAAGGGTTTATTGATCTTTGGTTTGTACCTGATGACAATAACGGAATTGTACTGGCTGTCGCGGATAAAACTGCGGATTTCCTGAGATTGTACCCCATCCACATTGGATAAGGTGCTGGATACCGAATGTATCACCATACACTGCGAGTCGTTTTTGCAAACTATGGCACAATGAGAGATATCGTATTTTTCGTCCAGTTGTTCAACGATCATATCACTGACGAGGCCGTATCCGTGGCGCAAAATGATATCACCGTCCTGAATTTTGTTTAATTCCCCTTCAGAAAGGGCATACCTATAAAAAGATTGTTCCTGCATGCTTCGATTTTCGTAAGCATACAGGAACAACCTTACAGAGGCAGCCACTGAAAAAAGGATAATGAAAACGATAATTATTTTTTTCATTATTCAGCGGCGCACAAAAACTCTTGATTATTCTACTGCGGCGGTTGTGTCAACAGCTGTAGTATCTTCAGTTGGCATAGTTTCTTCGCCGGTACCTTCTTTTTTCTGGTCAACAAGCCATTTGCCTTCTTTTTTCACTAAGTTGAGTGATTCTTCTTTGCCATCAGCAGTATATTTACATACTGAAGCTTCTTCGGTAGTTTCGCATTTCATGTTTTCAATTTTCACTTCTTTAGCTTCCTGAGCTCCACCAACACCTGCAAAGCTTTTCATCATATCAAGCATCTGGCCGGTTTCTTCGGTAGCAATTTTCTTGGCTTCGTCAAATTCTTTTTTGTTTAAATGATTCAGATATTTTGTTGCTATGGCTTCGGGAGTGTTTCCTTTGTCGCCGCATGAGGCAAATGCTATAACAACGATAGCTGCAATTACTAAACTAAATAATTTTTTCATGGTTCTTTTTTTTGGTTATTAATTTCGATTTAACTTTGCAAAAGTAATATTATTTTTTTGATTTTAACATTTTTTATGAATTTTTTTTACTAACAATCTTGTTTGTTAGTAACTTTTCGCTGCAAAATTTTGTACCACCAGTTGATTTATTATACGCAAATGGCTGATATTATTGAGTTTACGGATTTTTTAGCCGTCCGATTACAGAAAAAGCTTCCCGGCAAAGAGGCCCATTTTAAAATGGTGCCTTCAGTCCGTTTGGACGAATTCGATCCGATACCAGAAAAAGCAAGGCTGAGCAGCGTACTGATATTGCTGTTTGAAAAAAACGCAAAAATACATACCATATTAATACAGCGTCCGGAATATAATGGTGTACACAGCGCACAGATTTCATTCCCCGGAGGAGGTTATGAAAAAAAAGACCTGTCGGCACAGCAAACGGCTTTGCGCGAAGCACAGGAAGAGATTGGCATTGATCCGGATACCATAGAAGTTATCGGCAACCTGACCGAATTGTATATTCCACCGAGCAATTACCGGGTCATACCTTATATTGCTTTCTGCCGTGAAATCGGTGAATTAAATCCGGACAGGCACGAAGTAAAAAAAATACTCACAGTGCCAATTGAGGATTTTGCAGGTACAAAAAATGTAAAATCAAAAAAAATCAAGATACAAAACGGCAGCATTTACGAAACCTGCTATTACGACATCATGGGACAGACGGTTTGGGGCGCAACTGCGATGATTTTGAGCGAATTTGCCGAACTGTATGAAGAGTTTTGTAACACAAAAATATCTTCCATCAGCAAATCAGGCGCTGACTCATTTATAAAATGAGTATTTTTGGACAACCAGGCTAATCGTCATTCATGAAAAAAAGACTATCAACGCGCCAAACCACCTTATTATTCATTGTATTGCTGATTGGAATGGGTTTTGTGTACCGTTACGACAAAATCATTTGCTTACGCCCCTGCTCTATACATCAGCACAGGCAATGCGACTGCCTTTCGATAACATACAATTATTACAAATACCACAATAATTTTTTTGAGCCACAAACCAACCTGCTGACAGGCAAAGGTTTTACCGGAAAAAATGTCTCGGAACTTCCTATTTTGCATTATAGCGTTGCCCAACTCTGGAAAGTGTTTGGTTATCATGAATGGATTTACCGGCTGCTGGTTCTATTAATTATGTTTATTGGATTGCTGGCACTTTTTAAGGTTTTCCAGTACATCCTGGATGAACCCTTTTGGCAGATTATTTTGCCTTTATGGCTTTTTTCTTCGCCAATACTCATCTATTACGGAAACAACTTTTTAGCCGATGTTCCGGCCTTGAGTTTTGCTTTTACCGGCTGGTATTTTTTCATACTTTATTTACGAAAACAAAGAATGAGCAGTCTCATACTGATATTTGTTTTCTTCGGGTTAGCCATGCTGCTCAAAATTACTGCCGGCATGAGTTTCCTGGCCCTGACAGGGTTATTTATTGCCGAACGGTTGAAAATCTTTAAAACCGGAGAAAAACCCGTCCTGAAAAAAAACATCCTTCCCATTACCCTGATATTACTGACGAGCATCATTGTTTTTGCCTGGTACTTTTATGCCAACAATTACAACAACACCCATCTCAGGCCTGATGAATCGCATACTTTTCTGACAGGCATCCTGCCAATATGGGGTTTATCTTATGCCGAAATCATTGGAATAGTGAGAATAATACTGGACTTTCAGGCTAGAAATTATTTTAATACCGCTGGATTACTATTGATACTGGTGTTTTTCATTGTTGTTGTGCTCAATTATAAAAAGCAAAATCCACACCTGCTGGTTGTCAACAGCATTATTTTTCTTTGTTGTACAAGTGGAATCATATTGTGGTTCCGGGTTTTTGATGCACATGACTATTACCTGGTAAATTATCTGATTTTTATCCCGGCAACCTGTTTGACATTTTTCAGGTTTTTGCAGACAGAGTATCCGCATTGGTTAAAATCACTGAAACTGAAAATCCCGGTGTTAGGAGTAGTCTTGTTGAGTATCTGCTGGGGGCATGCTGTGGTGGAAGCCCGTTATGCAAACGCAGACACCCCCGAACAGGACTATTCTCCTCTGCTATCCAGATATGAGGTTGACAATTACCGCTATGCACACTGGATGTACCCGCAGGAAAAACAGGCCTTTGAAACAATTACTCCCTACCTTCGCTCCATTGGTATTACTTCGGACGATAAGGTTTTCTCGTTCCCCGATCCATCGCCTAATATATCCTTATATCTCATGGGACAGCGGGGTATAGCCCTGCAACGTGATAATGGAGTGGAGCTGTTGAAATACCTTGACTTTTACAAGGACTTACACATAAAATATTTTATTCTTAGCGATTCAACCCTATTGCAGGACGAAACTACAAAGAAAATTCTCTCGAGAAAGATCGGCCAATATAAAACGGTTTCTATTTATGACATCAGCGAATGGGACTCAATTAAGGACGATACAAAATCCATCGGCGAAAGCCTGTTGCCTGCCGAGACCGGAATAACAGCCGATGCCCGGGCACGCAGGAAATGATTAATTCTAAATTATGGAAAAAGAGAGTAATTCCAAATACAACACGCAGACATTATTTTCAAGGGTTATAAAGAAATATGCCGCGGCAATCACAGGAGTTTTTTTTATTTTAATGAGCCTGTTCATCGTTAACAATATTCCGGTCAAATACTCACGGATGATATGGTCGGATGCTGAGGCCTATTATGATTACCTTCCTTACACATTTATAAAAAAAGACATTGCACACATGCATTATGCCGTGCCACTTCCCGGTGGAAACCGCCTGAACAAAGTTACCATGGGGGTTGCCATGATGGAATTACCATTTTTTTTAGCCGCACATGCTTATAGCAAAATCCAGGACCTTGGCGCCGACGGGTATTCCTTTCCTTATCAGGTGGCCTTGCTGATTTCAATAAGTGTGTACATGTTTTTGGGGTTATTCGTCTTATTCAAAATTCTCAGGCCACGCTTCGAAAAAAAAACCGCTTTTTTTACGGTAGCAGCCTTGTTTTTTGCCAGCAACCTTTATTACTACACATTTTGCGAGCCAGGCTTATCGCATGGGTATTCATTTTTTATGCTGACACTGTTTTTATTTCGACTTGACTATTTCATAAAAAATCCAAACATCAAGAATACACTCCTTTGCGGCATCCCGCTTGCCTGGGCAACCCTTATCAGGCCTACTAACATACTTTATGTGATTCTGTTTTTGCTGTATGAGGTATATTCGGTTCGTCAGTTAAAAGAAAGATTGTCTTTTATCGGCAAAAATCTCCGTTACTTTTTCATATTCCTTATTCTCGGAATCTTGTTTTATATCCCTCAAATAATGTACTGGTCTTATGTATGGGGGAAACTGAAGATATACGGTTATGTAGCTGCCGACATGCAACCCGAAACCTTTGCTTACCTTACCTCTCCTAAAATTTTCAAGGTGCTCTTCGGTGTGGAAAGCGGCTGGCTGGTATATACGCCTTTCTTTATTTTCTTTTTTATAGGATTGATTATCACACTGGTAAAAAAACTACATCATTCGTTCGCTATCCTGATCATTTTTCTGCTCATTCTTTATCTCAATGCCAGTTGGTGGAGCTATACCTTTGCCTGTTCGTTCGGATACCGCAGCCTTATTGAGTTTTATCCTCTCTTTGCTTTTCCCGTGGCCTTTTTGTTCTCCAGAATATTTGCCTCACGGCACATTATCCTAAAAACATTGATGATGCTGCTAATAGTAGTTTTTTCATTTTTCAATATCCGAATTTCGGGATTTTATTACAAAGACCCTTGTTGGGAAGTGCCGCAATGGACCTGGAATCATTACCGGAAAATTATCATCAAGGCCTTTTACATCCAACCGGATTTAAAACTTAAAGAATGGCGCGAATAAAATGCAACACTATTGTTTTTTTAATAAATTTGCCATAAAAAATAATTTTTCAAGTCATGAAGCTCCGAGCAAAATTTCTTTTTTCAGCGCTGTTGTGTTGTAGCATCCTGTTATTTGCCCAATGTAAAAAAGATGAAACAGAAGAGATACCGGTTGACGAACTGGCATTCACCGAAGCTGAAAAAAACCTGATATACAGTGGAGATAACGACTCCATAATGCGTATCATGAATTATTTTGTGCATGAAGATTCGCTGATTTTACGCAAACAATCTATCGATGTAAATCTGAATGATACTGCCATCCTGAATCGCCTTATCAAAAGAATGAAAAAAACGCTTCTTAATGAATCTAACGGTGTGGGACTTGCAGCTCCACAGGTCGGCATCAACAGAAACATCATATGGGTACAACGCCTCGACAAGGCAGGGCAGCCATTTGAGTGTTATCTCAACGCAAAAATTATTTTGTATTCAAACAAGCCCGTGATATATCCCTGGGATGGCTGCTTGTCGGTACCCGATACTTCAGGCGCATCGCATCGTTACAGCGCCGTGGTGGTTGACTACGACCTGCCCGATGGCAGCAGCCACACCGAGTTGATTGAAGGTTATTCCGGAAGCAATTTCGCCGCTATCATTTTTCAGCACGAAATTGACCACCTGAACGGTACAATATTTTTGGATCGCCTTTAAAAAAAGTAAAAATCAGAGGGCAACACCCCTGCGTTGATAGTTCCCAGTAGCGCGCCTGAGGCAGAATAGTAATTTACCTTTCCTTTCTGGACATAATCTACGGCATCGGCCACCACAATGGTATTGCTGTATGGATTCACCGCCAGTCCGTAAAAAACACTGTTTCCCTCCGGAATAAACACTGCACCGGGTAACGCAGCCGAAGACACCGGCAACCGGTAAATCCCATGATACATATAATAAACGGTGTCCTTTGTTGCATTTATCGCTATTTTATCCCAAATGTCCAGTGGGGAGCCCAGCGGATAAGTTTGTTCAACTGTCTTCTGACCAATATTGATGCGGTGAAGGGAAGCGTTGACGCTGTTATTGGCATCACCGGCACACATCACCCACAATTTATCGTTTTTATCAAGCACCAGCGAGTTTGAAGCAAAACCAAGCTGAAGGCTATCGCTAACGGCATCTGTGAGGGTATTGATAAAATAAAGCTTATCGGTGCGGGTGTTGGTAGCAAACAATGTACCCTCATGGTACAGCATCTCTTCGGTGCTACCGTTCACCGTAATGGTGCCACTAATCTGATTGGTATTCAAATCGACAATGCTTATTTGGTTGCTGTACAAATCGCTCACATAAGCTTTGGTAGGGCTGACAGGAACAAAATAACGCGGAGAAACAAATCCGCTGATTACACCACACGACGCAAAGTTGCTGATATTGACAACCTCAATCTTGTTGGAATTATTCACGACGATATAAGCTTTTCCCTGATAAACCGTAATGGATTGAGCCACATCGCCCAACGGCCTGTTATTAACTATCTGAAAAATGTCTTCCTGGTATTCCTGATCAGAAAAATTGTAATAAGTAACAGAAGCGTTACTCCATTGGAAGTTGCCTTCGTTAACAATAAAAACACCATGACTGGCACTAATATCGATATCCGTATCATCGGGCGGGGTATCCTTTTTACAGGAATACATGCAAGCCATCATAAAGACACCGGCAAAAAACAGAAAAAACTTTTTCATTTTATTATCGTTATTTTTTTCACAACATTATTGCTTTCATCTGAAACACGTATGAGGTACAACCCTGCCGGAACATCCGACAAGTCAATGCATGTGTTACAGGACTCCGCACGGGTAGTTTTCATGATTTTTCCTTCAGCACTTACCAAAGATATTGCAATGTGTGCAGAACATTTTTCAGTAACAACATACAGGTAGTTATTTGCCGGAACCGGATACACGCTGATATAGGTTTTATCATCAACCCTTGCAATGCTGGAATTCAGCTGATGTATCACCCCTACGGCATCAAGGTCAAAACCCGAGGCCGGGAAAGGCGTGGGCCACGGATCGTTGATTTTGTGGTTAAAAGCATCATAGGTAGCGTAACCTGTTTCGATGGAGCCAACCACATCAACAACTCTGATGTGGGTGATATAGTTAACATCAAGGCCGGGCGTGCCTTCCAACTCCTGCAAGTCGAAAGGTGTTCCGAACATGCCGCGGTATTTTCCTGCCAGGTTGTTAATTTTGGCGGCATCCATCACCTCATCAAAAGCGCCCACCTGCACCAAAGTATCGGTAAGCGAAGTAGCCGGAAAACGGAAATAATTTTCCCCGTCGGAGCTTACTTCAACAAAAGCCAGTTCAAGAAAAGTATCGGAAAACGAGTTTTCAAATACAGCAAAGTCCCACGACGGACCATTAACAATGGGGCTGTCAAAAGTAACTACAGCGGTACCGCCGTCGCCCAGGCTCACCACGCCGTTTGTCCCGGCAGGCCCCACAGCCATGGAGCTATCGCCCACGCTGGCCCGGCCCAGCGACGTGTCGGCAATGTGTTGCCAGCCGCGTTCGACAAAACACTGTGATGCCCAACCGACAAAAACCGAACTGTCTTTATGAATTGCCGTGGTTCCTGGCTGGCCGGCAGGTGGAGGAAACTGTCCTTTCACGAACAGTGGAAAAAAAACAAATAAAATTATACTAACCAATAAGACTCTCATTTTTATTTTTTGATAAATTTGGAATAAAACACGGAATTATTGTTACTCACTTCAACAATATATATCCCCGGAGCCCAACCACTAAGATTCACCAATGAATTACCGGAACTTTGCGGTATAATCCAATTTCCTTTCATATCAAAAATACGAATACGCGAATTTGTATCCCCGGGGTTAACAACAATCCAATCCTCAGCGGGGTTAGGATAAACAGTTATGTTTTCCGGTATATTTTCACTGACACCAGCAAAACTGTTGTGATTCGTAATCAGGTTATCCATGCAGAAATAGGTCGGGTTGTTGATCCCAAACCCACCGGCGGTATCAGTTGAGAATAATTTAAACTCCAGGCTGTCAACCATTCCTAAAGAAGTTAAATCAACCCATTGCCAGTCTTTGACGATATAATCCTGTGCCGGGGACGGAAACCTGAAATCAGCAAGGTAAAACAAGACACTATCGTTTTTTTTATTTCCGTCTTTATAGGCGTATACAGACAGTGCAAACCAATCCGGGTCAGAGCCGTTTACACCTCCGAATTTTTTTGCCGGACCGCCGCCATTTTTCATCGTCAGATAGCCATAGGTCGAATTAGTGATGTAAAACCCGCTGACTGTATCGCCTTTGGCTATACCATTCAATCTGATACGAGGCAAAGGATCGAAGGCGCTCACATAACACACGGCATACTTATCCGAGGAGTCAAATCCTAAAGCAGTAATCGCACTATATTCATTGGTATAGCTCTGTGTCGTGGTATCGCGTTTATTTGAATACGAAAATCCGTTCCACGATGTAATACCACCTCCCCAATCAGTAAAATTATTCGTAAATGAAGCATTTCCGCTTGAGAAAAAACCGCTTAAATCGGATCCATTCCAGAAAGTATCGGCCGGCAGCGGAAGGTTTTCAAAATCGGCTATTGTTTGCGCCTCTACGCGGTTGTTTGATAAAAACAAGATCGTAAAGACCATCCCGCTGAAAAAAAGAAATAGTTTTTTCATTGTTTGATTTTTTTATTTGTTAATGAATGTTTGAAATTTACTGTAACTCCTGTTTTAAAATTAATTCCGGGCATAGCCTGCCATGCCACCGAAAAATATTTCTGATTCCAGATATTATTGACCTGGAAAAAAACATTAAAAGTGAACTTCTTATAATAAAAATCTTTTGAAGCGAACAAATTCCCGATAAAATAAGGATCCAGAAAATCCGTATTATCGTAAGCCGTATATCGTCTGGAATTGTACTCTACATTAAAGTTAACATTAAATGTTTTATAGATCATGTCAAAGCCAGTATTAGCTATCCATTCAGGGGTATATACCATCTGATGGCCGATGCTGCTTTTGTTATTACTTTTTTGAACAGTGGATTTAACATAGGCTGCTTTGCCTGAAAAGATAAGGATAAAACTTCTTAGTTCTGTATTAACCTTTAGATTGATTTCCGCGCCCCGGCTCCACACAGCCTGAATATTCTTAGGGGACCAGTACGATGATTCGGGCAACCAGATGATCAGGTTTTGCGTATTATTGTTAAATCCGGATACCGTATAATCCAACCGGGTCTTATTCCAGATCACATGTTGTTTTATCCCAAATTCTTCAGCATATCCGTTTTCGGGTTTAAGGTCTGTATTACCGCCGGGATACCAGTACAGGTCATTTAATGTAGGAATACGGTAATTTCTGCTGAAGTTTACATACATCAGTAAATCTTTGTACAAACGGATATCCATAGCAAATGAAGGCAATAAAGGCACAAAACTATAATTACTGTATTCTTCCCTCATAGCAAGGTTCAACTTCCACTTATCGGTTTTACTTGTTGCAGTGTAGGAAACAAAAGCCGACAATTCCTGCTGAGAATGTTTTTGAGTATAATAATCGCAGTATCCGGAGGTATATTTATAATGCACACCGGCATTCATCGTATGATACGGGAACAGTTTAAAATATATCTCATATTCCGAAACTGATGCCGTGGTACCGCTGGCTGAATTTATGAGTTTGTCGGGCTCCTCATACTTATATTCATCGACAAGCAAAGCGGTACGAACATACATTTTATATTTCTTCCCTTTGTTTTCCCATTCCAGGGCCGGACGAAAAAATTCATCTTTTTGCCTGACACTGCTATATTCCTGGGACATCAAAGGCGGAATCTGCCTTCTGCTTTCCTGTATCCACAGGCGGAAAGTCAGTTGATTCCTTTCATTTATTCTAAATGCCTTATCGTGCATGACGCCATAACTGACCATTTCAGAATTTGTTTGCCGGACTTTTGGGGAACCGTATTGTGCATTATTAATGAATGGGAAATCATTTTTTCCTTCCTGGTAAAATGCTCTGACTACTAATGCGCCTTTTTTCCTGCTGATTCCTAATTTAAAATTTACCGAATAGTTCGCAAAACTCCCATAAGAAGCACCGATAGCCACATCCAGCCCTTTGCCGTACACCGGTTCATTGGAAAGATGAATGGCGCCTCCTAATGCGCCTCCTCCGTATAAAGCGGCCATGCCATTGTACTGAACAGAAATTTTATTCATAAAATTCACGGGGATCACCGAAAAATCCATTCCTCCGTTCATAGGATTCTGAATATTGAAGCCGTTCCAAAGTACCGCCGTATGTGAAGTGCCCGTACCCCTTACCGAAACGGAACTCAATCCTGCGATACCATTGGATTTGATATAGACTGATGAGTTTTGCATAAGAAGCTGGCTCAGATTGCCCGCTGAAAAAACCCTCATGGAAACGGAATCAATCTTATCAACCTTTACTCCGCACAAAGTATTGGAAAAACGGTCGGTGGCAACATCCACGCTGCCCAGCGTGTACACAGAATCCGTTATGGATTTTTGGCCCGCTGCAGCAGCAGCAAAAAGAATGAATATGCCTATAATACTTTTTTTCACAATACAAATAACTTAACTCTTTGTATTGCCTAAAGCAGCAGGAAAAAAACAGATAACAAGAAACAACCTATCTGATTAAGCTTTTTTCCCCGAAAGCTTTAAACAATATAATAGTGAAACAGCAGGTTTTCTGACTTATCCCCTTTCAGGCGTCTTCCCATCCCGCCAAGGCGGGACAGTGACCAGGAATGCCTTCAAGTTTACGTAGGAATTACAGCAGCGGGTACTGTCCAGGATTCTCACCTGATTCCCTTTACCATAAAAACATTTTTATGGGCACTATTTCAATCACAAAAGTACGCATTTTTACTAATGAAGTTCTTTGTGAAAAAAAAGTTTTCAAAAAAAATTGTTGATAAATCAGCGGATACGTATCTTTTGTCCTATCTGTAGTAAGCTTTTGGACGTCAGGCGGTTTAACTTGCATAAGGTGGAAACCGAAGTTCCATATTTCATAGCTATATGGCCGAGCGTATCGCCTTTTTTGACATAATGATAACTTCCGTTACCTTTATAAGGAGTTTTTGTGGTAGTACCTGACTTGTGTGCATAAGTCTGACTGCGCGATTTATCAAAAGTCCGGTTAGTAACATACAAAGTATCATTTAGCAACTGGAACTTTTCAAAATCTATCACTTTTCGAGGATTCATAGGTGTTCCCAGATACCTCACCTCAAAATGCAGGTGTGGGCCCGTGGAGCGGCCTGTACTCCCTCCATAGCCCAGCAGGGTTCCGGCCTTTACCATCTGATTTTCCCTCACCCTGAATCCCGATAAATGTCCATATACGGTTTCCAGACCGTTGAAATGCCGTACCACCACCACATTTCCGTAACCACGATGGTATTTGGCTATCCTTACCATCCCGTCGAAAGCCGATTTAACGCTGTCGCCAATATTCAAATCCACATCGATGCCGTAATGAAAGCGCCGGCGACGATAGCCATACTCCGAATTAATCCTGCCCTTCATGGGATGAACATAGAAATTGGTGGCATTATCCGACAGAATAATAATAGTTGTATCTGTTTTTTTTGAAAAATCAACATGAGGATAATATATCCCATTGTTGTCCCACGATTCATAAATTTCGCTGGCCGGAAAAAAATCCGACAAGGAGTCGGTATCGTCATAAAAATTTGAACGCAGGTCAATACTGTCGTTTACGCTTTCAATAATCTGAAAGGATTCTCCATTACCCTGAGAAAAAAGCTCGGTACAGGAAAAACCTATTCCAGTGACAATAAAGAAAATTATTCGTATTAGTTTTTTAATCATTTTGGTTCCAACCCCCCTCAAAACACTTATAACACAGTAAACTCAATAGTTACAGGTTGTGGATGATTAATTTTTCATTTACAAAAATACGATTTTCTGCAAACTGACCAAGTTTTTTTTAAGAAACCTATCCGCAAAACGTTTGGCATAAACCGCATCTAATTTATTTTCAGCACTTTTTTATAAAACAATTTTTTGTCAATTTGCAAAACAACAAAATATATTGACCCGGGCATATCAGCCATATCAATGACAATCTGCCGGTTGTTGGTTACATCGTTTTTATACAATAACATTCCGGTGCCTGAATAGATACTGATGGTACCCATTTCTGGCAAACCGTTTTCCAGCGTAACCTTCAGCAAATCACTGACCGGATTCGGAAAAATGCTGATACCGCTATTTTCGGGCAGTTCGGCAGTGCCGAGAAGCGCCAGGTTTTGAGTGATGCTGTCGGAGCCGCAGGCATTTGTTGTTTTTAGCATAACAGCATAGTTGCCTATGTTTGCATAGGTATGCACAGGATCTTCATCAATACTTGTGTTGCCATCACCAAAATTCCAGAGATAGGTATAGCCCGAAACCGAGGTATTGGTAAAACTCACCTCCAGGTCGTTGATGCTATAGGTAAAAGAGGTCTCCGGAAATGTGACGGCCATAACCATACGGCTGCTGGTGTCATTGGTCATAACAATATCAGAACTCACACCAGTGCCGGCCAGCAACTTATGAATGCCGCTAGCGGTAAGCATAGCAGGAGTTGAAAAAGTAAACAGAACCGAGTCGCCGGGGGCGATAAGTGTATTAGGCATAGTATCGCTGATTAATGGCAAAGCATCTATCTTATAATAAAGAGGGATAGTCCCGCTAAACGCAATAGTTCCGTAATTGGCAACATAAACCTCAGGAGAAAAAAGCTGATTAACACAATAGCCGCCTGCTGCCGGGGGTTTGATAAAGGTGACACCCAAATCGTTGCCAGCCAACTCGTCGGCGCCGTTATCAGGGGCTCCGGCGTTGCGCACGTCGCCGTCGATATCGCGTGTAATAATAAAAGGATTCAGAGAAGGAGTGCCGGCACCGTCAATCAGAGGGTTGGAGGCGTGCAAATCGGTATTGGAAACAAAGCCGGGGTTGGCAATAAAAGAATGGGCATCTCCTGAAGAGGCGGTGCGCCAGTTTGCCAGCGTAGTGATTCCCGAAGTTTTCCAGTAGCCTATCCACTGGCCGCTGTTTATAAACAAGGCGTTATAGTCCACTTCGGCAAGCGGGGCGCCGGTGGTTCCCGAAACATAATACACATAACCCTGTCCGGTTCCCGCATTTACCAATACATTGTTTTTTATATTAAGGTTGGAGGTAGTGCTGCCGTTGATGTGGATACAGGCACCGTAAATAGTAACCGTATTATAAATATTGATGCTGTTGTGCAGCACATAAAGATTCTTGCTGTTCAATATGTAAATACCGTGGGCGTTGGAGTTTCCGCCGATAGATATAAAATTATTTGCTATCAGAATGTTGGCGGCTGCAGTTTCATTGCAATTATTAAAACTCATGCCATCGCCTGTTGACAAGGAAATTTTGTTACTGAGCAGGCGCATGGTGTCGTTGGCATTTTGAAAAAACATACCGCAATAATTATTAAACACCGTATTGGTGACAACCTCATTGCCATCGATATAGGCAAAGCGATGTGCGAATAAATGAATGCCCTTAAGACTCTGATTAATAAATTTATTATTCCGGATAAGAAGACAGGAATCTGGGCTGCTATTACTCTGGCCGGTAAAGCTAAGCCCGACAGAACCATTTTTAATGATATTGTTCAAAAACTTATTATAGCTTTTAAAACCGGTATTATTGGAACCCACCACCGTGCTTATCAGTTGGGTATTGACCGGATTGGCATTGCCTTCGATGATGCAATTGGAAAAGGTGTTCTTTCTGGCGTTGCCATAAAGTTCTATGACCTGACAATATTTTAAAGTATCCGTTCTTTTGATGGTCATTTTATCGAACGTACAATAATCGGCTGCGTTGAGCCGTATCACGTAATTATTTCCCGATGATGCCGACGACGGGTACTGCAACACTACGGAGGTACTGTCGTTATCCTGCGCCCGGAATGTGATCGCTGCTGCCGGGCCGGATCCTGCAATTTGGTTTATGGAAATCTGCTCGTTGTAAACACCCGGTTTGACATCGAAAACTACATTTCCGTTGATACCCTGAGCGTTCAGGGCGCTGACAGCTGCTGTAAATGTAGGATAATCATCGGAGGGCGATGGGCCGATTACCAATGTGTCTGACAATTGTCCATAAACTCCAACGCCAGAAATTTGGACTGCAAAAAAGACTACAAATACTAAAAATAAAGAATTTTTTTTCATATCCACAGAGTTCAGTTATTTTTCAAAAATATAAAATTTTTTCATTAATGGAATATTTTTTTGGGTTCATCTGCAAAAATTCATCATTAGTTATACTTTTTTCATTGATTTATAAGTTAATACTATAGTTGTTAATATTTTTTTTCAAAAAAATGCGTTTTATAATGAAAAAAGTTTTTCTTTTGTAACCTTAAGAGAATAGAATCAGTATAAAACTCATTATTAAAATCGAAAAAATTAGATCCTTTTGTTCTTTTCTAAAAAAAAGTATTAGTTTTACTGACGTATATTTGAATTTGTAGAATTTTTGCATTGGCATAAAAGATAAAATAGTATTATGAAGTTTTTGAAAAAATGGTATATCATATTGTTGGCGGTTATTATTACTGAGATTGCCTTTGAATCATGCAACCGACATTACCGTTACAAAAGAATGATCAAACGCAGACGTACTGCTATTTCTAAAAGGTATCACTCTCCTTATCAGAAAAAATTGAAGAAGAACATCATCCCCATCAATAAGAATTATATTATCAAAAATAAACGCAACACCAAAGGGGTGCCGGGTTATGGCAACCGAAGAAAATAAATAAAAAAAAGAGGCCGCATTTGAGCCTCTTTTTTTTTGATTCATGTTCTATTGAATTTTCATGATTTTGGACGTAAAGGTATTTGAGTCGGAAGCCACTTTGAGCATATAATAACCTTTAGCCAGTTCATCGGCCAGAGTGATATGAATGTCGTTGCATCCGGGACTTCGGACAATGTCATTATTTTCATAAACGACCTTGCCGGCCAGGTCCAGCAGTTGCACATCCACCGCCGAGGTATCGCTGGAATAAAACACTATCCGGAACTCCCTGTCAAAAGGGTTAGGAAACACCGTCAGGGCGTTATCTTTATCAAAATTATGGATGGGGTTGCCCTTTAGGATAATATTGGCAGCGGCCAGATTGGGAATACCATAGCCATAATCGGCATCAGGGTTAAGAAATTTGCTAGCCGACGCCATAACAGCTTCTATGATTTTCATGTTGCTTTTTTCGGGATTAGCCTGCCACAGACAAGCCACTGCACCGGCCATGACCGGCGAAGAAAAGGATGTGCCGTTGCCCGACATAATGCTGCCTGCCATACTCGACACAAAAGTACCTTCACCCATGGCGCACACCGAAGGTTTTATTCTTCCATCGGCAGTAGGCCCGCGCGAACTGAAATCCGCAATTTTTTTGTTTTTATCTACTGCGCCTATGGTCAGGATATTTTCGGCATCAGCGGGAGCGCCAATATAATGCCAGTCGTTATTGCCCGAATTGCCGGCGCTGTTGCACACGAGGATGCCTTTGGCAGAAGCCTTTTTAGCACCCAGGGACACCCGTGCCACGCTGCCATTCATATCCTGGTAGGTATAGTTCCATGCCGGGTTATAAAAATCCGTATAACCCAGGGAAGAGTTGATAACGTCTGCTCCTACGCTGTCGGCAAATTCGGCCGCCGCCACCCAATTATCTTCTTCCACGGGGTATTCACTGTCGGCATCTTCCGAGCGCAACAGCCAATAGCTGGCTTTGGGGGCGGTGCCCACCAGTTGTCCGGGGACATTGCCTCCCATGATAGATAATACCATCATCCCATGGGTGCTGCGGGCAAACACATTGCCCCCGGGCTGAACAAAATCCCTGGTGCCTAAAATCTGGTTGTTATGCCACAAACTGTCGAACACGATGATGGAATCCACCCTGTAGAATCCGGCATCCAAAACCGCGATAACCATTCCTTCGCCGAAAAAACCCTGGTTGTGCAGATAGTCAGCAGCAATCATATTGGCCTGTGTGTAGCCGTTTCCGTAATCAAATCTGTTTGTGCCGGGCAGCGATGGAGCACGCAACAGGTTCATTCCATCTTGCTCATGGCTTACTTCAAGGCTTTGGCTGCCATCCATAGTATCTTTTCTTTTTTTCATCTTCACGCCTTTTTTCAAGGATGATTCGGCCAGGGAATCAATGTCGGCCACGAAAGGCAAGGCCCGTATTTTCGACAATACTGCCGTGTCGGTGGTTCGTATGGTAACGCAATTAAACCATTTCGACACGGTAAAAACTTCAGCCCCTGTATTTCTTATGCTGTCAATATACCATTTATTTACCGGAAGGTCGTCGGATTGCACCTCAATTTGCTGACGTTCCCGCCTGTCGATAGCCCGCTGGGAAAGGTATGGCGAAGGGTCTTCCACGGTGTAGGGAGAATTATTTTTATCGGTAAAGGTTACCCTGTATTTCGAAACCACATATTCCTGTGCCTTGCCCGGGAACATCATCAGGCAAAAAGTCAACGCAAAAAAACAACTGCTTATTTTCATAACACTCAATTTCCGTAGGCATGCAACGTATACGAATAATCAATTCCGCTGGTGATATTGCCTACCGGGTCTTTAACTAATGATACATATTTTTTGTAAACCAGGCCAATGCCTGCCGCATACATTTCTTTCTGGAAATCCTCGCTGATGATGGTATAGACACTTTTTTGCAACACCGTGAGCGTAGAATCCAACAAAATATTGTTGATGGTACCCGGGGTATGCACCGCTTGGTATTGAACCAGCTGTTCACCAAGGGTATTATAGGTATTTCCATTCCACTGTATGGATTCTCTGACAGGGAAAATAAGCTTTACCAGCCGGATATTTTCTTCTACCCTTTCAGCGCATGATACCGTACGTGTTTCATACCACACATCCCTGATAACCCAGGCAGCAGTATCGGCATAGCGCACATAGCGTTCCAGCCGCTGACTCGTCCTTCCCTCGTTATCTACAAAGTCGGACTGCACTAATTCCTTAATCTGAAAATTAAAAGAATCGACAGTGCCTGTAAAATCGTTATAGCTGAGGGAGTCCACATCATATATCACCCAATGGCCAGTATTTACGGGGAAATATCTGTATCCCATTTCCACCGGATCGGCATTTTGCTTTTTGCACGACACAGCCAAAGCCAGGAACAGCAATAAAATAGCAATATGCGACAAATACCTCATAAAAAAACTTTAGGCGAAGTTAGTAAAAAGATATGAATTCCTGATAAAAGTATAATAACAAAATGGTATTTTTACCTGATAAACCCTCCGCCAATTACATCATCGCCCTGATACAGCACCACGGACTGCCCGGGAGTAACCGCTGCCACAGGATCCTGAAAAACCACATGCAACTCATCACCGGTCTTGGTTACGGTAGCCATCATGCCTTTATCCCTATATCGTATCCGGCAAAGGATATGATCCATTGTGGCAAAATCGTCGTACTTCATCAGATTGACTCGGTCGGCATACAGTTCATTGGTCAGCAGTTTTTCCCGTTCGGCCAGCACCACGAGATTTTTTTCGGCATCTATGCGGGCCACATACAGGGGATGTCCAACGGCGATGCCTAATCCCTTGCGTTGCCCGATAGTATAAAAGGGATAGCCATGGTGTTTCCCCAGGACTTTCCCATTGGTATCCACAAAATTACCTCCCTCCACCTTTTCTTCCAGTCCCGGGGTGTGTCTCTTCAGAAAACCCCTGTAATCATCGTCGGGAATAAAACATATCTCGTAGCTTTCAGATTTTTTGGCAATCTTCAGGAGTTTATGTTGAATAGCGATTTCTCTGATTTGACTTTTTTCATACGTACCCAGCGGCAAAATAGTCCTGCTGAGGTGTTCCTGGCTCAAAGCCCACAGCACATAACTCTGGTCTTTATTACTGTCGAGGCCTTTGCGCAAAAAATACCGTTCGTTTTCGGATACTATGCGGGCATAATGTCCTGTGGCTATATACTTACAATTCAGTTCATCAGCCTTTTGAAGTAGATCGTCCCATTTCATCAGCTTATTGCACAGTACACAAGGGTTGGGCGTTCGTGCTGCCAGGTATTCGCTGATGAAGTTGCTGATGATTTTTTCTTCAAATTTTTTTCTCAGATCGAGGACATAGTGCGGAAAGCCAAGATCCACGGCTACTTTCCGTGCATCGTTGATGGCTTCGAGGTTGCAACAACCGCTTTCCGGAGCCACACCTCCCGCGGACTCATAATCCCATACCACCATGGTAACACCCACCAGGTCGTAGCCCTGTTCGAGCAGCAATATAGCGGACACAGAACTGTCGAGGCCACCGCTCATGGCCAACAGCACCCTTTCTTTTTGCGGTTTCTTATTCATACTTCATTAGCGAGGCCCACGACATAAAACCCTCGAGCTTGTCGGGGTGCACTTTTACAGGCCTGCCCGGGTCAGGATTAAGGACTATTACAGGATTTTCTTTGGAAAACAATTTCCTGTCTTTTAACGACCACCGTGAAATAAGAAAATCAGGACTGACTCGGAAAAAGTTAAACGGGTCGAGCAATTTTTCAAAATCGTTGAGTGTGGTTGAACTCAGGATTTCCTCGCCAGAATTTTTCTTCACATGACATCCATCTTTATCAGCAAAACAAAATGCAATATCTCCCACCACCACCCAACTGCCGGCACCGCTTTTTACGGGGACCAGCACTTCTTCTTTCATCAGTGTTCCGTTGTTATAGGTAAGTTTTCTGTTACCAAGGCCATTTTCACTAAAAAACATCCACTCGCCTGTCTTGCGGTCGTTTTTGTAAATTCCTGTATAAAGAATCTTGCCCGAATTATAGAAAAACTGAAACTTGCCGTTGAGTTTGTTTTGCAGATACAGGCACTTTGTCTTTACAACGCTGTCGGCATAAAATTCAAGGCATTCGCCCTCCAGCATATTGTTTTTGTAGTTTTCGGTTTTATTGATTTTCCCGTTGTCGTAAAAGTATTTCCATGTTCCATCTTTGACACCGGTTTTATAGTTTTCTTCCGAAATCTTTTTCCCATTGGCGCCATAGTAAATCCACAGCCCGTCTTTCTTTTTGTCCACGAACAGGCCTTCCGCGTTTTTCACCCCATTGCTGAAATACATAACTGTCTGGGCTTTTCTGCCGCTGTCGGCGTACATAGTCAGGGCTTTGATTTTCCCATCGGGATAAAAATATTTGAACTCTCCGTCGGGCTTATCGTTGAGGAAAGTGCCTTGGTACTTTAGAGTATCCCCGGAAAATTTTTTCCATACGCCCTGCTTGCGTCCCAGCGAATCGGTTTTATTTATGGGCTGCGCAGCAAGTACTCCACACAAAAAAAATAATGACAGTATAAGTGAAAATCTTTTATTCAGGGTTGTTTTCATAAATAAAATCAGCTAATTCTTTCAGATTATTAAAAACGTAATCGATCTTAAGTTTATTATTTTCCGCGATGATTTTGACGGAGCCGATATAAACAGCCACCATACCCAGGTGGGCAGCAAATTCCATATCGCTCAGGGCGTCGCCCACCATCAGGGATTTGGAAAAATCAATTTCAGGAAAGTCTTGTTGTGCCTGCAAAGCCATCCCTATGTCGGGTTTGCGGTTGAGGCTGCCCGAGGAAGCCAGGTCGGTGCAGCAATAAATTTTATTGATAAAGCCGCCATCAGCCGTTATCATGCAGCACATTTTCTCATGAACAGCCTCCAGATCAGCCTGGCTCATGAGGCCTTTGCCCACACCCTGCTGGTTGGAAACAACGATGATCCTGCCGAAATACTTCCGTAGCCGGGCCAGCGAAGCCGTGGCAAAAGGAAGAAATTCAAATTCATCCCACGATTTTACGTAATCATCAGGAAGTTTTTTGTTTATCACGCCATCGCGGTCGAGAAACAAGGTCCAGGAATGAGGGTTGGCAATATGAGGAAACATCAACAGACTATTTTAAATTTCTTATATTTACGCTCTTCAACGGCCTCCCAATCCATATAATCAGGGTTTTCAGGTATTATCATATCCTTTTTTCTATTGCTTGCCTGGGTCTTTAAGAGGTTACTCATCGGCTTATTTGCGGTCTTTTCCAAACATCTCTTCTTCCACCTGCTGGCAAAAAATATGCCCTATCAGGATATGGGCTTCCTGTATGCGCGGGGTTTCGTCCGAAGGCACGTTGATAAGAAAATCCACCAGGTTTTTCATTTGCCCTCCGCTGGCCCCTGTAAGTCCTGCTGTTATCAGGCCAGCCTCTTTGGCGGCTTCTACCGCCCTGATGATATTCGTTGAATTTCCCGATGTAGAGATTGCTATCAGCATATCGCCGGGCCTTCCTTTGGCCCTGAGCAGGCGGGCATACACCTCGCCGAACGAATAATCGTTGGCTACAGAGGTGAGGTAAGAAGTATTTACATGTAGGGCTTCGGCATCCAGCGGGTCACGGTCGAGCATAAAACGGCCAGACAGTTCGGCGGCAATATGCTGGGCATCGGCAGCACTGCCTCCGTTGCCGCACAACAGTATCCGCCCCTTGTTCTTCAGCACCTCCGCGGCTTTGATACTAAGATTGGTAATACCAAGCAAAAGATCAGGGTTAGCCAGCAGGCGTTTTTTCACCTCAATAGATTCCTTTATACATTGTTCTATATCCATAGCCGGAAATTATTACGCAAAGATATTATTTTATCAGCTAATCATCGAATAAAAGTCTTCCTCGGAGATGATGGCAACACCCAGAGACTCGGCCTTTTTCTTTTTTTCGGGTCCCATTTTCTCACCGGCCAGCACAAAATCGGTTTTCGCCGAAATTGACCCCACATTCCTGCCGCCATGCTTTTCTATCAGGGATTTCATCTCGTCGCGGGAGATGGTGAACACACCCGATACCACAAAGGATTTTCCCGACAGCCTGTCCGACAAAAGCGGCGTTTCAGATTTTTGCATACTGAATTGAAGGCCTTGTCGCTTCAGGCGTTCGACAGTTTTTATATTGACCGGGTTGCTGAAATATTTGATGATACTGCCGGCAATGATGTCACCAATTTCCTCGGCTTGTTTCAGTTCGTCGAAACCGGCTTTCTGCAGTTCATCAATGCTGCCGAAGTGTCTGGCAAGTTTTTTGGCAATGGTTTCACCAACAAAACGTATTCCCAACGCAAACAATACCCTTTCGAAGGGAACCTGTTTCGATAGCGCTATCCCTGAGATGATATTCTCCACGGTTTTTTCGCGAAATTTTACCACACGCGATTTTTCCTGTCCCTCCAGCACGTATTCCTTTTGCAGGCCCAACAGGTCTTCGGCCTTCAGGTCGTAGAGGTCGGCGATATTATACACCAGGCCGTTATCAAACAGTATTCCCACCTTGCCTTCGCCCAGGCTTTCGATGTTCATGGCTTTGCGGCTGATAAAATGTTCAATTTTTCCTTTTATCTGCGGCGGGCATCCGCTTTCGTTGGGGCAATAGTGTGCGGCTTCGCCTTCGTTGCGTTCCAGCGGGCTGTCGCATTCGGGGCATAGCTGAGCGAACTCCAGCGGCAGGCTGTGGGCTTGGCGTTGTGTCATGTCAACGGCAACAATCTTTGGAATGATTTCGCCACCTTTTTCCACATACACCAAATCGCCGGTGCGTACATCAAGTTTCTTAATGATGTCGGCATTGTGCAGCGAGGCCCGTTTTACGATGGTTCCGGCCAACAGCACCGGCTCGAGGTTGGCCACCGGGGTAACGGCGCCGGTGCGTCCCACCTGAAAATCGACGGAAAGGAGCCGGGTGAGCACTCTTTGTGCTTTGAATTTGTATGCAATGGCCCAACGCGGCGATTTGGCCGTGAAACCCAGACGTTGTTGCTGATCATAAGAATTAACCTTGATGACGATGCCGTCGATATCGAAAGGCAGCTCGCGGCGCGCCTGGTCCCATTCGGCAATAAATTCCGTGATTTCTTCTATGGTCCTGCATTTGGCAATATAGCGGGGTATATTGAATCCCCACTGCCGGGCTTTCATCAGGCTATCGTAATGGGTAGCGTTGGGCAGTTTGGGTGCAATGATATGGTACAAAAAACAATCCAGCGAACGTTTGGCCACCTCGGCAGAGTCCTGCATCTTGAGGCTGCCCGAGGCGGCGTTGCGCGGGTTGGCAAAAGGTTCGTCGCCAATTTCGGCGCGTTCTTCGTTGAGACGGTCAAACTCGCTGCGAGGCAAAATAATCTCACCGCGAATTTCAAATTCTTCGGGAATATCATCGCCAAAGAGCCGCAAAGGCACCGATTTGATGGTTTTTACGTTGGTGGTAACGTCGTCTCCCTGAATGCCATCGCCCCGGGTAACGGCATATTTCAACGTGCCTTGTTCATAGGTAAGTCCTATGGCCACACCGTCGTATTTCAGTTCACAGACATATTCCACCGCTTCACCGGGCAGCAGCTTGCGCACCCGCTGATCGAAGTCAAAAATCTCTTCTTCGGAATAGGTATTGCCCAGCGACAGCATAGGGTTTTTGTGCACCACCTGCCGAAAACTTTTGGTAATGGCACCTCCTACCCGCTGTGTTGGAGAATCAGGCTGGGCCAGGTCGGGAAAATCATTTTCGAGGGTAATCAGTTCCTGCAACAACATATCGAAATCGTAGTCGGAGATAACGGGAGCCGAGAGTGCATAATATTTATAGTTGTGCAGGTTTATTTCATCGGTGAGCCAGGCGATTCTTTTTTTAGCGTATTCTCTGTCCATGGGGCATTGGTTATTTATGCAAAGTTAAGAAAAACTGGGTTAGCAAAACGCTTTGGTAAAAACGGTATGGATGGGTACAAAAAAAGCCCCCGTATTGTAAGACGAGGGCGGCTTAAATGTTTTCACAACGGAATAATCCTTATTGTGATTTGCTTCTAATTCATCGCAAAAATAATAAATATTTCGATTTGTGCAAATTTATTTTCTACTTTTATAAAAAATTTTGATATGAAAAAGATATTAGGATTAGACTTAGGTACAAATAGTATTGGATGGGCATTAATTGAAATTGACATTGATGGAATTCCAATTAGAATAATAGCAATGGGATCTCGCATCATTCCATTAACCTCTGAAGATAGAGACCAATTTACAAAAGGGCAAGCTATTTCTAAAAATCAGGAAAGAACCACTGCAAGGAGCCAAAGAAAAGGATATGATCGCAAGCAATTAAGAAAAGATTATGACTTCAAATATAGCCTTATAAAAGTAATGAAGAATTATGGATTAATCCCTAATGAAGAATTATTTAACCTTCCGATGCTTGATTTGTGGAAACTACGAAGTATGGCCGCAAGTGAACCCATTTCTCCAGAACAGTTAGGACGTATTTTGTATATGATGAACCAAAAACGTGGCTATAAATCTGCTAGAAGTGAAGCCAACCAAGACAAGAAAGATACAGACTATATTGCTGATATTAAAGGAAGATATGCTCAATTGAAAGAAAAAGAACAAACAATAGGGCAACATTTTTATTCCGAATTGAAATGTGCAAACCAAAACAATACTTATTACAGAATCAAAGAAAAAGTATATCCTAGGGAAGCCTATATTGATGAATTTGACACTATTATTAATGTTCAAAAAGATGCTCATAGTTTTTTGACTGATGAAGTAATTAACAACCTTCGAAACGAAATAATATATTATCAACGCAAACTGAAATCACAAAAAGGACTGGTTAATATTTGTGAATTTGAAGGATTTAATGTCGTATATCCTGATCCTAAAACACAACAAGAGAAATCAAAATTCGTAGGCCCAAAAGTCGCCCCTAAAACCTCTCCTTTATTTCAGTTGTGCAAAATTTGGGAAGTTGTAAATAATATTTCATTAAAGATTAAAAATCCAGAAGGTGCAAAATATAAATGGAGTGACAAAATTCCAACTTTAGAAGAGAAACAGCAAATTGCTAACTATCTATTTCATCATTCCAACCTTTCTTCCTCTGAGTTATTGAACATTTTAAATCTGAAAAAAGAAAATGTATATCTCAACAAGCAAATTCTGAAAGGAATTCAAGGGAATAACACCTTTTCAGAAATTCATGCTTTAATTGGTGATAGTGAACATCTATCTTTCAATTTTTCAATAGTTCCCAGTAGACACGAAGCTCTTTTAGTTGATAAAAAAACAGGTGAGATCATCGAAGAGAAAGATGCTTTACAGATTGACCCAAGTATTGAAAAAGAGCCACTCTACCAACTTTGGCATACCATCTATTCGATTAAAGATTTGGAAGAATGTAAAAAAGCATTAATTAAATGTTTTGCATTTGATGAAACTACTGCTGACAAATTATCGCGAATTGATTTCAACAAGCAAAGTTTTGGAAATAAATCGAACAAAGCAATGCGAAAAATTTTACCTTATTTGATGCAAGGTTACAATTATTCGGATGCCTGTAGTTTTGCCGGGTACAATCACTCCAATAGCCTAACAAAAGATGAACAAGCAAAACTTGAAACCGAGAATATATTAAAATTATTGCCTAAAAATAGTTTACGTCAACCGATTGTTGAGAAAATCATCAACCAAATGATTAATGTTGTAAATGCATTAATAATAGAATTTAGCGAAAAAGACGAAAAAGGTGAAATTAGAAAATACTGGAAACCTGATGAAATTAGAATTGAACTTGCAAGAGAATTAAAGCAAAGTAAGGAAGAACGTAATGATTCAACAGTAAATAATACCGCAAATGAAGTCATAAATAAAGAAATAGAAAACAGATTAAAAGAGTTGGGAGTCAAAACCACCAAACGCTTTATTGAAAAATACAAACTAATTTTTCCAATACGGACAGTTATTGATGGAAAAACAGGAAAAGCACTTCCTAAAAAATTGAAAGATGCTATTGTAACTAATCGTTGTATATACTGCGGTAAGACATTTAGTCTAGCAGAAGCTCTTACTGGAGATAATTTCGATGTTGATCATATTATTCCAAAAGACCTATTGCCAATTGATAATTCTCTAACAAACAAAGTATTGGTACACAGGAATTGCAATGCGACAAAAACGAATTATACAGCATATGATTACATTGCAAAACAGGGCGAAACAGTTTTACGGCAGTATGTTGAACGTGTTGATGAATGGTATAAACAAGGTATCATTTCGTATGGGAAAATGCTCAGGCTTAAGGTTTCATATGAGGAGTATATAGAACGTAAAAAGAACCACAAAGAAACTGAAGCAGACAAAAGGCTTTGGGAAGATTTCCTCTCAAGAGATTTAAAAGCCACACAGTACATTGCCCGTAAATCAACCGAAATATTAAAACAAGTATGCAACAATGTTACTATGACTGAAGGAAGTGTTACAGCAACTTTAAGACGGTTATGGGGCTGGGATGATGTATTAATGAATTTGCAGTTACCTAAATATAAAGAACTCGAAGAAAAAATAGGTCAAAAATTCACGCAAATAAAGGAATGGGAAAGTGATCATGGAAAACGCAAGCATCAAAAAGAAGAAATAATTGGTTGGACTAAGCGGGACGATCATCGCCATCATGCCATCGATGCATTGGTAATTGCCTGTACTAAGCAAGGATTTATTCAACGAATAAATACACTAAATGCAAGTGAAACAAAAGATGCAATGCAAAAAGAAATGGATGTGGCAAAATCAAAACTAGGAAAAGCATATGATGAAAACATATTAAAAGCCACCAACGAGATTGTTAAAAATCATTCTGGTCGCCTCTCAAGATTAGATGAATATTTAATCAATCAAAAACCTTTTAATACTGCAGATGTTATGAAAGAGGCAGACAAGATATTGGTTTCTTTCAAAGCCGGGAAAAAAGTCGTCACAATAAGTAAATATAAAGCAAAAGGAAAAAATGAGCAAACTGGCGTTATAACCCCTCGGGGAGCATTACATGAACAATCGGTTTATGGAAAAATAAAAGTGATAGAAAAACGCAAATCGATCAAATACATTTTTGAAAATCCAGATAAAATAGTAAATAAAAAAATTCAGTGCTTAGTGATGGAACGATTGGCCAACTTTAAAAATGAAGTAAAAATGGCTATTGAATCGCTTAAGAAAAATCCGATTTATCTTGATGAACAGAATAAAAAAACATTAGAAACCGCAGCATGTTTTAAAGATGAAATTGTGATTAAATATCCTGTTACAAGCATTAAAGCAAAGGATGTACCTTTTATCGTTGATAAGAAAATCAGGAAAATTGTGCAATCTCGACTGGATGAATTTAACGGAAAAGAAACCGAAGCGTTCAAAGATATTTTGTGGCTAAATAAAGAAAAACAAATTCCTATAAGAACAGTAAGATGTTTTACTGGGTTATCTGCTGTTCAGCCAATAAAAAAAGATAAAAATGGCAGAGGAATTGGCTACGCATTAACGAAGAACAACCATCACATCGCTATTTATGAAGATATTGAAGGGAAGTTAATCGAACATTCTTGTACATTCTGGAATGCTGTAGAGAGAAAAAAATACAAAATTCCTTATGTAATAAAAGACACCCCCGAAATGTGGAATAGCATAATTGACAAAGATTTGCCAGAATCTTTTTTAAACAAATTACCTCCTGACAATTTAAAACTAAGGTTTAGTATGCAACAAAACGAAATGTTTATTCTTGGCATGACAAATGAAGATTTTGCAATAGCCATTAGCGAAAAAAACAAATCAGTGCTTAGTAATCATTTTTATTTAGTTTGGAGTATTGCTGAAGGCGATTATTGGTTTAGACATCATTTAGAAACGAAGAATTCAGAATTAAAAAAAATAAGTGGCGCAAAAGAGGGTAAGAGATATTATAGGCTAAGTTCCAAAGGACTTCTGGAGTTAAATCCAATTAAAGTTAGATTAAATCACTTAGGGGAAATAACGAAAATCGGAGAATAGTTTTAATTTTTTTATTTGCAAATAAAACAAACCAATTTCAAGAAATGTTATTTACATGCAATTTGCAATAGGACATCTCTACCACATTTTCAACCAGGGCAACAACCGGGGTAAGATATTTTTCAAAAAAGAGAATTATATTTTCTTTCTAAAAAAAATTGAAACTCATATTTTACCTTATGCCGATGTGCTGGCATACTGCCTGATGCCGAACCATTTTCACCTGTTGGTTCATGTTCATAATGTTGAAATCAATCTGAATACTCATTTGATGACTCAAAGTCATCTGATGAGTATGCCGGTTATTCAGAAAAAGCAAACCATGGTTGAATCCATTGCTATTATGCTTCGTTCATATACTCGTGCAATCAACAAGCAGGAAAACCGCAGCGGTTCATTATTCAGGCCGCGTACCAAATCCGAATGCCTGACAAAATCAGATAACATTTCACACTCATTTATAAACACTTCATACGGCACTATGATTAAAATTCCTAATCCCCAAAAAGAATACCTCAAAGTTTGTTTTGATTATATACATAATAATCCTGTAAAGGCAGGATTGGTAAACAATCCCGGTGATTGGGAATTTTCTTCTTATAAAGCTTATTATGGATCAGGTGACGGAACGTTAATTAACATAGCCAGGGCAAAGGAATTTGGGTTGTTGTAACGAGTTAGTTAGTGATAGGCTCACTTAAAGTGAGCCTATCACTAACTACGAAAAAAAAATTCATTTATGATAAAACGCACCTTATATTTTGGCAACTCTGCCTATTTGCATCTCGACAACAAACAGTTGATTGTCAAACTGCCGCAGGTGGAGAAAAATCAGGATATGCACGAGAACATCAAAAAAACGTTGGCCGCCAGCATCCCTATTGAAGATATTGGCGTGGTGATACTCGACGATAAACAGGTAACGATAACACAAGCGTTGATCAGCTCATTACTGGATAATAATGTGGCCCTGATCAGTTGTTCGGAAAATCACATGCCTGCCGGTTTGTTTTTGCCGCTTGATGTCAACAGCGTACAAAACGAACGCTACCGCACACAATTGGAGGCCAGTGTGCCGGTAAAAAAACAGTTATGGCAACAGACGGTGTCGGCCAAAATACGCAACCAGGCTGCTATGCTGAAAAAAAACGGCCAGGACCCGTCGTGGCTGCTGAAATGGGCTGCCGACGTGCGTTCGGGCGATCCCGACAATTACGAAGCTCAGGCCGCTGCCTATTACTGGCAGCATATTTTCCCCGAAAACCTCAATTTTAAAAGATCACGCGACGGCGAACCACCCAACAACCTGCTGAACTATGGCTATTCCATACTGCGCGCTGTGGTGGCCCGCGGGCTGGTGGCCACCGGACTGTTGCCCACCCTGGGTATACACCACGAAAATAAATATAACTCGTACTGCCTGGCCGATGACATTATGGAGCCATACCGGCCTTTTGTGGACAGCCTTGTATGCGAGATAATAAACAGCGGACTGGATTACACGGAACTCAACAAAGAGCTGAAACAAAAACTGCTGACAATTCCGGCCATGGATATCAGCATCGACGGCGAAAACAGCCCGCTGATGGTAGGACTTCAGCGCACCACGGCATCGTTGTATAAATGTTTTGAGGGCGAAACACGAAAAATAATATATCCTGAACTGATATAATGTTAAGCCATTTAAATCAATACCGTATCATGTGGGTTTTGGTATTTTTTGACCTTCCGGTGGTAACAAAAAAAGAACGTCAGGTGGCAGCACGATTCCGCAAAGATATCATGGCTGATGGCTTCGCGATGTTTCAGTTTTCAATTTATGTGCGGCATTGCGCCAGTGCCGAAAATGCAGAAGTGCATATAAAACGGGTAAAAAAACTCTTACCCGAACTGGGTCATATAGGCATATTGTGTATTACCGACAAACAATTCGGGAGTATGGAAATATATTTTGGCCGTAAACCGGCCGAAGCCACTCCCCCGCCCCAGCAATTGGAATTATTTTAGTGAGTGATAGCCTCACTTAAAGTGAGCCTATCACTAAAACCCAGAAAAGAAAAAATGCCTGTAGTTACTATCTGACTACAGACATTTCCCCATTTTTTTCCGATTGATAACACTATGTTTTCCTTGATATTATTGGTATTTCAGCAGGGTATGCTGTTATCAATACTTCAAAGATAAGAATTAGAGAGCAAATCACAACTGTCTTCGATTACCCCGGTGCCGCACTTTTGCTGTTATCAATACTTCAAAGATAAGAATTAGAGAGCAAATCACAACTAACGTGCCATACATTATAAATAAAATACCGCTGTTATCAATACTTCAAAGATAAGAATTAGAGAGCAAATCACAACCTATAACAAAGGATTAAA
>Ga0209604_1000296_pt1 | contig 48021 bp, 34 predicted proteins | sample AD_UKC097_MetaG_FD_184405 | JGI IMG/M metagenome (GOLD analysis project Ga0209604, IMG submission 184405) | Active sludge microbial communities of municipal wastewater-treating anaerobic digesters from USA - AD_UKC097_MetaG (SPAdes) (version 2) | ecosystem: Engineered > Bioreactor > Anaerobic >...
CACCGACCTGCATCTTCCAGGGAGTTCCTCCCAGAATATGTCCGACCTTTAGATCTTGCAGCATTTCACCCGCCACAGCTGAGGAAACACAGACCACTGAAGCTACACCTAAAACGGCAATAATTCCACTGGTCCCTCTTGCACCGATAAGAACCATCAGCAAGCCGGCAATGATCAGGGTCGACAGAGTTAATCCTGATATAGGATTATTGGAAGAGCCGATCGTTCCGACCAGGTTTCCAGAGACGGCGGCGAAAAAGAAGCCAAAAACTGCCATCACCACGGCTGCTAGAATTGCCGGCAAATAACTGCCTATAAACATTTTATAAACAAAAACCATAAGGATAACTGTAAACAGCAACAAAAACAGCACCAGCCGAATGTTGAGGTCTTTTTCCAGACGGCTGGTAGCTTCGGTCTGGCCGGCAGCCTTTTTGACATCGCCTATGGATCTCTTAATGCCAGTCATCAAGTTTTTTCTCATCTTGAAAAGAGTGTAACCGGCGCCAACCAGCATGCCCCCAACGGCAATGGGTCTGATGATGAATTTCCAGACATTGCTGATCAGATCTGGCCAGGGGACATCAGCCATAGCCATAGCTGGACCATAAAATTTTTCGATCAATTGCGGTCCGAGAAAATACATCAAAAGCGGCGCAAACAGGCCCCAGGCCAGGACGCCACCGGCAAAGTTAAGGGAGGCCAGGCGCGGACCAATAATATAGCCAACGCCAACATAGGCCGGAGAAATCCCAGGGCCAGAGACGCTAACTACTCCACCCGTGCTGATAGTACCTGCTTCTTTGGAAGCGCCCAGGCGAACAAAACTTGAACCAATTTTACCCAGCTTGATGATAAATTCCTTAGCAGCAGAAAATAACTGAACTACGCCAAGAGAATAGATCAGAGCGCCAACTCCCATGGCCTGGAACAAAAATTTTGCTCCAGCGCTGCCCTTTTGACCGGCTTTATGAATTTCAGCCGCGGCTACTGATTCGGGAAAAGGCAATTCCGGGTCAGTCACCATGATCCGTCTAAGGAAGGTAACAAATAGAATTCCCAGCAAGCCGCCAACAAACATCAGAGCTGTCGACTGGAGATAGGCACTAACTGTGTTGAATTTGGTCCAGACTCCGGTAATTAGAAAAGCCGGAATGGTAAAGATAGCTCCGGCTGCAACTGATTCGCCGATTGAGCCAACCGTTCTGGCCATGTTTTCTTCCAGAATTGAGCCTTTCATCATTTTAAGTACAGCCATACCAATAACTGCGGCTGGATAAGTAGCAGCAATGGTCATGCCTGCCCTGAGACCAAGATAAGCATTAGCTGCACCGAGAATGACAGTCATTACCAGTCCAAGCAAGACCGCCCGCAGAGTAAATTCTCGCTGATCAGTTTTTTCCGGGACAAATGGTTTCTCACTCATCGGCCTCTCCTTTCTAATCCAAACTTCTTTTATGGTTTTATTTATGTATATTAAAAAATTCCAGACTAAGTCAAGATAATTTTAACCACACTTCAGTCACTGAACAATTTGCCTCACTGGTCGTTTTATGCTAAATATCTAAGTATTCTTAATCTCTTGGATAAAAAGCGAGGATAACCATGAGTCTCTGGAGCTGGGTGAAAGATAAGTTATTTTGCGACTTGGCAGTTGACCTGGGGACAGCTAATACGCTGGTTTATCTAAAGGGAAGAGGTATAGTTGTTCAAGAACCTTCTATAGTGGTCATAAATGTTCGAACCGGTAAAATTGAAGCTGTCGGTGGACGGGCTAAGGAAATGCTGGGCAAGACTCCAAATAACGTGGTAGCTATTAAGCCGATGAGAGATGGGGTTATAGCTGATTTCGAAATTGCAGAAAGGATGCTTGACTATTTTATAAGGCGGGCTATGGAAAACCATGGCTTTTTGCTCAGGCCAAGGATTGTTATTGGTATTCCAACCGGAATTACCCAGGTGGAAAGAAGAGCAGTTAAAGACGTTGCTCTTAGAGCTAAAGCCTCTGAAGTTTATATCGTTGAACAGCCGATGGCGGCGGCGGTTGGAGCCAACCTGCCGATTTCTGAGCCAACAGGAAATATGATCGTTGACATTGGTGGCGGGACAACAGATATTGCGGTTATTTCATTAAACGGGGTGGTCTTTAATCATTCAATTAGAGTCGCCAGCAATGAAATGGACGAGGCTATCATTCAATATCTGAAGAAGAAATATAATCTGCTTATCGGAGAAAAAACCGCTGAACAGGTTAAATGTCAGCTGGGCTCAGCCTATCCTCTGGATGAATCATTGACTATGGAGATTAAGGGCAGGGACTTAAGGGAAGGTATTCCCAGGACTATTGTCGTTGATGACCAGGAAATTAGAGAGGCAATTGAAGAAGTTGTGGCCAGCATCATCAACGCGGTTAGAATCGCCCTGGAAAGAACACCACCTGAATTATCAGCTGATATTATTGACCGAGGGATTATTCTGACTGGTGGAGGCGCCTTGCTTAAAAATCTGGATAAAAGATTGAGAGAAGAAACTCAGTTACCTGTCTTCCTGACTGAAGATCCTTTGACCTCAGTAGTGTTGGGGGCAGGCCAACTGCTGGGTGACCTCGACCTCCTGCGGAAAATATCCCTGGAGTGATAATAATTAGTAAGAACGGATGTCACTTTCTAGACTGGCTAAAAATAAATATCTGATAGGAATTCTGCTAGTTCTTTTCAATTTGATCCTGATCTCGGCTCAAATCCCGCTGGGCAGCCGGCAGACCTGGCTGGAAAAAATTATCTTTGCCATTTTTGCTCCATTCCAAAGGGCTGCTGTTTCGGCTTATGACTATGCTGCTCAAGGCTGGCATAATCTCCTGTCTTTAAAGGATGCTCAAAAGGAAAATCAGGAGCTCAAAAAACAGATATTCTTTCTTAACCAGGAAAAAGAGCTTCTACAGGAAAAATTGAGAATCAGCCTGGGTAAACAAGATCTCCAGAATAACTTAAAAGGGCTGGAAGCTTCTATCTTGCCGGCCAGAGTTATTGGTCTGGATACGGCCAACTATTTTCGTTCGGTCATTATCGACCGTGGCTCAGCCGATGGAATAACCAGAAATTTGCCTGTCTGCGACTATTATGGTCACCTGGTGGGAAAAACGACTGAACCCATTTCCAGACATGAGGCCAAAGTTATTCTGATAACTTCTGAAGAAAGTGGAGTGGCAGTGATATCAGCCAGAGATAAGACGCCGGGCATCCTGACCGGGGATGGCCAGGGAAAGTGCCTGATAAAGTATGTTATTGCTTCTTCTCCGGGAGGGGAGGTTGGCGACGAAATTTTAACTTCTGGCTATGACCAGATTTTTCCGTCAGGGCTTAAGGTGGGCAGAATAATCTCGGCTTCAGCCGAGGCTGGCCTCTTTAAAAAAATTGTCGTTGATCCTTACTTTGACTTCCGACAGATAGATCTGGTTGCTGTTCTCAAAGATAGCCATGATTTTCTGAGGTAAAGACCGGTGAGGATAAGAAAGGGACTGATGCTGCTATTAATCCTTGTTCTGGCTTTTGCTATTTATAGCCTGATGAGCAAATTTAGCCCTAACTTACTGGTTTTGATTAATAGCTTTTGGGTGGCTGTCCTTTTGACTGCTATAACCTATGGAGAAATAGAAGGCGCGGCAATGGGAACCGTAGCTGGACTCCTCGAGGACGCATTTTCCCATAGCGTTTTTGGCCTGTCTGGTTTGAGTCTGACTATAACTGGTTTTTTGGCAGGCTGGCTGGCCCAGAAAATCAATCTTAATTCTCTGCCTAAGAGAAGCCTGATTCTATTTTTTTTCAGCCTTCTGCAGCTGGTGATCTGGATATTTTTATATAATGTAATTTTTAAGAGAGGCTTGTTGTCCAGCCGTCCAGGCCTTTATCTTCAACCGATAATGAATGCTATAATAACCAGTCTGCTGGCTGAGCTGTTGCCGCCAGTTAAAAAAGTTGTGGACTGAATCAGGGAAAGATGGCCAAAATTTATGAAGATTTAAGCCTGCTCATAAAAAGAGCCAGGCTGACTCTTATTGTTTTTGGTCTAGTTCTTTTTCTTATTCTGGTATTTTACTGGAAAATTCAGATCCTTGATCACCAGAAATACTGGAAAATGGCTGAAGCCAATCATCTCCGTGCTTTGCCACTGCCTGCACCACGTGGACTGATTTATGACCGTCAGAAAATTATTCTGGCCGACAACCAGCCAAGCTTTAAAGTGTCTTTGCTCCGGGAATCAATTAAGAATGACAGCCAGGCTATTGAGAGAGTTAGCCAGCTTTTAAATTTAAGAACTGAAGAACTAAAAGCCAGAATTGACCGTTATCGCTGGTTTCAGACTTACGAACCGGTAATCATCAAAGACAATCTAAAGCTGGAAGAAGTAGCCATGATAGAAGCCAGAAAGGAGGAATTCCCTGAACTTCAGTTACAAGTAGAACCACGGCGTTATTATCCCTTTGGGACTGCGGCCGCTCATGTTCTGGGTTATTTGCAAGAGGTCTCACCGGAAGAAATAAAGAATAACCCCCATAGAAAGTGGCGTGGTGGTGAAATGATAGGCAAGGCGGCTGTGGAAAAGCAGTATGATGATTATCTGACCGGTCAGGATGGCCAGCTGATAGAAACCGTTGATAGTCTGGGCCGGTCTCTGGGTGAAGTAAACAGAACAGAGCCGATCAAAGGCCAGGACCTGATGCTGTCGATTGACCTGGATTTACAGCAAAAGGCAGAAGAGCTCCTTCAAGGTAAAGAGGGAGCCATCATTGTGCTTGAAGCCGAAAGCGGCGAATGTCTGGCCTGGATCAGTTCTCCTTCCTATGATCCCAATCGTTTTATTACCAGGTTCTCGCCAGAAGAATGGTTGTCAATTATAAATGATGCCGCTCGGCCGCTGGAAAACCGGGTAATCCGTGGCCAGTATTCTCCCGGTTCGATTTTTAAAGTAGTTACGGCTTTAACCGCGCTGGAAACAGGATTAATCACCGAGCGGACTGCTTTTTTTTGCCCTGGATCGATTAACCTTTACGGAAAAGAGTTTGCCTGCTGGTTCAAGCCAGGTCATGGTCTGCTCAGTTTGCCCGAAGCTATAAAAAATTCTTGCAATGTTTATTTTTATCAGCTGGGCAGACGACTTAATGTTGATACTATTGCTCGCTATGCCCGTGCTCTGGGCCTGGGACAGATGACGGGCGTAGATATACCCGGAGAGAAAGAAGGATTAGTCCCATCCAGCGATTGGAAAAAGAAAACTCGGGGAGAAGTCTGGTATCCAGGAGAAACTATATCGGTGTCGATTGGCCAGGGACCTGTCCTGGTTACCCCTCTCCAGGTAGCAGCTCTAACGGCTTGCCTGGCTAACCGGGGAATAAAGGTCAAGCCCCGGGTGACCAGACTTGATGATAAGATAAGGCCGGTACAGGAGAAAAGTGGCTTAAAGCCAGAGAATCTCGAAAAGATAATAGAAGGAATGTGGCGTTCAGTTAACGATGGTGGGACAGGTCATGGGGCGTATCAGCCCGGCTTTGATATATGTGGGAAAACTGGCTCAACTCAGGTGATAAGCCGGGAAAAGGCTGAGAAAATGATCCAAAGAGGAGAAGAACCAACTAAAACTCATAGTTGGTTTTCTGGCTTTGCTCCTCGATATCAACCTCAAGTGGTGGTGACCGTCCTGGTTGAATTCGGTGGAATGGGAGGGCAGACAGCTGCCCCTATCGCTGGTGAAATTTTTAAGTTATACCGGGAAAAGTATGTTAGACAGGCGAATCTTTAAGGAAATTGACTGGACAACCATTTTATTAATGGTTCTTATTGCAGTCATTGGCATCATTTTTGTTCACAGTGCTATTTATTATCAGGCCAGTAAGTATGTCTGGAAGCAATCGGTTTGGCTGGTAGTCAGCTCGCTGGCCTTACTGATCTTACTTATCATTGATTATAAAGTTCTATTATCATTTGCTCTTCCCTTCTATATTCTGATGAATATAATCCTGGCAGGACTTCTTATCTTCGGCAAAACGGTGGCTAATACCCGTAGCTGGCTGGTTTTTGGACCTTTTCAATTTCAGCCTTCCGAGCTGACCAAACTGGCCGTTATCCTTTTACTGGCCAGATTGTTTTCAGATTACAAAGAAGACAAGATGTCATTTAAGGCCTTCTTTTTAAGTTCAGCCATAGTCGGGCTGCCTTTTCTATTAATTGCCCTTCAACCCGATCTGGGAACAGCCTTGACTTTAGTTCCAATTTTGCTGGGAACTTATATTCTGGCCGGGTTGCCCAAAAAATATCTGGTCGTCATCTTGATTATATCTTGCCTGTTTGGCTTTATCGGTTGGAACTATGGTTTGAAAGATTACCAGAAGAAGAGAATTGAAACTTTGCTGGTACCTGACCGGGACCCACGAGGAGCTGGCTATCAGCTTCAGCAGTCACGGATAGCCCTGGGCTCGGGTGGTTTAACAGGCAAGGGATATCATAAAGGAACTCAGAGTCAACTGCGTTTTTTGCCTGCTCGCCACAATGATTTTATCCTGGCCGTAATTGGCGAGGATCTGGGCTTCCTGGGCATTCTGGGTGTTTTTCTGATCTACTTCATTTTTCTCTACCGTTTGTTTTCAGCCGTTCAGGTCTCTCCTGACCGTGGCGGAGTTTACATCGCCTTCCTTTCAGCCATGCTGATCGGCTGCCAGTTTATGATCAATGTCATGATGATTATAGGGCTTTTCCCTATCACCGGTATACCGATTCCATTTTTAAGCTATGGAGGATCATCGCTTTTGACCAATTTCTTAATTGTGGGGCTGGTGATTAACGTCAAAATGCGAAGATTTGCTTATGTCCGTCTCTAATCGGGATTAAATCGAAAGGTAATACATCTACTATGAACCAACAACCAGGGTCACTGCCAGCAGAAAAACTTGAATTGCTCTGGCGCCAGGTGCAAAAACCAGGCCGTTATACGGGAGGCGAATCGAATCAAACAAGAAAAGATCCAGCTGATGTTAAGATTCGGGTAGCTCTGGCTTTTCCTGAACTCTATGAGTTGGGCATGTCCTATCTCGGTCAGAAAATTCTTTATTTTCTCCTTAATCAAAATCCTGACATTCTGGCCGAAAGAGTCTACGCTCCCTGGCCCGATTTTGAACTTGAACTGAGGAAAAACCGGGTGCCTCTTTATTCTCTGGAGAACAAGCTTCCTCTGGCCAGTTTTGATCTGGTCGGGTTCTCGCTTCTTTATGAACTCAACCACACAAATCTTATAAATATGCTGGAACTGGGTGGAATTCCCAGGCGATCAGCTGAGCGACAATTATCACACCCCCTTGTACTGGCCGGTGGGCCGGCTGCTCTTAATCCCGAGCCATTGGCTGACTTTATAGATCTGTTTGCCTTTGGCGATGGGGAAGAGGTTTTTTTTGAAATAATCAACAAATATCTTGAGATTAAATCCGAGGTTAAAAACCGGGAAGAACTGCTGCAAGCTTTTCTGCCTATTCGGGGAGTGTATATACCTCATTTTTATCAAGCAGAAAAACAGGCTAAAAGCTTCCTGTTGGTACCACGGCCAGCTCCTGGTCTGCCTGAAACTGTAGAAAAGAGACTGATTCATCCACTGGAAAAAGCAGGGTCGGTGGAAAGAACACCTGTTCCCAATATTCAATCTATCTTCGATCGCTGGCAGGTGGAGGTAGCCAGAGGCTGCCCGCAGCAGTGTCGATTTTGCCAGGCAACCAGCCTTTACTTCCCATATCGCTACCGTTCTAAACAGCAAGTTGAACAGCTGGCCTGTCAGGGCTTGAAGCAAACCGGGTATGAAGAATTATCTTTTATTGCTCTGTCGGTTGGCGATTATCCTTACCTTGAAAAGTCAATAAGAGATTTACTGCCCTTCTTAGAACCAAGAAAAATTTCAATTTCACTGCCTTCCCTCCGGCCTGAGACACTGTCATCCGAGATAGTTGAATCTCTGGTTAAAATCAAAAAGACGGGTTTTACTCTCGTGCCAGAAGCTGGCAGTGAACGTCTCCGCCGCGTTATAAACAAGAGAATAACTGACGAGCAACTAATGACGGCGGCTGGCTACGCCTTCAGCCATGGCTGGAGGTTGCTTAAGCTCTATTTTATGATCGGGCTTCCAACCGAAAGATGGGAAGATCTCGAAGCAATTGTTGATCTCATCTCCTGCCTGGTAGAAACGGGGCGGAAGATCAATAAGACTCCGCCGGCTATTAATCTGACGCTTTCTTCTTTTATACCGAAACCACATACTCCTTTTCAATGGCTACCGCTGGAAAGCACCGATAGCCTGCTCCAGAAACAGTATTATTTGAAAAATCAACTGCGGCGCTGGAAAAAAATTGAAATAAAGGAATCACCGATCGAAACCACTATTCTGGAAGCGATTTTTTCCCGAGGTGATCGCCGGTTGGGACAGGTGCTGGAAGAGGCTCATCGCCTGGGAGCCAGATTTGATGGCTGGCGTGATCAGTTTAAATTTGATCTCTGGACAGAGGCTTTTGACCACTGCCAGCTTGATTTTCATCATTATCTGCAAGCTATTGATCCTGAAGCTAGGTTGCCCTGGGATCTAGTTAAGACCGGGCTTAAAAAAGCTCACCTCTGGCAGGAATATCAGGCTTCGCAGGAGGCCAGATACACACCTCTTTGTGAAGAGAAAAGCTGTTCTAAATGTAATTCCTGCGAGTGGCCCCAACTTAAGGCTATTCCTCCAGCTATTGATGATAAAGATCGCCGACTGAAGTCTCAACCTGACTTGCCTGCAAAGCGTCAGGAAAATACAGAATTGGAAAAAATGGGCAATATTCTTCGCTATCGAGCCAGTTATGCCAAAGAAGGACTTCTCCGTTTCATTTCTCATAATGATCTGTTGAATCAAATAGAGAGAAGTTTCAGGAGGGCCGATTTTAAAATGGCTTTTTCGCAAGGGTTTCACCCTAAAATGCTTATCAGCCATGGGCCAGCTTTGCCTCTCGGCCTGGCCGCTAAGGCTGACATCCTGGAATTTAAAGCTTATCAGGAACTTTCTCCTCCAGAGTTTTTGGATAGGATCAATAGCTTAACGCCTGACGGATTGTTCTTCCACGGCTTAAAGAAGTGTCAGCCCGAGACTCCGTCGCTATTTCAGGACATAAAGGGACTGGTTTACTCTCTGGATCTCAATGACCCGATGGTCAGGGAAGCCAGCCAGCTGGCCGAAAAACTGACTTCAGATAATCTTTCTGCTTATGCTGCCCGCTACCAGGGTCAAATAAAAATAGAATTTAATCAGCACGACAATCGCTTGTTTTTTTACCTTGCCTTTAATCCACAAAAACCGCTCAGAATTCAGGATATGGTTGAGGAAATGCTGGAAATTAAAAAATCAGTTTACGCTTTAACTCGTGAATATCTGGTTTTCAGCCAGGGCACTGATTCGAGATGCCTTGGATAACTTTAGGATCAGGTCGCAATGATTCTAGAGCTTTTTTCGATGACCTGACGCGCTCCCGGCCCGCAGCCAAAATAAAGGTCAAGAGCTGACAAATTAGGCAGAAAATTTCCCCAGAATTGGGGATAGGGGACCTGATTGTATTTCAGAAATAGCAGTTTTAGGCCGGCTGATTTGAATTTTAATGGATCAAAATGGCGATCGGCCAGATATGGGAAAACCAGTTCAGAAGCTTTCACCTCCCGGGCCAGGTCAATCAGAAGTTGTGGACCCTGTCCGCTGAGTCCGATTTCCGATTGCAAAAGTTGAGGAGTATCGATCTTCAACCAGCTTCTCAGACTGTTAAGGAAAGAAAGTACCAGCTGCAGAAAATTGTCCTGGGCAGAGTCAAGAATAGCCTTAAACTCAAGAGAAACAGCTGGATAATAGATTGAATGACCGTAATAATGCCTGAGCAAGCCCAGAAACCTGGCTGAGAATATTTCTGGTTGGTGAAGGCGAAGTTGTCTTATAGTTTGCAGACCAAGATGCTTCTTTTTAACGGGAATAGTCACCCAGACTTCTCCAGCTGGCCCTTTTAGACGGTTACGGTTAACAAAAGTAAACCCACGTGCAAACTGACTATCATCCAGAAGAATCATGAGATCAGAATTAAGCTGCCGACTAAAAAAGCCCCCATAGGGAATAAAAGCAGGCTGGCCAAAACTGATCCTCATTGCTTTTACCTCATCTCCTTCTGATATTTTAATCCTGCTGGACAGCAATAAAAAGCGGTCAGTCAGGCGCTTATCTAAAATTATTTTATTTGATTCTCCTGCTTTAATAAGAAAATAAGAATTTTAATTGACAGAGTTAAGAGCATTTTTAATAATGGAAAAACAAACTGATAGAGTTATTTTAATGGAGGACAGAAAATGAAGTCTAAATCAAGCAAGCGGCGGCTGCTGTCATTAATGATTGTCACTTTCTGCTGCCTGCTCGTTAGCTGGCAGCTAACAGGAGCCGGCGCTCATCAGAAGATAGCCCAGATCGAGAATGAGGAAGGCTCAGGCTGTACCAGCATTATGGTTGGACGCCTGGCTTCTGATGATGGCTCGGTCATTACTTGCCATACCTGCGATGGCAATTATCGCCAGTGGGTAAATATTGTTCCACACCGTCAGAATAAACCTGACTCAACGAATAAATTGTATGATGGCAAAATGCATACTGAAACACCGGATGATATGAGGCGGGTCAGGTTCAAGGGTGAGATTCCAGAAGTAGCTGAGACCTATGCTTTCCTGAATACAGCTTATCCCGCCTTGAACGAAAAAGGGCTGGCCATCGGGGAAACAACGATTGAAGGTCGGCCAGAGCTATATAACCCGGAAGGCATGTTTATGGTCGAAGAACTGGAAAGAGTCATGCTGGAAAGGTGCCAGACAGCCCGGGAAGCAATAAAGTTGGCCGGTGAGCTCGTCAAACAATATGGATATGGAGATTATGGCGAGTGTCTGACCATTGCCGACGGAAAAGAGGTCTGGCAGTTTGAGATTTTTGGAGCGGGCCCGCTGGAAAAAGGTGCTGTTTGGGCGGCCGTCCGCATCCCGGACGATCACGTTGGTATTTCAGCTAATATTCCTCGCATTTCCGAAATTAATCTGAATGATCCAGATCATTACCTGGCTTCTGATAACGTTTTTGAGCTGGCCCAGGAGATGGGCTGGTATACACCAGAAAAGGATAAACCTTTCAAATTCTGGAAAGCTTATAGTGGTCGAAAGCCTTTTGCCATCAGAGAATATTTCGTCTTCAATGAGCTGGCTCCTTCTTTAAAGCTTGACTATAAGGCTGAGGAACTCCCTTTTTCTATTAAGCCTGACAAAAAGGTCTCGGTCAGGGATATTCTCAAGTTTTACCGTGAAACTTATGAAGGAACTGAATTTGATCAAAGCAGGAATTTGCTGGTTAAAAAAAGAAATTCCGATGAGCTGATCAAAAGTCCGGTGGCCAGCAACTGGCTTTCTCGTGATTGGATAAATTTGATTAATACCTTGAAGCCAGGAACAATTGAGCCGCAGCGGACAATTGCCATTATGGGCTGCGCCTATGCCACTGTTATTCAGATCAAGGGCTGGCTGCCACCGGCAGTCGGAGCTGTTTGCTGGTTCGCTTTTGATAATCCAGCTTTGAGTCCAAGAATTCCGATATTTGCTGGAACCACTGAATTGCCTCCAGACTTTGAGATTTGTGCTCAGCATCGCTACCGTGAAGATTCGGCTGCCTGGATGTTCAGAAGGACTAATCGGCTGGCCGGCCTCAGGTGGGGCGAGAACAGGCAAATAATAGAGCAGACCATCAAAGAATTTGAGGAGAAAGGTTTTTCTGACCTGCCTCAGATAGAGAAAAGAGCACTGGAAATTATGAACAGCAAAAATCCGCAAAAGGAGCCTTTTAACGTGAATCAGTATCTGACCAAATATACGGGTGACTTTGCCCGGGCTGCTCTGCAGAAATATCGTGAACTATATGAACTGTTCTGGACCCGCTATGCTCGCGGGATTTAGCTGTGGACCGGCTGCCAGGATTGGTCAGGTGAGCTCTCTTTTTAGCCGGCCGTCGAGCAGATAGAAAGGCGGCTGCCGCCAGCTTGACGCCAGCTGACTGCTGGTCTATACTAAGCCGAGTATGGACAAACTGGCAATGATTGAAGCTGATCAATTCCTGAATTCTTATTCGGGTAATCCCAACCAGGCTGGAGTCCAGCTTTTTCCCTTCTTTTTAAATCTTAATTCCATCATCAATAACGTCCCCTTTTAAGGGGACACGTCTATTTCTGCCTGCTTTTAAATTCTTTTCGGGTATTTTTATCTAAAATTGTCTATTTTAAAGCAAAAAAGGAGAATAAAATGATTGACATTGATAAATTTCTAGAACAGCTTAAATCACCCCGCCTGCAACTGGCTATTTCTATCCAGACCAGGTTAATAACTTATATCAGAGAATTTCTGCTCGAGGCTGGCTTCCAGGAGATTTTACCGGTGATTATTTCGCCGGTCACTGATCCCCTGACTGACTACCGGGTAAGGGGAGAAGTTGTATGCTATGGTTTCAAATATCAAATAACTAAAAGTATGATTTTCCATAAGCAACTGGCCCTGCACGCCGCCCCTAAGTTATTTTGTTTTTCTCCCAATGTCAGGATTGAAACAGCCGACCGGGAAAATAGCGGGCGCCATTTGATCGAATTTGTTCAGCTTGACCTGGAGGTAAGACAGGCTAACCGAGAAGAGATAATCGAACTGGGCGAAGGCCTTTTTTCTACAGTCATCAGTCGGATCAAAAAGGAGGCCCTGACCGACTTGAAGACAATCAAAAGAGAGCTGCCTTCTTTTGAACCACCATTTAAGAGGATTACCTACGAGCAGGCGGTTAAGAGCTTTGGGGAGAATTTCGAACTGAAACTATCAGAAGCACTAACAGAACCAGTCTGGTTGATCGATTTTCCACTCGAAGAAAGGGAGTTTTATGACCGTCAGGCTGAAACGAGACCCGGCACACTGGTTGACATGGACCTGATTTATCCTGGCGGCTTTGGCGAAGCTCTGTCTGGTGGAGAAAGGGAATATGAGATAGAAAAAATAAAAAGTAGAATCCAGTTAAAGGGAATAGACCTCGAAAGTTATGATCTTTATTTAAAGTTAGCTGAGCGAGGTCTTTATCCGTCGGCTGGTTTTGGCTTTGGACTGGAACGCCTGACCAGGTTTGTCTGCGGCTTCAAAGATATCGCTGAGGTCAGGCTCTTTGCTAAGAAGCCTGGTGTTTATGGCCTTTAAATATTAAGTCAGAAAATCAAGGCTTCTATTTTATTAACATCAGCTCGGTTTGGGGCTGACTGAGAAATTCTGCTCCAGTTTCAGTCACCACTACCATGTCTTCGATGGTCACCACACCTCTCCCGGGGACTGTTAACCTCGGCTCGATAGTAAAAACCATGCCTGGTTCGAGAGGATGTAAAGGTTTATCGGCATATTTTTCCCAGATCGGCCCCAGAAGAGCTGTTCCGTCGTGAGCAAATCGTCCGACCTGATGGCCAAGGGCATGGGGAAATTCTTCATAGCCTGCCTCTTTTACGATTTCCCTGGCCAGCTGGTCAATAACCAATCCCAGAACTCCTGGTTTCATAGCTTTTCTAGCTTCTTCTACTGTCCGGACGATAGTTTCAAAGCCTCTCTTTACTTCAGGCGGGATATCTCTTTCATTCTCTTCCATGATATAAAAAGTTCTCTGCAGGTCTGAGCAATAGCCATCCACTTTAATCCCGAAGTCCATATTGAGAAGATGGCCACGCTTTACCTCTCGATCAGTCGGAGAATAATGAGCCTGAGCAGTTTCTGGCCCGGTAAAAACAGCTGGACAGGTGCTCTCCCCCCAGGCAGTCTGGAGCTGCAGCCTTTTAACCTCTCCCAGCATGAACTCAGCGATTTGTTTTTCGGTTTTGCCCGGAGCGATAAATTCTTTGACCAGCTGGAATATTTTTTCAGTTTCGGAAATAGCTGCCTTAATAGCTTCAAGTTCCGATGGCGATTTTCTTTCTCTTAAGGCTGAAGTTATTTTTTCAGCGGAAATCAGCCGGTCTTCATAACCAATAGCTTGAAGAAGGTCATAAAGAACCAGATACATACCATAGGTCAGGCCATCGCTAATTTCGCTGGTTTTGGAATAATTGATGGCGATAGTTCGTGGCTGTAAATTCTTCATATAACGTTCGAAGGGCTCTTTTATACCTGTCACATAACTGTCAACAGCGTCGTAGGCACCAGTTTCTTCAATGGTCTTTTGATCGTAGAGGCCGACTATAGCCTTTTTCCTGCCATCAGAGCTGATGATAAAAGCTGAATGCCAGGTGACATGGCCAGGAGCCAGGAAAACCAGCGTCGGGTCACCACAAATTTCGCTCTCTCTGGTAAAAGTTATCCAGCAATCAATTCCTGTTTCTTTGAGTATGTTGACTGCCTGTTCTGTTTTTTCCCTGATTAAAGCCTCTTTTTTGAGCATTGTATTATCCTCCGTGTTTTATATTATTGTCCGTATTTTTCCAGTTTTTTCATCGAGAAAAGAGCCAGTATGGCTGCCACTGCCAGCAAGCACGCCAGCAGCAGAAAATATTGGTGGTGAGGGAAGCGGCTGTATAGCTTACCCAGCAGCCCGCTGCCGTAACTGCCAATAGCGGTGGCTACGAACCAACCGCCCATCATTAAACCCCTGATTTTCTCTGGAGCTACCTTGGAGACATAAGATTGTCCCATGGGTGAAATCAGGATTTCGGCTATGGTGACAACAAAATAGGTGCCAATCAGCCACAGGGGCGACATAATATTCTGATCTTTATTACCTCCCTGAAGACAGGCTAGAACCATAATCAGCATGGCCAGAATCATAAAATTTAAACCATAAAAAATCTTTTTAGGCGTTGATGGCTCCCGACCATTCTGGCGGAGGTTATTAAAAATTGACAGTAGAAACGGGGTTAAAACCAGAATAAAAAATGGTTCAAAGAACTGATAGGTTTCCGGCCTCAACCAGTTTTTGATGACAGTTGATCGAGCGGCAAACAGGGTCAGGGCAAAGCCATTCTGATAGAAGGCTACCCAGAACAAGATGACTATGGTGAAAAGAAGGCAAAGAGTCAAAATGCGATCGGAAAAATCTTGTTCTTGCTTTTCGCCTTGAATATAATTAAAGTCCCTTCCCGGGGCACTGGCATCCAGGGAAGAGATATCCTTTTTTTGAGCAACTTTCTGAGCCGCTGTCTCCTTGTTATTTTGCTGCCCTTTTTCTGTATTAAGTTTTCCGGCCAGCCTGATATTAGAATCATCAACTGGAGTCAGTAGCGTTTTTCCCGCCTGAAAAATGACCAGAGCCAGAATCAGGCCGACAGCCGCCACCCAGAAGGATAGGTGATAGCTGTGAAAAATGGCGCTGTTCACGGTAGCAATGATGGGGGCAATCATCGCTCCAAGATTGACCCCCATATAATAGATATTAAAGCCCGCATCCTTAAGTTCTGGTTGATTTTTGTAAATATTGCCGACCATGACGGCCATGTTGACTTTAAAAATGCCAGTACCAATAGCGATTAACAGAAGTCCAAGTAGAAAGGTCGTGACCTGATTAGCCGAAGATAAAGCCAGTCCTACATAGCCAATAGCCATCAGAACGGCACCAGTTCGAATAGTTTTTATCCGGCCAAAAAGCCTATCTCCTAAATAACCGCCAACCAGGGGGAAAAAATAACAAAGGGCCAGAAAAAGGCCATACCAATCTCCCTTCTTCGAGTCAGGCCAGCCGAGTATCTTATCCATATAAAGAACAAGAATAGCCATTAACGTATAGAATCCAACTCTCTCCCACATTTCAGTAAAGAAAATATAGACCAGAGCCCTCGGATGTTTTTTAAGCATGATGGCCAGCTCCTATGTCTGGAATTAAATAAACGCTCAGCCGATTTCGTATCTAAAAAGTTTCAACTCAGGCAGCGGTTCAGCTTTCCCCCGGTAAACATCCCAGTAATATTCGCGAATATTTCTCAGCTGATCATAGAGGGGGTGAGTCTTTATTGGCTGGTGCTCGCCGACAATATTTAAATTATTATCGACCAGGACCAGTTTTTCTGCGCGATTAAGAATACCGGCAGTCCCTACACTGGCTATTGCTACCAGTTCATTTTTTTTGACCCGCTCATAAAGTTCACCAAAAGTAAAAGGCCTTTCTTCGACTTTAACTTTCTGGCTCTTCAGGATCGCTACCATGCCTTTAATGGTGACAGAAGGCAGGATTAAATTGCTTTCCGGTATCTTGACTACTGTTCCGTCCTTCAAAGCTAACAGGCAACAGGAAGAGTCCCATTCAGTAATCTCTCTTTGTTCAATTGGCAGATGTGGTTTGTCATCAAGGAAGAGAACAGCAGCTGCTTCTGGTACCAGACTTTTAGCTTCATCCAGAGCTTTAATACTTATTAAATAATTGACTCCAAGTTTCAAGCAGCCTGTTCCATTAGCACCAAGGGCTCTGACCAGATTGGGAATAACGATTCCGGTAAATGGTTCACCGAGATAACGATCATACATACAAGTTACAGCTCTGATCGCCGGAAAATTGGGGAAGCTCACACCCATTGAGTGTTCTTCGTCCAGAGTGAATGGCCGCAGATAGCCCTGAACACCTTTTTCTGCCATTTCTTCCAGGTATGGTTGGAGGGCAGGATGAGAAAAATATTTATTGATGAAGATGTCCTCGAGTTCTTCTCTGGTAGGCACAAGATATTGCTGCTGGCGGCTCAGGTTAAATGCCATGCTCTGACGAAAACGCTCCAGATTCTGGTCCAGGTTAACAAAGATAAGTTCAAGTTTGCCTTTCTCATTACGGCGGCAGAAATATCTAATTCCCTCAAAGCAGAGGAAACTGGCATAATAAGCAGATCTGGTGGCAGCATAAGTCTTGGCCTGGGCTTCAAACATCTCAAAACTCCTGTCATGGAGAAAATAACGCATTTGCCCGGGTGCCCATTTAGAATTTTCAAAATTAGCCATTTTTAACTCCTTTCTGGCTGATTATTTAAGATATATGTTTATCTGAATTAAGTCCTAAAAAATATAATATAAGCTGCCTTAAAACCTATCAGGCGGAGAACTATCACCCGAATGATCAAAATTTCTCAGTCTGAAACTTGACTCCATCCGCTCAGACTCAAAGCCTGTCCTGATCAGGTAACCTGTTGACTGTTTATAAACCGTTCGTTCTTTCTTTTCATCAGAACATCTCTTATCAAGGAATCGAGAGTCAAGTTTGACTCCTGACTGGAGCCTATTGTTGATATCAGGTTCGATCATGACCTTAAGATATATTATTATAAGTTTTTGAGGAAAAATTCAAACAAATAATTAAACCATAAATCCAATATTAGAATGAAAAAGAAAGAACGGCTGGTTTAAAAGTCTTTCAGTTTTGAGTAAAATAACAGCCTGGTAATAACCAACACCACCGATAGAATTTATTAATGAATAAAATTGAGTGGAGGACAGTAGATGAAAGACAAATTAGCCATGATTCTGATTATTTTTAGTAGCTTTTTGCCTTTGAGCGGTCCGCTTAAGCCTGATCTGTTATATCGAGTAGAAGAACCTGCTATATCGCCCGTGTCTCGCTATTATATGTGTTTTCGCACCTCACAGCCATTAAATATTGATGGTCGACTGGAAGAAGATGCCTGGAAAAAAGTCTACTGGTCGGAAGATTTTATGGATATCCAGGGTAAGAGCAAGCCAAAACCAAGGTACAAAACCAGAGTCAAGCTCCTCTGGGATAACGATTATTTTTATATTGGAGCCGAACTAGAAGAGCCTCATGTCTGGGCTACCCTGACCAAAAGGGATTCAGTAATTTATCAGGACAATGACTTTGAAGTTTTCATTGATCCGGATGGGGATAGCCACCTCTATTATGAGCTGGAGATAAATGCTCTAAATACTGTCTGGGATTTACTGCTCGTTAAACCCTACCGGGATGGAGGCCCAGCTATCCACAGCTGGGATATTCAAGGGTTAAAGACAGCGGTAGCTGTCAATGGAACCCTCAATGATCCGAGAGATAAAGATAAGGGTTGGTCGGTGGAAATAGCCATGCCATGGGAAGTCCTGAAAGAGGCCAGTCCTCTTAAAAAAAGGCCGGAGCCTGGAGAGTCCTGGCGAATAAATTTTTCCAGAGTGGAATACCGGGTTAAAACAGTTGATAGTTCTTATCAGAAAGAAAAAGACCCGACTACTGGCCGTGATCTGCCCGAAGACAACTGGACCTGGGCGCCTCAGGGTCTGATCAACATTCATTATCCTGAAATGTGGGGCTATGTTCAGTTTACGGCGACTGAAGCTGGCCGGGCTAAAGAATACTGTGATGAGGACCAGGAAGCTGAAGTCAAATGGGCTTTAAGGAAAATATATTATCGTCAGAGAAAATTATATTCAGAACAAGGAAAATGGGCAGAAAGGTTGGAAGATCTTAATTTAACCAGGGACAAGCAATTAAAGGTTAAAAACTACAGCTACCCACCAGTGATAATGGCTACCGAAAATTTATTTGAGGCCATCTATACTGGCAAAGATGGACACAAGTGGCACATCCGTCAGGATGGTTTAATCTGGAAAACCGGCCCTGACCAAAAATAATAAGGGGATTAAAATGAAAAACAGACTCAAGGTTTTTCTCGTTTTTTTAATGATCTTGTTGATTTCGGGAACAGCTCTGGCCGAGTCTTCCTGGCCTTTGTCCAGACCGGAAGAGGTTGGGATGGACTTTCAGCGGCTGGCTGCCCTGGACCGACTTATGGCTGAAAGCTTAAATCGTCATGATTTTCCAGGAGCGGTCATCCTGGTTGTCAGACAGGGAAAAATTGTCTGGAGGAAGGCTTATGGCCAGAGCCAGCTTGTGCCGGTGGCTGAACCAATGAAAATTGATATGTTATTCGACCTGGCTTCTGTTACCAAGCCAGTGGCCACGGCTACGGCTATAATGATTCTAGTTGAGCAAGGAAAATTGAGACTCTGGGATAGGGTCAGCACCTATATTCCAGAGTTTGTCCCCTATATAAAAGAAGGAGGTTTCCCGGCTGAGGAGGCCAGGCTTTTTCACCTGTTGACCCACACCTCTGGCCTGCCTCCTTATACCGATCCTGAGGAAGTAGCCTCAAAATATGGCCAGCCATGTTCTACTGAGGATCTGGTCAGGCATATTGCTGCTCTCAGAAAGGAATTACCACCAGGCCAGAGGTTTGTTTATAGCTGCTTGAACTATATTACTCTGGCTCAGATTGTTAAACTGGTTTCAGGCGAGAATCTGGCTGATTTTTGTCAGAAAAACATTTTCTTACCTCTAAAGATGAAAGATACTATGTTCAATCCGCCGCCTCAACTAAAAAGCAGATGTGTTCCGACCGAGGTAATCAACGGAGAGCCGCTGCGCGGCATTGTGCATGACCCGCTGGCCCGTCTGCAAGGAGGTATCTCCGGCAACGCTGGCCTCTTTTCCAGCGCTGATGACCTGGCCATTTTTGCCCAGATGATGCTTAATAAAGGAGAATTTAAAGGTATCAGGATACTCAGCCCCTTAGCGGTGGAGCGGATGACAGAAATTTTTCCACCTTTGAGCTCTTCCGGTCGGGGTTTCGGCTGGGATCTCAACACTGATTATTCCACGGTTCGTGGGGATCTTTTCGGCTATAAATCATATGGTCACTCTGGCTATACCGGCACCTCAATCTGGATCGACCCGGAAACTCAGACAGCTGTTATCTTTTTAACTAACCGCGTTCACCCTGATGATAAAGGCGAGATCATAGCGGTTAGAAGCAAAGTGGCCAATATTGTGGCTGGCTCTATCATAAAAAAATAACATTATTTTTGAATTTAGTTATAAAAATTGCTATCCTTAGGAAAATCAGGCTGCTGGAGGGAATGATGCCTTCAATGAACTTTAATTTCGAAGTCAAAGTTAAGTCTGCTTATGAAGCTCTGTCTCAGTCTGTCAATTTATTTCAAATCTATCTTAATGGCCGGACACCAGCTTCTTCTTCCGAATATTATCGGGCCAAAAGCCTGCTGCAGGAGGGGAAACTTTTTTTTGAAGAGGCACTAAAAGAAGCCAGAAAGCTTCTTGGCCCGCTGCCACTATATTCAACACCTGATTATGAACGCTGGCGAGAAGAAACGGCCAGAGATGTCAAGCTTATTCTAGGCGATAAAGTTGATTATGAAGAGGTCAAAAAAATGATGCTGATGGATTCCTGTCTGCCCAGACTTTTTTCCCCCGAAGAACTGGAAGCCTACCTGGCTAAATACTACGAGGACCAGCAAAAAGGAAAGAGAAAATTAGAAAATTTAAAATGCCGCCTGGCTATTGCCCGGCTGGATGACTTAATTCACCAGGCTGAAGATTTACTTCTTCAGGCTCAGAAAAAACTTCAGGCTTCTTTGCTATGATCCTATGAGCCCGGTTCTTTACTCGTCTATCTTATTTTCTTAGCCTATATGCTTTTGTATCTTAATTCCTGGTCAGCGGTCAGTTGCCAGCGACCTGCCCTATTCAAAGACCTTCTTAAAAATATCCACCACGTCCAGAGCATAGTCAACTTCAGTTAAAGGGATATTTTTCTTCCCGGCAATGTCTGTGAAGCGCCTGTCTTTATTTCCATCTTTGGTCACAATTAGATAATTAACATTGGGAGCTACCACTTCAATCATCCGTTCGTTGTCGCTGCCGGGTGCTCCTCTTTTTGATTCACCACCAATATGAACACCAATGGTAAAAATCCCATTAGCCCGGCAGTATTCAAGCAATTTTTTGAGTCTGGCTTCTTCAGCTTCAACAGTCAGCCCGGAAGCACCCATGCCTTTTAAGCTAGCTCCAATAGCGAAGATAACGGTTTTATAAGGCGTTCCCTCAGGGAACCTGCTCAGGTCGGTATGGATTTCAGCATGAAAGCCGGTGCCTGATTCACGGCCGCCCAGACCAACGCCAGCAGCCAGAATCTCGACAGTTGGGACATCGCAATAATCATAGCCAATTCCAGCTTCTTCCAGAATTATATTGACAGTGGTCACATCGGGGCTCTGACCGGCCGAGGTGGTTAGAACCGGTAGTTTGGCCTTAGGTATTGTCTGACTATTGCCAGCCGGAGTAATAGATAAGACCAATCCCAATGAAATCAGCAATAAAGGGAAAAATTTAATTTTCATGGCAGTGCCTCCTTTATTTTTTCTCTTCTGGCTCAAGCATAATATCGATGGCTTGCACCGCTTTTTGCCAGATAGAGGGAAACGAGGGAAAACGCCGGTTATAGCTTCTTTTTTCAACATCATACTGGTAAAGATGATTATACTTTACCAGTAATTGATCGCCCAGAGCCCACCAGGCTTTGACTGCTGTCTGAGCATTATTGAGACAAAAGCCTGTTAAGAATCGGGCTGCTTCTTTCGGGCTTTTTTTATAGAGCTCAGCTGCCTGGCGATCAATTTCTGGGATCTGATCAATTATTGCCTTTTCATATTTTTGCTGCGCTGCCTGAACATCCTTGATGGCTTCAGAATAAATTACCTGGGTGTGATAATCCACATAGTCGAAAGCCCAGCGGGCAGAATCTCGATTTAAAACCCAGTGATCGCCAATCGAGAAAGATTTTGGCAGATCGGTTATACCAGCATAAAAAGGCATGTAGCAGGCGGTGTCCTGCGAGCCAAAAGATATCCAGACCAGCCCACCGACAGGATTGGGCAGCCAGCCCCGACTCTGAGTGACTGTCGTGTATTCAGCCCGGCTATCACAGATAGTCCTGGTTTGACGGTAATAATTGGGATTTTTGAAGGGGCCACCGCGAATGCCAGTGGTTGGATCATATGGCGTCCCATAACTTCTATCCCTGGTAAAGTTGATAACGTCTTCAACTGAGAGCTTCCGGTCAGGTTTAACCGAAAAGGGAAGATCCATGTTGGGGGTGGAAGGAGAAAGTTTCAAGGAAGGAGCTACCAGATCAAAAAACCTCCACAGACGTTGATATCTTCCCTGCGAGCTCTGGGCGCTTTCATTAATAGGGGAGTAAGCTTTTTTCCAGTTAAACGGCTGGCCACTCTTTGGGTCATAGAGACCATTTTCAACCGCACAGGAAATGACATTGGGAGAAGCCATAAAATAGTCAGGTCGGTTGAGATCGATCTCACCGATTCTTGATTCATTGGGGCAAACGCTCACTTCATCATCAGGTACTCTTTGGGCACACCAAACTGCCCCCGGTTTGCCACTCTTCGGTGTCCAGAGAGGTCCAACTGGCATAATTTCAAAGATCCAAACCTCATTGGGGTCAGCGATGGCTAACATTTCACCGCTGTCGTGAAAGCCGTAGCCATATTTTTCAGCCAGTTCCCCCATAATCTTGATGGCTTCCCGAGCCGTTGTCGCTCTTTCCATTGCTATAATAGTCAGCATGGTAATGTCAAAAGCCGGGGTTGGCGTTTGATTTTCCAGCTTGCGCACCACTCCAATCGTCGACTCTCCAATGGCCACCTGATTTTCATTCAAATAGCCAAACATTCCATGGTGATAGGCATAAGTGTGAGGTACTTCAGGAATTTCCAGTCCGGTAAAGTCCTTTTTATACAGGTCCCATTTTAAGCCTTCCTGTGGGGGCCAGGTCTTAAACTGTGAAATATGGTAAATCTTCCGTTTCTCCCCTGCCTTGTGATCGGCGGCCGGCACATGTCGCCAGGTCCAATCGCATAGCCCGCAATCACAGGTATGAGTGGTCATAGTTGAACCATCAGTTGAAGCCAGTTTCCCAACCAGAATGGAAGTGCAATTATCAGCGGGCCGAGATATCTCCAGCTCAGCTTGCCCTTTATTGACTCCGCCGGCTAAAAAGAGAGCCACCAAACCAATCAATAAAACAGGCAGTATCATTAAAATAAAATGCCTGTCCTTTTTTCGAGTTAAATGCATGTTCTTAACCTCCGTCTTTTTTGAGAATGTATTGTTTCATCCCATTTCAGATTCACTTCAGCAGAGCATCAATTGCTCTGACCGCTTTTTTCCAGATCGCCGGAAATTCCATTGGTTTTCTGTCGACCGTTCGGCGCTCGGTATTATAATAACCAAAGTGGTTAAACTTAACCAGAAGTTCATCACCTAACTGCCACCAGGCTGTAACCACCTGCTCGGCATTGTTCAGACAAAAGGCTGTTAAGAAATCAGCCGCCCGGGCCGGATTTTTTTTATACAGGTCGAGGGCTTTCTGATCCAGGTCCTGAATCTGATTTAAAGCTCCATCTTCCCATTTGATCTGTGCATTCTTAATTTCTTCCAGAGCTGGGGCATAGCATACCTGAGCATGGAAATCGACATAATCAAAAGCCCAGCGGGCCGAATCGCGGTTGAAGACAAAATGATCTCCAACTCTAAAAGAACCTGGCAGGGCCTTAATGCCGGCATAAAAGGGCATAAAGCAGGAAGTGTCCTGGGCTCCCCAGGCCAGCCACACAATTCCACCGATAGGATCAGGTAGCCAGCTGCGACATTGAGTGACAGTGGTATATTCTGCCTGCTTGACACTGATCAGCCGAGCTGAAGAGTCGTAGTTGGGATTCTGATAGGGGCCACCCCTTATCCCTCGGGTTGGATCGAAGAAGGTCCCATAGCCCTTATCGCGGCAGAGATTCATGACATCCTTAACAGAAAGTTTACGGTCAGGCTTGACCGAAAAGGGGAAATCCATATTCGGAAGTGACGGACTAAAGTGGGAAGAAGGCGAAACCAGATCAAAAAAGCGCCACATTCTGGCCCGTCTCCAGTTAGAAGCAGCACTGCCTTCAGCCGGAGAATAAGCTTTTTTCCAGCTGAATGGCTGCCCACTTTTTGGATCCCAGAGCCCATTATCTACGGCATAAGAAATAACGTTAGCCGAAGCCATGAAGAAATCTGGTTTGGTTAGATCAATTTCACCTATTCTCGACTCATTGGGGCAAACACTGACCTCATCGTCGGGGACTCTCTGGGCACACCAGATAGCACCGGGTTGGCCGGTTTTGGGACTCCAGAGAGGACCAACCGGCATTATTTCGAAAACCCAGATCTCCTCTGGATCAGCCACGGCCAGCATTTCTCCACCATCCTCCCCGCCATAGCCATATTTTTCGGCCAGCGACCCCATCAACTTTATTGCCTCTCTTGCTGTCCGGCACCTTTCCATGGCTAACAGCGTGAGCATAGTCAGATTAAGAGCCGGGGTCGAAGTTGAATTCGACATCTTAGGCCGGTTGCCAATAGTTGATTCACCGATGGCCAGCTGCTGGTCGTTCATATAACCGAAGACCCCATGCATATAACCGAAAGTATGGGCTACTTCTGGTATTTCCACTCCAGTGAAATCTTTTTTTATCAAATCCCATTTGAGGCCCTGGTCGGGCGGCCAGCTTCTGACCTGAGAAATCCTGTACAATTTCCTCATTTCACCGGGCTTATGATCAGCCGGCGGTACATAACGCCAGGTCCAGTCACACATCCCACAATCAGCGGTATGGGTAGTCATGGTCGAGCCATCAACCGAAGCGTTTTTGCCAACCATGATGACTGTGCAATTATCTACAGGAACTAGATAATTATCGGCTGCAGAGTCAGCCGCTCCGCGCTGGCTGGCCGAAAAGATAAATAACGAGATGGAAATAAATACAGCTAAGCCCGCCCATCTTGATATCTTTTTCATAAAGGTCTTACTCCTTCTAAGGGCTCTGCCCTCTATTTTTTTGGATCAGATTTCATCTTTTTCCCTTGCTGAAGTTCTATCTGCTGCCTATCTACCTTCTCTTTTTCTGATTCAATCCAAGATTATTTTACCTGGTTCTACTTCAGCCGGGTTTTGGAAATAATAACCGACGCTGTGCTGGACGATATCCCGGTAACGAGGTATGTTCTGGATAATGATGGCTCGATCTGGCGATTTTTTGGAAAATTGTCTGATAATTTCCAGGCTTACCGACAGGTGCTGCCCGATTCTTTTTTCCAGTGGCCAGCCAGATTCGTCATAAGGAACAAACAGCTTTTTCTTTTTGGCCAGGCTTAAGAGAAAATCATCCTGACCGGTCAAGAACAACTTTTCTGTTTTCGGACCAGTTGGCTGATCAAGGAAAGGCATGGGGGACTCCAGAAGAAAGGGGAGAGTATCAGAATAATCGCCAATTTCCCGGTGTGACAGCCCTCGGAATTTTACCGGCGATGGCTCAACGTGATTTTCAAAACCTTCCATTGATTTGACTGTCAGCGAAGCCAAAGTGGCCAGGCGAATGGATTTCTCTGGAGCGACAATACAGTTGGTAACAGGAAACATGGTCTCGGCCCCATGGAGATCGATAGCCAGATCAACCTGGTCCCGTCGTAGCAGCTCCATAGCCGCATAGGTGACCTGTTCCATCGGCAAGCCGTTCTTTCGACCTGGCCAGGTGCGATTGGTATTTCTAATGTCCAGATAAGATAGCATCTGCTTTTCCGGGTAGTGAATATAAACGTCTGGATCAGGCCACTGATCGAGTGGGGAGGCGTCTCTATTGCCCATACGGAAAGTTTTTTTACCCCAGGCGGTAGGAATTGAAAAATAGAGGGGATAACCTTCTCCTGGCCTTGTATTGAGGCCACCGCTGTGATTGAAATACGGTATAAGGTAAAGAGTGCCTTTTTCGACCACTGCCTTTTCAATCATAATTAGAACCGACAGGAGGCCTTCCGGCTCGTTGGCATGAGTATTACCCATGATTAGGGCGCGCCCGCCTGGCTCTTTCCCCTGCAATATATAAATGCGAGTGTCAGCCAGGCTGTCCTCAATTGCCGGGAAGTAATCACTCAGCTTTTTGACTTCGGTCACCCCCGGACCGAGGATAATTTTGACCTGGTAATGACGGTGCTGCCAGAGAGGCCAACCACCGGCCATAATCAAAATAACCAGAACTGCCGTCGCTAAAAGTTTGAATTTGACCAAGCCTTTTTTCATGCTTTACCTTTCATTTGAAGCGGAGTAACCGCGCAATAAAGGGGATAAGAGTAATCAGGTACAGAACCACTTTATCCTTACTGGTCTTTTCTTCTATGAGGTTCTTAATGGTGATGATGGTAAAAAACAGGCATATTAGATAATAAATGATCATAATAATTTTAGCTATCATTTTTTACCTTTTAAAATCCATTTCCATGAGTTGCCACCCATAAAAAAATTTTTTAACCAATGACCAAAAAGCTTAATCTTGAACTAAAAATGACCATTAAAATGGCTACCACTGTTATCATCAGCCATGGCAGCCAGGCTTTTTTAATCGATGACCAGTAACTGCCCTCATAGTCAGAAACAATTAAACTTAATCGACCAATTAAAGCGGTCGGAGGTAAGCCGTCACCCAATGGCCAGAGCAGGCTAAGAGCCGCGATGATTATGGTCGCATGATAACCAAGTGAATTAAGATACCAGACAAGCGGGATGCCAATGATGGCCGCTCCGCCATAGGTAAGAATACCTTCAGAAAAGGGAATGATAATTGGCAGAAGACAGAATAAGAGACCAATCGGGATAATTAGCACAGAATAAGAAATCAGCCCCTTAACGCCGGATGCAGCCATAATTTGCTGGAGCATACCGACTATGACCATTATCGAGAGAAGAGGCAGAAGCTTACTAACTGTGCTACTGGCTACCTTGATCAAATTAATTTTCACCGGACTGATGAGATAAGCGGCCAGCGAGGCTATTATAAATTCTAAAGGCAAACCAAGAATAGGGAAAGAAAAAGGCCACAAGCGATAGGCAATGACCAGGCCAAAAAAAACGACAAAAGGCAGCAGGAGACGCCACCAGTTCATGCCAGGAACTATCTCAATTTTGCTCAGAAATTCATTTAGTTCGGTTTTTTTGCCCTTCTGACGGCCAAGGATCAAAATAGTGGCTGTCCCCAGGAGAAGTACAGGAATACCAAGGGGCAACTCAAAACCGACGTAAGGTATAGCTGTGCCGGCACATAAAATCATAGCCCAGATATTGACCGGCGGGGCGGCTGCTGCTAAACCAGCCAGTATAAATAGAATAGCTGGAATTTTATTCTCATCTACTCCCAGGCCCTTAAGAGCCAGGGCGACCGGTGCCCCGACAACGAGAAGAGATACACTGCCGGCCCCGGTGAGAGCGCCCGGTATAAGTACAATGATCATCAACAGGAAAAGTGCCAGAAATCTGAAACGGGCAAAGCCCACTACTGTTTGCCTGACAGCAAAATTTATGCCGCCCGATTCCTGAATAATGGTGATAAATAGCGTTGCTGTAAAGAAAACCAGGATAACGTCGAGGTAAGTGAAACTGCCTTCGACTAGATGCCTGGGAATTTCGGCCAGGGGAGGGGTCGTGAAGATAGCTCCAGCCAGCGCCCCGGCCAGAGTAGCCAGAAACAAACTTATCTCGACCGATAGCTTTCGCCACTGGGCAAGGGTATAAGCTATAACCAGAACTGCAGAAATGATTATGGTTTGATATATCATTTGAAGAAATCTTACTTTTTTATCCAGACCAAGGCAATAAAAATTTTAAAAGACAATTTCCAGTTCAAATTGATATTTTTGGCTGGCTTCCTGGAGCTCTCTTTTTACCTGCTCAAAATAATTATCAGAAGCGTAGACTTCAAGACCATGCTGTCGATAAAAATTGATAAAATATCCCGGGTAATTGAGTTTATCAATGAAAATTTTATCGACGAGACCGCCCAGGAGGCTGATCAATCTGGTAGGGTTTTGAGGCAATATTGGCCCGATGAAGGCAAAGGTCTTAAAACCTGATTTTTTTATTATTTCCAGGGCTTTAATTCGGCCGCTAACGGGGGGTGCACCTGGTTCGAACAGGCTGGATATCCGGTCGCTATCAGTGGCGATGGAAAAGCCAATCTCGATATCTTTGATCTCCCGGAGAAGATTCAGATCTCTCAGGACTAAATCTGATTTGGTTTGAATGAAAACAGGGAAGTCAAAGCGCCTGATTTCTGCCAGACACTTCCTGGTTAACAGATAGTGAGCTTCAGCTGGCTGATAGGCATCACAGACTGAAGCTATCCAGATAGTTCCCCGTCTGGCCCTGGCCAGTTGCCGGCCAAGCAGCTCCGGGGCGTTGATTTTGGCTTCGATAAACTGGCCCCACGGTTCAGTGTGTCCTGAATAGCGTGGCATGAAGAGAGAAGCATAACAATAGCGACAACTGTGGCTACAACCGGTATAGGGATTGAGACAGTAATCAAAGACTTTTGATTTGTTGAGGACACTTTTGGCTACTTTTTCAGCTATCTTCATCAGGATATATTTACCATAAGATTGGCCTTATGTTTAATAATTGCCTTATTGGCTGATTAGCTTGGTGAAAATTATCAAGCGAATTTTATCGCATCTTTTTTTTAAAAAAATGGTTTATAATGTTAGCGGAAGTGGATATCTGACATGAATAAGGAGGCAAAGATGCTTTCTATTAAAAATAAAAGGGTATTGGTCTCTCTGCTCTTTTCCATCCTGATCTTTCTCGGGCTGTCTTCAGAGCTGCCGGCTCAGTATTTTGGCCGCAACAAGGTTCAATACAAGAAATTTGATTTTAAAATAATGAAGACCAAGCACTTCGACATTTATTTTTATCAACAGGAAACAGAGGTTGTTAAGCAGGCTGCTCAGATGGCTGAACGCTGGTATGCTCGTTACAGCCGGATTTTTAACCATGAGCTGAAGGGACGTCAACCTCTTGTTATCTATGCGAGCGGGCCTGAGTTCCAGCAGACAACTGTTATTCCCGAGACTATGGGTGAGGGGACGGGCGGAGTTACCGAGTCTTTTAAAAGGAGAATTGTTCTGCCCTACGGAGTTTCCCTGGCTGAGACTGACCACGTCATCGGACACGAGCTGGTTCATGCTTTTCAGTATGATATGGCCGGGCAGGGTCATTCAGATGAAGCCAGATATACTGGAGCAGACCTGAGGATTCCGTTATTTCTGGTGGAAGGTCTGGCTGAGTATCTGTCGATTGGTCCATATGATCCGGAGACCTCCATGTGGATGAGAGACGCCTGGAAAAGAAAATTCTTGCCGCCGATTAAGAAACTGGAGGATTCCTACAAGTATTTTCCTTATCGCTATGGACAGGCTATCTGGGCTTATATTGGCGGCCGCTATGGGGATGAAATGATTGGCAAGATCTGGAGGATGTTATCCAGAACCAACGATTATGAGGCTGTTCTGCAGGGAGTCCTGGGAGAGCCCTTGAAAAAAATATCAGAAGACTGGCATAAAGCCAATGAGACTGCTTATTCTCCACTCGTTCCCTTGACTCAAACTCCTGACCAGTATGGCAAACTGCTATTAAAAGGGACTGAGGAAAATGTTTATAATGTTTCGCCGGTGCTCAGCCCGGATGGCCGTTATCTGGCTTTTCTTTCTTCCCGCGATCTTTTCTCGGTTGATCTTTATCTGGCTGAAGCCAGAACCGGTAAGGTGATCAAAAAACTGACTTCAACGGCTATTGATCCTCATTTTGAAAGCATTCAATTTATTAGATCAGCCGGTTCTTGGGAAGGTAATGGTCAGCGTTTTGTTCTGGGAACTATTTCCCGTGGCAGGCCAAATCTGACCATTATCAACGTAAATAAGGGAAAAGTTGAAAAGGAGATTCCTTTTCCCGAGCTGGGTGAAATCCTTAATCCTTCCTGGTCGCCCTCTGGACGTGAAATTGCTTTCTCTGCTCTGGCTGGTGGGGTCAGCGACATATATATTTATAATCTGGAAGACAATACGCTAAAAAAGATGACTGATGATGCCTTCGGAGATCTTCATCCTGTCTGGTCACCGGACGGATCAAAAATTGCCTTTGTGACGGAGAGATTTAGCGCCAATTTAAACTGGCTGGACAGCGGCCATTATGAACTGGCTGTGCTGGATGTCAGTTCGGGAGAAATTACCAGAGCTCTGGCTTTCCCCGCTGGAAAAAATGTTAATCCCCAATGGTCAGCTGATGGCCAAAGCCTATTTTTCCTCTCTGATTACCAGGGGAAAACCGACCTTTTCCGCCTGAGCCTGGCTGACGGGAAAATTTATCAGGTAACCAATCTGTTCACTGGCATCGGAGGTATAACCCAGCTCAGCCCGGCTATCTCTTATTCGTCTGAAGCCGGATTGCTGGCCATGTCGGTTTATGAGAATGGTTGTTATTCAATCTATTTAATAGAATCAAGAGACCGGCTAACCGGTCAGATGACCCTGGCTCAGTTGACTGAGCGGCCCGTTGGATTGCTGCCGCCTCGAACCCAGCTGGAAGGTGCTCTTCTAGGTTTGTTGCGCAATTCTCTATACGGATTACCCAAGGAGACTGATTTTCCGGTAACCAATTATAAGCCGAAACTGAGTCTGGATTATGTTACTCAGCCCACAGTGGCAGTTGGGGTTGATCGTTACGGCACCTATGCCGGTGGAGGAATAGCCGCTATCTGGAGCGACATGCTGGGCTACCATACGCTGGTGACCATGGCCCAAACCGATAACCAGTTAACCGATAGTTATGTGATGGTCGGTTATCAGAATTCTAAAAGCCGTTTAAATTGGGGTCTGGTTGGCCAGCGAGTTCCATATATTTATGGATCTTATGATGTCTATTACGATGAAATTGATAACTATCCTGTCTATGTCCAGGATGAATACCTGGACCGTCAGATAAACTATGAAATTGGCGGCTTTGCTTATTACCCGCTTAACACTTTTCGCCGCCTGGAGTTCAGTGCTGGTTTTGATTATATAGATTTCAGCCGGCATGTTTACCGTTATATCTATGATGCTTATTATTATGAATTGATCGATTATTATAATTTTTCGTTGCCCTCAGCCCCGAGCATTAAATATGGCTATGTGTCTGCTGCTCTAGTTTATGACAGTTCAATATTTGGTGCCTGCAGTCCGATTATTGGCAAGAGTTATGTTCTTCAGGCCGAACCGACTTTCGGCAATTTAAATTTTGTTTCAGTACTGGCTGATTTTCGCCGCTATTTTGTTCCTGTTAAACCCTTCACACTGGCCTTCAGAGTACTTCATTATGGGCGGTATGGAAGTGGTTCAGATGATGAACGGCTCTGGCCTTTATATCTTGGTTATGAGAATCTTGTTCGCGGCTATGATTATAGTACATTTGAGTACAGCGAAGTGGACAGCTACAATCCCAATGTCTTCGATTTCAACCGGTTGATGGGAAGCAGAATGATCGTGGCTAACGCTGAATTGAGATTTCCTGTTTTCGGCTTACTGGGACTGGGCAAAGGATATTACGGTATCTGGCCGCTGGAATTTCTGGCCTTTTATGACATCGGTACAGCCTGGTATAAAGGTGAAAAGCCATCAATATTCGGAGGCGAAAAGAAACTGGTAGCCAGCGCTGGCGTCGGGCTGAGGACTAATTTCTTCGGGGTCTTAGTCCTGGGATTTGATTATGTCTATCCCTTTGACCGTCCGGTTAAAGGCTGGCACTGGCAGTTCACCATTTCACCCGGCTTCTAAAGAGTAGCTGCCGAAAACCAACCAGACCGTTGTTAATTGATTTCTTTTAGGTAGATATTCTTGAAATAAACCGGTGACCGGCTGTCATGATTCTGAAGGCCAATATAACCTTCCCGGGCAAAATCCTTCACCTTGCCTCGCGCTTCAGCCCGCCAGTCGATAACTTCCTGGTTGTTTAATTCCACTTTGATCTGCTCGCCGATAAAAGAAATTTTCATGTGGTTCCAGTGGCCAGCTGGTTTAAAGGCCGCAGCGGAAGGAGCCTGGGCATCATAGACAGCACCGGTCTGGTGGATTCCCTGGCCGGCATCATAAATCTGAATCTCAAATGAATGATAGATATAATCATCGCTCGCTGGCACATCCGGGACTCTAAGAAATATACCCGAGTTGGTCTCCGGGTCAGAGCATTTATAATCAACCTCCAGAATAAAATCTTTGAATTTCTTACGGCTGTACCAGAGAAGACCCATTCCGCCCTGAGACTTTAATATACCTGTCTTATTATCAAGTTCAAAATAGCCTGGCCCGTAATGGTTCCAGCCATGCTTTTCATACCAGCCATTTTCTTTTTTTAGAAGCTGTTCATAGCCGTCATAGTAGGTGACACTCTTGATATAAGCCAGCCCTTTTTTGAGGTCAGGTTCAGGGGTCAAGACATTCTTCTCATTTTCATATTCAATAGTCAGATAGCCGTCGTAATCCTGCCGGGTGAGTTCAGCCAGGATATCCTTTATTCTGGCCTTCCCACTGCCGAAGGCTACATCCTCGGCTCCTTTTGTTCCGAAGTTACTCCTGTCCTTAATGTGAACATCAATGAGTCGGCCTTCCAGCAACCGCAGGCTTTCGACCGGATCGAGGCCGCAGCGCATCCAATGCCCGGTATCAGCGCAGACCCCGATCCTTGAATCTAAATTTTTAAGATGTTTTAAGGCAGTCAGGGGATAGGCATATTTAGCCGGTTCAGGGTGATTGTGAATGGCGATCTGGATATCATATTCTTTGACCAGCTTTTCCAGCAGGGGATAATCTTCTTCCTGAGGTTCAGTTACTATTGTCCTTATACCCATCTTCCTGGCAAAATCAAAGACCTGTCTCATCTGGCTTTCAGATCGGCCAGTATCAACTACACCATAAGCAATGACTTTAATCCCGACAGCCCTGAGTTTTTCCTTAATCACCTCGATGTGCTCATCACCAAGCTGGTGATTGAAAACAACACTGGCCGGCAGTTCTTTAGAAATTCTCTGGCCAGGATAGGCCTGGACATAGCTCAGGCCAAGAGCCTTTGTCCTGTCCAGGGCTTCGAAAAAAGTATAACGCCGGTAAGTCCAGCTCTGCATGGCGATCGGGAAAGATTTAATCCTTATCTCGTTATAATTCGTTTCCCTGACTGCCTTTTTTACCGAGTCTGGAATAATTTTTTCTTCAGGTGGGGTCTGGGAGAAAGCGGCCGTCAGGCCTAAGCCCATTATCAGACCCGAAATAAAAAGTTTTTTCAATTTTTCAGACAGCATTTTTCCCTCCCTGTCTAAACAGATATTCAGAATCAGTTCCTGGCCAATCGGTCATCAGCGGCAGACTGCTCTCGCTTTATTGTTTTTTTGGATTCCACTGACCTCTGGCTACAGCGGGAATAAATTTTTCGAGGCCAGCCAGTGGAAAGGTCAGGGTTTTGCCTTTTTCAATGCTCATATAAGCAGCCATCAGCAATTCGGTTACGTTGAGTCCATCATCGAAGTTTTCTTCTGGCCGTCGGCCCTCCAGAAAAGACTCAACCATGTGTCTGTTCTCATCTGTATATCCATACTCGAATTCTTCACAGGAGACAACTGGCATCTGACCGACCTCAGCATTCTGCTTTTCTACCAGATCCTCTCCGGCTCGTCCTTTTACCTGGCGGCTGAAAAAGACCTTTAATCCGGAATCGAGAGTATTATATTGAAGCGAGTATTCTGGACCGAGTAATTCCAGACTGAGACGCAGACCGGCTCCAACATAACACCAGGAAGTAGTCGTTTCGACGACAAGAATGTTGCCTCTTTTATCTTTGTATTCAATAATTGACCTGGCAAAATCTTCAGCCGGGCGATGTTCATAATCTAGCCTGCCGCTGCTGGTCATTTTTAATTTTTTGACATAATCAGGCAATTGCCATTTAAGGCAAGTAGCATAGGCTGAAAGCTTAACCGGCGTCAATTCTTCCCGGCTTGCTCCGGGCGGAGTTAACATAAACCTGGCTTCTTCAACCGAGTGACACATCATGTCATTCAGAACTCCTCCTCCTTGCAGCTCTCCTTCCCAGAACCAGGAACTATGAGGGCCGCTATGTTCCTCAGCTGCTCTGGCCAGATAAGGGCGGCCAGTTAAACTTGCCCCTCTGGCCCAGATGATTTCTTTTCCACGCCTGACGGCTGGAGCGAAAAGCTGGTTTTCAAGATAGCCATCGAGCAAATTGGCTTTTTTGGCCAGCTCAACCAGGTGGCGCGCTTCCTTCACATTTCTTCCCAGTGGCTTCTCGCAGGTGACCCCGATCAATTCTCCCTTGCCTTTAAGAACAGCCTCAGCTATTTCTTCCATAACCTCGGTCCTGGTAAAATTAGGCGAACAAATCCAGATAGCATCAATGGCTGGATCTGCCACCATCTCGGTGATTGACCTGTAGGTCTTAGCCTGACCAATTTTTAGTTTTCTGGCCAGCTGGGCAGCTTCGGCTGCCTTTTTCTGATCAAGATCAAAAATACCCAGGACATCAGCTCCGCGGACTCCTACCCAGGATCTCAGGTGAAAACGGGTAATAAAGCCTCCACCTACGAAGCCAATGCCCAATTTAGATTTTTTGACTTTCATTTCAGACTCCTTTGCCTGATTTATATTTACCCGGTGACAGTTGAATTTTCAACCACTTTCTTCTCTCTGAAAGTAAAGACAAAAGCAATGGCACAGACTATCGTAATTATCGTCGGGATCATAAAGACATTAGACCAGTTAGTGCCAGCCGGGGTAGTGAATATTTTCTGAATCCAGCCAGAAAATAAGCTACCAACAAAATTTCCCAGACCAAGAATGATGACCGAAATCAAGCTCTGGGCAGAAGCCCTGATATCCTTGGGAGCAATCGTGTCAACATAGATAAAAGAGGCAGTAAAAAAGAAAACATAGCAAAAGCCATGAAGAGCCAGCGAGGCAATCACCAGCCAGGCAGGGTGTCCGATCATGAAAATTATATAGCGGATTGGCCAGGCTAGCACTCCAATGATCATGGTTCTTTTGATGCCATATTTAGGAAGGAAATAGGGTAGTAGCAAACCCATGACAAACATTTCAGCCAACTGAGCTATCGTCATGACCAGGGGCGTCTGGGCTTCGGTCAGACCGATGACGGGGGAGGTCAGAAAGGGAGCAGTCAGAACATAATAAAATTGGAGTTCAGTCGCCACGATAAAAGCAATTATTGAAAAAATTAAAAAATCTCGTTCTTTTAGCATTTTTAAGGCTTCAAGAAAAGCGTAGGGATGACTGGCTTCTTTCCTGGGCGGAGTATGAGGTAGTGAAAAAGCCTGCAATCCCATGATGATAGAAAAGATGCCAGCTAGAAATAAAGTATCACCTGTAATAGCCAGGCTTGGCGCCTTCTCTCCAAGTAACCTCCAGCCAGTCAGTCCCCAGCCAGCAGCAATCCAGCCGATTGTTCCCCAGACTCTGATTTTGCCGAAGTCTTTTTCTGGATCTTTCAAATTGGCAAAAGCGATCGAATTGGTTAAAGCCAGGGTTGGGGCAAAAATTAAGCAGTAAACCAGCATTAACCAGGCCAGAGACTCAAAGGAAGTCAGTCTGGCTCCGAGCAGGAGAATAAGCCCACCAGCGATCTGAAGCCAGGCTATAACTTTTTCGGTCGGGAAATAGCGGTCGGCCAGCTGCCCCCCGATAAAAGGGGCAATAATCGTGGCCAGAGGTAACAGGCTATAAATCAAGCCAACCTGAGTCCCGGAAAAATGCAGAGTATTAATCAGATAAGATGAAAGGACAGGTGCCCATGAGCCCCAGATAGCATATTCCAGAAACATCATGGCACTTAAGCTGGTTTTAACTGACATGCGGCCACTCCTTTCCAGATTATGATTAGACAGCAGAATATTTTTTTTGGAGTTTTTTGTCAAATTATTAAGGTCAGATCCAGATCTACAGATGATAAGAAAGTATTTGCTTTTTTTTTTGAGCTGTGTTATTGCTAAGCAAAAGGAGGAAGCAGGTGCTTAGCTCGGTCATGGAGAAAAGACGGGAAAAAAGGCTGGACGAGGAAAACAAAGTCGTCTTGCACGTTACGTCAGAAGACGGCCAGGAGAAGCAATCATTTTATTCTTTTTCCCGCGACATCTCGGTCGGTGGGTTGCGCATCATGACTGATTCCCCTTTGCCAGTCAAGACGAAACTGAAGATAGAAATTGCCCTATCTGAATCGAAAAAGTTGATTTCTGGTCTAGCTGAAGTGCGCTGGGTGAAGAGCCTATTTGAAGACGAAGTTTATGAAATGGGGTTGGAATTCATTGAACTTGATTCTCAGAGCAAGGTTTTTCTCCTCGAGCATATTTACAAGAGGACAATTGACCGTTAAGCCTTTTATTCTGCTAAATATTCCATCCTGGGAAAAGTCGCCTGGTTATAAACTTACCAGTTCTGCGTTCAAAAAAGGAAAGACAGGCAGATGACCTGCCCGGGGCGGAGATCGATTGGATGAAGCAGAAAAGGCTAAACAAGGGAAAATGTGTTTTTGCTTTTTCAATTTTTCTGTCTGTTGCTCTTCTTGTTAGTTTATTGCCAGCCAGGGAAAAAGATTTTTATTTTCCTCTCCTTAAAGCAGACCTTTTTATCCAGAAAGATGGTTCCTTTCTGGTAGATGAGTACCTGACCTTTGAATTCCAGGGCGATTTTTCCTGGGCGTCTCTCTGGCTGCCTTTAGCGGCTAGAAAAGGAGTTTCAGTATCTAACCAAATTGAAATTTTAGATTTTCAAGTCGCAGATGAGACCGGCCAGATTTTGCCGGCTGAAACAAGAGTCAGTGGTGAGAGATTTGAGGCCCGCTGGTACTTTCGGGCGACCGATGAGCGCCGGACCTTTCATCTCTCCTACCGAATAAAAGGTGCCATTCTCAATTATCCCGATATTTCCGAACTTTACTGGCAGATTATTGGCAGCGAGGTTGATCGCCCTACAGAGCGGGCTGAGATTCTGGTTCATCTGCCAGAGGCTGTTAACCGAACAGAAGAACTTTTAGTTTATGGTCACGGTCCACTCTCAGGGAAATCAGACATACTGGATGCGAAGACTGTTAAGTTTCAGGCCACATCTATTCCGGCACACCAGTTTCTTGAAATCAGGGTTATCTGGCCAGCTGGGCTGGTTTCTGGAGTTCCGGCTAGTGGCCTTACTCGCGAAATCATAAAGAACCAGGAAGAAAAGCTGGTTAAAGAAACTATCGAGAAGGCCAGACAGGCCAGAGCAGCCGCTCGAGAGCAGGAAGAGACCTTTCATCGCCTGAGTTTGGCCTGGGCTGGCTGGCAGGTCCTTGGGCCGCTTATCTGGCTCCTTTTTTATTTTTATTTCTGGAAAAAAGTGGGCGAGGACTATCAGTTTGAGGACATTCCCGAATATTATCGTGATATCCCTTCCAATTTGCCTCCAGCTCTGGTTCAGGTCTTGAGAAGACAGGGAGGTAAACCTGAACCAGTAGCTTTGACTGCTACCATCTTTGATCTGGCCAGACGAGGATATTATGAAATCGCTGAAGAGAAAATAGAAGAAAAAGGGCTTTTTGGCACTAAAATAAAAAATCAGGTGGTTTTTAATTTTAAGACAGAACCTCAAGCGGAGGAAAAGCTCGAAACGTTTGAGCAAGAGGTCCTCAAGCTGCTGGCCAGAGCGGCAGGAAAGGAAAAGATAAGTAAAGCTACAAAATTGAGGCTCGAAGATTTTGTAGATTATCTAAAAGGTTCTGCTTCTAAGCTTCAATGGTTCGAGGGCTGGGCCAAAAGTTTGACTGCCGAAGCTAAGAAGCTGGGCTTTATTGAACCGGCCAGTCTGCGGGCTTCTCGGATCTTTTTATTGATCTCTTTACCTCTGGCCTTTTTAACCCTTTCTCCGGTCTTGATCGTTATGGTTTGGCTGCTTTCACCGACCTTAAAAAGAAGACGAAAAGACTGGGCCAGGGAAAATGAACTATGGGAGGCACTGGAAAGGTTTTTAAAAGATTTTTCTGATTTTAAAGAGCTCCCGGCAGAAGCCTACAAACTCTGGGACCAGTATCTTGTTTTTGGTATCCTCTTTGGTCAGGCTAAAAAACTGGTTAAAATGATGCCCCAGATTCTAGCTGACGAGCGGGCAGTTAAACCTGCCTGGCTGGGAGGCTATCTGGCTTTATCGGCTTCCCGGCCGGATATCAATTCAATTTCCAGGGCCATTAGGTCTATTGACAGGGCAGCAGTGGCTATTAATCAGGCCAGTCTGTCAGCAGCTCACTATTCTTCTGGAAGCGGTGGGGGCTTCAGCAGCGGAGGTGGTGGCGGTGGTGGCGGTGGTGGAGTTTCAGCTGGTTGAGATTTATTAAAAATCAAATTCTGATAAAAAACTAAAGAAATTAAGGAGGAAAAAATGGAGGAAAAAAGAACAAGAACTGAAGAATTTAAGGTCTCAGGATCTGAAATTCTGGAAAAAATAAAGGAGATAATCAAACAGGGTAATGCCCATCGGATTATTTTTAAAACAGATGATGGGCGGACTTTTATGGAAATCCCTCTAACTGTCGGTCTGGCCGGCACCTTAATTGCTCCACTATGGGCGGCTATCGGAGCGATAGCTGCTCTGGCCTCTAATTTAACCATCGTCGTGGAGAGAGAGGAGAAAAAGGGGGAAGAAGAGAAGGAAGAAGAAAAAAAGGCATAAAAAGTCTGGCTTAAATTTTCTACTCCTTTTTATGTATATGTACGGGAATGAGAATAATCCCGGCCGTGAAGTATGAAACAATTGTTGATTAAAATTTTAAAGATAGCTTAAAATGGAAGGGTCAAAGCGCTGGAAAAAAATAAGGAGGGCATCATGAAAAAAAATATGGGGGCAATGGACAGAACTATCCGCACAATCCTGGCTATCATTCTGGCCATTCTGGTTCTGGCTGGAGTGGTCAGGGGAGTCCTGGCTTATATTCTGGTTGTCCTGGTTGCCATCTTGCTTATCACCAGCTTGATTGGCTTTTGTCCTCTCTACGTTCCCTTTGGTATTTCTACCAATCGCCGGGGGAAAACCTGATAACAGGACATAATTTATCAAGTGCTAATTCTCTGGATGAGCTATCAGCTTTGAATGGAAATTTATGGATGCGGCTAGCCGAAAAAATAGCCGGATTCTATAAACTTCCTGGCCGCAAGGTCACAAAAAAGGAGAGGTTTAATGCTTATTAGAAAAAGTGACAATAATAAAGTTTCTTTAGCCGGTCATTATACACTGAGGGTAGGAATTCGACCTCTGCTGCTATTTTTCGTAATCATTGCCTTTTTTTATTTTCACCTGACGGCGGCTGGAGAGGAACTTAAATCCACCAGCTTTAATCTAATGCCCTGGCCGGTTAAAGCCGAGATAACCGGGGGGCAATTTCGTCTGGCTGAAAACTTTTATCTGGGAGGTGAGGTCAAACCAGGACACCGGGTTTTTAGAGCCGGTACGCGTTTTATGTCCAGGCTGGCTGGCCGCACAGGACTATTTTTTGAGCAGGATTACTTAGCCGCTCAGGAAATAAGCAACAGTACCAAACTTTTTTATTATTTTGAAAGACCCGGTCAGCTGGTACCTGGTGAGGATGAATCATACCAGCTTGAAATTTATCCTGGAAAGATTGAATTGAAAGCTAAGACGGACCTGGGCCTGCTGAGGGGCTTTGAAACCTTGCTACAGCTTTTGTCGGCAGATGAGCAAGGATATTTCTTCCCTTGCTTGCGACTGGAAGACTTTCCTCGTTTTACCTGGCGTGGTCTTTTAATTGATTCCAGCCGGCATTTTATGCCCGTTGAAGTTATCAAAAGAAACTTGCTGGCCATGTCAGCTGTTAAACTCAACGTTTTACACTGGCATCTGTCTGACGATCAGGGCTTTCGGGTGGAAAGCAAAGTTTTTCCCCGCCTTCATCTACTTGGTTCGGATGGCTGTTATTACAGTCAGGCCGAAATTAAGGACATAATTCAACTGGCTTCTGAGCTGGGAATCAGGGTTGTTCCTGAGTTTGATTTGCCAGGGCATTCAACCAGCTGGTTTGTTGCTTATCCCGAATATGCCAGTGCCCCTGGTCCATATCAGATCGAAAGAAAATTTGGTGTTATGTTGCCTGTTTTTAACCCAACACTGGAAAAAACTTATAAATTTCTTGACCGCTTTTTAAAAGAAATGACTGCCCTCTTTCCAGACCCTTACTTTCACCTTGGTGGAGATGAAGTTGACCCCAAGCACTGGAAAGAGAATCCTGAAATCCAGAAATTTATGAAAAAAAACAATATTCCGGATGAGCCTGCTTTACAGGCCTATTTTAACCGCCGCCTGCTCAAAATACTGGGCAAATATCAAAAGAAAATGGTCGGCTGGGATGAAATTTATCAGCCCGGCTTGCCCCAGGATGTTGTCATTCAATCCTGGCGCGGGCAACAGGCGCTGGTGGACGCAGTCGGAAAGGGTTATCGATGCCTCTTATCGAATGGCTATTATATAGATCTTATGGGAAGTGCCGAAAAACATTATCTTAACGATCCTATTCCGCCTGATTCTCCCCTAACTGCCGAAGAAAGGAAGTTGGTGTTGGGAGGTGAAGCCACCATGTGGGCAGAGTTGGTCAGTGCTGAGACAGTCGATTCGAGAATCTGGCCTCGAACCGCGGCTATCGCTGAAAGATTATGGTCACCACCAGAAATCAGAGATGTCGATGATATGTATAGACGTTTAAAAGTAATCAGCCTGACGCTGGAAGAGAACGGGGTCAATCACCTGAAAAATCAACCGATGATGTTACGCCGTCTGGTCCAATCTGATCAGATTAAAAGTCTGGCAGTTCTGGCGGCAGTGTCTGAACCGATTAAAGGCTATAGCCGTCACAGCCAAGGTAAGTCTTATAGTTCACTCTCGCCCTTAACCCGTTTTGTCGATGCCTGCTATGCGGAATCATTTCAGGCTAGAGATTTTAAAAGGCTAATCGAAGATTTTATTAATAGCCTGGATCGAAGACAGGCCGAAGAGATAAAAAGCAAGCTACAACTCTGGCAGACCAATCACCAGAAATTAGTGGCCACCGTCGCTTTCTCACCTGTCCTTAAAGAAATAATTCCGCTGTCAGAAAATCTGGCCTCCGTTTCACAGGTCGGACTGGAAGCACTGAGACTCATTCTGAATGGCAAGAGATTTGATCCGACCTGGCTTCAAGCTAGTCAAAAAATCTTAGATGAAGCCAGAAAACCGGTAGCCGAGTGTGAACTGGCCGTCCTGCCAGGATTGGAATTGTTGTTTAATTATCTTAAAAAATAGCCTTGCTTATTTTAACTTTTCTTCGCTAACAAAAGAGCGATAAGGCGAAAGATAAGATAGGATTTCTTCATCAGCTGGTTGAGGTTGGCGAGCAACAATTCTGCTTAAGAGTTCAGCCAGACCAGGCCCCAGCATAAAACCCTGCCCGCACATCCCGGCAGCCAGTAAGAAGCCGTCGACCTCCCTGGTCCAACCAACAATAGGAAAACCGTCAGGAGTCATGGGGTATAAGCCGCGCCAGGTTCGTCTGACTCTAATGTTTTTCAGTCTGGGCATGAGGTCTATCATTCTTTTAGAGACCATTGGCAGAAATTGACCGGTTTCTCTGACATCAAAGCCCCATAAACTTGGATTGGGAGTGATGCAGAAGATAACCTGACCCGTAGCGTGTTGGTAAAAATAATAATTAGCTGAGCCATCAGCCGGGCGAAGATCCACAATCATCGGGTGAAAAAATCTCTGAACTGGCTCGGTTACTGCTGCTTCATGAGAATCTGGAGTAACAGGAATCTCTACCCCCGCCATTCTGGCCACTTCGGCCGCCCAGGCTCCTGCGGCGTTAATGACAACCTGAGCTCCATATTGGCCCTGGTCGGTGACAACTCCTTTTATTTTCCCGCTTTCTATTAATAGATTCTTTACGTTTTCTTTAAATTTGAACTCAGCTCCAGCCGCCTTGGCTCGGCGATAAAAAGCTTCATTGGCCAGCAGGGGAGAGGCATGTCCATCATCTGGTGATAATGTGCCACCTCGTAGTTCCCGCGGATTGAGATCAGGTAAAAGCCGTCTTAATTCTTGAGCTTCCAGCCAGCCGATGTTCAAACCGAGGCTTTTTTGCAGGGGCAAGACTTCTCGAAGAGTCTTTTCTTCTTCCTCCCGGTAAGCAACAAAGCAATAGCCACCTTTATACCATTCCAGATCATCACCGTATCTTTCTTTCCAGCTGGAGATGATGTCCAGGCTTCTCATGGAGAGACGGATCTTGGCCGGGTCGGAATGAGTAGCCCGCAGGCCACCAATGGCTCTTTTATTAGAGCCCTGTCCGCTGCTTGGATTTTTGTCAATAACCAGAACTTTAAAACCAGCTTCAGCCAGAAAAAGAGCAGTTGGAGTGCCAACGCTACCGGCGCCGATGATTATAACCTCATAACTATTCTGCCCGTTCATTGCTCTGACTTCCTTTCTTGATTGACTGCTTCTAAACCAGCCAGCAATCCCATGGGGACCTCAATAAATAAAGGTCTTTTGGTCTGGTCGATAATTTCACTTTCCGGCACACCTTCTTCCCGGAAAAGACGATGAATAAGGGGAGTGCAGGTTTTGGCTCCGCAGGGCCCCATACTTGCCCTGGTTATTGTTTTGATTTCATTGATGTCTCTGACGCCATCCTTTATAAGCTGCCTGATCTCGCCGGCGGTTACCCGCTCGCAGCGGCAAATAATCGCCTCATCAGCCATTCTTTCCACATAGCTTTCTTCAGCCGTTTCCAGTTTGGGCTGAAGTCTAAGGCCGCTGACCCTTTTGGCTACCTCTTTTGGCACCTGGACCTTGATAAGAATCGTTCGGTCATTAGCCTTAATTGATTTAATCGAATTCACCCTGGAGCGAGCTACTTCTTGACCTTCAATATCGACCAGAATAATCTCCTGACCAGGGTTTATTATTTCTCTTAAAAACTCAAAGGGGATGGTGATCTCTGGTCGATCAGGATCTTTTCGATAATCAACCAGGGTAATGGCCAATCCCGGGCAAATGACCACACAGCGTTCACAACCGCTGCAGCCGCGTGGATCATTTTCTTCCCGGTAAACAGGAGTCTTTCTGATATCGGCTTTATCGACCTCGATGAGTTTTCGCGGGCAGACAGCTGAGCAGGGATCGCAGGGTATTTCCTGCAGGCAATGAATGACAGGAAAAACTCCAGTCTCTTTTTCTGGATAACCCTCAGGAAAAGTCAGACCCGGTTTGGATTTCAATATTTCAGCCGTCTGTGCCCAGGAAGCCGGGATCTCGCCTGAATAAACACCAAGATCTCTGGCAATTTCCAGTCCGCGGATCTTCCCGGAAAAAATGGCCGCTGAAGCTTCGGCAATTTCTTCTGCATCACCAGCAGCATAAGCCGGATAGCCAAACTCCCTGGCTTTGAGGTAAAACTCATTAACCGGGTCAAGCCCTACGGCTATCAAGACCGTATCACAGGTATAGGTTTTTTCAGTCCCTTTAATCGGTCTAAATTGTTCATCTACCCTCGCTACGGTTACTGATTCAACTGACTCCTGTCCATTGGCGCTTAAGACCGTATGAGAGGTCATAATCGGAACGCCCAGTCTGGCTAGCTTATCTTTATGAACTTTATAACCACCAACTTCGGGCATGACTTCCACCAGGCCAACTACCTGGATGCCCGCCTGAAGGGCATGATAACCGGCTATCAGACCGACGTTGCCACCGCCGACGATGAATAACTTCTCTGTCGGACGAACCAGGTCACGATTAACCAGAGTCTGAAAAGCGCCGGCTCCATAAACGCCAGGCAAAGTATTCCCAGGGAAAGCCAGAGATTTTTCCCTGGCACCAGCAGTTGTTAAAATAACCTGTGGCTTAACCAGAACATATTTTTGGCCTTCTTTGAGGACTCCCACCTTATGGTCACTGTAAACAGCCAGAGCGGTGGTCTGCAGCCAGATTTCTACTGATGGATACTGTCTGACTTCCTTTTCCAGCTTGGTGGCCAGATCTATACCTCGTGTTCCAGCATAGACTGCCTCTACTGAGCCAAAAAAGCGATGAGTCTGAAGAACGAGTTTTCCGCCCAGCCGATGCTTATCATCGACCAGCAGACAGCTTACGCCGCGACTGCCGAGTTCAATAGCTGCTGCCAGACCAGCCGGCCCGCCGCCAATAATTAAAACAGTTGTCTCGACTTCCTCAATTGGCTGAAAATCTAGCTGTAGTTCGGGTGAGACTGGTGGCAATTCGGGCAGACCAACCAGTGGCTCGATTTTCATTCCGGGTTTGATCATTTCCATGCAGGACTTAACGGGAATACCATCAGCCAGAACAAGACATTGGGCACACTGACCATTAGCACAATAGATTCCCTGTGGGGCCCCGTCTTTGTGATGATAGCTAAAAATTCTGACACCATTGGCGAAAAGGGCAGAAGCGATAGTCTCGCCTGCGCGGGCTGCGAGTTCCTGCCCTCGCCAATAAAAATTGAACATTGGCCGGTCACTAACCGGAAGAATTGGATGTTTATAAAGCCGATTATTGATCAAAGGAGACTCCTTTAGTCTGAATTGAATGTAAGCCAGATGGAATAAATCAAAACAAAAAACTCACCATAAAAATTAAGATTCGCATTATATCACAAGAAAAATTTAGAAAAAATAAGGTAAGAAGAAAAACCGATCTGACTTATCTTTTTAAAGGTTAAATGTCAGTTAGCTGTGAAGTGTCATAAATAGTTCAGACACCAGTGATGAGTCTGTCTGGACCTAGGGCGAAGCCTAACTCAGAGCTCCTCTCGACGTGGAAAAATCGTCAGGAATATGCTTAAATGGAGAACAAACGGAGATAACATGAAAAAAAGGTCTCTGGTTATAATTGTCATTCTGATTTCAGTCCGAATGACTTTTCTGGAAGGAAAAAATAAGGTGACAGAAGTAAAACTGAAGGACAGACCATCAGTCACTCTGGCCCCTGGTTACTATCAAGGCAATCGTTCACCCCTTCTGCCCGGTCCGCTGGTTAAATTACCAATCGGACAGATTGAGATTAGGGGCTGGTTATTGAGCCAGCTGCAGTTGACGCGCTCTGGTTTTGTTGGGCATCTACCAGAAATTTCTAAATTTTTAAAAGAAGACTCTGGCTGGCTGACTCTGCGGGGCAAAGGCTGGGAAGAAATGCCCTACTGGCTTAAAGGCTATGGAGATTTAGCTTATCTGCTAAAGGATAAGGAAATGATAGCTACTGCCAGAAAATGGATTGAGGCCATACTTGGCAGCCAGCAGGCCGATGGCTATTTTGGGCCGGTGGATAACAGGGAGGCTAATGACCTCTGGCCAAATATGGAAGCACTTCTCTGCTTGCGGAGTTATTATGATTTTAGCCATGACCGAAGGGTACTGGACTTTATGTCCAGATATTTTCGTTTTGAATTAAATTTACCTGAAGAGAAATTTCTTCCCGGCAGCTGGCAGAAACTACGGGGTGGCGAAAATCTCGACAGCGTTTACTGGCTTTATAATCATACGGGAGAAAGCTGGCTGCTGGATTTGGCCAGGAAAATCTACAGACGGACAGCTGACTGGGCTTCTCCAATTCTTACCCCGGAACGGGATCGACAGTGGGAAGAAAGCTCTTTTTACCATGGGGTAAATATTGCTATGGGTCTCAAGTATCCAGCCCTTTATTATCAACAGACCGGCGAAAAGCAATTGCTGGAAGCAGTCGAAAGAAACTACCAGCAACTGATGACCTCTTATGGTCAGCAGCCGGGCGGAATGTTTGCTGCTGATGAAAACATCAGACCAGGATACAACGACCCAAGACAAGGGGCAGAAACCTGCACAATGGTCGAGATGATGTTTACCTGGGAAACGCTGCTCAAGATAACAGGGGAAACCATAGCAGCTGATCGAGTCGAAGACATCGCTTTTAATTCCTTGCCAGCTTCCATGACTCCAGACCTCAGGGGCCTGCATTATCTAACCGCTGCCAATCTTATTTCATGTGACCGAAGCGGAGAACACGACTTTCAAAATTCAGGCACCCTGCTTTCTTACGATCCCTGGAGTTACCGCTGCTGTCAGCACAATGTGGCTTTTGGCTGGCCATATTTAGCAGAGCATTTATGGCTGGCAACTTCTGATCAAGGAGTGGCAGCTGTCATCTATGCTCCCTCAAGTGTTGAACTTAAGGTTGGCCCCCGGGGCCAGGTGGTCAGGTTAATAGAGGAAACTTCTTATCCGTTTTCGGGGAAGATTATCTTCACGGTAGCTTCTGCAGAAGAAGTCGACTTCCCGTTATACCTTCGTCTTCCTGGCTGGGCTCAAACAGCCTTTATTTCGATTAACAATGAGCAACCTAAAGAGGTCAAAGCACCGGGCAAGTTCGCCGTCCTGGAACGGCGCTGGAAATATGGCGATCAGATATGTCTTGATCTAGAGGAATCTGTGCAGTTTAAATTCTGGCCGGGAATTGGCCAGGCAATTTCGCTCAGGCGTGGACCTTTGTGGTTTTCTTTAGAAATCAAGGAAATCTGGGAAAAGTATGATGGGACCGAAAGCTGGCCTGCCTGGGAAGTTTTACCTGGCTCTGATTGGAATTATGCTCTGGTTATAGACCAGGATAACCTGGCGGAAAATATCAGATTGATCGAAAAAAGGGAAGTTGGCTATCAGCCTTTTTCGCTGGAAAATGCTCCCCTTATCCTCGAGGCCAGAGCCATGAGATGTCCAGGATGGGTAGCCGAGGGAAAAATGGTCGGTCGGGTTCCTCCCAGTCCGCCTGGTGTAGCCGGGCCAGAAGAGACCGTCAGGCTGATTCCAATGGGCTGTGCCCGGTTGAGAATTACCTGTTTCCCATGGGCCAGGTCAGGAAAATGAGGTCGAAAGGAATTAAGGTCATGTTCATTCTTACCAGGAGATGGGGCCCTTTTCTTGGGTTAATTCTTCTGATTACGGCTTCGGGCGCGCCTCAGCCAGTCCCGGACAGCCATCTTGTTGCAGCCGACTGGCTTCAGTCGAATCTAAATATTTCTGGCCTCAGAATTATCGACATGAGGGCCGATATCCGCGATTACTGGACAGGCCATATACCTGGAGCTGTTTATCTGGAAGAAACGGTTCTGCGCTGGCCAGAGGCTGGAGTACCAGGCAAATTAATTCCGGTTGATGTGCTGGTTCGCTTACTGGAAGAACTGGGAATTGAGCAGAAGACGTTGATTATAATTTACACAGAAGTAAATAACTATCGTGCCACTTATCTGGCCTGGGCACTCGATTATATAAATCATAATCGGTGGGCGATTCTGGCTGGCGGTTTTAATGGCTGGAAAGGCGACGGCCGGCCGATTTCGAGGGATTATCCGGCCATCAAAAAAACATCGTATAATAAGAAACTCGAACCGAATAACAAGGTCCGAGCCAGTCTGGAAGAGGTAAAAAATCGACTACCTGGTCGGACAGTTTTGCTGGATGCCAGACCACCAGAAATGTATTCAGGTGAACGGGGCAACTGGAAAAGGAATGGTCATATCCCAGGTGCTATTAATCTCTTCTGGGCTTCTTTTTTAAAGGAAGATGGAAGCTGGAAAGACCTCGATCTGATCAGAAATAATCTTAAGGCAATGGGCCTTACCTCTGATAAGACAATTATCCTCTATTGCGGTCAGGGACTAATGGCTTCACATACCTATCTGACTTTGAAATATATCTTGAAGTTTCCTGAAGTCAAAATCTTTGATGGCAGTTTTAATGAATGGTCGAGCCACGAGGAGCTACCGGTCGAAACCTCAAAATAAAGAGGAGAGAGATGAAAAAGAAAAAAATATGGTTCTGGCTGGTGTTGAGTCTGGCCGTTATTTGTTTGTGTCTGGGCTTAAGAGCAGGAGAGTTTCAGACAGTCTGGCAGAAAGCCAAAACGATCTGCCTGGAATGTATCGGACTTGGCTGAAACTGAAAGGAAAGTGACCTGTGGCTCTGCTTAAGAAAAGGAGATTGACCGAGATTCTGGCCGCTATTGGTTTCAATCTGGATCTGCCTTCACTTTTAAAAGGGCAGATCAGTCAGGCTAAAACTAAAGGTATTTGCCTGCCAGTTCTCAATTGTTATTCCTGCCCGGCGGCTATTGGGGCCTGTCCCATTGGCTCGCTTC
>Ga0209604_1000297_pt1 | contig 48002 bp, 49 predicted proteins | sample AD_UKC097_MetaG_FD_184405 | JGI IMG/M metagenome (GOLD analysis project Ga0209604, IMG submission 184405) | Active sludge microbial communities of municipal wastewater-treating anaerobic digesters from USA - AD_UKC097_MetaG (SPAdes) (version 2) | ecosystem: Engineered > Bioreactor > Anaerobic >...
CCTTTTGTTGTGTCTGCGGTAATTCTGGATTTAGAAAAAATCTTCGGGAAATATTCGGAAGAAAATTCTGAGGCAAAGTTGTACAAACAAATAAATGATTCCAAAAAAGTAACTGCTAAAAAGAGAAAAATTTTATCGGAATTTATAAAAAATAACGCAATAAGCTACTCAATAGAAATCTTTGAAGCGGAGGAGGTAGATAAAAAAGGACTGTCAAAAATAACACAAGAAGCATTTTTTCAGGCAGTACATAATTTAGAAATCAGACCGCAATTTGTACTTACAGATGTTTTTAAAATAGTAGGGTGGGATAATGAAAAACAAAGAAATATCGTGAATGGGGACGAAAAGAGCATATCTGTTGCCTCTGCCAGTGTAGTAGCAAAAGTTTATAGAGATGAAATGATGATAAAAAAGCATGAAAAATATTCAGTGTATGGTTTTGACAGAAATAAGGGATATGGTACTAAATATCACATAAACGCTTTAAAAGAGTACGGACCGTGCGAAATTCACAGAAAAAGCTTCAAACCCGTAAAGGATATTTTGGGTCTAATTTAATCTGGATTTAACTTAACTAAACAAATAATTTTTCAGCAAAAAAGTCAATCTAAAGAGGAAACTTTGTCTAAATCTTCTTCAAAATCAATATTTTCAGTAAGGACATCCTTATGGTATTTTCTATGAACATCTCTAAGCTGCTTATTTGTGACGTGCGTATAAATCTGAGTAGTCGAAACATTGGAGTGTCCTAGAAGCTCCTGAACTTCACGAAGATCGGCACCTTCAGACAAAAGGCCCGTGGCATAAGTGTGTCTTAAAGTATGTGGAGTAGCATCAACAGATATCCCGGCTCTTTTTACATATTTTTTAATAAGTCTTTGAACACTTCTCGGACTAATTCTTAAAGACTCACCATCAAAATCATTTTCCTGCATCTTCTTTCCCGAATATCTTATAAATAAAGGCACAAAGGGATCCGCTCTGGCGGACAAATATCTTTTTAACCACTTAATAGCTTCCGGAGAAAGATAGACTGTACGAGCTTTTCTTCCTTTACCGACGACAGTAAACTCACCCGTATCTAGATTTATTTCATCTCGATTTAACGCAACAAGCTCGGATACCCGCAAACCCGTGCTATAAAGCGTTTCAATAATAGCTTTATCTCTAATACCGGACTTTTTATCCAAATTTTGAACTTCAAATAATTTTTTTATTTGTTGCGCATTCAAAACCTTCGGAACGCGATCTTCAGATTTTCCTAAAATAACTTTCTCCGGGGGAAGTATTTCGATACCTTTCTCAACAACCAAATACTTCAAAAAAGCTCTTAAAGCCACAAGAAATGTTTTTTGCGTTGATCGTTTGAATTCCAAATTAGACTTGGAACTTATTCTTCTATTCAAGTTTATCCGATATTCCCTAACAACGTCATCATTTATGTCTCCGATAGTAAAAGTGTCTTTTTTCAGGAAATTCTTAGACCACTGGCCAAAATCTGTCAGGTAAAAATGGTACATTTTGATAGTATTTTGGGAGAGATTTTTCTCAATTTCGCAGAATTCCAAATAATCTAAAACAACATCATCAAAATTAGAAGATAAATTTACTTTAGACATATATTAAGATTATACGACATAAAAAAAATGTAAATAGATGGAGTCTGGCATTTTTTCCAATCTTTCGGTTTTTGTCTCTTCAAATCCCTAATTCAAATAAGATTTAAAGATTAAAACACACATTTTACATTGAGAAAGATTTCTAAACGACTTCAAATATGGATTTGTTTTTAAAATGTCTTAAAATCGATTCTAGAGCGTCTATTTTACTTTTTGTTGTCATAAAAACAAAAAACAGCATCGTATTTATACGCAAATGACATAAAAAAGAAAAAAGAGACGGGTAGTGTACGGACAAGATACAGAAGGTTAGGGAATATATACCGCAATAGGCGGTAAATAAAAAATAAAGAAAAAGAGAGAAAAAAATCGGAGAATAAATATGAAAATACATTAATTAATTCTTATTAAATTAAAATGAAATTAAAATGAAAGTTATTTTTTATAATTATTATTCGAAATTAGAGAGACTGCCTGATGAACGAGAAGTAGTTTTAGGCTACAGAGGCAACGTCGTATAATGTATGTTTAACGACATTATGATAGGGATTACGTTATCAACAAAACAAAAAGGGAAAAACAGATCATAAGAGGTTCTAAAGGAGAAGCGGGATATTAACGCACGTTAATTAATTAATTTATATTAGACAAAAATAAACTTTAATTAAATTAATTTCTTCATTTAAAATTCGCAAATATCTTTAGTCTTTATTTTTTTGCGATTAAATTTTACTTTCCCGCAGTTAAAGTTATCCACATACTCTACTCCGGGAAAGTATGACAATCTTACATTAAAATAACTATGACAAACATCCAGAACAGATATATGACAATTATACAGGAAACTGTAACATTAAATCTTCTATTTCTCAGTGTATCGGGAGTATAGAGTCTCAAATTACTATAGGGTTAAAATAAGCTAAAAAGAACGACAAGCACTCAGACCTGTAGTATGACAAAGTTAACCATGACAATTCTACAACCATACATTAAATCTACATTAAATTTTAGTTAATATACAATAAAAATTGTAACATCCCTCCCCTACTTTGTCCCTGTATAGCAAGTTTTTCTCAAGATTAAATTTCAGTTGAATATTAAATTAAACATCAAATAAATTTTATTTTTTATTAATGAATATTAAGATTATTAAAAATAAATGAAATCAAATAAAAATTGCAAAAATCTAAAACGGATAAAAACAAGGTAAAAAAAACAAAATTTTAGCTATTTTGGAATTTGAGAATTGTTTTAGGGTGAGAAAAACAATAAAAAAAATAAAAACACAAAAACTATGACAAGATATCCTACTACCATTCCACGGGATATTTCATTTTTAAGATGAGCTGAAACATAATTTAAAACAAAAAGAAGTACGGAAGATGTAAACAAAGCCCTCAAAAAATCTTCCGAAGGAAAAAATGATACTGCCAACGAAGAAGAGAATATAAAAAACGATGAAAGAAAACATAAATAAAATCTCTCCCCTACCCCAACTTTCTTAGCATCGGGTTCAAATCGATAAACCCACAATTGGTAATACGTAAATAAAAAAGAAATTAAAGCAGGTATAAGTGACTGAATATAAGGAGAAGTATTTATTTTGAAAACGCCCGAAAAGATCGGAATGGCCACAACAGCCTGCAATATCTGGCTCCACGTCACAGCGACTCTGTAAAGTGGAATTATTTCTTCCCTATCGTACACAACCAGAAAAACATTGTCCGACAAAGAAACTAAGTAATAAAGACCGGAGAAAAATAAAATCACTAATATTTTAAAAACATTTCCTAAATTAGGGTAAAAATGAAGTGATAAAATAGCCCCCGCTAAAACACCCAGAGGCATCAGTATGCTGTACAAGAAGTTTCCTCTTGTCACACCGGGATAATGAGTCACCAAAACTCCCGTTGAAACTAAAATCAAAGAAAACATAACCAGGGTAGGAAAACTCACATTAATCACTCCTTGGGTAAAAACGTAAATAAAAACTCCAACAAGAAAAGACTGGATTAAATACCTATTTTTTTTCTCAAGTTCAAAGTGAATTTTAGAAAACATATTCCACCTTCTTCAACTTTTACTTCTTTTTGATTCTGAATCTAAAACTACCTTTTTTATATAACACAAAGCCATAGCCACCGCATCATTAGCATCATCTGACTTCACCTTGTTATCCAAATTAAGAGTAGTCTTAACAGCTTCCTGCATAACCTTCTTATCCGATCTTCCATATCCGGTTAATACTAATTTTGCTTCCAAGGCCGTAAATTCATCTACTTTAATTTTTTGATTTGCGGCTGTTAGCATACTTATCCCCCTCGCTTGTCCCACAGCAATAGCTGTTTTCGCGTTTGTATTAAAAAACAATTTTTCAATTACCATTACATCAGGATTATACTTCTTCAAAATGGATGTCAGACTTTCGTACAGAAACTTTAATCTATTTTCGGGCTCTAAATCGGGATGAGTTACTATCACATCGCTTTTCAATAACTTGACATTCTTGCCATCTTTCCCAACTCTAACAACACCATATCCCATTTTAGCCGTTCCCGGATCAATTCCAATTACTATCATATTTCCGTAAGTTCAAAATTTACATAAATATCCTGAACGTCATCGTGATCATCAAGCTCGTTTAACAAATCCTCAAGTTTTTTTGCAGATTCCTTGTTAACCTCTACCGTATAAATCGGATTATTGGGATCGGGAGAGAAAATATAAGCGGTACTGCCGGCATCCCCCAAAGAACCTCCGTGCCTACTAAATATATTTCTTATTTCTGCAACAGTTCTATTCACGTTGTCCGTTAAAGCTTTTATATAAAAGGCTTCCCCGTTGGGTCCGAAACCCTCATACACAGCTTCAACAAAATTTACCGACCCTCCCTGTCCTGATCCTTTTTCTATAGCTCTATCTATATTTTCTTTTGGCATACGAGCTTCCTTTGCTCTTTCAATCGCCAATCTCAAGGCAGGATTAGAATCAGGGTCTGCTCCGGATTTTGCGGCAACACTGATAATTCTGCTCATTTTGGAAAATACTTTACTTTTTTTTGCATCAGTAATTTCTTTTTTTCTTTTTATATTTGCCCATTTAGAATGACCTGACATAACGAATATATTATCACACTTTTAGAACGTTTTTTGTAATTAATTAGCATACAAAACCATTTTTATAAAAAACTCATTAGAAGGAACGAGCAAATTACCTTATTGACAAAAATTTATATTTTTATATGCTATCACTTATGAGTTTAAGCCTTGCTGTCTTAACAAAAAAGGCCATAGAGGCTTCATTAAAGCAAAAGTGGGATGAGGCGGTAAAACTGAATTCGGAAATTCTCAAAGTCTACCCAAATAACATAGATGCAAAAATAAGATTAGGAAGATGTTACCTCCAGACGAAAGATTTCTCAAAGGCAAAAAAATTGTTCAAAGAAGTATTAAAAGTAGACCCTATTAACTCAATAGCACTTAAAAATCTGGAGTTGCTTAAAAATCAAAAAATCGAACTGAATGGAGATAGTAAACTGATAAGCGCAAAATCTCTACTTAAAGAACCGGGAACAACCTACGAGGCCAGTGTAACAATAACGGCAAAAGAAGTAAAAGAAGAGGATTTTATACCCGGAGAAGAACTCACATTTAAAGTTAAAAAGAACAATATAGAAATTTATAAAAATAAAAAAAGTGAGAAAATACTTCTAGGAACAATAAAAAGTGACTATGTGGTTCAGAAGGTTAAATGTGCGCTAGATAAAAAGGCTGACGTGAAAATAACTTTTATAAGATGGAGAGAGAAGGAAATAACAGTTTTGATTAAAAGCTCTATTCCTGTCTTCAAACCCGACAAGGTAGAAATCAGACCTTATTTAAGAAGGGGCACCATAGAAGAACCAGAATTAGAAATAGAAGCAGAAGACGAAGAGATGGAATAAAATTTATCTTAAATCATCTTCGTCCATTGTATTTGATATTAATTCAGCTTTCTCTAAAGTCTCTTCGTTTGTAATTTTATTGCTCTGTTTTTTACTTTGATCCTTTACTTTTCTATCTTTTTCTTTATTTTTAGGGCTCTGATTGCCTGATTTACCCTCAAAAGTACCGGGCTTATTGTCGCGATTTTTCAAATTAAAGGAACCTCTATCTTCTGAGGATTTCTTCTTTTGAGGAATTTTATGTTTCTCTCTTCTCATCTCCATTTTTTTATTTTTATCTGATATTTCAGAATTTTCTAAATCTCCAAAATCACTATGTTCCGTTATAATTCTATCCAAACAAGCAAAGGGGACTTTTGTGTTTTCGGCCGGGATAAGAGCAAAAGCTCTATCGTTTATTTTGGCTTTATTAAACTCCGCAGAAGCATCGGATACTTTGTAAGAACCGACATCAGACAGTAAATACCATTTACCTTCTTTTTTTGTCAAAACACCCTCTATAACTTTTCTCTCTACCCTATCAATCTGTTTGAATATCTGTTTACCCGAATCCATAAAAACCTTAAGAATATCACCATAAACCAGTTTGGATTTTGCAGCATAATTTGGCGGTACCTCAGTTTTTCTACCATCTTCGGCTACTAAATACTGACCATCAAAAACTCCCTCGGTTCCGGGAATATTTTGATAATGCACTTTCCTTTCTTCTTTCTCCAGATTGTCTATAATATTCTGTATCTTTTCTATTTGATTTAGAGCAGACTGCAATAAATTCTTTACATTTTCATACTTTTTATGATAAGCACCTTTAAAATCAAATTCGTCTTGTTTTTTTTCTTTCTCGTTCATATTTATTTCTCCTCTGTACTCTCAAAATCTATTATCCTCTTTAATATCTACATTTCTACTAGCATATTCTTGAGCAATGGCCATTCCTTTGTCAAATTTAGTCATCAACCACTTATTAACTTTGGACTCTACTTTGTCTCTTGGTGTGCTGTATTTCTCCCTACTTCTCTGAATAACTTTTTCTTTATTTCCTGTTTTCTTAATCAAAAAATCATCATCCCAAGGAGTCAGTATCCTCGCTGAGAAAGGATGAGATGTCATTCCATCAATCATCAATTTCATGTAAACTTGAAACCTTTCGAGAGAAATAATATCTTCTTCCCCAAAATAAGGAGCAAATTCCTTTGCCAATTCCTTAGCATCAGGCGCTCCCAAAGAAAAAGTTATTATAGTGCCAACATTACCATAAACAGCTTTCAGAAGATCTTCAGGTAATTGACCTGTAAATTGATGCGTCAAATTCAACCCCAATTTATATTTTCTTGACTCAGACAAAATCTCCTCAAAACTCCCCGTAGCAAAATTCTGAAACTCATCAACATAAAGATAAAATGGTTTCCTCTCTTCATTTGGGATTTTAGCCCTCTGAAGAGCATAAAACTGTATCCTTGAAACCAACAAGGCACCAAGTAAATTAGCATTATCCTGCCCTATTTTTCCCTTTGATAAGTTTATAAGAAGAATTTTTCCTGAATTCATTGCATCCCAAATATCTATCGTGGACCTTCTTTGACCCAATATATTTCTGATAGTGGTAGAAGCTAAAAATCTATTTACCTTGTTTTGTATAGGAGATATTGCCTCCGTAACAAGTTTTTGATTACCTTTCATCTGTTTAAATTCTTCCGACCAAAACTTTTGCACTAAAGGATCTTTTACAAAGTGCAAAATGTAATTAAGATAATTTTGATCCTCCAGTAATCTTGTAATACCAAGCATTGTAGTACCCGGAACTTCTAAAAGAGTCAAAACACAGTAATTTAACAAATATTCCAATCTAGGTCCCCAGGAAAAATCGAAGTGCTGTTTTATTGCAGAAACAAGACCGGAAGCCATTAAATTCTTTTGAGAAGGGTCGTCAATTTCAAGCAAATTCAGTCCAACCGGATATTCAGTGTCCGAAGGATCTAAATATATAACATCATCTATTCTATCATCGGGAATTCTATCCAAAATATTTTCTATCGTTTCTCCGTGGGGATCTAAAATAGCAACTCCCTCTCCGTTTGCGATATCCTGAGACATCATAGTAACAAACAAAGACGATTTTCCGGTTCCTGATTTACCAATAACATAAACATGCCTCAATCTATCATCATTATCATTTCTTATACCAAATTTGACCGATTTATTCCTATACAAGGTCTCACCCAGATAAGTACAATTTTCCGTCGGTAAGTTAAAAGGCGGCTCTGATTTTCTTGAGTAAACCCAGGATATATTAGGAGTATCTATGTGCGAAAGAGGAAAATGATAGATAGTAGCTAACTCCTCAGTATTCAAAATGATGGCCCTATCGGGATCAAATTCTCTTTTTTTATAAGCATTTAGAGCCAGTTCTTTATTATCTTCGTTTTTTCCAATCAAACTATTTATATTAGTCCCTGAAAACTCTTCAAAAGAAGCTATTATTCCTCTTAAATTGGTTTCTACTCTGGATGCATCCGGTGCGGCAGAAACAATTCTAATTACAGCCTCAAAACCCATTCTAGAAAGCTTATTCTCAATAGATTTCAATTCTGTCTCTTTAGCGGCACTTATCTTTGGGGTAGTTGTTAAATATTTTCCTTTTACCTCAACACCTTCCGCAGGTCTTCTAAAAAATCCCACTATCACTCCCGTAAATATCTCGGATGCTTCTTTCTTTATCGTATCAAAGAAAATGTTAAACATACTTCTTGTTTTTCCGGGATCTTGTCCTTCTCTAACCTTATTTACATAATCAAATCCTTCTTGCTGCCACTTATCGGCAATAGGTTTTATCAAAATTTGCAACCATACCTCTTCATTTCTGGACAAGTTGGATACAGAAGAAGATAAAGACGATATTGGATCCGTCTCGAAATCTCTAAAACTCTTTATAGGATAAAAATTCGGCCTAGAAAAAACTAAACTTGAAACCTTATAGTTGGTATGGGACGAGTTTATCGCCGGGGTGTAATCAGGAACTATGGTAATATTAGCTGTGGGATATTGAGCGTATAATTGACTTTCCACAAATTTAAGTACACTTGAGGGAGCTGTAACATAAAATCGTATTCCTCTTTCTCCTGAAGCCACCATTTCCAAAGAAATATGTTCCTGAAGATCGGGATCTGATTTCAATAACCCATGCAAAGCCGAAAACATGTTTTCAGCGCTAAGAGAAGATGCTTGTATATCTCTTTTCTGATCATCGTTTCTACTAAGTTGGATTTCCAACACTTCCCTCTTATCTTCTTTTTCTTTTTTAGATTTTTTATTTCGTCTGATACGTAGATATACACCCAAAACTATCGCTAATACAGACAAAAATAAAATTAAATAATTATTCACAGGCATTTTTTCTTTCTTTTCTATACAAATACAAAATAAACCCCCGCCCTGATTTGGGACGGGGGATAGAAAGGAGAGAGTACTAGGCTTTATATTAGTACAAGTCTCCTAAAGTGTCAAATCCGAAAATCACCACCACATCAGATCTGTCTATCTCACTCTCCAAAAAACCTAAAGCTTCTTCCTTTGAAATAATTGAATTTATTTTAAAAACCCTGGACAAAAAAGACACAGTTTGGGAATTGATATCATCAGCAATTATTACGCTTTTATCGTACGTTTTAGATGTATTTTGTGTGGAAACAACCCTGCCCCCAAAATTAGATATAACTCTTGTTCCGAAAGCCGCCAAACCGGGGGATTCAGTTCCATTCAAAACAGAAATGTTTTTTCTTTCCTTTGCCAAAAAAGATTCGTAAGTAAATTCCCTTATTGAGTTATCAAACTCACTTGTATTAAAAAAGTCCTTAGGAGAGTTGCTCATTTCAGATATTCTATCTTGAGGAAGAGAATGTATGAAAGAAATAATATCGTAAAACTCACGGATATCTAAATCCGTTTTTAGAGAGTCCCCTAAATTAGAAACGTTTTTTAAGCTAACTAAATTAAAAACCCCACCCTCACGCCAAATATTGTCAAAAAACTCTTCCTGTTTTTCATCTATTAGTACAAATTTATCTACTTTAAAACCAAATAACTTAAAGATGGACCTATTTACAGCCGTAGCGCCTGAAACCAAACGTTCATCAGAATTTAATCCACCCAAAGCAAAAGTTTTCTCCAAAGTCTCGGAACCAAACTTTCCCGGCAAGGAATAACTAATATTTACAGGAAGATCGTATACAAAAACACGTTTGTCTATTTTATCAAATATTATGAAATTTACTTTTTTTACAACAATTGGGTCACTTTTAAAGTCCTTAGCCACAATGTAAGAAATTGTAGGAATTTGATCATCCTGTATAGAATAACTGGACGATGATAAAGCGGAAGCAAACTTTTGATTCAAGTACTTAAAAAAAGTATAAGAGAAAAGAAACAAAAAAGAGATCAAAAATACCCCAACTATCAACCCTATTTTAACAATTTTTTTACGAACGGAACGATTAATAGTGGTTTTGGAACCGGATCGATATTTTTTTCGGGCATTTCGGGCAGGAGACCTTTTCATAAATATGACTGATATATCATATTATATTTTAAATTCTTTTGGCAAGGGGGAAACAAAACGTTTAAATTTTCCTGTACCGGGACTTACAAAACCTAAAACTTCCGCGTGCAACATCATTCTATTAAAAAGCTTTAGGTCTATTTTGAGTAAATTTTGTGCACAATATATTATATCTCCTGCAATAGGGTGTTGAATGGCAAAAAAATGAACTCTAATTTGATGAGTTCTTCCGGTTTTTGGAAAAACATCAGTAAGTGTATAGACATTTCCGCTCAAGTTTGCAGTTTTAATTTTCTCTATTCTGGTAAATGCAGTTTTACCTCCTGAAACAACAGCCATTTTTAAAGGATTTTTCGGACTTCTACTTATAGGGGCATTGATTTCAACTATCTCATCTTCAATTTCTCCATGAACTAAAGCAACATATTTTTTATAAGTTCTTCTCTCTTTAAATTGTTTTTGTAAAAAATGGAAAGAATCAACATTTTTTGCCGCTACAATAACCCCCGAAGTATCTTTATCAAGTCTATGAACCATACCCGATCTACTAATAAATTCTTCATCTTCCACACCATCAAAACAAGAATGGTATTTTTTGTATAGAATATCCTGTAATGTTTCTCCTTTGTATGTATTAGACCTATTTACAACAAGACCATAAGGTTTATTGATAACAACAATGTTTTCATCCTCAAAGATAATATCTATTTTCTTTTCCATATTGTAAATAAAAGAATAACTACTCCTATTATAACGGCAACGTCTGCCGGATTAAAATGAAAAATATTGAAAAAATTCAGGAAATCTTTTACGCATCCCGTTGTAAATCTACTATAAATATTATAAGTGCCTCCTAAAAAAACAAGAAAAAAACCAATATCAGAAAGCGTTGATCTGATAAATTTACGAAAATACAAAAAGGACACTAAAAATAAGAGAAAAAGGGAAAAAATTAAATAAGATTCTAAACTTAAAAAATTGGAAAAAAGGTGTTCACAATTATAGGCCAAATCAATCACTAAACGTTTCTTTCTAATACCTCGTCCTCTCTTATCTCCTCCATCTGGGAACGATCAGTAGCACAATCTATACAAGTAGTAGCCTCCGGATAAGCCTTAAGTCTGGCTTTATCAATATCCTTACCGCAAATCTCACATTTTCCGTACTTTCCAAGATTTATCGCCGCTAAAGCTTTCCTAACCTGAATTTTTAATTTTGTCACTGATGATATCCTTGCATCCGTAACAATCTTTCCTGTATCTTCTAAAACATCATCAAGAGTTTCGGCGTTATCTGTGGCTCTTCCGTGCTGAAGGTAAGGGTCTTCCTTTATCAGCTGTTGTTGCTGTTGGTCAAGTTTTTTCTCCTTATGCTGTAACTTTCTTTTTAAGTTATTCAAAAATTGTTCCGGAAACGTAGTTTTAGACATAGTTTTTTTACCTCTTAAATATAAATTAACAAAACCTATTGTAACCAAAACGGAAGCAAATAGCAAAGACCCGGTTTTTCTTAAAAATGTAAGCAAAGAGAAAGCTAGGAAAAAAACAAAAAAAGAAAAAATCTGCCCTGACATAAACCTATATCCACGGTGTCTAATTACGAAAAGATAAAGAATTAATGTGAGGACAAAAAAAATAAGATAATCAGTTTGATCTAAAATAAAAAAACCTCCTAAACTCAAGATCATAAAAAGAACAGAAGAGGCCATAGCGTATATATCCAATATTCTAAATACTGACCATTTAAATTTTTTAACAAAAAGAAAGATCGGTACTAAACTTAAAACAAAAGCAAAAGTTCCTAAAAGATGCCATTGATCTAAAGTAAGAAGTACATTGTTCGGGTAGTAAATTTTTAACCATTCTATTAATTTGTAAAGTAAAAATGAAAAAATGCCCGAAAATATCACGGAACTAAAAACCAGATCAAAAAATCTCTGAGTATTAAAACCATCTTTTTTTGATTCTCCCCAAAGTATAAATAACCAACAAATCAAACCGAATACAAATACGGCACTTATAATCCTAAGGGAATTAGATTCTATTTTCGCAATTTCAGGGGTCATCTTTTAAGCTTTTGAAATATACTCTCCGCTTCTGGTATCCACTTTTATCTTATCACCTATCTTTATGAACATTGGAACCTTCACTTTTGTGCCATTTTCAAGTTCAGCGTCTTTATAGACATTTGTTACCGTATTACCCTTGAATCCCGGTTCTGTATATTTAACTTCGAATACCATTGTTATAGGAAGATCCACGCTAATAGGGTTACCTTCAAAGTATTTGATCATAACTTTTTCCCCTTCTTTCAAAAATCTAGCGCTATCCCCTACAATATCTTCATTTATTGTAAATTGATCATAATTTTCAGGATCCATAAAAACATATCCGGAATCTTTGTACAAAAATTGGGCATTTTTGGTTTCCACATAAGTATCATCAACATGAGCCGTAGATTGCCACGATTTCTCTAAAACCTGACCGGTTATGAGATTCTTCATTTTTACTCTGACTTGAGCACTGCCACGACTTACTTTTATATGTTCATACTTAAGCACAATAAAAGGATGTCCATTTTCTTTAAATATTGTTCCGTTCTTTAAATCGGTAACTACCATAGCTTGGATTTTACCACCTTTTTAAAAAATATTTTTACATCGTTTTCTTGATAAACACAGTTTATATTTTAAACAGAAACTTCGACCGCGAGTCTTAACATCTTGTATTTCGCATTCGCTCAAACAACCCGTCTCGCTCACTTCGTTCGCTCCGACATTCTCCTCCCTCTGGAAATATATTTACGTTAATCTTAAAAATTAAGAAATTAGAAATCTATTTTCAAAAATTGCTGGTGCCGTGGGTGGGAGTCGGTCACGAGTCTTAACATCTTGTATTTCGCATTCGCTCAAACAATCTGTAAAGCTCGCTACCCCGTCTCGCTCACTTCGTTTGCTCCGACATTCTCCTCCCACTAGAACTATATTTACTCTAACCTTAAAATTAAGAAATCAGAAATCTATTTCCAAAAATGCTGGTGCCGTGGGTGGGAGTCGGCCACGAGTCTTAACATCTTGTATTGAGCTAACGCTCAAACAATCTGTAAAGCTCGCGACCCCGTCTCGTTCACTTCGTTTGCTCCGACATTCTCCTCCCACTGGAACCATATTTACTCTAACCTTAAAATTAAGAAATCAGAAATCTATTTCCAAAAATGCTGGTGCCGTGGGTGGGAGTCGAACCCACACGGGATTAAATCCCAGTGGTTTTTGAGACCACCGCGTATACCATTCCGCCACCACGGCAATTAGCAAAAACATTCTATCATATAATTAATTGGGGATTAGAGAAATTTTATTACTCTGTTTTCTGTTCAACTTCGTAGAATTTGGTGTATTCAGATCTGAAAAATAGATCCAGTTCTCCGGTGGGTCCGTTTCTATGTTTTGCGATAATAAGCTTTGCATTTGATCTATCTTCTTCGTCAGGGTGATATAAAAACATAACTATGTCAGCATCCTGCTCTATAGACCCCGAGTCTCTAAGATCCGAAAGCTGGGGTTTCTTTTCCCCACCTCTTTGCTCAACAGCACGGGAAAGCTGGGAAACTGCAAGCACGGGGACTTTCAGCTCCCTTGCTAAATTTTTCAAACCTTGGGAAATTTTAGAAACTTCCTGTACTCTACTTTCTGCCTGAGGAGCCTTTACCAACTGCATATAGTCCACAATTATCAAATCTATCTTATTTTCTAACATTAACCTCCGGGCTTTTGTTCTCATTTCCATTACGCTTATTCCAGCAGTGTCGTCAATGAAAATGTTAGCTTCAGCAAGTTCTCCCGCAGCAACTCCGTATTTTTCAAAATCCTCCTCATCTAAATTTCCTGTAGAAATTCTCCAATTATCTATACCGGCCTGAGAAGATATCATTCTATCCACAAGCATTTCTCTTCCCATTTCAAGCGAAAAAATAGCCACCCCAAACTTTCCTTCCACAGCAGCATGTTGGGCAATATTTAAAGCTAAAGAGGTTTTCCCAACAGAAGGTCTTGCAGCTAAAACTATTAAATTTTCTTTTTGAAGACCCGAAAGCATTCTATCCAAACCCTTAAGTCCCGTCGGCACACCTCTTAATGTTCCTCTTTTTTTGCTTAATTCATCCAATCTTTCAAAAGTTACTTCAAGAGTTTCTTTTACAGGAACAAAATCCTGGTGCGTCAAATCCTGAGATAATGAGTAGATAAGTTGTTCAGATTTATCTAAAAGATCTTCAACCTCAGCTTCATTAAAAACGGATTCCCCTATCTCTGAAGCGGCAGACATCAAAGATCTCTTAATTGAATCGTTTTTTATTAATCTAGCATAGGCCTCAATATTGGCCGATGTGGGGACAAAATTTACCAGTTCGGTTAAATAAGCTACACCACCAACATTTTCTAACTCTTTCATTTTTTTCAGTTGATTGGGAACAGTTATAAGATCAGCGGGTTCTCTTTTTTCATATAAAGTCAAAATTGCCTCATATATCTTTTCGTGTGCTGATTTATAAAAATGCTGAGGCTTCAAAAACTCCACCACCTTAACAATGGCATCCTTATCAATTAAAATAGCTCCAAGAACAGATTTCTCTGCTTCTATATCGTGAGGAGGAACGTGTGCTTCAAAATCTTCATTTTTATTTCTTGCTTTTCGGGTTGCCATTAAATCACCTTCTAATTATTTTCTCAATGAACAGGCTTTAAAACTACTACTTGCGTTTCACCTTCCAAGTCACTCTTTGAATCTAACACCAATTTATCCAAATCTCTCTTCACACCATTTTCAACACCCATTTCATCCAAAAATTCATCAACGCCGCTTAAACCATCAACTCCAGTGAGATCGGCAGTCTCATAGTGCATGGGTATAACGTAAGAAGGCTCCAGAGAAGACATAACCTTAACCGCTGTCTTTGCATCAATTGTATATTTATTCCCTACGGGAATCATCAAAACATCCACACTGGGAATTTTTTCCAAATCTTCCTGAGAAAGTTCACAACCAAGATCTCCGAGATGGAGAATATTAAAACCATCTATTGTAATAAGGTACATAGTGATCTTTCCTCTCTCAGCGCCGCCTTTATTGTCGTGACTTACTTCCCTGCCGTAAATAAAACAACCTCCGATCTCGTACTCACCCGGCCCATCAACCAAAAGTCTATATCCGTCAACTCCTTCTTTATAACTATGATCAAAATGATAATGTGTTATCAAAAGCGCATCGCAGGATAATTTAGGTAGTTCATACCCTATTCTCGGATCATAAGGATCTATTACTAAAGTTATATCTTTACCTTTAATTTTAAAACAGGAATGCCCTATGTATGTAATTTCCATAAAATCAATATACCAAAGTAGATTAAGTTTTGAAAGACCAAAGTTATACGCAAAGAAAAACGAAAAGTACAATAAATGTATTTTTATTGGTAAAATAGCACTGTTACATATCAATGTGGTGACTGTAGCTCAATTGGTTAGAGCACCGCTCTGTGGAAGCGGGGGTTGTGGGTTCAAGTCCCATCAGTCACCCCAAATAGTACTAATTGATATTGATATTTTAAAAAATAACAAATGGATAAAAATGCAAAAGAAAAACTAAACACACAACCATACAAAGGCGCGAGAGACTTTTATCCCGAAGATATGAAAATAAGAAACTTCATATTTGAAAACTGGAGAAAAGTCTGTAAATCCTATGGTTATGAAGAATATGACGGTCCTTTCTTGGAAAGTTTTGATCTTTATGCCGCTAAATCCGGAGAGGAACTCGTAAATGAACAACTTTACAGTTTTGTGGATAGAGGAAAAAGAAAAGTAGCCATAAGACCGGAGATGACGCCTACCCTTGCCAGAATGATTGCAAAGAAAATCAACGAAATTGTCAAGCCCGTAAGATGGTTCTCAATCGCAAACTTCTGGAGATATGAGAAACCTCAAAGAGGGCGCGGAAGAGAATTTTTTCAGTTAAACGCCGATATTTTTGGGTTTGAGGGGATTGAAGCAGATTTTGAAATAATTTCTCTTATGGCCGATTTAATGAAAGCTTTCAACGCCCGTGAAGGAATGTTTGAAATAAGAATAAATAACAGAAAACTTATAGATGATTTTTACAAGACGCTTAATTTAAATGAATCACAGAAAAAAATCGTAAATAAAGCTATAGATAAAAGACAAAAAATATCAAAACAAGAATTTGAGGAATGGCTTAAAGATGAGGCAAAACTGGACAAAAAACAATTGGAGAAATTAGTTAATTTCATCGAAGATCCCTACCCTACTCTGGAAGAATTATTAAAAGAAAATTCAACAGGAGCTTTAGAGATAAAAAATATTCTTAAACTAATTGAAAATTATCAATTGAACAATTTAGTAAAATTCAGCCCGTCGGTAATCAGAGGCCTTGATTATTACACAGGCATGGTATTTGAAATATTTGATCTAAACCCCAAAAATATCAGAGCAATTGCCGGAGGAGGAAGATATGATGATCTTGTCAATTTATTTTGCGAAGAAAAACTTACAGGTACAGGGTTTGCCATGGGAGACATCACTCTGCAAGACTTTTTGCAAACATGGAATCTGCTTCCAAAATTTGAAAATGATTGTGAATATTTGGTTACATTATGGCCATCCCAAAATCCAAAATTCCTTGAAAAGACACTAGAAATATCAAGCATCCTTAGAGATAAAGGGAAAAATGTCTCAACATGGGTTGAAAAAAATACAAAAATAGATAAACAGTTAAAATACGCTGATAAAAAAGGTTTTAAATACGTAGTTATCTTCGGAGAAAATGAAATGAAGAAAAATACAGTAACAATTAAAAATATGTTAACAAAGACCCAGTCCGAAGTTGAAATCAAAAATATTTAGTGATGATATTTTATACGGACAAAGTTTTCGATATAGAAATAACTGCCAATGCAAAAAAGCAAACTGCCTAAAAATCTGCCAAAAGGATATATTTTCCTTTTCATAACAACACTATTATGGTCTGCCGGCGGACCAGTGATAAAATACACACTTTCCTATATCCCCCCTCTTACCTTTCTTTTTTTAAGATTTCTCATTGTTTGCATTATTTTATTACCCTACACAATATACGAAGTTCAAAAAGTAAAAGTAGATCCAAGAGATTACTTCAACTTTTTTCTATTAGGAATATTTTCTCAATCATCTATAGCTTTAATATTTATAGCTTTAAAATACACAACTTCAATTGACAACGCTACTATAGGGATTCTCGGAGCCGTATTATCCATTGCCGCCGGAAGTTATTTTTATAAAGAGAAAATTAGTAAAAATTTACAAATAGGATTAATTCTATCTTCCATAGGAACACTAATTATTGTAATAGAGCCTCTTTTTCTGGAACTTGGAAATACAGAACTACTAGATAGATTATTCGGAAATACTTTGCTTCTAATATACAATTTCTTTTGGGTGTTTTTTGTTATATGGTCAAAGATGAGCATGGGAGAAGAATCTAAATTATTAGAAAAGACCCTAAGTTTTATCCGCATTAAGCCAATGAAAAAAAGTTACCCCCCTACTTTAATAACAGCTCTTTCAATGTTTGTGGGACTATTTACAATAGCACCCCTTTCTATTCTTGAAATGACAGGCGCTTTTGGAGAAATTACCAACTTTAACATAATGGAAATAGACCCTAAGGGGATTTTTGGGTTATTGTATATGGCAATATTTTCATCCATAGTTGCTTATGTCTTATACCAAAAAGCCATATCTATGGTCAAAGTTTCGGATTTAGCTTTCTTTCACTATTTAAGTCCTGTATTTACTATCCCTTTTTCCTATTTACTTTTAAAAGAAATTCCTACTACCCTGGTTATAATCGGATCGGTTTTTATAGCAATCGGCATTTACATAGCCGAGAAAAACGGCGCAGATTAACTCTTGTTGAATAAAAAAAATCTTGTTATACTCCATCTCGCTATGAAAAAGGATATACACCCAAAATTGAATAAAGAATGCGTAGTAACTTGTGCTTGCGGAAATACATTTGTTACAATGTCTACTCTACCCTCGATAACCGTTGAGATATGTAGCGCGTGTCATCCATTTTATACCGGACAATCTAAATTTGTTGATACAGAAGGAAGAATAGAAAAATTCTCTAAAAAATTAAAAATTGCTGAAGAAAAGAAAAAAGCTGTTAACGAATTGAAAAAAACGAAAACTACTAAAAGAAAAACTGACGAAGAATATAAAGAAATATCACTAAAAGAAATGCTTCAGAAAGCCCAATCAGAGGAAAAAATCTCTAACGAGCAAGAAACTGAAAAAGACTCAGCAGAATCAGAGGAAAACTAGCCAAAATCCACCTGAATAATCAAAACCTCTAAACATATATTCTGCGTTCTATTGTTAGATTAAAAAAGTTAAAATATCAACTATGAATCATAAATATCTTGAAAATGAAATTAATAAAATCAACAACGATATAAAAAACGATCTTGATCTTCTAAATAAAGAAAAAGATGAAGAAATGAAAAAGATGATCAATGAAGAAATTGAATTATTAAAAAGACAAAAAGTAGAGCTGGAAAATTCCTTAAAAAACGTTTCAAATGGCGATTTAGATAAAAAAACTACAGATATGGAGAATCAAAATGAAATTCCATCTATTGATAAGGACACAGCTATATTGGAGATAAGATCGGGAGCGGGGGGAGATGAAGCGGGTCTTTTCGCAAAAGATTTGTATAGAATGTATTCAAAGTACGGAGAAAAAATTGGTTGGAAAATAACTGAAAATTACATTAATGAAAACGAAGCAGGAGGCATTAAGACTTTAATAGCTGAAATTAGAGGAAAAGATGCATATAACTTACTAAAATATGAATCAGGAGTACATAGAGTACAAAGAGTACCTATAACAGAATCCGCAGGAAGAATACATACTTCAACGGCTACTGTAGCAGTTCTTCCAAAATTCAAAAAAACAGAAATTGAAATTAAACCTGATGATTTAAAATGGGATTTTTTCAGATCGGGGGGAAAAGGAGGTCAAAATGTCAATAAAGTATCAACTGCCGTCAGACTTACTCATATACCCACAGGTATAGTAGTTGAATGCCAGGAAGAAAGATTTCAGGGAAGAAACAGAGAAAAAGCCTTAGATATACTTCATTCCAAGTTGTACTCTGAAATGCAGGAACAAAAAGTTAAAAATATTGCAGATTTAAGATCATCCCAAGTAGGATCAGCGGAAAGAAGCGAAAAAATCAGAACATATAATTTTCCTCAGGATAGAATTACCGATCACAGAATAAACAAAACGTGGCACGGAATTGAAAAAGTTATGAACGGAGAAATAGAAAACATTTTAGTAGAAACGCAAGAAGAAATGACAAAGACTCTTAAAAATCAATAATTATCAGGCATTTCACCAAGAACAGCGGTAACTGTAATTTCCTTCCCATCTCTATCAATCTTTAACGTTATCTTATCTCCAACTTCCAAAGCATTTATAATCTTTGACAAAGTATTAGTACCTGTAATTTCTTCGTCATTGATTTGTAAAATTATGTCCCCTCTTTTTAATCCTGCTTTTTCTGCAGGAGATCCCTGAACAACAGCTGAAACATAAGCTCCCTCCGGCATATTTCTGGATTCAGCTATATCCTCGGTAATCATAACGTAAGAAACACCTAAATATGGTCTTACAATTTTTCCTTTTTCCACAAAAGAAGCTAATATAGGTTTGACAACATTCGCAGGTATAGCAAAACCAATATTTTCAGCCCCTAATGTAGTTGCAACGTTCACACCAATAACCTGCCCGGAAGAGTTCAATAACGGACCACCGGAATTTCCTGGGTTTAGAGCGGCATCAGTTTGAATAACGTTTTCATACACTTTTTGCTGTCCGAAACCTGACGAAGCCTGAACTTCTCTAGCCATTCCCGATATAACACCAACTGTGACAGTATTATCAAATCTTCCAAGGGCGTTTCCAATTGCAATAGCTCTTTGACCAACTTTTAAACTATCGGAGTCACCGAACTCAACAGTAGGAAGATTTCGAGCCGTTATTTCTAAAATAGCAATATCAGAGTAATTATCAAGGTGGATTTTATCAACAGAGTAAGTTGTTCCGTCTTTTAATACAACCGAGTACTCTCCTGATGGATCATTTACCACATGGCTATTGGTAATAATCAAACCATTAGGATCAACTATAAAACCGGTCCCTATTCCGGATTCGTACACATCTGAAAATCCCGAAAAAATATCAAAACTTACAGTTTTCACAACAACTGAAACAACCGCCGGGGAAACCTTGTCAACAACATCTATAATTTCCGATTCTTCCTGCACTATTTTCTGATTAACGATCTCTACAGGTCCTTCATACTTACTTTTTTCTTGCTTGAACAAACCAGAATCACCAAAAGTACTATCAAAAAATTCTGAGCTTTTCTCTCTTAACAAGTTCCAGTTATATTTAAAAACCGGAAAAAATATTAAAACGAAAGCTATTATGGACAAAAAAACTATTAGTCTTTTCTTTCCCTTTGTCATAGTTTAGCGAAAATTATAAACACCTCAAAATTCTTTTGCAAGTTCAAGAGCTTTGTTAAGTTGAGGATCAACACCTTTGTCTAAATCCTCGTCAGTTATCTTAACGGTAATGTCAGGTTCCAACCCCTTCCCGTGAACCCATTCTTTTTTGGGAGTAAGCCATTTTGCTATTGTTATATGTAAGCCTGAACCATCATTAAAATCCTTGGCGTCTTGTATAGTACCTTTTCCAAAGGACTTCTCCCCAATTAATTTCGCACCAATATTATCTCTTAACGCCGCCGCTAAAATTTCCGAAGCTGATGCGCTCCCCTGATCTATTAAAACAAATACCGCCGGAATATCTTTAAATACCCCAACTTTTGAAGTGTTAAAAGGAATTAGTTCTCCCGTGGATGTCTCTTCATACAAAACAGGTTTTCCACGGAAGAAATCTTCAGAGATATGAATAGCGGATTCAAGATAACCTCCGGGATTTCCTCTTACATCTATAATAACTGCGTCAAGTTCGGACATTTTAACATTTACTTCGGAAGCTACTCTATCCCATTCTGTATTCGTATCACTTCCAAATCTACTAATTCTTATATAAGCGGTCCCGTCGCCTTTATCTTCCCACGTTACACTAGAAACAGTAATAACCCCTCTTGTTATCACAACTTCTCTGGGGTCATCAGTACCTGTTTGAAGAACTAATTTAACAGTTGTTCCGGATTCCCCTCTAATTAAAGCTACTGCCTCGCTAACACTCATCCCCGCAGTACTTTTGTCATCTATTTGCAAAATTCTATCTCCCGGTTTCACACCTATATTTTTAGCAGGAGATCCATCAAGGGGAGAAACTATTATTAGGTTCCCATCTTTTAAACTAAGCTCTGCCCCAATTCCTTCATATCTTCCTCCCATAGAATCCATAAAACTTGCATTTATATCGGGAGGTAGAAAAGATGTATAAGGATCCCCTAAAGAATAAACCATACCACTAATAGCTCCGTAAATCATTTTCTTCTGATCAATCGGTCTTTCTAAATAAGTCGAGTTCAAAATATCCCAAACTTCCCAAAAGAGCGAAAAATCTAATTTTCCATCGGGAGGAAATTTATTACTTATTTCTATTTCCGGCGGGTTTTTTCTAACTTCAAAGACAAAACCTCGTTTTCCAAAGTAATATCCCCCATAGAAAAATCCGATGGCTATTAAAAAAATTATTAAAATGCGTTGAAATTTACGAAATTTCATGTTTACAAAAGCACTTTATTCAACTATCAAAAAGTTAGGGGATTGTATCTCCACACTTTTATCATTCAATCCAAACTTAACAAATATACTAGATTCAGAAATACTGTCAACTATTCCGGTCCACCCAAAATAAGGTTTTTGAAGAACCTGTACATTCATGTTTTTCTCTATGTTTTTGACATATTTCGGATCAATTTTTTCATTCAATCCTTTCTTATTATTTTTATCAATTTTCACTGAAACCTTACTTAAATCTTCTTGTCTAACCGGAACTCTTAAAATATTCTTCTCACCTTCAAAAAATACATATCTGTAAGAAACAGAGCTTAAAAATTTGTAAACTTCTTCAGGAGTTCTTATATCCCCGAAACCGGAAAACACACCCAAGCCAAAATTATACTTTTGAGCAAACTCAAAAACTTCACTATGAACACTTCCGGAAAGAACTGCCGATGCCCCCAACTCATAAGCCCTTTTCACAACATCTAAACTTACATTATTTCCAATGTATATTATTTTTTTCCTTGCGTCTTTAATGAAATTTTCTAAATAAGATTTTTTTAAAATATCGGAAGGATTAGGAAAAACTACCAATTCACCTGAAACATACACATTGGTACTCGCTGATAAAAGAATATCTCTAGATTGAGTTTCTATCAAAGCCGATCTATTTTCGAAAAGCGATTTAACATTACCCCAAACACCTGATAAAAGAGAGTAATCTCTTTCTATTTCTTCAAAAACATACTTTTTATCTCTATTTTCCACCAAATTTCCATCGTAAGGTGCGTAGATCTTATCTTTTCCCGCTTTTCCGATGAAAGTGTCTTTATAATAAAATTTTCTAGGGGAAGTAAAATTAATCGGCTTAAACTTTTCAGGAAGAATCATTGAGTTTTGAGAAAAGCGGCACTTACCAAGATAATCAAACGGTTCTACAAAATCTCCAACACTAACATCCCACTCTCCATCAACAGGAAAAACCCTTTCCACAAAGCACTTATTTTCAGTTATTCTTCTTACAACAGGAACAAGCATATTATTTCTTTAGAACTACCTCAAATTGCTTAACACATTCATTCAATAATTTAACATCATTGTATATACTTCTTTTTTCCGATCTTGTATCAAAAACCAATCCAATCTTCCCGCCCGTGGTTCTAATATCTATAGTACCAAGATCCCTGCTTTTAATTGATAATCTAGCAGGACTTTCCAGCATTACAGGTAAAACAAAAATTTTATTTTCTTCTATTTCTATAAGTTGATCATCTCCCAAACCTGTACTAAATAAGCACTCGCAAGCACCTCCTGTACGTATAAAAGAACCTAGTTTTTCAAAATACCCGTGAGCATCTGTGATTAAACTTTTGTCATATATTTGCATAGTTTTTAAAAGCGAAAAAGAATTAAAACTATCTAAGTAAACATCAAATACACCAAGACCTCTTAATACTTCTAAAATTAGAACATAATCTAACTCTTTGTACGGAATTTTATGGGAAAATCTTCCACCTGTAAAAACCAATTTACGCCCCGATTCAAATGTTAATTTGTTAGGAATTTTATCAAATATCTTTGAATCAATACTGATTTGGGAAGAAACATCCTCGGGTATCACTTGCGGATAGCAAAAGGTATTAGCGTCATCATCTCTTCTTCCAAAATCCTGGTCCAAAGAAGTGAATTCTTCCTGACACCTCTCTTGCGAACTAATTACTCCTTTAGTTACAAATGCGCAATTATTAATAAAAATAGGAATAAACTCGTTTGAGTCTTCTATCAACGAAGAAACTTCAACTGATAATTTAGTCTTAAAATCAATATCCGGAGGATTAAAAAACCCACTGGTTACTATAGTACACAGATTAGGTTTTATTTCTCTTTCCAAAAGCAATTTTTCAATTAAATAAGTGTAAAATTCCTTCTCACTACATTGATTAGAAAATATTCCTTTGGAATAAACATAAGGAAAATGAAAAAACTCAGTATTTCTTTTTGTCCTTTTGAAAAGGAAATCTACACCCGAAACATCAAAATGAGCAGCTAGAAAAGCCATGAGTATATAATACCAAGCACTAGAGAGCGTGTCTATCTGTATATGGCAATAAACCCATATATCGGGCTTTTTTTATCTCTTTTGCGAGACGTCTTTGATTTTTCGCAGTCAGCCCACTATATTTTTGAGGAATTATCTTCCCCCTGTCATTTATAAACCTTCTCAAAACAAGAACTTCCTTATAATCCGGTTTGGTCCCTGTTTCAGTAAAGTAACAGTTTTTGGCCGTTGGAATTTTTCTTTCCTTTTTTATTTTTTTATTTTTACTATATGCCATAAAAAATCTTAACTAATTTTAACAACTATTATTTTAGCAAAATATTTTAATTTCAAAACAAGCTAAAACCGATTCAAAAATTCTCCGGACAGAAAAATAAAGAAAACGAAAACAAAAAAAAAACGAAACAACAAACGACAAAATTACAAGCTGAGAAAAAAGCAATAAAAACGAGGAGAGCTCCGCCCTGCCTTCGGCAGGGCGGAGCTACGTAACCTCCTAATTTACTTACTTTCCTCCGAAGTGCTGTCTAAATCCCCGAGGTCAAGATCATCTAAGTTTATATCTTCATCAGGACCAACCTCTTCAACCCCCTCCGTACCAAGATCAATGTCCTCTAACTCTTCTCCGTCGGATTCTTCCCCTCCTTTTTTTGGAGTTAAAATTATCATATCATCTATAATAATTTCTGTTTTGTATCTCTTTTTACCGTCTTCTCCAACCCAATCTCTGGTTTGAAGTCTTCCTTCCACAAAAACCTTCATGCCTTTTTTTAGAAGCTGACCGCATATTTCGGCCAATTTATTCCAAGCAACAACATTGTGAAAATCAACGGATTGCTTTTTTTCTCCCTGTGTAACCCACTCTCTATTTGTGGCTACAACAAAACTTGCTACTGCATTCCCCTGAGGAGTGTACCTCACTTCAGGATCCCTTGTTAGGTTACCTATAAGCATTACTTTGTTCAGATTTCTTGATGCCATAGTGTTTCCTTGCCTCCTTTGCTCATTTCTGAGCAGTAATTAGATACCTTACTAAACCATTTATTAGGTTCAATTTTTCTTTTAAATTTTTAATAGCTGAAGAATCAATTTCAAAAGTAAAAAGATCATAAAAGCCTTCTTTATTGTGATTTATTTCATACGCAAATTTTCTTCTTCCCCAAAAATCGTTTTTCACGTCTTTTGCACCCATGGATTCTAAAAGCCCCAATACTTTTTTTGAAAGATCTTTTGCGCCTTCTTCTCCAAGATCATTTTTGTAAATTGTCATAATTTCGTATTTCATTTTTTTCCCTATCAAAAATATAGTCAAATTATATATTTAAAACTTCAACTGTCCATAATTACTATTCTACTGCGAATAGAATATAGGGACTTGGAAATGTTATCAAAATTAGAAAAAAAGACAAGTGGTATGCTGAAAAATTATCTTATCCTACACACTAAATCTAAAAACCGCTATATCTCCGTCTTGCATTACGTAGTCTTTTCCTTCTAGTCTTACTAATCCCTTTTCTTTGGCAGTTTTCAAGCTTCCTATTTCTGCCAAAGTTTCATAATTTATTATTTCAGCGGATATAAAACCTCTTTCAAAATCGGAGTGAATTTCCCCTGCGGCTTGCGGAGCTTTCGAACCTTTTTTTATAGTCCAAGCCCGAACTTCTTTTGGACCTGCCGTAAAAAAAGTATTCAAACCTAAAATTTCATATCCTTTTTTTATCAATTTATCCAAACCCGAATATTCAATTCCGAACTCTTTTAGATAATTTTCCCGCTCATTTTTATCAAAATCAGCTAATTCTGCTTCCAATTTTGCACAAATTACCACAGCGTCCTCAAAGTCTTTTGAAACATTTCGTTCACTTTTTTTACTCAAATATTTCTCATCTACGTTTAAAACATAAATTTGGGGTTTAAGAGTTAATAAATTTAAATCTTTGGAAAATTTCAATTCCTCTTCACTCAACTCTAAAGCACTTGCAAAAACACCATTGTTTAATCCCTCTAAAATTTTCTTTGCAGTTTCGTATTTTAATTTTATTTCTTTATCCTTAGACCCCTTAATTTCTTTTTCCAATTTTTCTATCGTTTTTTCTAAAGATTGAATATCTGCAAGCATAAGTTCCGTATTTACAATTTCCCTATCACTCTCGGGGTTTTCGGAACCTGCTCTGACAACATTTTCATCCTCAAAAACTCTAACAACATGAGCGATGGCGTTTACCTCTCTAATATGCCCTAAGAAAGCATTTCCAAGCCCCTCGCCTTTTGATGCTCCCTTTACTAATCCTGCAATATCATAAAACTTTACAACTGCCGGAATTACTTTTTCAGGTATTTCCCTATCTTTAAAACCTCTTCCATAATCATTTACAACTATTTTGCATAATTCATCCAATCTATAATCGGGAACATCTACAATGCCTATGTTTGGTTCTATAGTCGCAAAGGGATAGTTTGCGACTAGTGCGGTTTGACGTTTTAATAGTGCATTAAAAAGGGTGGATTTCCCAACGTTAGGGAGTCCGATTATTCCTAGTGAAAGCGAAGACATGATGGTATTTTAGCAGTGAGGGAGAAAAAATAAAAACGAAAAAATCAGCTACATTTCTTCCCTCAACTTCTCCATCAGCAAACTATAAAACCTGAGATTATGTATAGTAGCCAATCTTAAAGACGTAGTTTCATCATTTTTGAAAAGATGATGCAAATACGAACGAGAATACCTTTTACATAACAAACAATCGCAAGCTTTGCTTACAGGCTCTGTGTCGTAATAATATTTTTGCTTACCTGGGTCAAAAAACGAATAAAAATTATTGTCTCTAACATTTATCTCATCAATTGAATTAGCATTGTAAACATATAATCTGCTATGACGAGCATCTCTGGTTGGAAGAACACAATCAAAGATATAGAATCCCAAATCAAAACATTTAACAATTTCATCGGGCTTCCCTACCCCCAGACCATAAAGTAAATAATCTTCAGGTGAATTTTCCGCAATTACTCTTGGGACATCAAAATTAAATTCTCCATTTTCCTTTATCGGCCAACCTCCATATCCCAAACCGTCAAAACCTATTTTTACCAACTCTTTTGTGCAATACTCACGAAGATCTAAATACTCTCCTCCCTGCACTACCCCTAAAATATAGGGTCTGTTTTTTTCATAAATTCTTTCTTTTTCACATATTCTTAAAAACCCCTCTTTTGATCTTTTTGCCCAAAGAATTGTTCTTTCAACAGTGTCTTTTGCTTCTTCATATGTGCATCCCGGCTTCGTAAAGTCATCTAAAACAACCACCATGTCAGTTTTAAGAAGCATTTGAAATTGAATGGATTCTTCGGGAGTTAATTTTATTTCTTCTCCACCCTGAAGTTTAAATGTAACCCCGTCATCCGTTATAAAACCTCTTTTTTCACTATTTTTTGCTAAACTCATGACTTGAAATCCTCCCGAGTCAGATATGACGGCGCCATTCCATGACATAAATTGTCTTATTCCATTATGCTTTTCAAGAACCTTTTTACCTAAATCTTTATACAAATGGTAAGTATTAACTAAAATACCGGGTGTTTTCGTGTTTTCTATATCAGCTGAATCCAAAGTTTTAACTACAGCTCTTGTGGCATCAGGAAAAAACACCGGTAATGGTATCTCACCGAACTTTGTTTTGAAACTTTTAACGGTTCTTTTTGGAATCACAGATGAATAATACACACTAAATAAATCTTTCCAATACTTTTTACAAACAAAGGTTGCGATGATAATAACAAAAAAATATAATATTATTATCTTATGCTAAACACATTAGATTTAGAAAAAGAAGAAATAACTCAATTGGTACCACCAGGACCACATGAAGATGAGAAAATTAAAGACGAAGTAATTAAAATAACTGACCCCGAAGAGTTTTTAGAAAATTTTTTTGGAAGCGATGAGTACGAAGAGGCATATAAAAGATATTACGAAGGAAAAAACCCTATTGATGTAACAGAAGAAGAAAAGAGAGAATCTTTCGATCGATCAGATAATGCGAGAATGGCTCTTATAGATTTCTCCAAAAACAACAGAACCATACTTAAATATGATCCGAATATGTATTCAAAAGAGTTCAATAATGATTTCCAAGAGTATGTGCACTCTATAAAAGATGTGAGAAAAAATGCAAGGTACATAGATAGTGACGATATTTACAAGTGGGATACAAATAGAAGATACTGTCACTTAGAATGCGCAAGTACATTAGTAAGAGACGGGATTGTAAATTGTCAAAATTTGGCCGAGGGTTTAGTACAATTACTTACAATAGAAATGGGTCTAGAAACTTTTGGTGAAGCCGGAACACCTCCATATAAAAGAATTGAAAGTCTATATCGGTGGTAGGATCTACTAAGAGATAAAAAAATTTCACACAAGATATACAAGATATACATTTTGTCCAACCCCACCACAAAATAAAACATATTTTTCTTTAAAAATACATAAAAATCTTCTATGATATAAACAATGCCCGAAAAGAACAAATATTTTAAGAAAATTTCAAAACTTCTTTTTCTCTTAATTCTTTTTACTTTTCCTTTCAAAACCTTTGCTGATACGACCCCACCCGTAACAACTGTTGAAAAATCTCCTTCCGCGCCGAATGGTAAAAATGGATGGTACTTACAACCGGTAAAAATCACACTAACCGGAACCGACCTTGAGAGTGGAATAAAAGAGATAAACTACAAAATTAATGATAAACCGTGGGAAAAGAAAACTTTCTCTGATTCTTTAAATCTTGCTCCAAACCCCTCTTTTGAAATAATTGGGATGGATGCTCCTTTATATACGCAAGATTGGAAAATAAGCAATTCTAATCCGGGAGCTACTTATTCCAGAGATAGTTTAATTTATCAAAATGATTTTCCTAACACATCGATAAAAATAGAATCAACAGAAAATAATTGGCACGCAATAGATCACTTTGATATGTTTGCCGCGGCAAGTCCATTTGACAATATGAGTGCATATGTTTGGTTGAAAACCGCAAACGTTTCCGGAAATGTTTTTTTTAATATTTATTCAATTTCACAAGACGCTTTTGGACAAAAAACAATTTCATTTATAAAATCCAGTCCTGTTTTAACAGGAACAAACGACTGGACAAAAATTTCAACTAGTTTCACACCAATTGCCAGTAATGTAATAGGCGTTTATTTAGAAATCGGAATCAATGGAGTGGGTACAATATGGATAGATGCAGTAAATATAAGCAAATCAGACATTCCGGCAGTTTCATTCTATTTAAGCACAGATGGATACTACAATGTTAATTATTACAGTGTGGATAAAGCTGACCAAATAGAGCAAACAAAGTCTTTCAGCTTAAAGATAGATCAAACTCCGCCCGGAAATTGGAGAGACTCAGGAGCAGTAAGATCGTTATTTGGAAACGACCACCAACTATATGTGTGGACTCATGTTGAAGATAAAACCTCAGGGTTATCAACATTAACCGACAAGTTTCAATATTTTGTACCTAGAATAAGCACTGAGTTCGGCAGATTTCCCAACTTAAGTAGGTGCACGGGAACATGGGAAGTTAACGGCTGGGCAATACTTGCAAGTCCTCCGTTTCTTCCGGGAGCCAAAACAGCATATTTAATAACACCGATGGTAGACTTCTGCGACAGTGAGTGGTCAAAAGATTGCCACTTTATTAGATTTTATGCAGAAGATATGGCAGGAAACTCCTCCATAAGAGATATGTGCATTAACGGACCATGGATAAAAATTAGAGGAAAGGGAATTGTAAGGTCAAATCAAAATATAGACATGATATCAGAAGCTTACGAGGATAATACTGATGGTTTAGTAGAAACAGGAGGATCGTCAATAAGTTTTTTTAGATCCAGTATTGAAGCTTATTCCACCAACTCACCTGCCCCGGAAGATTATATCTATGATAAGTTTTTTAATGAAGTAAAAGGAACAAAAACCCAAATATCAACAACGGGAGACCTTGTCACATCATCGGGGGTTTATTTTGTGGATGGGGATTATGAAATTGACTCAAATAAAATCCCAGGCAATTATGATGAAGAAACATTTAATCAAATAGTTTTTGTAGATGGAACCTTAACAATCTCAAGCAATATAGATATAGCCAATAATTCTACGGTGCTATTTATAGTCAAGGGAAAAGAAATTTCATCGGTTCCTGTGGGAGTAAATATAGATAAGGGGGTTTCAAGCGTTGAAGCAGGAATAATAACTGACGGTAATTTCTATACTGCCTATAATGCAGAAGAAGGAAAATACACATCTGACATAACATTGAAGGGAATTTTTGTAGCAAATAAATTCTATTTTCAGAGAACTCTCCAGGGAACCAGAAATGAGAAATATCCTTCCGATATTATAATTTACGAGCCTAAGTATGTAACAAATCTAAACGATTATATTGGTAAAAATACAATAAAATGGGTGTACTCGGATTAAAACTTCTTTTTAATCTTAAAATTTTCATTGGGCAAATCTTCAATAGTATATCCAAGACTTTCTATTTGTTTTCTCAAAACATCAGCTTTATCCCAAATTCCATTTTTTCTATACTCACTTCTCATTCTTGCTAAATCTTCAACGTTTTTAGGTATTTCTACACCTATATGCTCCTGAAGTTTTAAACCCAAAAATTCATCCATTTTTAAAATTGTATTTAATTTAGAAGTTTCCGATATATTACTTTTCACCAACTCCCAAAAAACAGCCAAAGCTTCCGGAATATTTAAATCTTCGTTTAACTTCTCTAAAAACTTTTTCACATATTTTTCTGATACCTCGGCTCTAGGATCGTACTCATAATTAGAAACTATATCAAATATTTTCTTTAAGGAATTTTGCGCATTCTGCATTGCTTCCCAAGTAAAGTTCAAAGGACTTCTATAGTGGGCAGTCATAAAAAAATACCTTAAATCCAAAGGGTTGAAACCTCTCTGTTTAACATCCGAGAGTGTATAAAAATTACCCAAGCTTTTACTCATTCTTCCTCCGTCCACAGTCAAAAAGGCTCCGTGCACCCAATAATTTACAAATTTCTTCCCTGTCGCACATTCGCTTTGAGCAATTTCATTTTGATGATGAATCATTTTTAAATCTTCCCCGCCTACATGAATATCTATCGTATCCCCCAGCTCTGATAAAACCATTGAGGAACACTCCAAATGCCATCCCGGAAAACCGATTCCCCAAGGAGATTGCCATTCCTGCTGCCTTTTCTTTCCCCTTGGAGAAAATTTCCATAGGGCAAAATCTGTAGGATTTTTCTTTTCCGGATTAGGATCTACTCTGGCTCCTTCTTTTATATTTTCAACCGTAAGCCCAGAAAGTTCCCCATAATTTGCAAATTTAGAAGTGTCAAAATATATTCCATCCGAAGTTTCGTAAGTAAAACCTTTTTCCTCCAATGTAAGGATTAAATCAATCTGCTCATCTATGTACTCCGTAGCTTTGGTAAACTTTCTCGGTTCCATAAGATTCATCTCGTGATACTCCTGCAGAAAACTCTTTGCATACATATCAACTATTTCTCTGGCAGATTTTCCTTCGTCAGAAGATTTTTGCTCAATCTTATCTTCCCCGCCCTCCGGATTCCCTTCGTACTCATATAAATGACCTACATCGGTCATGTTCATTATGAAATCCACTTTGTAACCGTTCATTTTTAATGTTCTGTAGAGAAAATCTGCAAGGATGAATGTCCTCCAGTTTCCGATTTGGGGATAGTTATAAACCGTAGGACCACAACAATACATTTTCACGGCATCGGGCTCTATAGACTTAAAATCTTCTACTTGTTTGGTTAAAGAATTGTATATCTTCATATCGGGTAGAATTTTACCATATTAAAGCTCAGAACGTCCTTCCAACGCCCTGGTCAATGTAATATCGTCGGCATATTCAATATCCCCGCCAACAGGAAGCCCTCTGGCAATTCTTGTTATTTTTACATCTTTATCACTAAAACCACTTTCTCTTATTAATTTTGATATGTACATTGCGGTTGATTCCCCTTCCATACTTGTATTTGTCGCCAAAATTACCTCAATAATTCTTGAATTATCTACATTTTCAAAAGAAATATCACTAACTAAAATTTTAAGCCTTTCAATTAATTCTCTTATAAAAAGGTCTTCGGGACCGACATTATTCAATGGATCGATTATTCCGTGCAATACATGATAAACACCTTTAAAATTAGTTTTTTCTAAAGCAAAAGCATCTAGTGGACTGGCTACAACAGCTATTATCTTTTTATCGCGCATAGGATCATCACAAACTGAACAAATATCATACTCTGTAACATTTTTACATATTGAACATAATTTAGTTTCTTTTTTTAGATCCGTTAGATAACCGGAGAACTTCTCTAGTTCTTCTTGAGGAAAATTTAGAAGAGAAAACGTAAGCCTCTGAGCAGTTTTAGGACCTATGCCAGGAAGCCTTTCAAAATAGTCTATTAAGTTGGATATCGGCTTTGGTAATTTCATATCTAAATATACAAATATTAACCCTTCATAGGAAGGCCACCATCAAAAACATCTAAAATAGATTTTTCATTCACATTCTTTGGGTTTATAACATTAAGATCAGTTAATTTATCGGATTCATCTTTTGAAAACTTTTTAGGTTTTTCTTTGCTTAAAACACACTTAAAATTTAAATCCACACCAAAAACTTCCTTGCTTAAACCTGCAATCAATTTCCTGGTACTTGCACTTTCCAATCTTTCCTTATGAAAAGGATAAAAAACCTCTACTATTATGGATTTTCCTTCTAATCTAATAGGCTTACACAAGTTCAACAAAGCATTTAATGAATGGTTTAATTCTTTACTATCTTTAATAAACTTACCCCAATTCTTCTCTATTTTTGCAAAAGAAATAGAAGAGGACTTTTCTTCTTTGCTTTCTGCCTTTAATTTTGAAGGAATACTAATCTTTTCAACTTTAATTGTGGAATCTGTTTTATTAGAAAGGTTGCTTTCATTTTCGCAGCAATCATTTTTTTTATAATCTTTCTCAAAACCTTTTGAACATATTCTAATCACGGCTATTTCCACAGGCAACTGAGGAATAAAAGAATTTTTTATATTTTTATGGGCATCTAATAAGATAGAAATACAATCAGTCAACCATTTTATATCCGCTTTTTTTGCTTGTTCCTTTATCTTGTCTGAAATTTCAACAGCAGCATCAGTTACAATATCGGAAACTCCAGATTTAATAAAAAGCATTGATCTTAAATATTTCAAAAACTCCCCTACCCAAACATATAAGTCAATCCCCTCATTGTAAACCTCGGAAACTATATTCAACGCACCTGAAACATCTGAATCCAATAAAAAATTGACACATTCAACATACTTTTTCTTGGAACTTAAACTTAAGAGGGTATTTACATCCACATCACCTTCATGAACCTGTTCAAGAAGAACACACGCACCTCTATAATCACCCATAGAAGCTTCTGCTATCTTAACCAAATCATCGTCCGATATTTTTATTTCTTCACCTTTTGCCACTTCTTTAAGAACCGAAACAATTTGCTCTACTGTTGGTCTCTTAAACCTTAGAATCTGACAACGCGATTTTATGGTAGAGGGGACTTTATGATCTTCTGTCGTACAGAGGATGAAAACAGTTTTTTTAGGGGGTTCTTCTAAAGTTTTTAAAAGCGCATTGAAAGCTTCGGGTGTGAGCATATGAACTTCATCTATGATATAAACTTTCGTCTTTCCCATTGTCGGAGCCAGTTTTATTTTATCCTTTAATTCCCTGATATCGTCTATTCCTCTATTGCTAGCGGCGTCGATCTCGATTAAATCTATAAAAGAACCTTCTTTTATGGAAAGACAATTTGAACATTTATCACAGGGATCTCCATTTGCTTTAAGTTTTTCGCAATTAAGAGCTTTTGCTAATATCCTGGCGGTAGTGGTTTTTCCTGTTCCTCTCGGACCCACCATAAGATAAGCGTGCGCAGTTTTTCCTGTCTGAACCTGCTTTGCAAGGATACCTGCAACGTCACTGGTTTTACTCATTTCGCTGAATTTTTGCGGGCGATACTTCGTATAGTACATAACTGCCTCCGCATTTCAGTATAGATTTACAAGGCGTATAAACCCACTAATCTACGTTGTATATTTATGACTCAACAATGAAAAAATTAAAATTAATAACTAATTTTTTGCTATATTTTTATTCTGATGCCGATAAAGATAACAAATCCAACTTCGTTACAACATCAAGTTCGTTTTTTCCAAAGTCTTGTAAAACCCACTCGTCAACCGGAATATTTTTATCTTCCGGTTTTCCAATTCCAACTCTAATCCTCCAAAAATCCTTTGTTCCAAGTTCTTTAATTATATTTTCTACTCCATGGTGTCCTGCTGAATTTTTTCCTTTCTGCTTTTTTATAATACCCAATGGAAGATCAACATCATCATGAATAATGATTAGGTCATTAAGGGATATTTTATAGAAATTAACAAGTTTAGAAACAGCATCCCCGGAATTATTCATAAAAGTTTGGGGTTTAATCAAAAGTCTATCGCTATAATCTGCAACTTCTGAATTAAATCTTTTTACTCTTCTCCACTTCAAATTATTATCAGCGGCAAATTTATCTAACAAAATAAAACCGACATTATGTCTAGATTTTTGATATTTTTCACCAGGGTTCCCAAGACCAACAATCAGTTTCATAATTTACTCCCCATCCTCAGAATGATGAACCCCCAATAAATGCAAAACACCATGAGCAACTAATTCTGATATTTCCTCTTCAAAATCATTTCCATATTCCCCTGCCTGTCTTTTAGCCTGATCTTTATTTACAACAATATCCCCAAGGTAAAAAGATCCATCTTCCTGTTTTTCTTTAATTTCAAAAGATAAAACATCTGTAGGATAATCTCTTCCCTTATATTTTTTGTTCATTTTTCTCATTTCCTTATCATCTGTGAAAAAAACGGAAATGAAAGTATTTTTCTCTAAAGTATTTCCGATACTCATATAGATCTAATTATACCGTCAAAATAAGATTAAAAATAGGATTAGAAAAATTCCGCGCACTGGTAGTTAATTACTTTCTTTTAATTTCTAATTGTTTGCCTGATGAGGGCCCTTCAATTCAAAAGGAAAGAGTTTTGCAAATTCCAGATAAACACCAAGTTCAGCCTTTTCTTTATCTAAAAGGTCATTTCTCCCGATTTTCTCGTAAAGTTCAATATTTTCCTTCCTGTTCTTTATTTCTTTTTTAAGGACTTTAAAAGCATCCTCATCAGTAATATCCCTATGGGAAAGTCTGAGCTCAATCTCTTTGTTTTTTACCTGAGAAAGATAAAACCTCAACACACCAACTCTCAAAACATCGTTGGCTTTTTGAAATTCAAATAATTTGGATCTTAATTCGTCTATTATCAATATTTATTCCTCTCAAGATAAAATTTTCTCTTAAGTTCTTTATTTTTCTGCCTTTTTATTTCACTAGGTTTAGAATAATGCTCCCTATCTTTCATCTCTTGAATTATTCCCGATTTTAAAACCTCCTTATTAAACCTTCTAAGAGCTTGATCCAAACTTTCTCCATGTCTAACTTTAATTTTTGTCATAATATTTCGCTTATTGTCTTTATCTGTTTTTATCAGATAACAAGACAATGTGATGGTCCCTATCCCACGGGACGTTAAAAACACCTCCAAACTATTTAATCTTTAATCAAATAAACAAAAAATACGAAAGGTCTTATTTTTCTACATAATTTGTCATACTAAAATTATCGAACTACCACAGCTACTAATAATACTAGCAAGAGTGTAAAACAAAGTCAGTTTCTACACTTACTGTATTAAATTTTCAAATCTACCACGCGTCCTCAGTATATACCCAATGTATAAAAAATTGCAAAAATTGTAACATAAAACATACGTTAATACAGTGGGAAAAAACTCATTAATATTTTAATACTTAAAAAACAACAAAAAGTAGTCTACCAACTTCTTATGTCTTTAAAGGTTATTAAAGTTATAAGCAAAAGTAGGAACATCATCCCAAGATTATGAACTCTAGACTCAAAATCGGGATTAACTTTTCTTTTAGTAATACCCTCGTATATTCTAAAAACTACCCTACCTCCATCCAAAGCCGGGATTGGAAGAATATTTGTAAAAGCGAAACCCGCTGAAATCGTAGCAACAGTATTTATCAAAATAAGAACTCTTTCTGCACCACCCTCTTGAATAATCATACCTAAAATATTAACTAAACCAACAGGGCCCGTCATACTACTAGCTACAGGTTCGATATCCCTTGTTCTAAAAGATACCCCAATTATTTTCCCGAGAGAGGAAATGGAATAAGACATTATATTGTACGTGTGCATAGGACCTGAAAATATTTTTTCCAAAGGTTTTTCATACAATATAGCTTTTGCCTCTCCTAAATAGACACCGATGATCGCGTTTCCCTCATCAGGATTTTCCGGGATATGGGAATCAGGCACCAAAACGTACTCTTTTTTTTCCCCATCTGACAATTCACTAATACTAACTGTTTCCACTTTAACTTCCTCTCCAGCTTTCCCATTCAAACTTTCTCTCAGATCGTAAACATTCTCTATATCGTTTTCACCGATTTTTAAGATAACTTCCCCCGGCTTTATGCCGGCTTTATCTGCCGGAGATCCGCTTTCCACATCAAAAACCACAGTACCATAACTGATCTCTTTACCAAACTTAAATGTATGATCAAATATCATCGGGGTATAAAAACTCTTAAAACCTGTAAAAAAGAAAAATATATAATACAGAAGAAAACTTAATAACAAGTTCATAAAAACACCTGCTATTAGTATTTTTGATTTTTGCCATGGAGTTTTAGTAGCAAAACTATTCGGATCAAATTCCTTCTTTTCGCCCTCTTCTTTTTCACTCTCATCTTCCCCGGTTATTTTTACAAAACCGCCAAAAGGAATCAAATTTATAGAATACAATGTTTCCCCGATTTTTTTCCCAAAAATTCTCGGGGGGTAACCAATACCAAATTCCTCTACTCTCACACCATTTCTCCTTGCGGCACAATAATGCCCGAACTCATGAACAACAACGAGAATGGATATCACTATTAAAACTATTACTATTGTTAAAAAATTCATAACGGATATTTAAACTGTCATTATCTCCTTCTTTTTCTCTTCCCCAATTTTATCTGCTTGTTCAATAAATTCCTTAATTATCTCCTCAATATTCTCTTTCTCTTTAAACTTTTCATCTTCAGAAATAGATTTATCTAAAAAACTTTTATCAATTTCTTTCATAACATCCTGTCTGATACTTCTAATAGAATTTTTACAATTCTCTACCTTTTCCGATATTTCTTTAGCAAGTTCAATTCTTCTCTCCTCGGTTAACTCGGGAACACTAACCCTAACCCTGTCAGCTTCTTTTACAACACCGACACCAAGACCACTATTTCTCAAACCATTTATCATAGAATCCAAAACACTTTTATCCCAGGGTGTAACAACAAGAGTATGCGGATCAGCGACGGCTATAGAAGAAATTTCCTTAATGGTTAAAAAAGATCCAGGGTACGCCTCAATGGAAATATCAGAGATTAAAGCAGGAGAGACTCTTCCTGTTCTCACCTGATTTAACTCCGACAAAAGAAAATCTATGGATTTACCAAGCTTATTCTTTAATTCAGAGGTATTCATAACAAAAATAATATCAAAAGAGGATTTATTCTCCAACAGCAAACTTTACAAATTTTCTAATTTCTATCTTTTCACCTACTTTCGCGGTAACCTCATTCACCAAATCAACAACTTTCTTCGACGGATCTCTAACATATTCGGCATTCAAAAGGTCCTCAACACTTTCATAGTTCTCGGTACAAATCTGCATTGCTATTTCTTTGCAAAGTTTCTGGAAATCATCTGTTTTCGCTACAAAGTCAGTTTCGCAACCTACAAGAACTAGACTTCCAACTTTACCGCTATTGTGCACATAGGAATAAACCAACCCATCTTCAACAATTCTATCGGACTTTTTGGCTGCCTTAGAAGCAACATTTTTCATTAACTTCTCCTTTGCTTTCTCAAAATCCCCTTCCACTTCTTCCAATATATTTCTAATTTCCAACAAACCGGCTCCGGTTTCGTCTCTTAATTTTTTTATTTTCTCCATGTTTATAGACATATATTTGGGAGGGCTGATCCCTTCGCAGGCTCAGCCTGCAACAGATCAGTCTTTTTCTTTATCTTCATTGTTATCCGCAGAAGATTCCTTAATGGCAATTTCATTTTCCTCTTTTACAGCCTCGTTTACTAATTTTTCCTCAACATCAATTACAATCTCCTCGGAAACAATCCCCTTGTCCTTTTCAAAAGAAGATTCTTTTTCTTCAATCTCTTTCTTTTCTCTTTTCTCTTTTTCAGATTTTCCAAATTCTTTATATCCTTCTTCCACAGCATCTGCTATCGCTCTGACAATTAAAGCCACAGATTTTATAGCGTCATCGTTGCCCGGAATTGGATAATCTATATCTTTGGGATTAGCATTAGTATCCACAATTGCAACAACTGAAACACCCGATTTTTTAGCCTCCCTTATGGCTGTTTTTTCCCTTTTAGGATCAACTACAAAAAGCACTTCCGGTGTTTTCTTAAGAGAAGAAATTCCCCCGTAAGACGCTTGTAGTTTTTCTATCTCCCTATCTATTAATAATCTTTCCTTCTTGGTATAAATTGAAAACTTGCCATCTTCTCTATTCTTTAAATAATTTAGAAGTTTATCGATATTCTTCTTTATTGTTTCAAAATTGGTTATAGTACCCCCCACCCATCTTTCATTTACATAAAGAGCTCCGCTTCTTTTTGCTTCTTTTTCTATAATATCTTTTGATTGTTTTTTTGTCCCCACAAAAACTATAACTTTTCCCATTGAAGCCTGCTCATAAAGAAAATCACAAGCTTTACGGAGCATTTCCTCGGTTTTCTCCAAATCTATTATGTGAACACCTTTACTTACAGTGTATATGTAAGGCTCCATTTTTGGATGCCATCTTTTTGTTTGATGTCCAAAATGAACACCGGCGTCAATCATTCCTTGTATTTTTGGTACTTTATATTTTGCCATCTTATTTTCTATTTACAGGGGAATTACAAAAACCGAGTATTTTGTTTTTCCCTCTTTTAATTTTGAAATTATTTTTTTATTTCTTTAAATTTCTCACCCGTAGCCCATCTAAATGGGAGAGAGTTTCGGGACATTGGTAAATTACCACAGGAAAAAAACCTTTGCAATAGTTAAATTAAAAATAAGTATACCTGCAAAAAGTGTGGGAGGAAAAATTTATGCTATCATTAGCGCAATAGATAAGAGGTGGGTCTTAATAGAAAGGAGAAAAATGAAATCCTTACGTTCCTTGGAAGAGACTTTAAAAGATAAAGAGGAAGGAAGGAGGTGATCCGTTCTCTAACACAGTGTTTTCTCCGATAAAAAGGGACGGGGAGTAAAGAGAGATAAACTGTGTTTTTTAAAATTCAAACCCACCTCTTTTTACTTAACACTTCTATTTAATGCATTAATGCATCACCATTACATTTTTATTGCTAGTACCGCTAAATCAATGATTGCAAAGTTTCTCTTTTACTTTTAGAACTTTCTTCTCCTTTGGGCATCGGGTTTTTCCAACTACTCCAATTACATTCCGGATATCTACTGCAACCATAAAACACCCTACCTTTAACTTTTTTAATAACAACATCGCCCTCCCCGCACTCGGGACACTTAATACCAATCTTGTCCATGTAATTCTTAGTAGTTTTACACTTGGGGTAATTACTGCAAGCCAAAAATTTTCCAAATCTTCCTTGTTTTAAAACAAAAACACCGTCTTCGCAATTAGGACACTTTCCATAATCAACACCTCTTTCTTCTTCGGAGCTGTTGCTATCGGATATAGGTCTAGCATATTTACACTCCGGATAATTGGAGCAGCTTAGAAATTTACCATATCTTCCAAGTTTGAAAACTAAAGGTTTTCCACACTCAGGACATTTTTCATCGCTGTATCCTAAATTGGTAACATCCTTCTTATTCAAAACCTCCTCTTTTTCTATCAATTCCTTTTCAAAAGGCTCGTAAAAATTTCTAATTACACTCACCCACTCTTTTTTTCCCAGAGCAATTTCATCTAAATTTTGCTCCATTTCTGCTGTAAAACCATAATCAACGATATTAGGAAAATGCTCAACAAGAAGGTCATTCACAACGTAGGCTACATCTCTAGGGACAAAATATCTACCTTCTTTTTCAACATAACCTCTAACTTGAATGGTGCTTATGGTAGGGGCATACGTTGACGGTCTTCCGACTCCAAGTTCCTCCATTTTTTTAATCAATGTGGCATCACTGTACCTGGCAGGAGGCTGGGTAAAATGCTGTTCAGACGTGATAGCTTTAAGACTCACTTTTTCTTTCTCCGAAACATTGGGTACCGAAGAAAGGATATTTCCCTCCTCATCAGATTCATTTTGTGAAATTTTTAACAATTTTCCAACCGCAAACCACCCATCAAACTTTATCCGCGAACCGACAGCTTTAAACACATAACCTTTTTCCGAAGAAACAGTAATCACAGTTTGATCATAAATTGCAGGATTCATCTGACATTCAACGGATCTCTTCCAAATTACAGAGTAAACTTTCATCTCATCGGACTTTAATTTTTTTCCGCCTTTTCCGGGTACAAAAAGCACATTTGTGGGCCTTATGGCCTCATGCGCTTCCTGGGCATTTTTTGATTTTGTTTTGTAAAAAATCGGACTTTTAGGTAAGTAATCCGTTCCAAATTCTTTTTGAATAAATTCTCTGGCGGCGGCGGTAAAGGAAGGTGACAAATTCAGGGAATCAGTTCTATGGTAAGTAATATATCCTTGTTCAAATAAACTCTGCGCCGCCGCCATAGTTCTTTTTGCCGTGAAACCGAAAACATTAGACATAGCTTGTTGCAATGTAGATGTGTTAAAAGGAGGATAGGGTGCATTTTTCCTTTCCATCTTTTTTACCGAAGACACTATAAAAGAATCATTTTTTAGATCTTTTTCTATTTCCTCTGCCGATTTTTTATCAGATATTTTAATTTTTTTTGCACCCTTTTCTGTTAGTTGAGCTTCAAATTCTTCCTTCTTGTCAGAATAATCAGAAACCGGACTAAAAAGTCCCTTCATAGTCCAGTATTCCTCGGCTTTAAAATCCAGTCTTTCTCTTTCTCTCTCAACAATAAGTCTGACAGCCACGCTTTGAACTCTGCCTGCAGATAATCCATACATAACTTTTTTCCATAGCAAAGGAGATAACTTATATCCGACCAGTCTGTCCAAAATTCTTCGGGCCTGCTGTGCATCAACTAAATTCATATTAATATCGCCCAAATTCTTAAACGCTTCTTTTACAGCACTTTCGGTTAATTCATGAAATGAAACTCTTCCGAACTTTTTATTCGCTTTTTTATTCCTATCTTCGCCTTTTCTACTGTTAATACTGCTTTCTTTTCTCGTTTTCTTCTCATTTTGCTGAAGCAGATACTTTAGATGCCACGCTATAGCTTCTCCTTCTCTATCGGGATCGGTTGCCAAAATTACTTCTTCAGCACTTTTGGATTTGCTTTTCAAAATGTTGATTGTTTTTTTTGCTTTTGGCGGAACTACGTACTCAGGTTCAAAATTATTTTCAACATCAACACCCAGACCACTTTTGGGTAAATCCCTAATGTGTCCCATGGACGCTTCTATTATGTAATCCTTTTTTGGCAGGATTGATGAAAGAGTCTTGGCCTTTGTCGGCGACTCAACAATTACCAGCTTCATAGTAGTCTGATAAATAATACCACGAAGACATTTTTGTCAAGAAAGTCATAGGTGAAAGAACGTCAATCCTTGAAACTATGCTAAAATACTTATTATGTCCGTAAGAAAAGTTATAACAGTACCAAATCCGATATTAACTAAAAAAACACAAAAAGTAAGAGATATAAACAATGATGTAAAAAAAATTGCTAAAGATTTACTGGATACCGTTAGAGTTGCAAAAGATCCTGAAGGAGCAGGTTTATCCGCAACACAAATAGGAATATCAAAAAGAATATGCGTGGTAAGAAATTTTTTTGAAGATCCGTTAAATCCTAATGAAGTAAGTTCTGACGATATAGTTTTGATAAATCCTAAAATAATTCAATATTCCAAGGAAAAAAATGTTGATTGGGAGGGATGTTTAAGCGTTCCTGACGCCTACGGTCTTGTAGAAAGAGCTGAAAAAATAAAGGTTACCGCAAAGGATATAGACGGAAATATCATAAAAATAAAGGCCGAAGGTTTTTTTGCGAGAACTATACAACATGAAGTAGATCATCTGGATGGAATACTTTTCACATCAAAAATAGAAGGAAAAACCCTAACTCAAGAAGAGTTTGACAAAATGATGGAAAAACAAAATATATTATGAATCCCGACAAAACAATTAAAATAATATTCTTTAGCACTTCGGACAGGTCGTTGCCAATATTAGATGCGATAGTGAAAAATTTTAACTTAGCTTTTTGCATTACTAAAAAAAATTCCAAGATAGGAAGAAAACAAATTGAAAAAGAAACAGAAGTAAAGAGGTGGTGTAAGCAAAATAATATAGATTTTTTAGAAATAAGTTCCTTGAAGGGGGAAGACTTAGAGTATTTATTAAAAAAAATAAAAGAGGTTAATCCCGACTACGGAGTAGTCGCAGATTTTGGTTTTATAATCCCGCAGGAAATCATAGATTCAATAAAAGGCGGAATCATTAATATACATTTCTCTCTTTTGCCCAAATATAGAGGTGCAAGCCCTGTCCAGTACGCAATATTAAACGGAGATGAAAAAACAGGAGTCACATTTTATCTTCTTGATAAAAATATGGATACCGGAGATATAATTGCACAATTAGAGTACAAAATTGACTCAAAATATACATCAGACGAGTTGTACAAAATTCTTTTTCAATTATCAGCTCAAAAACTTCCCGAGATAATTAAAAACTACTCTGAAAAAAAACTTAAACTAATTAAACAGAACGAAAATTTAGCAACCTATACTATTTCGAAAACCAATCCAAAAAGCACACTAATTTTTAAAGACGACGCATTAATAGATTGGAACGATAAACCTGAAAAAACAGAAAGATTAATAAGAGCTTTTAACCCTTGGCCAATAGCTTGGACATATTTAAAAGATTTAGAAACATCAAAAATTATTTCTGAAAAAATAGAACTCAAAAATCACATTGATAAAAACCTTAAAATAAAAATATTTAAAGCACATTTGGAAAATGGAAAATTAAAACCGGACGAAGTGCAAGTAGAAGGAAGAAATAAGATGGATTGGGACAGTTTCAAAAACGGCTATTTAAAAAAATAAATCTCAAAACTAATCGTCAATCTGGTAAATCTGATTTTAAATTAAATCAACTTTCAACTATTGATTTCTACTGAAGATTTAACCGGTTTAATTTTTTCTTCTTCTAAAATTTTTGCCAATTCTTTTTCATCTTTTTTCAATCTTTTTAAACAAGAGGAGCAAAGAATTATCTTCACTTTTGAGCCGTTAATATCAAACCTTTTAACTCTTAAATTAACTGAATTTCTACTTGTGGTCCTTCTGGTAACACGATTTCCTATACCTCTAGAAACTAATTTTCCTTTTTGATAAGTTTTTCCACATATCTGACATTTTTTTGACATAGCATCGTGAATTAAAACACACTTAACGTTTCAAAGTCAATGGAAGCAATAAAAAAGCTGGGGGTAAAAGAAAAAACCTCAGCTTTTTATTTTGTCTACCAAAATTGATTTTTAATTAATTATTGTTTTTATTTGAACTACCAATCAAAATCCGGACAGTTCTTTGGCGAACCGTTGCATTGTCCGGATAGAAACAAACAACATGTAGGAGCGTTCGAACAATCAGGACAGTTTTCTTCCCGATCTACGAGTAACTCCAAAGAATCGTCTTCCATAGTCCCCATGTACAAGTTGAGTTCAGTCGTTCTTTTTTTCATTCGTCTCTCTCTTTCTATGTTCAATTTTGGTAAACTTTGCCATAGATATTATTACTAAAATGCTTATAAATCAATACCTATTCAAAAATGAATATAATTTTCCTTTTAGAAACTACAAAAATAATTGTGTTAAAATCTTAAAGCCTAAGTAATATCCTAAAATACAGCAGAGTTTATTTGAAAATTTAATATAGTAAAATGTAAATGATCTTTAATCTGCCGTCTTAGCTCAATGGCAGAGCAGGCGCTTTGTAAGCGTCAGGTTGTGAGTTCGACTCTCACAGACGGCTCCATAAAGTTACATTATAATTGTGAGCCGAGATACCAAAGTGGACAACTGGGGCTGACTGTAAATCAGCTGGCTTTACGCCTACGGGGGTTCGAATCCCTCTCTCGGCACCAATATATATTTGAAAATTAGACAATTCTTTGTAACAAAAAGAAAACTACTTAAATCAGGTAAGGGATGAGAATGTCGGAGCAAACGAAGTGAGCGAGACGGGGTCGCGAGCTTTACAGATTGTTTGAGCTGAAAGCGAGATTAGACACGTAGTGGCGCATTGAGCGTTAGCTCAATACAAGATGTTAAGACGCGTGACCGAATCCCTCTCTCGGCACCAATATATACTTGAAAATTAGATAATTCTTTGTAATAAAAGAAAACTACTTAAATCAGATAAGGGATGAGACTTAATAGTTATCTAAGGTTACAAAATAAAAAAATGAAAGAAAACGCAAAAGGTTTTATAGAGTTCATAAAGAAACAAAATGTCATGACCCTTGCAATAGGATTTATGTTAGGCAGTGCCGTATCTAAAGTAGTTTCTTCCATTGTAGTTGATATCATAAATCCCATTTTAGGGATAATATTAGGATCAACCAACGGATTACAAAATTTCGTAATAAAAATCGGGACTAATCAAATAATGATAGGTAAATTCATTGCGAATTTGGTGGATTTCATAATAATAGCACTAATAGTTTACTACGGAACAAAAACCATTGGACTAGAAAAAACAACAGTATCAGAGAAACAAGAAAAGAAATAAAAAGTCTTGAGACTATTTCTTAGAACCACTTGCCTGGGTAGTTCAGTGGTAGAACGCTTCCATGGTAAGGAAGAAGTCGAGGGTCCAATTCCCTCCCCAGGCTCCATAAACATAAGTACGAATATAAAATCTCTTTTTTAGGCTGTCCTGCTCCAGTTTAATAACAAATATCTTACTACCAAAGGACCCATTCCTCCCGGAGATTTAGATATATACCCCAAGTGTTCTAAATTAGAGTTCATATCCAAATCACCGACACACTTCCCCTCAACTACAGAAGAACCAAAATCAACAACATCGCACCCAACAGAAATGTTATCCCCTCTAACCAAGAGGGGGCTCCCCGCGCATAAAACCAACAACTGGCAGTCTAATTTTCCCGTCCCATCGTAATCGGTTAAAACATCAACACTTGCCCCGTTTTTATTTAAGAAAAACGAGATGGATTTTCCCACCAATTCTCCGTTCCCCACCACTATAGATTTTAAACTTTTCATTTTAATTTTATTCTCAGAGATAAAAGCATTAAAGGCCATAATAACAGGGGGTAGGATTGAAAAATCACCGGAATAAAATCTCTTTTTTCCTTTAGGAGAAATTACATCAATATCTTTTTCCATCGGAATCAATTCCAAGGCTTTATCTAAACTCTTTCTGGGAAGCGGAAGTTGAATTATTCCCCCAGAAACATTTTTATTTTCAAAAATTTTTCTCACTTGATCAAAAATTACCTCATCAGATAAGTGTTCGTTTAACCTTAAAACATCACATTTTATACCCAATTTTTCGCATAGGGATAATTTTATTTTTATAAACTTCTCCGACGAGGCATCATCACCGATCTGTAATATAGCTAAAGTCTTTTCCCTCTTTTGAGGATGTTCATCAAGTTCGTATAATATCTCCTGTTCAATTTTTTGAGATTGGAGTTTTGTATCAAATATCTTCACATTTGCGATTATATCAAGAAATAATTAAAAAAGGTTAAAGAAGAAAAAGAAAAACCCCGCAATCGCGAGGCATGAGTTTGTCCCGATGTGTCGATCCACCAAGATCGGATCTCCGTTTGAATCAAGGTGGGTGCTTAGTTTTAAATCTTTCGATTTAAAAACTTCGGCTCCCTTCGAAGATCGAATGATGGAAGATTCGCACGATCTCTGGCTTAACCGAGCACATCAGGTTTGCTCGTCTGAGCATTAATATTATGGTATCAGTTCTAAAATCAAAGTCAAATTGATAGTCCGTGAAATTGTTGCTATAAAGGTAAATAAAGACCCAATAATTTCATTGCCAAATCAACTAAAGGTTGCACAATCCTTTCGGTAAAACCAAAAAAAATCAAAAATAATAAAATGAATGTTCCGTATCTTTGAAACTCTAACCACTGTATGGCCAATTTATTTGGCAGAAAACCAAAAACTATTTTATTTCCATCAAGAGGTCCCAACGGAATAAGATTAAAAAATCCTAAAATAAGATTGTAGAAAGTAGCTGTGTATAAAAAGACGCTGAATATACCATCTACCGGGGTGACTTTCAAAATCAAGGAAAGTACTATTGCCAAAATCAAATTGGAAACCGGTCCCGCCAGAGATACCAGTGCAGAATCCCTTCTTGGGTTTTTCAAATTGATAGGGTTAAAAGGAACAGGTTTTCCCCATCCAAAACCCAGTAGCAACAAAAACATGGTTCCTGCCGGATCCAAGTGTGCTCCCGGATTTAGAGTCATTCTCCCCATCTTTTTAGCTGTATCATCACCTAAAGCATTCGCAACAAATGCATGGGAAAACTCATGTACAGATATTGATATTATTAAAGCCCCTGCCAAAAGAAAAAAAACTATTGGATCCTGAAATAAAGTCTGTAACATCATAAGTACAGGTTATTATACACATTTTTATAAATGTTTCATTTTGAAATTTTGGTAGTAAGCATAATGTTTCAAACTTTTACTAAATTACCAAGATAACTTAATATTGAGAACAAAATTTAATCATGCTAAAATGTGCGGCGTGAACAAGGTAAGCAAATTCATAAAAGAATCTTTTGAGGAATTGAAAAAAGTTCAGTTCCCGAACAAAAAAGAAGCTCTTAGATTGACCGGATATGTTATAGGAATAAGTCTTATATCCGGTGCTATGATAACTCTGTTTGACTATCTTTTTAAAGAGATTCTCCGCCTTGTGATCACCAAATAAATATGAAGGATAAAAATAAAAAACAATTGAATAAAGATTTGGATGAAAAAAATGCAGATCAAAATAACGAAAAGGGAGCATTAGATTCAGCAGAAGAATCTTTGTCTGAAAGTGAAAATAACAACACAGAAGAAAAGAAAACTGAATTGGAAAATCAAAACTCAAAAAGCCAGGATGAAGCAGAAAGTAAAGACATGGTAGTTATAAATAAAGATGTAAGCAAAGACGCAAAATGGTATGTTGTCCACACTTATTCAGGTCATGAAAATAAAGTTGCTTTATCTTTAAAAGAAAGAGTTGAAGCAACCGGACATTCAGATAAAGTATTCAAAATATTTCTACCCCACCAACAAAAGATAGTGGTTTCAGAAGGAAAAAAGAGATCTGTCAACGAAAAGCTCTTCCCCGGCTATATAGTGGTATTGATGGAGATGAATGATGACAGCTGGTATATCGTAAGATCTACTCCCGGCGTAACAGGATTTGTAGGAATGGGGTCCACCCCTACCCCACTGCCGGAAACAGAAGTTCAAACATTAATACAATTTGCAAAGATGGAGGCTCCTAGATTTGAGGCTAAATTTAGAGTTGGGGATTCGGTGAAAGTA
>Ga0209604_1000298_pt1 | contig 47937 bp, 42 predicted proteins | sample AD_UKC097_MetaG_FD_184405 | JGI IMG/M metagenome (GOLD analysis project Ga0209604, IMG submission 184405) | Active sludge microbial communities of municipal wastewater-treating anaerobic digesters from USA - AD_UKC097_MetaG (SPAdes) (version 2) | ecosystem: Engineered > Bioreactor > Anaerobic >...
CGTCAGGCCGGCAGCGGCAATCGTCGTTTCCATCCCTTTCCCTCCTCGTCAGGGGAGGGGGGAATTTCAGACGCGAACATGGGGGGATTTTCGGGAGCGAGCTGACACGCTGGGCTACCCCGACGACACCGTCCTGACCGACCCGGCCCGGCCGGTCTCCTACGGCTACAGCCTCGGGTACCTCACGTCGGTCGGCTCGTTCCTCACGCGCGGCATCGGCGCGAGGGCCGCGGCGGCGAAGACCAGAAGCGGAGCGGCCAGGCGAGGGATCGACAGGGCCGGAGATGCGGGCGACCCTCTTCTCGCTCCTGGGCTCGTCGCCCGAAGACTCTTACGCCGGACGGCGGGGAACCACCGTCAGAGGCCGAGGACCTTCAGGAGCTTCGCCGTCGGGTAGAGGTCGACGGGAACCACCCGGAAGTCCTTGTCGTTCGACCAGACCGGGATCCCCAGGTGGAGCGCCAGGGCCGCGAGGCCGATGTCGTCGGGGTCTCGGAGCCCCAGGTAGCGCCGGGCGGCGGGGAGGCTCCTGCGGTAGGCGGACTCTGGGTAGGCCTCGATCGGAAGCGCCGCCAGGTGCCCCTCGGCCTCTTCCTCCGTCACGCCGTTCGCTACCGCCAGCTCGGCGAGGTACTCGCGCACTTCGTCGAGGACCTCCTCGGTCGTGACGACGACGAGGCTCGATTCGTGGAAGACGCGCTGGGCGGCCTTGCCGGTGGCCGCCGAGAGAAGGACGTTAGCGTCCGCGGCGACGCTTCTTAAACTCGGCGAATCCACGCAGCACGTCTTCCTCGGAGACGCCCCTGGCCTTCAGCGACCGGGCGAGCTTCTGGCTGAAGGCGAAGAAGACGTCCTTCCTCACCTCCATCGGCACCGCATCGGGGTCCGACAGCGGGTAGACGACCGCGGCCGCCTTGCCGTGGCTCGTGACGAGCACGGCCTCCTTGCCGTGGATCATCTCGCTGAACTGGCTTCGGGCGTCGCGGACGGAGGCGGTCTTCATCGGAGTCTCTCCGCGCCCGAGCCTACCATCGTGTACTCGATTGTGTACACACGATTCTTCCCCCTCCTCGTTCCCAGGAGACGCGCCGGGGATTCAACCAGTCGTTCACCTGGACCGATCTCGGCCCGATCGGGATGTTGGGTCACCTCTGCCAGAGTCGGCGATAAAGGAAACGGGGCGGGCCGATCGGCCCGCCCCGCGAGAGGAGTCCGGGATGCGGGGAGCTACTTCTTCTTCTCGGCCGGGGCGGCGGCCGCCGGGGGAGCGGGCGGCTCGACGGGGGAGATGCCGAGCTTCTCGCGGATCTTGTTCTCGATCTCGAGCGCGACGTCGGGGTTGTCGCGGAGCCACGCCTTCGTGTTCTCGCGCCCCTGGCCGATGCGAAGGTCGCCGTAGCTGAACCAGGCGCCGCTCTTCTCGACGACCTTGTGCTCGACGCCGAGGTCGATCAGCTCGCCGGTCTTCGAGATCCCCTCGCCGTAGCCGATGTCGAACTCGGCGACCTTGAACGGCGGGGCGACCTTGTTCTTGACGACCTTGACCTTCGTCCGGCTCCCGACGACGGCGTCGCCGTCCTTGATGGAGTTGATCCGGCGGATGTCGAGGCGGACCGAGGAGTAGAACTTGAGGGCCCGGCCGCCCGTCGTCGTCTCCGGGTTGCCGAACATGACGCCGATCTTCTCCCGGATCTGGTTGATGAAGATGAGGCAGGTGCCCGACTTGGAGACGACGGCGGTGAGCTTGCGGAGCGCCTGCGACATGAGGCGGGCCTGCAGGCCGACCATCGCGTCGCCCATCTCCCCCTCGAGCTCGGCCTTCGGGACGAGGGCCGCGACGGAGTCGACGACGACGATGTCGACCGCGGCGGAGCGGACGAGCGCCTCGGCGATCTCGAGCGCCTGCTCGCCGGAGTCGGGCTGGGAGACCATCAGGTTGTCGACGTCGACGCCGAGCTTGCGGGCGTACTCGGCGTCGAGGGCGTGCTCGGCGTCGATGAAGGCGGCGAGTCCGCCCAGCCTCTGGGCCTCAGCGATGATGTGAAGGGTGAGGGTCGTCTTGCCCGACGACTCGGGGCCGTAGATCTCGGTGACGCGGCCGCGGGGGACGCCCCCGATGCCGAGCGCGGCGTCGAGGTTGATGGAGCCGGTCGAGATCCCCTGGATCGCCTCCTGCGGCTTGTCGCCGAGGCGGACGAGGGCGCCCTTGCCGAACTGGCGGTCGATCTGCTGGAGCGCCTGCTCCAGGGCCTTGAGCTTTTCCTTCTCGATGGGGGGCATGCGGGTCCTCGCTTTCTGCGTGAAGACGGCGGATTATAGGAACCGGGTGGCGGGCGCGCGGACAGTTGATGTCCTTTCGAGCGCCGCGGCCGCCCGTTCACGAAGAGGAGACGTGGGAGACGCTAGCGCGGCGCCCGCCGAGGCGCAAGGGGTTCCGTGGGGCGAGGTCTTCCGCCTTTCGCCCGGCGCCTCGCTCCTGGCGACGGGTCTCGGCTCGGGCCTCCTGCCGAAGGCCCCCGGGACGTGGGGGAGCCTCCTGGCCGTCCTCCTCGCCGAGGGGCTCTTCGCCCTCTACGGCGTCGGCGCGGTGGCCCTCCTCGCGGCGCTCGCGACGGCCTTCGGCGTCCCCGCGTCGGCGCGCGTCGCCGTGCTCCGGGGCCGGAAGGACCCGTCCGAGATCGTCGTCGACGAGGTGGCCGGGCAGGCGCTCGCCCTTCTCCTCCTCCACCTCGCGCTCCCCGCCGGCGCCTCGCCGGCCCTTCGCTGGGGCCTCGTCGGCGCGGCGTTCGGCCTCTTCCGGCTCCTCGACGTCGTGAAGCCCGGCCCGATCGACCGGGTCCAGTCGCTTCCCGGCGGCTGGGGGGTGATGGCCGACGACCTCCTCGCGGGCCTCGGCGCCGGAATCCTGGCGGCCGCCGCCGCGTTCTCCCTTCGGTGATCGACACCTCCCCCCTCACCGGCCTCCGCCTCCGGCTCCGCCCGGAGGAGCCGCTCGCGCCGCGGACGACGTGGCGGATCGGCGGCCCGGCGCGCTTCTTCGCCGAGGTGGAGGACGCCCCGGCCCTCGCGGCGCTCCTCCGCTGGGCACGGGCGGAGAAGCTGCCCGCGATCCCGCTCGGGAAGGGGTCGAACGTCCTCGTCCCCGACGAGGGGCTCGACGCCGTCGTCTTCGTCCTTTCGGGAGAGCTGGCGGCGGTGTCGGTCGAGGCTCCTCTCGTCCGGGCCGGCGGCGGCGCCTCGCTGATGTCGCTCGCGGTCACCGCGCGAAACGCCTCTCTCTCCGGGACCGAGGGGCTCTCGGGGATCCCGTCTTCGGTCGGCGGGGCGGTGCGGATCAACGCCGGGGCGTACGGAGCGGAGATCTTCGACCTCCTCGAGGAGGTCACGCTGGTCTCGCGCTCGGGAGCGCTCCGCGTCGTCCCGGCAGCGTCGATCCCGCACGGCTACCGCTGGTCGGCGCTCTGCGACGGGGACGACGTCGTCGCCTCGGCGACGCTCCGCCTCCGCCCCGCGACGCGGGAGGAGGTCGACGCGCGGCTCGCCGAGGTGCGCGAGAGGCGAAGGAAGGCTCTCCCGACGGAGCCGAACGCCGGCTCGGTCTTCAAGAACCCGCCCGGCGACCACGCGGGGCGGCTCCTCGAGGCGTGCGGGCTGAAGGGGGAGCGGGTCGGCGGGGCCGTCGTCTCGGAGCGCCACGCGAACGTGATCGTGAACGCCGGCGGCGCCACCGCGGCCGACGTGAGGGCGCTCATGGCCCGGATGCGGGATGCGGTCCGCGACCGGTTCGGGGTCGACCTCGTTCCGGAAGTGGAAGACCTCGGGCGTTTCGTCACCAACCGGAACGCCGCCGCCTCCGTAGAATCGGGACGATGACGGTCCGTGCGCTGATCCTCGCCGGCGGGAGCGGCACCCGCCTCTGGCCCCTCTCCACCGACGACCGACCGAAGCCGTTCCTCCCGCTCTCGGGGAAGGCCTCCCTCCTGCGGGAGACGCACGAGCGCGCCGCCCGGCTCTGCGGGGAGTCGAACGTCCTCTATTCCGCCCGGGCCTCGCACGCTCCGCACCTCGCCGGGGAGTTCCCGGGGCTGCCGGCGGCCCGGCTCGTCCTCGAGCCGGAGCGGCGGAACACCGCGCCGGCGATCGCCCTCGCCGCGCTCGCCGTGGCGGACGAGGACCCCGACGGCGTCCTCGTCGTCCTCCCGTCCGACCAGGCCGTGCAGGACGCCGACGAGCTCCACCGCGCCCTCTCCCTCGCCGTGGAGAGCGCCCGCTCGGGCGACGCGTTCCTGACGCTCGGCATCCCGCCGACGCGCCCCGAGACCGGCTTCGGCTACCTCGAGGCGGGGCGGGAGACGATCCCGGGCGTCCGCGAGGTCGTCCGCTTCGTCGAGAAGCCGCCGCTCGCCGACGCCGAGCGCTACGCCGTCTCCGGGAACCACTACTGGAACGCCGGCATCTTCGCCTTCTCCGTCCGCCTCCTGTTCTCCGAGATGGAGCGACTCTGCCCCGACGTCCTCGCCTCGATGCGCGCGGCCCACGCGGCCCGGCGGGCCGGGGACGACGCGGCGTTCGAGGCCGCGTTCCGCGCCTGCCGGTCGACCTCGATCGACTACGCGGTCATGGAGAAGGCGCGGGCCGTCCGGACGGTCCCATCCTCCTGCGGCTGGAGCGACCTCGGGTCGTGGGAGGCGGTGTTCGAGTTCCGCGGGGGTGCCGACGGGAAGTCCGTCCTCTCCGGTCCGGCGATCGAGGAGGGGGGCTGCGGGAACCTCGTCCTCGCGGGCGACCGGCCGGTCCGCCTCCTCGGCCTCTCCGACGTCGTCGTCGTCGACGCGCCGGACGGCCTTCTCGTGATGAAGCGCGGGGGCTCGGACCTCCTCCGCGCGAGCGTGGAGAAGAGCCTCGCGAAGGGGCGGGCGTGAGCGCGGCGGTTCCGGACGTCGTCCTGCCGGCGGTTTCGCGACTCGTCTCGGCCGTCCGGACCGTCTACCGCGGGCCGGCCATCGCCGTCGAGCACGCGGTCGTCTGCCTTCTGTCGCGCGGGCACCTCCTGATCGAGGACGTCCCGGGCGTCGGGAAGACGACGCTCGCGATGGCGCTCGGCAAGGCGCTCGGCCTCGGGGTCCACCGGCTCCAGTTCACGCCCGACACGCTCCCATCCGACATCCTCGGCCTGACGATCTTCAACCAGCAGTCGCAGGCGTTCGAGTTCCACCCCGGGCCGATCTTCACGCCGATCCTCGTGGCCGACGAGATCAACCGGGCGACGCCGAAGACACAGGCGGCGCTCCTCGAGGCGATGAACGAGCGGGGCGTCACGGTGGACGGCGAGACGCGGCGGCTCCCCGAGCCGTTCCTCGTCCTGGCGACGCAGAACCCGATCGAGTACCTCGGCACCTACCCGCTCCCCGAGTCGCAGCTGGACCGATTCCTGATGCGGATCTCCCTCGGCTACCCGGCGGCCGAGGAGGAGCGCGCGCTCCTCGTCTCCGGCGGCGCCGACCGCGCCCTCTCGACGATGCGCCCGGTCCTGACGCTGACCGAGCTGAAGCAGGCGCAGGCGCTGGTCGAGTCGGTCACGGTCGCCGAGAAGCTCCTCGACTACGTGATGGCCCTCGTGCAGCGGACCCGCTCGAGCCGCGACCTCGTCCTCGGGGTCTCGCCGCGCGGCGCGCAGGGGCTCTTCCGGGCGGTGCAGGCGCACGCGCTCGTGGCGGGGCGGCCGTTCGCGACGCCCGACGACGTGAAGAAGGTGGCCCCCGCGGTCCTCGCCCACCGGGTCCTCGCGAGCGCGACGGGGCGCTACGAGGGGACGGGCGCAGGGCGGCGCGAGCGCGAGGCCGTGCAGAAGATCCTGGACGAGGTCGCCGTCCCGCTCTGAGCGCGGGGAGGCGGGATGCCGTGAAGCTGTCGGTCCTCCGGCTCCGCCTGAAGGTCCCCTGGGACGAGACGATCCTCGTCCGCGTCACGAACCTCGGCCTCGGCTACGTCCTGACGGCCCTCGTCGTCGCGATCGGGGCGACGAACACCGGCAACAACGGCCTCTACGTCCTCCTCTCGCTCCTCCTCGGCGTCCTCCTCGTCTCCGGCGTCGTCTCGCGGCGGAACGTGGACGCGGTGGGGGTGGCGCTCGACGGCCCGGCCGAGGTCTTCGCGGGCGAGCCCGCCCGGTTCCGGGTGCGGCTCGAGAACCCGACGAAGCGGGCGAAGACGGCGCTCCTCGTGAAGGTCTCGGGGAAGGCGGCGCCGCTCCTCTTCCCGCAGGTCGAGGCCGGGGGCGAGGCCGAGCGGGGGGTCGACCTCGTCTTTCCCCGCCGCGGGCGGCAGCGCGTCGAGTCGCTCCTCGTCTTTTCCGGCTATCCGATCGGCCTCTTCCGGAAGGGGCGGCTCCACCCGGTGAACGAGGAGCGGATCGTCTTTCCGAGCCCGGCCGACGCGGCCGCGCCCGCGCCGGACCACAGGGACGCGAGCGACGAAGGGCGGGAGCCGCGGATGCGCGGCCGCGGGGCGGAGATCCTGAAGCTCCGCGAGGCGGTGCCGGGGGACGACCCGCGGGACATCCACTGGCCCCAGACGGCGCGGCAGGGGAGGCCGATCATCAAGGAGCGGGCCTCGGAGCTGGGCGGCGAGGTCGTCGTCCACCTCGACACGTTCCGCCCCGCGTCGGCCGGGCCCTCCTGGGACGCGGCGTTCGAGGAGGCTGTCCGGCGCGCGACCGGCCTCGTCCTGACGATGCTCGCGCGGGGGGAGAAGGTCGGCCTCCTCTGCGGCGGGACGTTCGCGCCGCCCGCGAGCGGCCCGTTCCACCGGACGACCCTCCTGACGGCGCTCGCGCTCGTCGCGCCGGGGGCCGAAGCCCCGCTCCCGCTCTCGCTCCCCGCCGGAACGACGCTCTACCACGTGCGGGCGAGGGGCTGACCGATGGCGAAGAAGCCGCGCCCCGACCCGGCGCTCCTCCCGTTCCGGCGGGAGAGGATACTGGCCGTCGGCCTCCTCTCCGCGCTCGCTCCGATCCCGCTCGCGTTCACGGGGGCGTTGCCGCCCGCCGTGCTCCTCGTCTACCTCGCCGCGCTCGGAGTCGTCCTCGCGTTCGTGAAGGCGGGGCGCGTCCCCTGTCTCGCGGACCGCTGGCTGAACCTCGCCGGCGTCGCCTACTTCGCCCTCTTCTGGTTCGGCGTCCGCTTCGGGGGGCGTTCGCTCCTCCGGACGGCGCTCCACATCCTCCTCTTCACGGCCGTCCTGAAGCTCGCGTCGATCAAGAGGGAGCGTGACTTCTCGGTCTCCCTCGTCCTCGCAACGTTCCTCCTGGTCGCCTCGATGGCGACGTCGACGCATTCGACGATCCTCCTCTTCCTCGGCGGCTACGCGGCGGTGGCGTGGCCGCTCCTCTCGCGGTGGGCGCTCTGGAGGGACCTCTCGGCCGCCCCGGACGAGTGGCGGCGCGACACACGCGCCCGGGAGATCCCCTCCCGGCGCGCGGTCGCGGCCTCGCTCGGCGCCGCGTTCGCGCTCGCGATCCCGATGTTCGTCCTCTTCCCGCGGCTGAAGACGTCGTACATCCAGGGGCTGCCGGGGGGAGACTCCGGGGAGAGCGGCTTCTCCGATACCGTCGACACGAACCTCTACGGACGGCTCCGCCAGAACGAGAGGGTCTTCCTGCGGGTCGTGGTCGAGGAGGGACCGCTCGTCGAGGATCCGCGGTTCCTTCGGATACGCCTCCTGGCGCACACGCGCTTCACGGATGGGGTCTGGCGGCCGCCGGCCGATCGCGGGCGCGTCGTGGCGTTGCGCGAGGGGAATCGCCTCTCCCTTCGCCCGTGGGGAGGCCCCCGGCCGGAGCCGACGCATCGCCTCTCTCTCGAGGTGGCGCCGCTCGGCATCCGGTTCCTGCCGTACCCGGTCACGGCCCTCTCGGCGTCCGCCTCTCCCGAGCTCGTGCGCCGCTGGGGCGTCGTCCCGCTCGTGAGGGACGATGATGGGAACTTCCGCCTCACCGTGGAGCCGCCGCCGCTGATGCGCTTCGAGGTCCTCTCGGCGGCCGAGCCCCTGGTCGACAGGACGCCGCCCGAGCCCGGGGACGAGGCGACGCGTCCGGTCGGGTCGGCGACGATCCGGGACTGGGGCCGGGAGGTCGCGGCCGGGATCGACCCGCGCGCCGACCCGTGGCTCTTCGCGCGGCGGATCGAGGAGCACCTCGCGACCCGCTTCTTCTACACGCTCGACTCGGCGCGCTGGGGCCCCTCCGCCGTCGAGGAGTTCCTGACGAGCCGGCGATCGGGGCACTGCGAGACGTTCGCGACGGCGATGGCGCTCGTCCTGCGCGAGCACGGCATCCCGACGCGGCTCGTGACCGGCTTCGCCGGAGGCGAGCGGGGACCGTTCGGCTCCTACTACCTCGTCCGCGGCCGGGAGGCGCACGCCTGGCTGGAGGCGTGGTGCGGCCCCGAGCGGGGCTGGGTCTCCTTCGACCCGACGCCCGCCTCCGGGAGACCGCAGGTGACGCGCCTCGACGTCGTGAGGAGCGTGGGCCAGTTCTTCGGGAACCTCGAGTTCCTCTACGGCCGCTGGATCCTCGGTTTCGCCCAGGCCGACCAGGCCTCGATCGCGACGACCGTCCGCGAGGCGATCGCGGCAGCGGAGGAGAAGGCGCGGGCCTTCGCGCGGGCCGCCTCCTCGATCGCGAAGGGGGATGGACCGGGCCGTCTCCTGCTCGGTGTCGTCGTCGCGGCGGCGCTCGCCGCGCTCGTCCTCCTCCTCGCGAGGCTCGCCCGAGGCGGCGGAGGCTTCGGCACGCGAGGACTCCCGCCCGCCTCGGCGGCCTACCGCCGGCTCCAGCGGCTCCTCCGCCGGCGGGGCGGCGCCTTGACGCCCGCCTCGGCGCCTTCGGAGACGCTCTCGGCGGCGGATCGTCTCGGCGTGGGCGGACCCTCCCGCGAGATCGTCCGGGCCTACGTCGCCGAGTCGTTCGGAGGGCGGCCGACCTCTCCGACCGAGGCGGAACGCCTCGCGACGCTCCTGCGCGAGGCGCGCGCGGCGCGTTCCCCCGGCTGAGGCCGGAACCGGGGCGGCGGGTTCTCCGTATCCGACGGAGAACGAACTCCCGAGGAGGCCCCATGCGCCGATCCGCTCCCGTCGTCCTCGCCCTCTCGTTCCTCGCCGCCGGCTCCGCCGCAGCTGCCGAACCCGCCTCGAAGGTCGTCGAGAAGACGCTGCCGCTGGCGGCGGACGGCCGGCTCGAGATCGACACGTACAAGGGACGGGTGTCGGTCGCCGTCTGGGACCGCGCGGAGGCGTCGATCCGCGCGGTCGTCAGGCCCGACGGCGAGTGCGACCGCGCGGCCGAGCTCGTCGAGCGGACGAAGGTTCGGATCGAAGGGGGCGGCCGCGAGGTGCACGTCGTCTCCGACTACGACGACCTTCCGAAGATCTGGTTCTCCTTCCGGGACGACTGCTCGTCCCGGCCGTTCGTCGAGTACGACATCCGCGTCCCGCGGGGCGCGACGCTCGACCTCGACGACTACAAGTCGCGCATCTCGGTCGAGGGGCTCGGCGGGGACGTCTCGATCGAAACCTACAAGGGGGTCGCGCGCCTCACCGGGCTCTCGGGCCGCCTCGACGTGGAGACCTACAAAGGCGACGTCCGGGCCGAGCTCGAACAGGTCGCCGGGGACCTGAGCGTCGAGACCTACAAGGGCGAGATCGAGCTCCTCCTCCCGAAGGGCTCCCGCGTCGCCCTCGACGAGGAGATCGGCCGGCGCGGCCGGCTCGTCGCGGAGGTCGAGGAGACGCGATCCGGGCCGCGCCTCGTGGCCGAGACCTACAAGGGGACGATCCGGCTCCGGGAGAAGTAGCCCGGCACCCGGGCGTCAGTAGGCGTTCTCGTCGCGGAAGCTGCGGGTCGCGGTGAGCCAGAGGATGCGGAGGTCGAGGGCGAGGCTCCAGTTCTCGATGTAGTAGAGGTCGTACTCGATCCTCTTCGAAAGGCTCGTGTTCCCGCGCCAGCCGTGCACCTGCGCCCAGCCCGTGAGGCCCGCCTTCACGCGGTGCCGGAGCATGTACTGCGGGTACGTCTCCTTGAACTCGCGGACGAACTCGGGGCGCTCGGGACGCGGGCCGACGAGCGACATGTCGCCCCGGAGGATGTTCACGAGCTGGGGCACCTCGTCGAGCGAGGTGCTCCTGAGGAACGCTCCGACGCGCGTCCTTCGCGAGTCGCCCTCGCGCGCCCAGACCGCTCCGGTCGCGTCCTCGGCGCCGACGCGCATCGACCGGAACTTCAGGATGCGGAAGAGCCGGCCGTCCAGCCCCATCCGCTCCTGCGTGTAGAAGACCGGGCCCCGGTCCTCGAGCCAGATCGCGAGGGCGACGAACGGGAGGAGGACCGACAGGCCGACGAGCCCCCCCGCGGAGAGGACGACGTCGATCGAACGCTTCACGAGCGAGTTCCACCCCTCGAGCGGGCGCTGCGTGAGGTTGATGACCGGCAGGCCGTCGAAGTCCTCGACCCCCGCCTTGAACGTGACGAACTGGAAGAGGTCGGGGACGAACCGGAGGTCGACCATCTCGTTGCCGACGTCCTTCAGGATCCGGAGCATCGTCCGGTAGGCGTCGACCGGGAGGGCGAGGAAGAGCGTGTCGACCTGGTGCGACTCGAGCAGCGCGCGGACGTCGGCCGTCGTTCCGAGAACGCGCAGCCCGCGGTGCTCGGCGTCCCTCCGCTCCGGGTCGTCGTCGGCGAAGCCGACCGGCTTGATGCCGGCCGCGGGGTGGTCGAGGAGCTTGTCCGCCACGGCGCGCCCCGCCTCGCCGGCGCCGACGACGAGCGCCCGGCGGACCCCGACGCCGGCGCTCCAGACCTTCTCGAGGTAGCGCCAGATCGCGAAACGGCCGAGCGAGACGAAGAGGACGTCCAGGCCGAGGAAGAGGACGAGGAGCGTCCGTGGCAGCGAGAAGGCGCGGGAGAAGGAGAGGAGCCCGACGAGGAGGAGGGTCGCGAGCGAGGCGGCGATGAGGACCGCGAGAGCCTCGTCGACGAAAGAACGGTCCCTGCGGAGCGGGTAGAGGCGGTGGAAGTAGAAGACGACGGGCCAGAGGATCGCGAGGACCGGGAGGAGGCCGAGGTAGTTCGCGAACGGCTGGACGCCGAGCGGCGTCGGCCAGACGGTCTCGAACCGGATGACGTAGGCGGCCAGGAGCGCCGCGCACGTGGCCGCGACGTCGGACGCGAGGAAGGTCGCTCGGAGCCGCCGGGCCTGGTTCTGGATCACGCGGTCACCGGGCGGATTCTACGGTTCGGCGCGGGGGAGCCCGTCCGCGAGGTCGGACCGCCCCGCCGCGAAGAGGGCTTCGCGGGCGGCGTCGAGGAACCGGGTCCGGAACGCCGCCTCGGAAAAGCGCGCGGCGTTCGCGACGAGACGCTCGCCGTCGAAGCGAGTGCCGCGGGCGAGGTCGATCGCTTTCGCGAGCGGCTCGGGCCCGGGAGAAGGGTAGAGGACCCCGGTGACGCCGTCGAGGATCGTCTCGAGAGCGCCCCCCTTCCCGAGCGCGACGACGGGCGTCGCGCAGGCCTGCGCCTCGAGGGGGACGATCCCGAAGTCCTCCTCGCCCGGCATCAGGACGAGCTCGGCCGAGCGGTAGAGCTCGCGGAGCTCCTCGTCGGACGGCGAGCCGGCGAACGTCACGTTCGCCCCGGCGAGGGCGCGGAGGCGCCGCTCCTCCGGTCCGAAGCCGGCGACGGTGAGCGGGAGGCCGAGCCGAGCCGAGGCCGCAAGGGCGTCGTCGACGCGCTTGTACGGCGCGAGCGCCGAGACGACGAGGAGGCCGCGGCGCTCGCGAGGCGCCGGGGTGTAGAAGCGGTCGTCGACCGGCGCCGGGACGACGCGCGACGTCCGCCCGTAGAGGCGCGCGATCCGCTCCCGGACGTTCTCGGAGTTCGCGAGGAACGCGTCGACGCGCGGCACCGTCGCCACGTCACGCGCGCGGAGAGGCGCGCGGACGAGGCGCGCCGCTCCCCGCGCGAGCGTTCCGCGGCCTCGCAGGTAGTCGTCGAACTGGTCGTGGAGATAGCGGACGGGAGTGTGGCAGTAGCAGAGGTGGAACGCGCGCGGGCCGCGCTTCGCGGCCTTGGCGACGCAGTGGGAGGTGGAGAGGACGAGGTCGAAGCCGGAGAGGTCCCACCTCTCGCAGGCCAGGAAGTAGACCGGGAGGAGCGAGCGGTAGTCGCGCCGGGGGGAGACGACGCGCTGGAGCCAGGTCGTCCTCACCTCCCGCGCCTCCACCTCCGGCGGGACCGACCCGGGGAAGTGGAAGAGCGTGAAGAGCGGCGCCCCGGGGAAGAGGCGCGCCAGCTCGCGCAGGACCTTCTCCCCTCCGCGCGTGCCGGTCAGCCAGTCGTGGACGAGCGCGACCTTCACGCACCCTCCGCCGCGTCCCGCCACGCCGCGGCGACTTTCTCGAACGTCGCCTCCCAGGTGAAGAGGCGGGCGCGCTCGCGCCCCCGCGCCGAGAGACGCGCGGAGAGCGCGGAGTCGGACAGGAGGTTCCGGAGCGTCTCGGCGAGCGCGGCCGGGTCGTCCACGTCGGCGTAGAGGGCCGCGTCGCCTCCCGCCTCGGGGAGGCCGCCCCGGTCCGAGCAGACGACCGGCGTCCCGACGGCCTGCGCCTCCAGGACCGGAAGGCCGAACCCCTCGAGGAAGGACGGCATCGCGAGGGCGGAGGCTCCCGCGAGGAGGGGGACGACGTCCTCGTCGGGGACGACGCCGAGGTCGACGAGGCGGTCCTCGATCCCGGCGGAGGAGGCGGCGGCCCGCCGCGCCCCGCGACGCTCCGGCGCGCCGCCGGCGAGGACGAGCCGGTGGGGGAGTCCGTGCTCCTCGAGCCGGACGAACGCCTCGAGGAGGCCCGGGAGGTTCTTGTGAGGCTTGTCGTTCCCGAGGAAGAGGACGTACGGCGCGTCCAGTCCGCGCGCGCGTCGCACGCGCTCGATCGCCTCCGCGTCGACCGGGGCGAGGAAGCGCGGCCCGATCCCGTTCGGGACGGCGCGGACCTTCGCCGCGCGCGCGGGTGCGAACGCCGCGAGGTCGCGCCGGACCGCCTCTGAGACCGTGAGGACGACTCGGGCCGCGCGCAGGGCCCGCCGGAGCATCGTCGTCGCGTAGAGCCGCTTGGGGAGCGTCGCGTGCTCGGGCCGCTTCAGGTGGATCAGGTCGTGGATCGTCACGACGGTCGCGGCCGGCGGGAAGAGCGGGACGACGTAGTGCGGGGCGTGGAAGACGTCGAAGCGCGTCCGCGCGAGGGCCCGCCGGACGGCGGCCGGCTCCGTGAGCGAGTACTCCCTCGCCTCGCACGGCACCGCCTCCACGCCGGGCGGGAGGAGCGCCGCGTCGGCGGGCCTCACGAGCGCGACGAGGTCGTGCTCCCCCCGGGCGGAGGCGGCCCCGAGGAGCCCGCGGACGTAGGTGCCGATGCCGAAGTCGCGGAGCTTGCGCGCGTCGAGCGCGACCCGCAGGCGCTTCAAGCGAGGGCCTCCTCGAAGAGCTCCCGGGTCCGTCGCGCGGCGGCCTCCCACGTGAAGAGCCGCGCCCGGTCGCGCCCGCGGCGCGCGGCCTCCTCGCGGAACGCGTCGTCGTCGCAGGCCCGCTCGAGCGCGGCCGCGATCGCGCGGACGTCGGCCGGGTCGGGGAGGAGGCCGGCGTCGCCGACGACCTCGGGAAGAGACGAGGACGACGAGGCGACGACCGGGACCCCCTCGGCCATTGCCTCCAGGGCCGGGAGGCCGAACCCCTCGTAGAGGCTCGGGTAGGCGAAGACGCGCGCCGAGCGGAGGAGCCCCGCGGCGGACTCCGGCGAGACCCAGCCGGGCGCCTCGATCCGGGCCGCGTGGCGCGAGCGGCGAAGGCGGTCGCGGAAGGAAGGCATCCCCCACCCGTCCCCTCCGGCGAGGACGAGGTCCGGGAAGTCGGGCCGCCGGTCCCAGATCGACTCCATCGCGGCGACGAGACGCTCGTGGTTCTTCCGCGGCTCGAGGGTGCCGATCGAGAGGACGTAGGGGCGCGCGCGGCACGGCGCCGTCGCGGAGCCGGCCGGGGGAGGGACGAGGCCGTTCGGGACGACATGCGCCTTTCCGCCCGATTCCGGAAGGGCGAGGAGGAGGTCGTCCCGGGTCGAGCGGGAGACGCAGACGAGGGCCCGCGCCCTCCGGACCGTTCCGGGAAGGAGCGGGGCGAAGCCGGCGACGTTCTTCCGGTCGTGCCACTCGGGGAAGAGGATCGGCGTCAGGTCGTGGACGGTGGCGACTCCGGGAAGGGCGGAGGCGAGGGGCAGGACCCCGAGCGGGCCGTGGAAGAGGTCCGCCCCGGCCCGGCGGGCCGCGAGCGGGGCGACCGTCTGGAGCCAGAGGGTTCCCGGAAGGCGGGGGCGGGCGGGCGGGACGACCTCGACCCGTCCCTCGAGGAGGGGGGGGAGGGTGACCGACCGGGGGGAGAGGAAGACGGCGGAGTCGCCCGGGAAGAGGCGGAGGAGCGCGTCGTAGAGCCCTTCGAGCGTCCGGCCGACGCCGGTTCTCGCCCCGGCGAGCGAGCGGGCGTCGACGGCGATGCGCATTCAGGGCATGGTACCGCGCGACCAGCGCGGTCCGCCGGTCCCGGAGGGGCGTCGTCCGGAGCGGAACGGCCCGTCGGAGGCGCGTGCTACACTCGCCGACCCTCCACGAGGAGGGGTCGAGATGGAACTGAATCTGGAAGAGGCGCTGGAGGCGCCCGTGGCTCTTTCTCACCGCCTCGAGGTCCCCGTGGGACGCCTCGAGCGGCCCGAGCTGCTTTCGCTCGAGCCGGTCGAGTTCTCGGGCACCCTCCAGAAGGCCGAGCCCGGGTTCGTCCTGAGCGGCGAGCTCGCCGTCTCAGGGCAGGCGGTCTGCTCGCGCTGTCTCGCGCCGGTTCCGTTCGCGAGCAGGGGGGACGTCTCCTGGGTCTTCGCGCCGGCTCACCGGCGGCCGACCGCGGAGGAGACGGAGCTCACCGCGACCGACCTCGAAGTCGTCTGGTACGAGGACTTCATCGTCCCGTTCGACCCGCTCGTCGAAGAGATGCTCCAGCTGGAGATACCCCTGAAGCCGCTCTGCCGGCCCGAGTGCAAGGGGCTCTGCCCCACCTGCGGCGCCGACCGGAACGTCGCCCCGTGCGACTGCCGAGAAGAGGGTGACGAGAGGCTCGCGAAGCTCAAGTCGCTCCTGTCCTAGGCCGCCGAAGGCGACGACGCCCCGATGCGCCCCCCGACACGAAACGATCCCGAGAGGTGAACTGCCATGCCGAATCCGAAGCACCGTCACAGCAAGACCCGCCGCGACATGCGGAGGGCACACGACTTCCTCCAGGAGCCGGGCCTCTCCAAGTGCGCCAGCTGCGGCGCGACCAAGACCCCCCACCGCGTCTGCCCCGAGTGCGGCCACTACCGCGGACGGGAAGTCTCCGCCGGCGCCCAGAAGAGCTGATCGCGGCCGTTCCGGTCGCGTCCTGAATGACCCTCGCCGTCGACGCCATGGGGGGAGACAACGCCCCCCGTGCCACCGTTGAAGGAGCCGTCGCGGCCGCCGTCGACTTCGGCCTCGACCTTCTCCTTGTGGGGCGCCGGCGCGAGCTGGAGCCCATCCTCTCGGCGACGAGCTACCGGGGGAGCCGGATCGACCTCGTCGACGCGGAGGAGGTCGTCGGGTTCGACGAGCCTTCGACGACGGCGCTCCGCCGGAAGCCCCGCGCCTCGATCCGCGTCGGAGCCGAGCTCGTCCGCGACGGCCGGGCGGAGGGCTTCTTCACGGCCGGTCACACCGGCGCCGCGATGGTCACGGCCCGCTCCGTCCTCGGCGTGATCGAGGGGATCGACCGTCCCGCCCTCGGTGCGGTCCTCCCGGGTCTCGGGCGCAGGAGACTCCTCCTCGACGTCGGCGCGAACGTCTCGTGCCGCGTGGAGCACTACCGCGAGTTCGCGCTGATGGGTCACTTCTACGCCCAGGAGGTCCTCGGCATCTCGAGGCCGAAGATCGGCCTCCTCTCCGTCGGGGAGGAGGAGGAGAAGGGGACCGGGACGACGCGGGAGGTCTTCGGCCTCCTGCGGAAGTCGGGCCTGAACTTCGTGGGGAACTGCGAGGGGCGCGACGTCTACGGCGGGAACGTCGACGTCGACGTGATCGTCACCGACGGCTTCACCGGGAACGTCGTGTTGAAGGCGTCCGAGAGCCTTGCGCGGCTCGTCGAGGAAGCGCTGAAGCAGGAGGTCACCCGGAGCCTGCAGGCCTCCATGGGGTTCCTCCTCTCGCGCGACGCGTTCCGGTCCTTCAAGAAGCGGCTCGACTACACCGAGTACGGCGGGGCGCCGCTGCTCGGCGTGAAGGGGGCCGTCCTGATCGGGCACGGCAGCTCGAACGCCCGGGCGGTCCGGAACGGGGTCAAGGCCCTTCACGAGTTCGCCAGGCGCAGAATCCCCGAAAAGATCCGCGCGAAGGCCCGCGAGCTGGCGCCCCTGGCCGCACGCTGAAGAGAGGAGACGGGAGATGTTCCACGCCGCGATCGCCGGCACGGGCCGGGCCGTACCCGCGAAGCTCCTGACGAACGCCGACCTGGAGACGCTCGTCGAGACGACCGACGAGTGGATCACCACCCGGACCGGTATCCGGGAGCGCCACCAGGCCGCCGAGGGCGAGGTCCTCTCGGACTTCTGCGTGGAGGCCGCGAAGCAGGCGCTCGAGGCGGCGTGGCTCCAGGCGAAGGACCTCGACGCGATCCTGATCGCGACGGTGACCCCCGACCAGCCGATCCCGTCCATGGCCTGTCTCGTCCAGCAGAAGCTCGGGGCGAAGAAGGCCGCGGCATGGGACCAGAACGCCGGCTGCTCCGGCTGGCTCTACGGCCTCCACATCGCCGACGGCCTGATCCAGGCGGGAAAGGCCAGGAACGTCCTGCTCGTCGGCGCCGAGTTCCTGACGCGCTACGTCGACTACACGGACCGGGCGACGTGTGTCCTCTTCGGCGACGGGGCGGGCGCGACGATCCTGCGCGCCACGAAGTCGGACCGGGGCGTCCTCGCCTCGACGATCCGGAGCGACGGCGAGGGAGCCTGCTTCATCCAGATGCCGGGGGGTGGCTCCTCGTTCCCGCCGACCCGCCCGGAGACGCTCGCCGAGCGTCTCCCGTTCATCAAGATGATGGGCGGGGAGACGTTCAAGCTCGCGGTCCGCTCGATGGTGGAGGTCTGCAAGGACGTCCTCAACGAGAGCGGATTCGAGCCCGGAGAGGTTTCCTGGCTGGTCCCGCACCAGGCCAACGACCGGATCATCCAGGCCGTCGGCGAGCGGCTCGGGATCCCGCGGGAGCGCTGCATCGTGAACATCGAGCGCTACGGGAACACGAGCGCGGCGTCCATCCCGATCGCCCTCGACGAAGCGGCGCGGGACGGGCGCGTCAAGCGCGGCGACCTGATCCTGTTCACGGCATTCGGCGCCGGCCTCACGTGGGGCGCGGCGCTCGTGAGGTGGTAGGAATGGGCTCGCTCTCCTTCCTCTTCCCCGGGCAGGGCTCGCAGGTCGCCGGCATGGGCCGCGACCTCGTGAACGCGTTCCCCGAGGCGCGCGCCGTCTACGAGCGGGCCGACGCCGCCCTCGCGCCGTTCGGCCTCGCGATCTCGCGCGTCTCGTTCGAGGGGACCGACGAGGAGCTGAAGCGGACCGCGGTGACGCAGCCGGCGATCCTCGTCCACTCCGTCGCCGTCTTCGAGGTCCTGAAGGCGCGGGGCCTGACGCCGACGATGCTCGCGGGCCATTCCCTCGGGGAGTGGTCGGCGCTCGTGGCGGCGGGGGCGCTCTCCCTCGAGGAGGCGGTCGTCCTCGTCCACCGGCGCGGGACGTTCATGCAGGAGGCGGTCCCGGCGGGGGAGGGGGCGATGGGCGCCGTGCTCGGACTCGACGGCGCCCTCGTCGCCGAGGCCTGCGCCGAGGTCGAGTCGGCGACGGGGGAGGCGGTCTCGGCGGCGAACTTCAACTCGCCCGAGCAGACGGTCATCGCCGGGACGACGAACGCCGTCGCGAAGGCCGGCGAGCTCCTCCGCCAGAAGGGGGCGAAGCGGGTCCTCCCGCTCCCGGTCTCGGCCCCGTTCCACTGCGCGCTGATGAAGCCGGCCGAGGAGAAGCTCGGGCCGTTCCTCGACGCGGCGCCGTTCTCCGACCTCGCCGTTCCGGTCGTCACGAACGTCGACGTCCTCGCGAACCTCTCCGGCGCCGAGGCGCGCGAGTCGCTTCGCCGGCAGGTCTGCTCGCCCGTCCGCTGGGTCGAGACGGTCCAGCGCCTGTCGCGCGACACCGAAGGGGCGATCGAGGTCGGCCCCGGCACGGTCCTCGCGGGCCTCGCGAAGCGGATCGCGAAAGACTGGCTCGTCCGGACGACGTCGGACGCCGAGGGGATCGGGAAGCTCCTCGCCGGATGACCACGAAGGCGACGACGAACGCCACCCGCGTCCTCGACGCGCGGAAGGCCGTCTACGCGCTCCGGACGTTCGCCGCGGCGGACTTCACCGCCGAGGAGGCCGCGGAGAAGCTCGGCGTCCCTCCCGGCGAGGTCTGGAAGACGCTGGTGGCGAAGGGGGACCGGACCGGCCTCCTGGCCGCGGTGATCCCCACCGGGACGCGTCTCTCGCTGAAGAAGCTCGCTCGCGTCTCGGGCAACCGGACGGTCGCGATGGTCTCGCCCGAGGAGATGGAGAAGGCGACGGGCTACGTGAAGGGGGGCTGCTCGCCGTTCGGGATGCGGAAGGCGATGCCGCTCTACGTCCACGAGGCGGCGCCGGCGATGCCGCGCCTCTTCGTCTCGGCGGGCCAGCGGGGCGTCCAGCTCGAGATGGCGGGCGAGGCGTTCCTCGCCGCCGCCGGGGCGACCGCCGCCGACCTGATCGAGGAATAGGGGGACTCATGCCGCACGTGATCACGCTCGAGGGGAAAGTCGCGCTCGTCACCGGGGCGTCGCAGGGGATCGGCGAGGCGGTCGCCCGACGGCTCGCCGCCGCCGGGGCGACGGTCCTCGTCGCCGCCCGCAGCAAGGAGAAGGCCGCCGCGGTCGCCGCGTCGATCGCGGAGGCGGGCGGAGCCGCCGAGAGCGTCCGCCTCGACGTCTCCGATCCGGCCTCCGTCACCGCAGCCTTCAAGGGGATCGTCGAGCGGCACGGGAAGCTCGACGTCCTCGTCAACAACGCCGGGATCACCGACGACGGCCTCCTCCTGCGGATGTCGAAGGAGAGCTGGGACCGGGTGATCGCCACCGACCTGACCGGCGTCTTCCTCGTCTCGCAGGAGGCCGTGAAGCTGATGATGAAGAAGCGGGTCGCGGGGCGGATCATCACCGTCGGCTCCGTCGTCGGCCTGATGGGGAACCCGGGCCAGGCGAACTACGCGGCCGCGAAGGCGGGCGTCGTCGGCTTCACGATGTCGCTCGCCCGCGAGATCGGGTCGCGGGGGATCACCGTGAACGCCGTCGCGCCGGGCTACGTCGAGACGGCCATGACAGGTGCGCTTTCCGAGGATCAGAGGAAGGCGCTCGCGGAGAAGATCGTCCTCGGACGCCTCGGGACGGGGGAGGACGTGGCGGGGGCCGTCCTCTACCTCGCCTCCGACCTCGGCTCGTACGTCACCGGAACGGTCCTGAACGTCAGCGGCGGCCTCCTCATCCCCTGACGGGAGAGGAGCTTGGCTGCGCTTGAATTCGGCGGGAAAGCCGGTAAGAATCCAGCCGTTTCCGCCACAAGATGGAGGAGTTGAATGTCGAACTCGATTGAGGACAAGGTCAAGAGCATCATCGTCGAGCAGCTCGGGGTCCAGGCCGAAGAGGTCAAGGCCGAAGCGAGCTTCGTCGACGACCTCGGCGCCGATTCGCTCGACACCGTGGAGCTCGTCATGGCCTTCGAGGAAGCCTTCGGCATCGAGATCCCGGACGAGGACGCCGAAAAGATCCAGAAGGTCAAGGACGCCGTCACCTACATCGAGTCCCACGCCAAGCCCGCCTGAGCCCCGGTGACGGCCCGGATGGACCACCTCGACGCCCGGGGACGCCGCCGGGTCGTCGTCACGGGGATCGGCCTCGTCTCGCCCGTCGGTCTCACGCGGGAGGAGAACTGGGACGCCCTCCTCGCGGGGCGTTCCGGAATCGGCGCCATCACCCGCTTCGACGCGGCGGACTACGCCTGCCGGATCGCGGGGGAGGTGAAGGGATTCGACCCGGCCCTCTTCCTCGACCGGAAGGAGATCAAGAAGTTCGACACGTTCGTCCACTACGCGGTCGCCGCCGCGAAGGAGGCGCTCGCGGAGTCGGGGCTCGCGATCACGGAGGAGAACGCCGAGGCCGTCGGCGTCTGCGTCGGCTCGGGGATCGGGGGGTTGCCGCTCATCGAGGAGACCCACAAGGTCCTCCTCGAGAAGGGGCCGCGGAGGATCAGCCCGTTCTTCATCCCGGGGCTGATCGCGAACATGTCCTCGGGGCTGATCTCGATCCTGACGGGCGCGAAGGGGCCGAACACGGCGACGGTGACCGCCTGCGCCACGTCCGCCCACGCCATCGGCGACGCCGTGAACATCATCCGCCGCGGCGACGCCGACGCGATGATCTCGGGAGGGACCGAGGCGGTCGTCTCGCCGCTCGCCGTCGGCGGCTTCGCCGCAATGCGGGCGCTCTCGACGCGGAACGACGACCCGGCCGCGGCCTCCCGTCCCTGGGACCGCGACCGCGACGGCTTCGTCCTCGGCGAGGGCGCCGGCATCCTCGTCCTCGAGGAGCTGGGGCACGCGGTCCGGCGCGGCGCCACCATCTACGCCGAGGTGGCCGGGTACGGCATGTCGGGCGACGCCCACCACATCTCGGCCCCCTCCGACGACGGCGACGGTCCGTTCCGCGTCATGCGCAACGCGCTGAAGGACGCCGGCATGGAGCCGTCCGAGGTCGGCTACGTCAACGCGCACGGGACCTCGACGCCGCACGGGGACAGGATCGAGACGATCGCCCTGAAGCGGCTCTTCGGGGAGGGGGCTCGATCCGTGCCCGTCTCCTCGACGAAGTCGATGACGGGTCACCTCCTCGGCGCCGCCGGCGGCTACGAGGCGGGCGTCCTCGCGCTGGCGATCCGGCGTGGGGTCCTCCCGCCGACGGTCAACTACACGACGCCCGACCCGGAGTGCGACCTCGACTACACCCCGAACGTCGCCCGGGAGGTCCGGGTGCGCGCAGGCCTCTCGAACTCCTTCGGCTTCGGGGGGACGAACGCCTGCCTGGTGATGAGGGCCGTCTGACGCCCCGCCGCGGCGGCGCCGGCGTGCGGGACGGGCGATCGCTCGTCGATCCCGTCCGCGATTCCCTCTATGCTCGGGGAGCCGGACGCGCCCGATGAAAGCCGACCAGGTTCGCCGGAAGTTCTTCGCGGGAGTCCCCCGCTACGAGTGGATCGAGACGCTCGGGCAGGGGGGCGTCGGGATCGTCTACAAGGCGAAGGACCTCGAGCTCGAAGAGGTCGTGGCGATCAAGGTCCTCTCGCCCGACATCGCCAAGGAGGACGAGGTCGTCCTCGCGCGCTTCAAGCGTGAGATCAACCTGAACCGGAAGATCAAGCACCCGAACGTCGCCCGTATGTACGACTTCGGGATCAGCGGCGAGTACCCCTACATCACGATGGAGGTCGTCCCGGGGAAGGACCTCTGGACGATGATCCGCGACGAGGGCCGGCTCCCGCCCGCGCGGGCGGTGCCGATCCTCCGCCAGATCGCGCGCGGCTGCTCGGCGATCCACGAGCTGGGCATCGTCCACCGCGACCTGAAGAGCCAGAACGTCGTCGTCGACGAGCAGGGCGCCGTCGCCATCGTCGACTTCGGCCTCGCGCGCTGGAACCTCGGCGGCGGCTTCACGCTCGACTCGATCATCCTCGGGACGCCGCAGTACATGTCGCCGGAGCAGGCGTCCGGCAAGACGGTCGACTCCCGGACCGACATCTACTCCATCGGCATCATCGCGTTCGAGGCCCTCACGGGGCAGCTGCCGTTCACGGGCGACAGCCCGATCGCGGTCGCGATGATGCAGATCAACGACCCCGTCCCCGACCTCCTCCCGAAGTTCGCCGACGTCTCGCCGGACCTGCGCGCGATCGTCCTGAAAGCGCTGCGGAAGGACCCCGCGAAGAGGTACGCGACGGCGGCCGACCTCGAGGCCGACCTCGCGAACGCCGACCGGCTGCCGACGCCCCGCGAGGGGACGGTGCCGCACCCCGGGGGCGAGGACCCGCTCATGGCGCAGCTGGAGTCGGTACTCGGAGCGGTGGTCCTCCCGGCCCCGCCGGAGAAGCCGCGCCGGCCCTCTCCTTCGGACGCCTCGGCGCCGGTGACGCGCCCCTCCGTCTCTCCCCGTCCCGCGGCGGCGCGGCCGGCTCCGACGCCTCCGGCCGCGCCGGAGGCCCCGTCGCGGCCTCCGACCGTCCTGATCGTCGCCTCCGCGCCCGCCGAGCGGGCGGCCTGGAAGGCGGGCCTCGGCATCGGCCCCTGCCGCGTCCTGGAGGCGGGGAGCGGGCCGGAAGCTCTCGAGGCGCTCGTTCGCGAGCCGGCCGATCTCGTCCTGATGGACGTCGCCCTGCCGGGGATGGACGGATTCGACGTGACGCGGGTCATCAAGTCGCAGGCGAACCTCGTGGCCCTCCCGATCCTCCTCGCCTCCGACCGGCTTGAGCGAAGCCACTACGCGTTCGGCATCCAGTCGGGCGCGAACGAGCTCCTCGTCAAGCCGATCGAGCCCGAGCGCCTGCGGGAGGCCGTCCGCGGCCTCCTCCGCCATCGCGGGTTCCCGGTCGAGGACGGTCCGGCGGGGGCGGGCCCGGTTGCCGGAAACGGCTGATCGCGGCCGTTTCCGCTTTACAAGGGCGGGGCAGAGTCCCGATCATCGGCCGATGTCGCGCGACTCCGGGCCGGACGATCCCGTCGGAGAGGCGGAGGCTCACGCGGAGCCCGGCCGGCCGGCGGAGAAGCGGGCAGGCTACTGGGACCCCACGGCGTCCGGGCGTCACCAGATCAGCCGCCCGATCGCCATCGACGGCCTCCGCGCCGACCGGGCCCGCATCGAGCTCGCGCCCCGCGTCGTCCGGCGCGGGGGCACCTACTACGACGACTCGTACCACGTCGTCGACGCGGCGGCGCGCCAGCTCGCGTCGATCTTCACGCTGGAGCAGCTCGTCATGGCGACGGTCGCTCTCCGCGTCCACATGCGACGCGGGCGGGAGCACCTCGGCCGGAAGCGGGAGCTGCAGGAGCGGTGGACGGTCCTCGCCCACCGGCTCATGAAGCTGCGCGCGGAGGAGAGGCACCTCGCGCTGCGCGAGCAGCGTATCGCCGAGGAGCACGCCAGCCTCGCGGGCGCGGAGTCGGAGCGGCCGGGCAAGGCCGAGCTCCTCACGCTCGAGGAGGCCGAGGTCGCGCAGGCCCGGCAGGCCTGGAGGGACGAGAGCCGGCGCGCCTGGGAGGCGTGGAGCCGCCTCGAGTCGGAGGAGGGGGCCCTCCTGGCCGGAGCGCCCGGCCTCGAGCAGACCGAGGACCTCAAGCAGCCGTACATCCTCCTCCTCGTCGGGGCGCGGAGAGCGGCGCCGCGAAGCGTGGCGGCCGCGATGCACACCCTCGTCGACGCCCTTCAGCGGCCCCTGTCGCGGACCGACCAGATGCTCCTCGAGATCGCGTTCCGCCGGTGCATCCGCGCGGGCTCGCCGGAGGACGAGCGGGACCTCGAGCGGTGGGAGCACGAGCTCCTCGCCGCCGCCGAGCGCGACTTCGCCGCGGAGTTCCCGTGGGCGCGGCCCTACCTCGGGAACGGCTGACGGGGCGGCGGGGCCGCCGCGGCTCCCGCCGCGCGAAGCCCTGCCCGGACGGCGTCCCGTGTGCCTGATCGTCCTCGCCCTCCACGCGCACCCTCTCTACCCGCTCGTCGTCGCCGCCAACCGCGACGAGGCGCTCGCGCGGCCCTCGGCTCCGGCGGACTTCTGGCCGGACGCGGACGGCCTCCTCGCGGGACGGGACGAGGAGTCGGGCGGGACGTGGATGGGCGTCACGCGCTCCGGGCGCTTCGCCGCGCTGACGAACGTCCGCGACGGACGACCGCCCGAACCGCTCGCCCCGTCGCGCGGCGGGCTCGTCGTCCGTTTCCTCGCGGGCGGGGACGAGCCTCTCGCGCACGCCCGGGCGGTCGCCGCCGAGCGCGTCCGGAGGAACGGCTTCAATCTCCTCGCCGGCGCGGGCGGCCGGCTCGCCTGGGTCTCGAACGCCGGCGGCGGACCGGCAGAGGTGACGCCGGGCGTCCACGCGGTCTCGAACGCGGCCCTCGACTCGCCCTGGCCGAAGTCCCTCCGGACGGCCGCCGGCCTGCGTCGCGTCCTCGAGGACGGAGGCGCGATCGACCCCGAGGAGCTCTTCGCGATCCTGTCGGACCGTCGGATCGCCGCCGACGACGAGCTGCCGGAGACCGGGGTCCCGCTCGAGGTCGAGCGGCTCCTGTCGGCGCCGTTCATCGTCGCGCCCGGCTACGGCACGCGCTCCTCGACGCTCCTCCTCGCGGCCCGGGACGGCCGGGCCGAGCTCCTCGAACGACGCTTCGACACGTCGTTTCGCGAATCGGGGACGAGCCGTTTCGAGCTCGACTTCCCGGGCTGGAACGGCAGAGTCGAGACGCGGTTTCCGTCGTCCTGAGATCGACCTTCAGGACCGCTGAATCTGGCCCTTCAGAGGGCTGATGCGGGTGCATCATTTTGTCTTCGCGCGCGTCTTTCGCCTCCTCGCGGATGACGAAAGCACCTACGATTCGCCCGGATTCGTTGGATCCGAATATGTGCGTCGACCCCAGTATTCCCCGCGACAAGGCTTGAAGGAGGAGATCCCATGTCACTTCTGCAGCGCGGACTGATGTTCGTCCTGGCGGCGGGGACGCTCGCGATTCCGGCGTCCGTCCCGCCCGACACCAGGGCCGGCGGACGAGCTGCGGCCCCGAACGTGGAGCCGCAGACCGCGAGCGTCTACACCCCGGCGGACAAGGAGTTCTACCTGACCGAGGATCAGATGGACTTCATCCGCCCTGGCTTCAAGGTCGTCTTCGGGACCGTCACCGACATGGCGCCCGGCAAGAAGCCGAGCGTCGAGGTGACTCTCCTCGACCAGTTCGACCAGCCGCTCGACCGCCTCGGCGCGAAGACGCCCGGCGTGATCTCGCTGCGGTTCATCCCGGCGACGTGGGACCCGGCCACCGGCTACTACGACGACCTCATCAACTCGTCGAACGGCAACCCCTCCCGCGACAACACCGGCAAGTGGGAAGACCTCGGCGACGGCAAGTACAAGTACACGTTCGCCACGGCGATGCCGAACTTCGACGTGAACAAGCCGATGACGCTCGCCGTCACCGGCAGCCGGAACATGGTCGACTACCTCGGCAAGACCTACTACGTGAACACGTTCAAGGACTTCGTCCCGGCGACGGGCGCCGCGGCGACGACCTGGGCCGTCACGACGACCGCGAAGTGCAACGCCTGCCACGACCCGATCGCGGGACACGGCTCGAACTACCGCGAGGCGAAGACCTGCGCCCTCTGCCACAACCCGAACGACATGGTTGGCGACCTCCAGCCGTTCGACATGGGGATCTGGCACCGGATCCACTCCTCGAACCTCGAGGACGTCGGCGAGATCACCTACCCGCAGGCCTACCTGAACAACTGCGAGGCGTGCCACGACGCCAAGCAGCCCCAGGGCACCGCGTTCCTCACGAAGCCCGGCGCCAACTCCTGCGGCGGCTGCCACGCGAACATCGACTTCGCGGCGGGCGTCGGCCACCCGGCCCAGGCGGACGACAGCGCCTGCGCGAACTGCCACCAGCCCGACAGCGGCCAGGAGTTCGACGCCTCCGTCAAGGGCGCGCACGTCCTCCTCTACGACTCCAAGCAGCTCAAGGGCCTCAAGGCCGAGATCCTCTCCGTCACGAACGTCGCCCCCGGCCAGAAGCCGATCGTCACCTTCAAGCTCAGCGACAGCACGGGCGCCCTCGATCCGAAGCCGTTCGGCTCGAACGTGAACGTCCTCGTCGCCGGCCCGACGACCGACTACGCGACGTGGCCCTCCGTCCGGCAGAACGCCTCCGGCGCGACCTTCGACGGGACGAACGCGGTCTTCTCGATGAACTGGACGATCCCGGACGACTTCAAGGGCTCGCTCACGTTCGCCATCGAGTGCCGGCGCACCGTCCAGGTGAACGGCGCGAACTACACCGAGGGCGCGTACAACCCGCTCTACACGGCCGCCGTCACCGGGACGAAGGTCGATCGCCGCGTCGTCGTGACCGAGAGCAAGTGCCTCGCCTGCCACGACTGGCTCCCGCTCCACGGCGGCCAGCGCGTTCGGGTCCAGGAGTGCCTCCTCTGCCACGCCCCGAACGGTGACGACGCCTCGCGCCGGCCGGCCGGCGACGTCCCCGAGTCGATCCAGATGGCCCGCATGATCCACCGGATCCACTCCGGCGAAGAGCTCACGCAGGACTACACGGTCTACGGCTATGGCGGCACGCCGTACCACTTCAACGAGGTCGTCTACCCGGGCGACCGACGCAACTGCACCGCCTGCCACGCCTCCGCGGCGACGGCGAACCTGCCGATGCCGAAGGGCGCTCTGAACGTCCCGACCCCGCGCGACTACTTCACGCCCCAGGGGCCCGGCACGACCGCCTGCCTCGGCTGCCACGACACCCGGGACGCCGCCGCCCACGCCTACCTGAACACCGCGGTGTTCGGCGAGGCCTGCGGCGCCTGCCACGGCGCCAACTCCGAGTGGTCCGTCGCGAAGGTCCACGCCCGCTAACCACATGAGGACGCCCGCCCCCCGGCGAACCGGGGGGCGGGCCTCCCGCCGGGCACGCACGGCGCGTCCGGCGGAGAGAGGACTGAGATGGTGAAACGATTCCTCGGCCTCACCGGCCTCGTTCTCCTGGTCCTCGGGGTGACGTGGATTGGTGGACCGGCCCTCGCCGCGGACGCGCCGAGCTGCGGTGACTGCCACGAGCAGTCGAAGAGCTTCGGCGCGAACCCGCACGGGCGGGCGGCCTGCGACCTTCCCGGAGACGCGGCCTGCGCGAGCTGCCACGGCGACGGAAAGGCCCACATGGAGGCGGGCGGCGACGCGTCGCTCATCAAGGGCCTCCGCGGAGCCGACGGCTCCGAGACCTGTCTGACCTGTCACGACGTCACGACCGAGCACACCTCCTACCGCCACGGCGTCCACGGCGTCAACGACACCGTGAACTGCCTGACCTGCCACTCCGTCCACACGCCCCACGCGAAGGAGCCGAAGCTCCTCGCGAAGCGCCAGACGGAGCTCTGCGCCTCCTGCCACCAGGGGCCCGCCTCCGCGATGCGGAGCAAGGCCTACGTCCACCACCTCGACCGCGGCGGCATGACCTGCGCGTCGTGCCACGAGCCTCACGGCCGGCGGGGCGAGGGCGCGCTGAAGCTCACGCGCCAGGGCGAGGCTCCGTGCCTCTCCTGCCACACCGAGAAGCGCGGTCCGTTCGTCTACGAGCACGGCGGCCCGACCACGGGCGGCATGACCGGCGGATGCCTCACCTGCCACGAGCCGCACGGCTCGAACAACCCCAAGATGCTCACCCGGTCCCGGGTCGACCTCCTCTGCCTCGAGTGCCACTCGACGCTCGCGGCGGGCGCCCTCGGCTCGCAGCCCCCGGCGACGCACAACATCTCCCTCCCGCGCTGGCGGAACTGCACGACCTGCCACGTGGCGGTCCACGGCTCCAACCGGTCGCCGAAGCTGCTGAAGTAGGAGGAGCCGGAGATGCGCGCGAATCGATTCCTCCTCGCCGGCCTCCTGCCGGCGCTCCTCCTCGCCGGCGTCGCGTCCGCCCAGGACGTGCCGCTGGACGTCGAGATCGGCTACCGCTTCACCGACATCAAGGGCAACGAGGAGATGTTCAAGAGCCAGCTCGACGAGGAGGACGGACTCCAGCTCCGCTCCCTCTCGTGGGGCCTCGGCGACATCCGCGACTCGAACGCCATCGACCACTTCCGCCTCGACGCCGCCGACCTCGGCGCTGGCCCGAACGGCCTCCTTCGTGTGGAGGCGGGCCGCACCGGCTACTGGAAGCTGAACGCCTCCTGGCGGCGCTCGGAGCGCTACTCGAACCTCCCGACCATCGCGAACCCGTTCCTCGGGGGCGGGTCGCTCGACAGCCAGCACTCCTACGACCGGACCCGGAACTCCGTCGACGTCGACCTCGAGCTCCTCCCGGGCAAGAAGATCCGTCCGCTCCTCGGCTTTAGCTACAGCCGCTACTCCGGCCCCGGGCTGACGACCTACCACGTCGGGCAGGACGACTTCCAGCTCCAGCAGGACCTCAAGGAGCGCGACACCGAGTACCGCGTCGGCGTCGCTTTCGACGCCGGCCCGGTCTCCGGCCAGGTCGTCCAGGGATGGCGGTCGTTCAAGTCCGACGAGAACCTGAAGCTCCTCGCGGGCTCCGGGAACGAGTCGGGCACCATCCTCGGCGTCCCCGTCTCGCTCGACTCGCTCACGCGCCGCTCGAAGGCCGACTTCGACACGCCGGTCACGTCGGCCGTCGTGAGCGGGAAGCTCGGCTCGGCGGTCCGCCTCACCGGCACGTACGTCCGGGCCGACGCCGACGGCGACGACACGAGCGACGAGACCCTCTCCGGCAACCTCGTCTCGTACGAGATCCTTCGCTACTTCAAGGGCCTCGCGGAGTCCTCGGCGGCGACGTCCGAGGCGCTCTCCTGGCGCGGCAGCATCCGGGCCGACGTCCACCTTTCGGCGGGCTTCGACCTCTCCACCGGCTTCACCCGGCGCAACCGGGAGCTCGAGGGCTACAGCCTCGTCAACGACCTCTGGGGGACGACGACGACGTTCAGCGGGTTCGACCCGCGCGACGTCTCGACGATCCTCGAGGCGCGGACGCGTCTGGAGCGGAGCGAGGACATCTTCGACGTCCGCGCCAGCCTCAAGCTCGGAAAGGCCGTCACCCTTCGCCTCGGCTTCGTCCAGAACCAGGCCGACATCGACGTCGAGAACGACGCGGCCGAGGTCGTCGTCCCGGGCAACCAGGGCGGCGCCTACGACCGGCGCGTCCAGGCGATGGAGGGCGGCCTCGCGTTCAAGCTCGGCGGCCTCTCCCTCGGCGCCGACTACGTCCGCGAGCAGGCCGACGCCGCCGTCGTGCGCACCGATTTCCGGGAGCGCGACCGGCTCCGCCTCCGCGGCGCGTGGCAGGCCGCCAAGTGGCTTCGCGTCGGCGGCAACGCCGAGATCGTGGACACGTCCAACGACGACTTCGGCTACGGCTTCGAGGGCGACATGAACACCTACGGGGGCGACGTCGAGATCGCGCCGTGGGAGTTCCTCACCTTCCGCGTCGGAGCCGGTCGGTTCGAGGGCGACCATTCGATCGCCTACCGGGTCCCCCAGACCTGGGCGAACGCCGACTCCGTCTACCGCGAGCGGGGCGACTCGCTCGAGGGCGGCCTCACGCTCAACCTGAAGCCCTTCGCGCTCGAGGCCCTCTACCGGACCTTCGAGAACGATGGCAGCTTCGCCTACGAGCTCGACCGGGCGCGCCTGCGCGCGTCCTGGGACTTCACGGAGCTCTTCGGCATCGCCGCGGAGTGGGACCTCGACGACTACGCCGAGACCGCCCGCACCTACGGGACCGGAGCGGACTTCAAGGCGAACCGCTACGGCATCTATCTCCGGATCCACAAGTAGAAGCCCGGACACGGAACCGGGAAGGTCGCCCTTGCCGAAAGGCAAGGGCGACCTTTTTTCATGGGCGCGTCGGAGAGCCGGTGGGCGGCGTGTCCGCCGTCCCGCGGGCGGCGGATGCCTGAGGCCTACCGGGGTCGCGAGCGAGCACCGAGAGCCGCCCGGACGTACGCCCGGGCCTCTCCGACGAGCGAGGACAGATGACCGAGCGCGACGATCGGGCCGCACCGTGCGAGCGCGCCGAGGCAACGCCCTCGCGCACACTGTCCGGTGACGAGCGCGCCGATCCGGAGCGCGCGCACGGGTACGACGGTCGCGGCCGCCACGAGCGCGAGACGGAAGGGGCGATCCCGCTCCCAGTCGCAGCGGAGCGCGCCGAGCTCGAGGCCCCGGCGATACCGCTCCCTGAGGAACCCGCGGGCGGTCTCGAGGTGGTGGTGCTCGACGACCGCGTCCGGGGCGAACGTGAGCCGAACACCCCGCTCGAGCGCGCGGCGGCTCCAGCTCGCATCGCCCTGCAGGACGTCTTCGGGTATGGGTCCCAGCTCTTCCCAGGTCGCCCGGTCCACGAGGACGTTCGCGGTCGGAGCATTGTCGACGGCGCGGGGCTCTCCGCCGGGGAGGACCTTCGAGAACTTGCAGATGTGGATCCCGGTATCGAGCCACCGGTCCCCGTGGTTCGCGATCGCTCCGACGATGATCCCTCCGGCACGCTCCCAGGCGGCGACCATCCGCTCGATCCAGTCCGGTCGGGCATAGGTATCGGGATCGGAGAGAAGGAAGAGCTCTCCTCGCGCCATCGAGACGCCGAGGTTCCGGGCCGCATGCGGCAGCAGGCGGGTCGGGGAGACGTGGCACCGGACCTCCGGAAAGTCCCGCGCGACGATGGCCCCGGTCGTCCCGCCCGGGCCAGAGTCGACGAGGACGATTTCGAAGTCCGTGAACGTCTGCCGGCGCAGCGCGGAGAGGCAGCCCGAGACGGTCGCTTCGGAGCAGTAAGCGGGGAAGACGACGGAGACGCGGGGCGGGCCGGTCACAGTGGGCCGTTCGCGGTTCCGCGGCGCTCGACGATCTCGTAGCGGGTGAACCGGGCCGCGGCCCCACCGGGTCCGAAGAGGATCCCGGCCGCCTGCCCGAGAGCGGGGCCGAGCTGGCGGAGCCAGGCGTGAAGCCAGTGACGGCGGAGGACCCGGGCCGACTCCGGGTTCCTCTCGCGGAGCCTCCGCCCGTAGAGGACGAGGTAGTAGGCCGGGTAGACGGGGAAGAGGAGGACCGCGGCGGCCGTCCGGGCCAGTCCCCAGCCCTCCGTCCTCCTTCGCCAGCCGACCCAGAACCGGTGGAAGTGGAAGTCGGCGAGGAACGGCTCGAGGAGCGACGTCTCGTTGAGGTGGGCGAGCCGCGCGGCGGGCTCCTGCAGGAGCCTGCCGCCCCGGCGGCGCACTCCCTCCCAGAGGCAGATGTCCGAGAACGCGGCCGTCGGCAGCTCGTCTCCGAGGCCGAGCAGCGCCGAACGGAGGAAGCTCGTGTGGAATGGCGGCGCCATCGCTCCCTCGCCGCGAGCGAGCGGGGGACCGAAGAGGCCGTAGTTCATGACACCGTTCACGTCGGCCTTGCCGATCCCCGGGTTCGCAACGTGCATCTCGGATGCGACGGCGGCCCACCCTTCCGCGTGAGCGGCGAGGACGGCGGCGGCCCAGCCCGGCAGCGCCCGGCTGTGCTCCTCGACGAGGGCGACGGCGCTCCCGCGGGCGGCGCGGATCGCGGCGACCCGCGCTCCGGCGAAGCTCGTGTCCGGCGGCATCGGGAGCGTGACGACGGCCGGGTGAGACGCGCCCTCCACGGGCGGCAGGTCGCTCCGGAGGTCGACGAGGAGGACCTCCATCCGGTCGACGGCGTCCTGCTCGAGGAGCGATGCGAGGCAGCCCGCAGCGCGCTCTCTCAGCGGGCCGACGATGACGACGACGGAGAGCTCGGGAGAGGGGTCTTTGCCGGGCGGTGAAGTGGAGATCACGGAGCCTCGCAGCGGGGCAGGATCTTATCCCGGCCGTGCCGCGAGGCTCCGCGACCTTACCGCATCGCCTCCATCGGCGAGAGGCGCGCCGCGCGCATCGCGGGATAGAGGCCGAAGACGAGCGCGAGGCCGAGCGCGACGCCCCAGGCGACGAGGAGGCCGACCGGGTTCACGACGAGGCCCCACGGGAAGAAGTGGGAGAGCTTCTGGCAGAGGAAGGCGCCCCCCACGGTCCCGAGGAGCGCGCCGAGCGAGGCGAGGACGAGGGCCTCGAGGAGGAACTGGACGAGGATCTCGGTGTCGGAGGCCCCCATCGCCTTGCGCAGCCCGATCTCGTACCGCCGGGATGCGTACGAGATGAGCATGACCGAGAGGACGCCGACGCCGCCGACGAGGAGGACCGTCCCCGCGAGCGCGGAAAGGATGACCCGCCAGGAGCGCATCTCCTCCAGGAACTGCGAATAGGCCTTCGCGGCCTCGGCGTCGAGGTCCTTGATCTCGGTGTCCTCGATGCCGTGGTGTGCCTGCCGCGCGCGGGAGAGGACGAGCGAGGAGACATCCTCGAGGTCCTTCCCGCTCCGGAGCTTCACGGCGACGTGCGTCAGCTTCCGGTCCGGGTCGAGGCGGACGACGTAGGTCTCGAGCGGGACCATGAGCCCGTTCGCGTCGTAGTAGAGCTCCTCGTTGAAGACCATCAGCGGCGCGAGGACGCCGACGATCCGCCAGGGGACCCCCTCGATGACGACGTCCCGGCCGACGGGGTCCGCCCCGCCGAAGAGCTTCGAGGCGAGCGTGGCGCCGACGACGGCGACCGTGCTTCGCCGGCGTGCGTCGTCGGCCGTCAGGCCGCGCCCGAGCGAGACGGGGCGGTTCATGAAGACGGCGTAGTCGGGGGTCAGGCCGGTGACGAAGACGCGCTCGGTGCCGCCGGCGACCCGGACCGTCGTCCGTTTCGTCGCCCGCGGGAGGAACGCGGCGACCTTCGGATGGGGGACGGTGATGCGCGAGAGGTCGTCGAAACGGAGCCCCGGCGACATCGCGAACCGCTTCTGGTCCTCGGTCGTCTTCGGCTCGCGCGCCTGCAGGACGGCCGTCCCGTCCCACGCCATCCCGGCGAAGCCGGTCGAGACCTTGTCGAGGACCCCGTCGATGACGGACGTCAGGACGACGAGCGTGAAGACGCCGAGCATCAGGAGCGTGAGGGTCAGGATCGAGCGGAGCTTGTGGGACCAGAGCTCGAGGAGCCCGCCGCGGACGACCTCCAGGCCGAGGTCGAGGCGCGCGGGGAGCGAGTCCCGCCGGTTCCGGCGGGCCGGCGAGGCGGCCAAGGGGAGCCCGAGCGTGGTGCTACTCATACCGCAAAGCTTCCATGGGCGAGAGCCGCGAGGCCTTCCAGGCCGGGTAGAGGGCGAAGAGGAAGCCGAAGGCGCTCGCGACGAAGAAGGCCGCGAGGAAGCTGCCCGGCGCGAGGAAGAGCGGGATGTCGAGGAAGACGCAGATCCCCTTCGAGAACGCGATGCCGAGGAGGAGGCCGATGAGGCTACCGAGGCCGGTCAGGAGGAGCGCCTCCGTCATGAAGCTCTTGAAGACCTCGCGGCCCGAGGCGCCGATCGCCATCCGCACGCCGACTTCGCGGACCCGCTCGCCGAGGCTCGCGAGCTGGATGTTCACGTTCACCATCCCGCCCCCGATGAGGGAGAGGATCCCGGCGAGCATGAAGATCATGTTGTAGACCTGCCCCTGGCTCTCGCGCTTCCGGATGCGGGCGGCGATGTCGTCGATCCTCACGTCGTCCTGCTGGCGGTGGTTCGCCTTCAGGAGCGAGGCGAGGTCGCGGGAGAAGCCCTCCATCAGGCTCAGCTCGGGGATCTTGAACGTCACGCGGTCGACCCTCTCGTAGCGGTCGCCGTTCATCCGGGCGGCGACGAGCGCCGCCGGGACGGCGATGATCCGGTTCCGCCAGGCCATCGCGTTCGGCTCGCCGTCCCGCCACCGGAAGACGAGCTCGCGAAGGACGCCCACGACGACGACCGGCACGTCGCCGACGCGGACCGTCTGCCCGACCGCCCCGCCGGACGGGAAGAACGCGGCCGCCGCCTCCGCGCCGAGGAGGCAGACGGGAGAGCCCGCGGCGAGCTCCGTCGACGAGAAGGCGCGCCCCTCCTCGACGTCGTAACCGTTCAGCGGGAGGAAGTCGCCGCCGATGCCGCTCACCGAGCGCTCCTGGTCGGCATACGGAGATCGAACGCGGGCGCGGGCGAATCGCTGGACGCTCGTCGCGTGGACGGCCTTCCGGTTCATCTCCTCGCCGTCAACGGCGTCGGCGTTTCGGAGGCCGAGGTTCGCCCGCTGCAGGGCGGTCGGGTTGCCGTCGCTCAGGGCGGCCGCGGGCTGGACGTTGAGCCGCTCGATGCCGCCGAGCTTCCTCCAGCGCTCGTCGGAGCGCCGCTGGCTCGAATCGGAGATCGAGAATCCGCCGAGGACGGAGGCGACGCCGACCATGATGCCGAGCCCCTGCAGGGCCGAGCGGCCGAGGTTCTCCCGGATCTCGATCCAGGCCTCGGCGACCCGCTGGCGGAAGGCGCCGGAGAAGCGCACGTCAGGCCGCCTTCGCCTCGGGGAGGCGGATCAGGCCGTCGTGCAGCTCGACGCGCCTTTCGGCGAGGGACGCGATCGACAGGTCGTGCGTCACGAGGACGACGGTGTGCCCCTGGGCGTGGAGGTCGCGGAAGAGGGCGAGGACCTCGGCGCCGGTCTTCGAGTCGAGGGCGCCCGTCGGCTCGTCGGCGAGGAGGAGGGCCGGGCGGTTCGCGAGCGCGCGGGCGATCGCGACGCGTTGCCGCTGGCCTCCCGAGAGCTCGGCGGGGAGGCGCCCCGCCTTCTCGGGGATCCCGACTTTCTCGAGGAGCTCGAGGGCGCGGGCGCGCCGCTCGCGGCCGCCGACGCCCGCGTAGAGCATCGGGAGCTCGACGTTGCGGGCCACGGTCGCCTTCGGCAGGAGGTTGTAGGTCTGGAAGACGAAGCCGACCTTCTCGTTGCGGATGCGGGCGAGCGCGCCGCCGGAGAGCCCCTCGACGGCCTGACCGTCGAGCGCGTACGTGCCGTCCGTCGGCGAGTCGAGGCAGCCGAGGATCGCCATCAGGGTCGACTTGCCCGAGCCGGAGGGGCCGACGAGCGCGACGAACTCCCCGCGGCGGACCTCGAGGTCGATGCCGCGGAGGGCGTGCACGGCGTTCCCGTTCAGGCCGAAGACCTTCGTGAGGCCGCGGGTCGCGATGACGGCGTCCATGCTCAGTTGTCCTCGTCCTTCTCGACCTTCTTTCGGGTCGGGTCCTCGAGGCAGACCTTGTCGCCGGGGGTAAGGCCCGCGAGGACCTCGACGCGCTCGAGCGTCGCGATGCCGGCCTTCACCGGGACGGGGTTGAAGTACTCCTTCCAGTTCTCCGAGAGCCAGACGAACTTCGCGCGGCCCGAGAGGCCTTCCTTCGCCTTCGCGACGGCCTTCGGCTCGAGGTCCTTCTTCAGGACGTAGGCGACGGTTTCCCCCTCGCGCTTCTGGAGCGCCTCGAGCGGGAGAGAGAGGGCCTTCGCCCGTTTCTCGCCGAGGATCTCCACGTTCGCGCTCATCCCGGTCCGGAACGCCTCGCCGAGCTCGTCGAGGGCGACCTCGATCTCGAAGACCTTCACCTTCTCGACGAGCGTCGCCGCCGGGGCGACGAAGCGGACCTTCCCGCCGAAGACCTTCTGCGGGTAGGCGTCGAGCGTGATCCTCACGGGCTGGCCGACGTCGACCTTCGCGATGTCGACCTCGTTCAGGTTCACCTTCACGATGAGCGACTTCAGGTCGGCGACGGTGAAGAGGACCGTACCGGCGTTGAAGGAAGAGACGCCCGAGGTGACCGTCTCGCCGAGCTCGACGCCCCGCTTGATGACGACGCCCGTCATCGGGCTCGCGACCCGGGCGACCTGCGAGGCGGCGGCGGAGGAGATCGGAATCCCGTGGTCCTCGACGATCCGGTAGCGCGTCCGGGCCGCCTTCAGCGACTCGGCGGCGACGTCGCGCCGGGCGACGTAGTCCTTCAGTGTCTCGTGCCCGACGAGGCCGGCGTCCCAGAGCGCCTGCTGGGCCCGCAGCTGCCGCTCGGCGTCCTTCAGGGAGAGCTCGGCCTGGGTCACGGCCGCGGAGACCTCGGAGAGAGACTGGGCCTGCGTGACGTCGGGCTCCACCTCGGCGAGGACGTCGCCCGCCTTCACGACGGCCCCCTCCCGGACGTTCAGCTTCACGACGCGGCCCGACACGACCGACTTCACGTCGACCTTCGTGACCGGGTCGACCACGCCGACCTCCCGAACGCTGACCTGGAGGTCCTCCGCCGTGACCGTTCCGAGGCGGAACGGCAGGCTCTCGGCCGCGGCGGCGGGCTTCTCCTTGCCGTTGCGCGAGGCGAGGACGACGCCGGCTCCGACGAGCGTGATTCCGATGGCCGAGACGAGGACCCACTTCTTCTTCATGGCGCGCACTCCGAGATCGTCGATCCCATGTACGGGTTCGTGTCCCTTCGGGCGGGAGATTCCGGCGAAGGTCGAGAGAGCGATACGACTGCCCGGTGAGAAGGTTCGTCGGGACGCCCGAACGAGGCGAAACGTCACAGTCGGGCCCGCGGAGGCTCCGGTCCGGCGCCGCTTCTACGGTATGGTCCGCGCCATGGCGCCCGGCCCACGCGCGCTCGCCCCGGGGATCCTCGCGATCCTCCTCGTTGCTGACCCTGCGGAGGCGCTCGACCCCGGCAAGGCGATCTCCCAGTTCCGGCACGAAGTGTGGGGCGCGCGGCAGGGGCTTCCCCAGAGCTCGGCCGAGGCGTTGACCCAGACGCGCGACGGCTACCTGTGGATCGGCACCCAGGAGGGGCTCGCGCGGTTCGACGGAGTGCGGTTCGTCGTCTGGGACAAGGCCTCGGCGCCGGAGCTCCGACACAACCGCGTTCTCTCTCTCCTCGAGGACCGCAGCGGCCGTCTCTGGCTCGGAACGGAAGGGGGAGGCCTGAGCGTTCTCCAGGACGGGACGATCCGGACCTTCGGGCGTTCCGAAGGGCTCGGGAGCGACATCGTGAGGAGCCTCGCCGAGGACGGCGCCGGAACGCTCTGGATCGGGACCGAGGCGGGCCTCGCGACCCGGTCCGGAGGCTCCTTCGAGACCCGCGAGGCGTCGCAGGGGCTCCCCGCAGGAGCGGTCCCGGCGGTCGCGGTGGACGAGGCCGGCGTCGTCTGGGCCGGGACGGACAGGGGGCTCTTTCGGCGCGCGGGGAAACGCTTCGTCCCGGCCGGCGTCTCCGACGCGGTCCAGTCGATCCACCCGGGCGCGGACGGGACGCTCGTCGTCGGGACGGCCCACGGGCTGCGCCTCCTGCGGGAGGGGCGCGTCGAGGCTCTCGGCCGCGCGGACGGGCTTCCGGGCGAGGTCGTTAACTGCGCCCTGCGGGACCGGCGCGGGACCCTCTGGATCGGAACGTCCGGGGGACTCGCCCGGTGGGCCGGGGGTCGACTCTCGACGTTCACGCTCCGCGAGGGGCTTCCCGCGCCGAACGTCCTCGCCCTCCTGGAGGACCGGGAGGGGACGCTCTGGGTCGGCACTCAGGACGGCGGCCTGAACAAGCTCTCGGACGCGTCGTTCACGCCGTGGGGGATCGCCGAGGGCCTCTCGGCGAACGTCGCCTGGGCCGTCTTCGTCGATCGGGACGGGGCCGTCTGGTCGGGGACCGACTCGGCGGGCGTCAACGTCCGGAGAGGGGAGCGGGTCACGACGATCGGCACGGCCGACGGGCTCGCCGCTCCGGGCGTCCAGGCGATCTGGCAGGCGCCCGACGGGGCCGTCTGGCTCGGGACCCGGGGAGGCGGGGTCAGCATCGTCCGGCAGGGACGGGTCGTCCGGACACTCCGGAAGGCGGACGGGCTCGCGAGCGACTCGATCTGCGCGATCACGGGGACGCGGGACGGGAGCGTCTTCCTCGGCGGACGCAGCGGCGGGCTGACCCGGATCGGGCCCGACGGGACCTTTCGCAGGTGGGGAGCCGCCGAGGGCCTCCGGAACGAGACGGTCCACGCGCTCCTTCAGGATCGCGACGGGAACCTCTGGATCGGGACGAACGGAGCCGGGCTCTTCCGCTTCGACGGTGGCCGGTTCACGCGGTTCGGGCGCGAGCAGGGGCTCTCGATCGAGATCGTCAACACGATCCACGAAGGGGACGACGGGACGCTCTGGGTCGGGACCTACGGCGGAGGGCTGAACCGCTTCCGCGACGGCCTCTTCTCGGCCGTGACGACGCGCGAGGGGCTCTACGACGACGCCGTCTTCGCGATCCTCCCGGACGGGCAGGGGAACCTCTGGATCTCGTGCAACCGCGGGGTCTACGCCGTCTCTCTCCGGGAGCTCGACGCGGTGGCCCGCGGCGCGGCGCGTCGGGTCGGGTGCCGGACGTTCGGCGTCGAGGACGGGATGCGCAACCGGGAGTGCAACGGGGCGAACCAGCCCGCCGGCGCCCGGGGTCCCGACGGGCGTCTCCACTTCCCGACGATCGAAGGGGTCGTGACCGTGGACCCGGCGGGACTCCACAGGAACCCCGTTCCGCCGCCGGTCCACGTCGAGGTGGTGAAGGTCGACGACGTCGTCGAGTCGGCGCGGCGCTTCCTCGAGCTCGCGCCGGGGGCGCGCCGGTTCGAGTTCCAGTACACGGCGCCCAGCCTCCGCGTTCCCTCGCGGGTCGTCTTCCGGGTCAGGCTCGAGGGGGTCGACGCCGACTGGGTCGAGGTCGGCACGCGCCGGACGGCCTGGTACACGAGCCTCTCGCCGGGCTCGTACACGTTCCGCGTCGCCGCGGCGAACGAGAGCGGCGTCTGGAACGAGAGCGAGGCCTCCTTCGCGTTCCGCCTGAAGCCCCGTCTCGACCAGCGCCCGTTCTTCTGGCTTCTCATCGGGACGTTCGCCCTCGCCGTCGCCTACACGGGCTACCGCTTCCGCGTCGCGCGGCTCGAGGTCCGCGAGCGCGAGCTCGTGGAGGTCGTCGAGGAGCGGACCCGGAGCCTGCGCGAGGAGAAGGAGCGGACGGAGCGGGCGCTCGCGGAGGCGGAACGGCAGCGGGAGCGGGCGGAGGAGGCGGGCCGCGCCGCCGAGGAGGCGAACCGGACGAAGAGCGACTTCCTGGCGATGACGAGCCACGAGCTCCGGACGCCGCTCAACGCGATCCTCGGCTACAGCGAGCTGCTGATGGAGGAGATCTCCGAGCGCCGCCTCCCGGGGCTCGCCGAGGACGTCGAGAAGGTCCATTCCGCGGGCCGGCACCTCCTCGGCCTGATCAACGACCTCCTCGACCTCTCGCGGCTGGAAGCGGGCAAGCTCGAGCTCTCGGTCGAGGAGACGGACCTCGCCCCGCTCCTCGCCGGCGTCGTCACGACGATGCGTCCCCTCGTCGAGCGGAACCGGAACCGGTTCGTCACGGAAGGGACGGAGACGGCGGGACGGCTCGTGACCGACCCGACGCGCCTCCGGCAGATCCTCTTGAACCTCCTCGCGAACGCCGCGAAGTTCACGCACGACGGGGAGGTCGCCTTCCGCGTCCAGCGGCTCGACGGGTCCGGAGGAGGCCGCCTCCGGTTCTCCGTGACCGACACCGGGATCGGCATGACCGAGGAGCAGGTGGGGCGTCTCTTCCGGGCGTTCGAGCAGGCCGACCCGCAGGTCACCCGGCGCTTCGGCGGGACCGGGCTCGGCCTCGTCATCACGCGCCGTCTCGCGCGGATGATGGGGGGCGACGTGTTCGTCGAGAGCCGGCCCGGGGAGGGCTCGACGTTCGCCGTCGAGCTTCCCGGGAGGTCCGCGGAACCGTCCCGCGCGGCCGATCGGGAGAGCGGATCTCAGGATCGTGTGTAAAATGTAGCTCCGACCCTGAGGGGGTTCCGGGAGGGTTCCGAGCGGCCTAGAATGCGGCCCAAGGAGACTCCCTCTATGGTGAAAGGCGTACGTCGGCTCGCGATCATCGGCGCTGCCGGCCGGGACTTCCACAACTTCAACACGACCTATCGCGACGACCCGTCGGTCGAGGTCGTCGCGTTCACCGCCACGCAGATTCCGGGCATCGCCGGACGCCGCTACCCCGTCGAGCTCGCGGGCCCTCGCTACCCGCAGGGGATCCGGATCGTCCCGGAGGACGACCTCGAGCGCCTGATCCGCGACGAGCGGATCGACGTCTGCGTCTTCTCCTACTCCGACGTCATGCACGAGACGGTGATGCACCTCGCCTCGCGCTGCATCGTCGCCGGGGCCGACTTCGAGATCCTCTCGAACGACCGGACGATGATCCCGTCGATGGCCCCCGTCATCGCGATCACGGCGGTGCGGACCGGCGCGGGGAAGAGCCAGACGACCCGCTTCGTCTCCTCGATCCTCAAGAAGCTCGGAAAGAAGGTCGTTGCGATCCGCCACCCGATGCCGTACGGCGACCTCGCCGCGCAGGCCTGCCAGCGCTTCGCGAGCTACGCGGACCTCGACCTCCACAAGTGCACGATCGAGGAGCGCGAGGAGTACGAGCCGCACATCGACAGCGGCTTCATCATCTACTCGGGCGTCGACTACGGGATGATCCTGAAGGCGGCCGAGACCGAGGCCGAGGTCATCCTCTGGGACGGCGGGAACAACGACCTGCCGTTCTACCGCCCCGACCTCCACATCTGCATCGCCGACCCGCTGCGCCCGGGCCACGAGATGCTCTACCACCCGGGCGAGGCGAACTTCCGCCGCGCCGACGTCATCGTCATCAACAAGTGCGACTCGGCCGACCCGAAGGCGATCGAGGCCATCGAGGCGCAGGCCGCGAAGGTCAACCCGAAGGCGCGCGTCCTCCGCGCGAACTCGCCGGCCACCTGCGAGAAGCCGGAGCTCGTCAAGGGCAAGCGCGTCCTCGTCATCGAGGACGGCCCGACGCTCACGCACGGCGGGATGACCTACGGGGCGGGCGTCGTCGCGGCGAAGAAGCTCGGCGCGGCCGAGATCGTCGACCCGACGCCGTACGCCGTCGGCTCGATCAAGGCGACCTACGAGAAGTACCCGAACGCGCAGGGGATCCTCCCGGCGATGGGGTACAGCCCGCTGCAGATCGCCGAGCTCGAGGCCACGATCGAGAAGACGCCGTGCGACGCCGTCATCTCGGGCACCCCGATCGACCTGACCCGGGTCCTGAAGATCGGCAAGCCCGCGACGCGCGTCCGCTACGAGCTCGAGCCCCTCGTCCCGGGCCTCCTCGAGGAGGAAGTCCGGAAGATCCTCCGCTGATCCCGTCGACCCCGATCCCGGACGGCCCGCGGCACGCGTCGCGGGCCTTTTTTTTTGCCCTGCCCCCGGAAGGGAGACGGACCCGGGTCGCGGCCTGAACTTCCCTCTCGACGGGACGTACAAGGAGAGCGATGGGAACGCGCCGAGCGTGGGCGGAGCTCGCCCGCGAGACAGTCGAGAAGCTCGACTCGCGGGACGTGGCCGACCTCTACACCGTCGAGTGGGCCGACGCGCGGGGGGTCCTCCTCTCCGAGCACCGCGAGGCGATCGAAGGCGAGCGGCCCGGCTTCCGCCGCGGTCTCCTCCGAGCGAGCGCCCTCCTCCACGGCCTCGTGCGCCGCCTCTCGCCGGTCCGCCGTCTCGTCGTCGCTTTCGTCCTCCTCGGGGCGCTCGTCTCGTTCGTGAAGCTCCTCGGCGGCGGCTGGCCCTCCGACGCGAGCGGGACGGTCCTCACCCTCCTCCTCTGCCTCTTCCTGCTCCTCGTCCTCCTCGGCCTCGAGCTCGTCGACAAGCTTCGGTTCCGCGACGAGCTCGTCCTGGCGCGCCAGCTCCAGGCCGAGCTCGTCCCCCAGGTCCTTCCGGTCGTCCCCGGCTGGGAGCTCGGGGCGTTCAACCGGGTGGCCAACACGGTGGGCGGGGACATCTACGAGTTCCAGCCGCTGCCCGACGGACGGGTCGCCGTCCTCTTCGGCGACGCCTCGGGGCACGGGATGGCCGCCGGCCTCGTCATGGCCGTCGCCCACACCGCCTGGCGCCTGCAGATCGAGCAGGACGCGTCCCCCGCGGCGGTCCTGACGACCCTCAACCGGATACTCTGCCGGACGGGGAGCTGCCGTGCCGCGGGGCCTCGCCAGTTCTTCGCCGGGATCGCGCTCCTGCTGCGGCCCGACGGGTCGTTCGAGGCCGCGGTCGCCGGGCATCCGCCGGTGCTGAGAGTCGACGCGCGGGGGGCCGTCGTCGAGCGCTTCGGCCGGGGCGCCTACCCGCTCGGCATCAAGGAGGGCCAGGCCTGGGCCGTCGAGACGGGAGCCGTTGCGCCGGGTGAGTCGCTCGTCCTCCACTCCGACGGGCTCCCGGAGGCCCGGAACGCTCTCGGCCAGGAGTTCGGGGACGAGCGGACGCTCGCGGTCCTCGCCCGCACGGCCGGACGCCCTGCCGCGGACGTCGCCGCAGCCCTTTCGGGCGAGGTCCTCTCGTTCCTGGGGAGGACGCCGGTCGGGGACGACGTCTCGATCGGCGTCCTGAAGCGCGCCGGCTGACGCCGGACGCGATCGACGAGGGCCGGCGAGAGAGCCGCCTCAGACGACGCGGGTCGCCGCCCGCTCGAGCCGGTCCATCACCGCCCGGAGAAGGCCCCGCCGCGGGAGGGCGTAGGCGAGGAGGACGCTCCCGCGCCGCTCCGTCCGGAGCGCGTCGAAGAGGCCGTGGGCGATCTCCGCCGGCGTCGCTCCGAGCCGGACGGGACGCCGGCCGGGGAAGAGCGGCGCGTCGGCGTCGGCGCAGAGGAGCAGCGCCTTCGGGTCCGCGGCGAGCGCCTCGCGGAGCGCGGCCGCGCGCGAGCGCCGGAAGAGAACGAGCGGCCGGGTCGGAGCGTAGTGCCGATGACGCATCCCCGGACTCTCGGCGCGCGCGCGCGCCTTCGTCGCGACGACGAGGCCCGGGAGGACGGCCCGGAGCTCTTCGACCGGGATCGCCCCGAGACGAAGGACGCGGGGCGGATCGCCGAGGGAGACGACGGTCGACTCGAGGCCGTGGCGCGCGGCGCCGCCGTCCAGGACGAGGAGGCCGGGAAAGTCGGCCGCGACGTGCGCGGCGCGCGTGGGGCTCGGGCGGCCGGAGCGGTTCGCGCTCGGCGCCGCGACGGGGACCGCCGCCGCCTCGATGAGCGCGAGCGCGACCGGGTGGTCGGGGACCCGGACGGCGACCGTCGGGAGCCCGGCCGTGACGACGCCGGGGACCGCGCGCGTCTTCGGGAGGACGAGCGTGAGCGGGCCGGGCCAGAACCTCTCAGCCAGCGCCCGCGCCGCGGGCGGGAGGGAGCGGACCAGGCCGCGGAGCATCGGGAGGCCCGTCACGTGGACGATGAGCGGGTTGTCGTCGGGGCGCCCCTTCGCCGCGAAGACCTTTCGGACCGCCTCCGGGTCGAGGGCGCTGGCGCCGAGCCCGTAGACCGTCTCCGTCGGGAACGCGACCGGCTCGCCCCTTCGGAGCGCGGCGGCGGCACGACGAATGGCGGCGGGAGAGGCGGGAAGGAGCACGGCGGGGCGGGAGTCTACGCGGGTTCGTGCAGAATGGACCTGCGCGCCGGCGCGCGGAGGAGGCGGGATGGCGAAAGGGGCGGGCTCGCCGGGAAAGGCGATCCGGGATGCGTGGGAACGCTGCCGGAGGCTGCCGGCGGGCGAGAGGCTCTTCAGCTGGGCGCTCGGCCGGATGGTCCCCTACTCCGGCTCGATCGGCGCGGTCGTCCGCGAGCTCGCGCCGGGACGCGCCCGCGTGGAGCTCGCCGACCGTCGCCGCGTGAGGAACCACCTCGACTCGATCCACGCGGTCGCGCTGATGAACCTCGCCGAGCTCTCGACCGGCCTGGCGCTGAACACGTCTCTCCCCGACGACGCCCGCGCGATCCTCGTGAGGCTGACGATCGAGTACGTGAAGAAGGCGCGCGGCACGCTCACCTCCGAGTGCGCCCTCGCGCCGATCGCGTCGAGCGAGCGGCGCGAGGTCGAGGTCGCGGCGGAGATCCGCGACGCGTCGCGGGAGGTCGTCGCGCGGGCCGCGGCGCTCTGGCTCGTTGGACCGGCCGGGGCGAGCGGGCGAGGGGATCGGACGGACGCACAATAGAGACGTGACGCGTCCGTCCCGCCTCGTCCGGCTCGGTCTCCCTGCGCTTCTCCTCCTGACCGCCGTCCTCGCCGTCCTCGACTCGCGGCGCGACGGCGTCACGGCCGACGAGCCGATCCACGTCGCCGCCGGGGTCCTCCAGGCGCGGCACGGCAGCTGGGCGGTGAACGTCGAGCTCCCTCCGCTCGCGAAGGAGCTTCAGGGCCGGGCGGCCCTTCACGCGGGCGCGGCCTCGTCGCCCCCTCTCTCGTTCCGGACTCTCTTTCTCTCCGCGCGCGCGCAGCTCTTCGGCGCCGCGGACCCCCTGAAGGTCCTCTTCGCCGCGCGCCTCGTCACGGTCGCGTTCCTCGTCCTCCTCCTCCTCTTCGCCTCGCGCGCGGCGGGAGGCGGGGAGGCGGGCCTCCTCGCCGCCGCGCTCCTCGCGGGGCAGACCGCGCTCGTCCCGCACGGCCACCTCGTCACGGCCGACGTCCCGGCCGCGGCGCTCGTCCTCGCCGCGGTGTGGGGCGCCCTCGCGCTCTACGAGAAGCCGACGGCGCTCCGCCTCCTCGGGACGGCGGCGGCCGGCGCGGCCGCGATCGCGACGAAGCAGACGGCGCTCGTCCTCCTTCCGCTCCTCCCTCTCCTCGTCGTGCCGGCGCTCCGGATGTCGCGCGACCGGACGGTGACGCGCCGGTTCGTCCTCGTGGCGCTCGGCCTGCCGGTCCTCACGATGGCGCTCCTCTCCCTGATCCTCGGCCGTTTCGCGGCGACCGAGGCGGCGGTCCTCCCGACGCTCCTCCGGATCTACCAGCTCCCGGCGGCGGACGCCGACCTCGTCACCCGGATCGCGGGGCTCGACGAGGGGCTGGGTCGCTACGCCCTTTCGACGCTCTTCGTCCTTCGGCAGACCGGCGCCGGACGGCTCTCGTACTTCCTCGGAGACGTCTCCTCCGACCCCGGCCCCGCGTACCACCTGGTGGCGCTCCTCGTGAAGTCGCCCCTCCCGTGGCTCCTCGTCGTCGTCGCGGGTCTCCTCGCGTCGGTCATCCGAGCCCCCTTGCGCGCGAAGCTCCTCCTGTTTTCGGGCGGTGTCTTCCTCGCGGCCTCCCTCGCCGGGCCGAAGATCGGCGTGCGGCACCTCGCTCCCGTGATCGTCCTCCTCTCGGCGGGGGCCGCCGCCGCGCTCGGGGAGACCCTGCGGCGCCGCTCGCCCGCCGGCTACGCCGTCGTCCTCGTCCTCGTCCTTTCCCCGCTCGCGATCGGACGCTCGGTCGGCACGCACTCGATCACGGCCCGCCTCTTCCCGGAGCCGCCGCTCGCGGACTCGAACCTCGACTGGGGCCAGGACCTGCCGCGGCTCGCCGCGCTCACCGCCGCGCGCGGGATCGCGCCGGGCGACCTCGGCGTCGCCTACTTCGGCGGCGACCTGCCGTCGTTCCGCGTCCCGGGCTGCGTCGACCTCCTCGCCGCCGACGCGCCGCTCCCGCGCTTCGTCGCCGTCTCCCGCCAGCTCCTCCTCGTCGGGCCGGAGACGGTCCCGTTCGCCGACGGGCGGTCGAGAGCGGCGCGCGTCCTCGCGGAGCTGAAGGATCGCCGGGCGCGCGTCGTGGCGCGCGCGGGCGACTCGATCGAGCTCTTCGAGCTGCCGGCGCCGCGCTGAGCCGAGAAACCTCAGTTCGCGCGTAAGTGAATGCAGTCACGCACGATTCCAACTGTGGTGCAGTTGAAACGGGTCACGCGAAGTGCTGCACAGGCAAAGCGTTACCACCGAAAGCGTCGTCAACTGGGGTTTCTCGGCTGAGGCGCGGTCGCCGAAAGCGGAAGAGCCCCGGTCCGCGAAAGCGGGCCGGGGCTCTTCGTCGCGCGGATCGCCGGCGACGAAGACGGGTCAGTTGGGGAGGAGCGTCCTCGGGTCGTTCGTGACGTTGTCGATGACGCTCGCGTAGGCGGCAAAGGCGCCGCCGGTCGTGGAGGTCGTCAGGAGGAGCTGTGCGTCACGGACGGCTCCGGTGACGCCCATCGCCCCGACGAGCGGGCCGACCTGCGTCATCCCGAGCGGGTGAAGGCCGACGCTGCGGGTCCCGAGGATCGCGCCGGAGGCCGAGAGGAGGGTCAGGTCGACCGTCACGATCGACGTGCCGGCGTTCGCGAGGATGAGGTTCGTCCGGAATGCGGCATCGTCGCGGACGCCGACGATGGACCGCGTCGTGCCGTTGGTGATGAGGCCGGAGGCCGGTACGGCCGGGACCGACTGCCCGAAGAAGCCTGAGGCGATACAGCTCTTCCAGTCCGTGAGAACGGGCGTCGCCGTCTGCCCGAGGACGTTCAGCGACGGGACGTTCGCCGTGATGCGGATCGCGCCGTAATTGCCGTTCGCGAGGCTGAAGACGGAGCCGAGGACGTCCTCGTACGTGACCGACTGGTTCGGCCCGAGGACGAACTCGGACGACTCGGCGCCGCCGGTGCCGTCGGCGTCATGCCCGAGGAACTTCATCCGGTAGCGCGCCTCGGCGGCGCCGCGGTTCCCGATCGAGAGGGCCGTCGTGTAGTAGGCGCCTCCCTTGCCCGGGGCCTTCGCGGAGGAGGGGAGTATCCAGTGATACTCGGCGCTCCCGGAGGCGAGGCCCCAGCCGAGGTCCAACATCAGCTCGTCGGTGATGTCGAGCCGGTGCATCGCGGAGGTGTAGTACGGCTCCATCATCTCGTTCGGGCTCAGGGACGTGTCCCAGTGGGAGATGGAGGACCCGGCCTCGGAAAGGCTCGGGGCGTACATCAACGGCCTGCCACCTGCGCCGATTCCCTGGATCAGGACGCCCGAGGCGGCCGCGATGACGATCGGCCCGTTCCAGAGGAGGTTCCCCGTGTTCGTGCTTGATGCGAGCCGCTCGCCGTCCGTCATCTGGTCCCACGTCTTGCCGGTCGTGCCGTCGTAGAGGTGGACCATATAGGCGTCGTCCATCGCCTGCGGGTCGCCGTACGGGAACTTCTGTCCCGTTTCGCGATCGACGAACGTCTGAAAGCCGAGACCGTGGCCGAGCTCGTGGATGATGACCGTCGCGAAGTCGGTCGTTCCGCTTGTCGGCTGCGCGTCGAGGCCGTAGTACCACTTCTTCGGGTACGCGCAGCTGCCGTCGTCGAGAGAGCTTGTGAACGTCGCCCTGACATCCTCGTCATCAGGATCGAGGTCCTCCCCGGCGAGCTTGTTTGCGAGGGCGACAGGAAACCACGTCTCGGCTCGTGGTGCGCCCCGGAAGTCTGACCAGACCTGCGTCGTTCCAGCAGATCCGAGAACAGCGCTCGTCGTGGTACAGGGCGTGAGGGCCTCGAACTTCGCCCGGACACGAATCTCGACTGGCGAGTCGAGTCGTTCAGCCCAGAAGGCGGCCGCGTATTCGAATACCTTCAAGCGCTGCTCCCCGAGCGTCGTCCCGGTGTTTCCGCCGACGGGCGTCCTCGGTGACGGGTCGTTGAACCCGAGTCCGGGAGCGTCGCCATTCACGATGGTGATCGTCGTCCCATGAGCGCGGGCGGAGAGGAACAGCGCGGCGACGACGGCGGCGCTGCGAAGGAGCTTACTGCCGGTCATGGCGGCGCACCGTCTCGGGGGCCGGAGGCTGTCCGGCGGTTGCGGGCTGCTCCGCGGACGTGAGCGAGACCTTGCGTTCGGGGCCGACGGTATCGACCATTTGGCTGTCGAAACGCCGATCGAGGATGACCCTCTTCGTGCCTCTCTTCGAGTCGATCAGCTCGACTCTTGGCATCGGCAGAGAAGTGACCGGCGACGCCTCAGCAGCTGTCTTCGGGGAGAGCCCGGGCTTCTGGACGAACTCGCCGGTCACGGGGTCGATATGTGCCTTCATGGCGGCCTCGGCGGCCGGGGCGGGCCTGGGGGCTTCGCTCTTCTTCTCGGTCGCGGCGACCGGGAAGGAGACGAGCGCCGCCAGGACGAGGGTGGCGGTGAGGGTCTTC
>Ga0209604_1000301_pt1 | contig 47608 bp, 35 predicted proteins | sample AD_UKC097_MetaG_FD_184405 | JGI IMG/M metagenome (GOLD analysis project Ga0209604, IMG submission 184405) | Active sludge microbial communities of municipal wastewater-treating anaerobic digesters from USA - AD_UKC097_MetaG (SPAdes) (version 2) | ecosystem: Engineered > Bioreactor > Anaerobic >...
AAAGTTGAGATCTTGTATAATCGAGTTGAGATTTTTGAACGGTTGTACAAATATTACGGTATGCTCGGATTGGTTTTCCTTGTTTTGTTGTTTGTCAACCTTGTTAATCATAGATTTAAAATAGGATTTGCAAAAAAAGCCATAATAGGCCTATTGATGCTTCTTTTTGTTTTTCAAACTGCCGGTTTTATAGCTCGTTGGTACATTTCGGGTCATGCGCCTATGAGTAACGGTTACGAATCCATGATATATATCTCTTGGGCAGCGATGCTGGCGGGTTTTATATTCGTCAGAAAATCACCTATTGCTTTAGCAGCCACATCAATACTTTCGTCTCTTACTCTTTTTGTTGCACATTTAAACTGGATGAATCCTGAAGTTACAAACCTTGTACCGGTACTTAAATCAATCTGGCTTACGATTCATGTAGGGGTAATTACAGCAAGTTATGGGTTTCTTGGTTTGGTGATGATTATGGGGCTTTTTAACCTGTTACTAATGATTTTTCAGAACAAAAAAAATTACAAAAACTTTCAGATAACTATTAAAGAGATATCAATAACAAGCGAAATGGCTATGACCATTGGCCTTTTTCTGATTACCATTGGCTCATTTCTGGGTGGTATATGGGCTAATGAATCATGGGGACGCTATTGGGGGTGGGATCCAAAAGAGAGCTGGGCGCTTGTTACTATTCTTGTTTACACCGTAATTTTACATATTGGATATATCCCCGGAATTAAAGGGAGGTATCTGTTCAATGCATTATCGGTTATTGGTTTCGCTTCGGTGTTAATGACCTATTTTGGGGTGAACTATTATTTATCAGGGCTTCATTCCTATGCTGCCGGCGATGCTGTTCCGATACCAAAGTTTGTATATTATACTCTGGCTATCCTGTTTGTTATCTTGGTTGTGGCATGGGTCAACAGTCAAAAGTTAAAAGATCTTGAAATCGAATTTAATTCTGATAATCAATAATATTTATTTTTCATAACTCATTGAGTTTAAAAGCAATTTTTGACAGCAAAATCAGTTTAAAATTTATCCTTTACGAACAACAATGAAGTCAATTTTTAATCTTTCCGCACTGTTTTTTTTATTATTGCTAATCCCTTCTACACATGCTCAAATAGCAATAGGCGAATGGCGCGATCATTTGCCATACTCGCGAACCGTAAGAGTGGCTGAAGTAGAAAACATGATCTACTGCGCAACTCAATATAGCATTTTTGTTTATGATAAAGATGACCAAAGCGTTTTGCGCAAATCAAAAGTAAACGGGCTTTCGGATGTGGGTATTAGCGCCATGATGTATAACAAAGAATACAAAACCCTTGTGATTACCTATACCAACACAAATATTGATTTGATTAAAGAGGGGAAAGTTATCAATTTTTCCGACATCAAACGGCGGCAGATATTGGGTAATAAAACAATCAATAACATCACTTTCAACGATAGTCTTACTTATTTTTCTTGCGGTTTTGGCATTGTCGTTTTGGATATTAAAAATGAAGAATTTCCTGAACCGACATATTTTATTGGACCTGAAGGCAGTCAGTTAAATGTGTTGGATATCACTTTTGGCGCCGATTCGGTGTATGCAGCCACTGAAAGCGGTATTTACAAAGCATCCTTAAACAGCACCAATCTTGCCAATTTCAATGAATGGACAAAAGATCAACGACTATACCCTGACAAAAGCTTCAACGCCATCACTTTTTATAATGGCCGGCTGTTTACCAATAGTCATATTGAAGGTAACACTTCTGACACATTATTTATGTACGACTATTACTCACACACCTGGAGTATATTACCCGGCAGCAGTTTTTTACAAAAGTTTAGGTTAAACGTTTCTAACGAACAACTTATTGAAGTTACAGAATTGGGCATTCAAATCTACGATCAGAGTTTTTCAAAAGTAGCTACATTTGACAATCCGGGTGGGATAAATTTACAATCGCGCGATGTCATTATTGATAAAAACAATACCAAATGGATTGCCGACAATCGTTATGGTTTAGTATCAGTGGAAAATGATAAAAGCGCCTTTTTTATTACCCCCAACGGACCGCATTCACATAAGGTTTTCGATATAGCCATTGAAGATCAGAAACTGTGGGTTGCATCTGGTGGCAGAACGTTGAGCTGGGGCAAAATGTATATCGCCGATGGTGTCTATTCGTTCATTAACGAATCCTGGAAAAATTATAACGGTAGCACTGGATACAAAACTTTTGATACCATAAACGACATGACCTGTATTGCTATCAATCCAAAAGATAACCGGCAAGTCTTCGTTGGAAATTGGGTAAGCGGAGTTATTGAATTTTTTGATGAACAGGTAGTCAACGTTTATAGCACCCACAACAGCTCGTTACAGATTTGGCCTACAGCAACATATGTAGCAGTGAGCGGGATGGATTTTGATAGCCATAACAACTTGTGGGTTGTCAATTCAGGAGCAACAAATTTACTATCAGCAAAAAAACCTGACGGCACGTGGAAAGGTTTCTATCTCGGTTCAAATGCAAGTAGCATTGATGCTTCAAAGGTGATGGTTGACAGTTACAATCAAAAATGGATATTGGTTAGAGCCGATCATAAATTGGTGGTATTCAGCGAAAACAATACATTTGATAACACCTCAGACGATAAAGTTAAAATACTTACCAACGCACCTGGGAATGGTAATTTGCCCGGCAACAAAATATATAGTATTGCTGAAGATCAAGACGGCAGAATATGGATTGGTACTGATCAGGGGGTTGGTGTGATCTATTCGCCACAAAACGTCTTCGGTGATGGGAACTATGACGTGCAGCGTATTCTTGTTGAGGTTGGTGGTTATGTTCAATATTTACTTGAGTCAGAAGTTGTTACTTCTATTGCCATAGATGGCGACAACCAGAAATGGATAGGAACAGAACGTGCTGGAGTTTTTCTGTTATCGGCCAATGGCACAGAGCAAATTCATCATTTTACTGAGGAAAACAGCCCTTTATTTTCCAATCTAATCGTTGATATTGCTATCAACCACAAAAGCGGAGAAATCTTTTTTGCAACCAGTAGAGGCATTATTTCATATCGAGGAACTGCTACAAACCCGAACCCCACACATTCTGATGTTGTGGTTTTTCCAAACCCTGTAAGAGAAAGCTATACCGGAGCTATTGCCATCAACGGATTGGTAAACAAAGCCAATGTTAAAATTACCGATATCAATGGTAATTTAGTGTACACAACCAAAGTAGAAGGAGGGCAGGTAATATGGTATGGGACCAACATGAGTGGAAAACGTGCCAGTAGCGGAGTATATTTGGTATTTGTAAGCGATGATCAAGGGGTTGAAAAAATGGTTACAAAAATTTTGTTCATCAAATAACTTTTTATTTCAAAAAATGATCTCAAAAACGCGAGGAATCATTTTTAAAACAATAAAATATTCGGATAATAGCCTGATAGTAAAAGTATATACCGAACTTTTTGGACTGCGCTCTTACATTACTCGCGGATTAAACAAAAAGAGAATCAGTATAAACAAAAGCAATCTCCAACCGCTTTCTATTGTTAATATCCTAGTTTACGAAAATGGAAAAGGAGGTCTTCAAACAATTAAAGAGATAGAGAGCGCTTATCCTTACCGGTCGTTACCCTTCGATGTGCGCAAAAGCTGCATAGCGCTGTTTATCAACGAAGTGATGTATCATTCAATACGTAACGAAATAGCTGACATCGAACTCTTTAAATTTCTCTATAATACCCTGATTAACCTTGATGAAATTAAAGATAAGTATGAGAACCTTCATCTTCAGTTTTTAATTAACCTCGCCAAATACCTTGGCATTGCACCTAGAAATAATTATAGCGCGACAAATCAGTTTTTCGACCTTCAGGAAGGAATCTTCATCAGCGAGCCACCACTGCATGTTAACTGGCTGAACGAAACCTTAAGCCAAAAGCTTTTTCAAATGATAAAACAACCAGAAACAACCCCTCTTTTATTTACTAATGCAGCAGCACGTAACGAAATCCTTTTCAATCTGATGAATTACTTCAGATTTCATATTCCAGGGTTTGGCGAGCTAAAATCACCCGCTATACTTAGCGAGGTGTTAACCTAAATTTTTTAAAATGATTAACAAAATAGCTCGCAATTTTTTATACTTAGCTTTACTATTCATTGTTTTGACGGCGCTTTCGTGTAGTTCAACCAAAAGAGGATCGAAACGAAAAAAATGCGACTGTCCTAAATGGAGTTATCATATTGAGGATAAAGCCAATATTAATCAAACCGATTTGTTTAATCATTTTGAAAAGCACATTTAAAACTCTGTATTATAGTGTATAAACTAATCGAAACGTTGCGCAATCATCTTCCTAAAAATGCAATAGATCTGGTATATGATCAAATCGTAAAAAATAATATTCAACTAACTATTACTCCCACACGTAAAAGCAAAGCAGGGGATTACCGCCCAGCGGTTAGCGGAAAACCGGCCCGAATCTCCATTAATGGCTCACTTAATCCTTATGGGTTTTTATTGGTTTTTTTACACGAATTAGCTCATCATATAACATGGACGAAATATAAACGCCGTGTTGCACCTCACGGTAAAGAGTGGAAAAAGGAATTGAAAAAATTACATGCAGAGCTGGCTTCTGATGAAATATTCCCCGATGATATACTCAATTATTTGAAAGATGAAAACCGGCGTATCTACGCTTCAACCCATGCCGACATAAAAATGGCACGCACGCTAAAAAAATATGACAAAGACTTGAATGGAATATCAATAGAATCCATACCTGAGAATACAATCTTTAAAACCGCTGAAGGAAGGAGATTTAAGAAATTAAAGAAGCGACGCAAAAACTATTTTTGCCTCTCCTTAGACAATCAGCGACTCTATGTTTTTAGCCCGTTACTTGAAGTTTATCCTTTAAATTGATTTTTAAAAAGGCATTTTTCTAAATTTATTGACCTTTTACTAACAACCACATCAAATAAAATTTCATCTTTATCTAAACATAAAATAGCTAATATGAATAAAGACAACTACTGCGTAATCATGGCCGGCGGAATAGGAGCAAGGTTTTGGCCGATGAGCCGGACAACCCGCCCGAAACAATTTATTGACATCCTTGGTAATGGCGAGACTTTAATTCAAAGCACATTCAAACGCCTTGAACGGATTTGCCCTAAAGAGAACATCTTTATCGTTACCAATGAGATATATGAAAATCAAGTAAAACACCAACTGCCTCAAATGGCTTCGAACAACATTTTACTTGAACCGGCTATGCGAAATACCGCCCCTTGCATAGCCTACGCCAACTATAAAATTGCAGCCATAAACCCCAATGCTAATATCGTAGTAGCTCCCTCCGATCACATCATTATTGATGAAGAGGAATTTACAAATAACATTAATACCGCTCTCACAGCAGCATCGCAAAACGAATGGCTGATTACACTTGGGATCATACCAACACGTCCCGACACAGGATATGGATACATACAATACAATGACGCAATTAGAGACCCCAACAATCAAAATATGCGTAAAGTGAAAACATTTACGGAAAAGCCAAATTTAGAATTAGCTGAAAAATTCCTTGCAAGTGGGGATTTTTTGTGGAACTCCGGAATCTTCATTTGGTCGCTAAAAACTATTACAAAAGCATTTGAAACATATCTTGACGACATTAATGATCTGTTCAAAGAGGGAATTGGCCTTTATAATACCGAAAAAGAAAAATCATTTATCAACGATATTTATACAAGTTGCCGAAAAATATCAATTGATTACGGCATCATGGAAAAAGCTACAAATGTGTACGTTTTATCAGCCGATTTCAAATGGTCAGACCTCGGCACATGGGGATCGCTTTACGACACGCGCAAAAAAGATGAAAATAACAATGCGGTGGTAGGAAATGATGTGTTGCTGTACGACACCACTAACTGTATAATTAATATGCCCGCCGGAAAATTGGTGGTGCTTCAAGGATTAGACGATTATATTATCGTGGAAGACAGCAATGCACTGCTCATTTGCCGGAAATCAGATGAGCAGGAAATACGAAGATTTGTGAGCGATATCAAAAACAAAAAAGGAGAAAATTTTATTTAATTCAACAACTTCAACTCTATTTCGGAATGAAAAAAATTTATGGATTTCTATTGATTTTATTCCTCGCATCAAGCTTTGTTAGTTATGCTGACGAAGGAATGTGGCTGCCATTGTTTATTGACAGGCTTAATTACACCGACATGCAACAAAAAGGCCTGCAGCTTACGGCGGAAGAAATATATAGTATTAATAATTCAAGTTTAAAAGATGCTATTATCATTTTCGGCCGTGGATGTACAGGCGAAGTTGTTTCGCCAAATGGCCTGATTTTCACTAATCACCACTGTGGTTATGGACAGATACAGGCCCATAGCTCCATAGAACACGATTATCTTACCGATGGTTTCTGGGCTATGAATTTAGAAGAGGAGTTGCCAAATCCCGGACTTACTGCAACTTTTCTTATACGCATTGAAGATGTAACCGAAAAAGTTAAGGCTATGCTAAACGACCAGATGTCAGAAAAGGAAAGAAACAGCGAAATAAGTAAAATAGGTAAAAAAATAACGGACGAAGCTACTAAAGAGACACATTACGAAGCAAGCGTAAGAAGTTTCTTTGCCGGCGATGAATTCTATTTGTTCGTTTACGAAGTTTTTAAAGACGTTAGATTAGTCGGAGCTCCCCCTTCATCAATAGGCAAATATGGAGCCGATTCCGATAACTGGATGTGGCCACGTCATACAGGAGATTTCTCGATTTTTAGAATATATTCCGGTCCCGATGGCAAACCTGCCGATTATTCAAAAGAAAATATACCATACAAACCAAAGCATTTTCTTCCTATCTCAATTGATGGTGTAGAAAACGAAGACTTTACCATGATCATGGGATATCCGGGAAGCACAAGCCGTTATTTTTCATCTTGGGACGTCGAACTGGCTACTGAAGAGAGCAATCCGACGGTTGTGTTTATTAGAGAACAAAAACTAAGTATCATGCGTAAATACATGGATGCTTCAGATGCTGTAAGAATCCAATACGCTTCAAAATATGCCGGAACTTCTAACTATTGGAAATATTGTATTGGGCAAACAAGAGGGCTGAAAAGGTTAAAAGTAGTTGAGAAGAAACGCCTTGAAGAGGCGGATTTTACGTCATGGATAAATGGCGATCCGGCAAGAAAACCAATATATGGCGAGGCGCTTGCAATGCGAAAAGAAGCAGTAGGCAAACAACATGAAATAAATATTGCGCAAATTTATCTGAATGAAGCCATCACACGAGGAAGTGAAATAGTCCTTTTTTCACGCAGATTTAATAATTTGCTTAAAATCATTAATGAAAAAACACCTGATAACACCGCCTTGGATAATGAAATCAAAAAATTAAAAGAAATATCAATCAATCATTTCAAAAATTATAATGCCAAGCTTGATGAAGAATTACTTTGCACAATGCTTACTATCTATTATAAAAACGTACCTCAAAATCAACAACCGGCATTTATCAACACATTATACAAGAAATTCAAAGGTAACTTTTCGGCTTATGCAAATTATGTTTTTTCAAAATCTGTTTTTACAAGTCAGGAAAAGGTAAACAAACTTCTCAACAAGCCCACGGCTAAAGTCTTAGAAAAAGATCCGGCAACACTCCTGGGAAATGCCTTTTTAGATATTCAGCAGACTATTCGGAAGAGGTATAGCGAAATTAACGAACTGTCTGCAAAAGGCGAAAGGTTATACATCAGAGGTTTGCGTGAGATGAAAAAAGAGAGTAAAACATTTTATCCAGACGCAAACTTCACAATGCGTCTAACTTACGGTTCTGTTGGCGACTATTATCCGGCAGATGCTGTACATTACGATTTCTACTCAACATTAGCCGGGGTTATGGAAAAAGAAGACCCTTCAAATTGGGAGTTTTATGTACCCGAAAAACTTAAAGAGCTATATAATAAAAGAGATTACGGGCCTTATGGTAAAATGGAGAGATGATTGTCGGTTTTATTTCCAATAACGACATCACGGGCGGAAATAGCGGTAGTCCGGTAATGAATGCAAGAGGAGAGTTGATCGGACTCGCCTTCGACGGTAACTGGGAAGCCATGAGCGGCGATATAATCTTCGAACCTGATTTACAAAGAACAATCTCTGTTGACATACGTTACGTCCTTTTTATAATTGATAAATTCGCAGGAGCCAAGAATATTATTGACGAGCTTACTATTGTTAAACATAGATAAGCCATTCAAAATATTTAAAATCACCCCTTATTCTCGGAACTAATGATACTGTGGCTTTTTTAGCTTAGAAAGGCATAAAGTGTTAAATAAAAAAAGCCTGGTTCAACTATTATTGAAATGCATAAATTACTGACCGATTCTTTCGGTTTAAAACCTTGCAAATCAATCCTTGAAGCAGGCTTTTTTCGCCAGAAGATTAATTTTACTTTTCCTCTTGAGTATTTATCTTTTCAAGATTTTCCAAGCCTTGTATATTTAATGCTCTGGCAATTTTCCCTATTGATTTCAAATTAATGTTACCTGCAATACTTATAAAGCCAGCTTGTTGTGGTTCAGAAATTAACAAAACAAGCTCCTTTATCTCCTCTTTTTCCTTAAGTGTAAAAATTTTCACCTCCTCTTCCTCTTCTTTTACCATCATCAGCTCACTATAATTAGCTAAATTAAGTAAATTAATCTCTTCTTTAAATTTCTCCAAAAATTTTGGATCATCACTCTTCCGAGCATCAAACATTAATATGTTTATGTAATCCAAGTTGTTAATTATTTGGTTAATCTCTTTACCACTCTCCGATTTTGTTTCATCATTTATTTCGGAAAGGACGTTGAAAAGGTCCTTGTTTATGGTAACTAACGAAAAACCTTTTACCGATGAGTATTTTTGATATAAACTCTTTGTGGGTAATTGTCCCACAGCCAATAGTGACAAGCACATAAATGCAAAAAACGGAATAACAAATTTGATCTTTTTCATTTCAAAAAAATTATAATTATTGATTAATTGATTTGACATTTATTCACTGTTAGGATTATGGATTATGTTGATTATTGACTTTTTCAATCTCCCGATCTAGCTTTGATAGATTTTTTGCCAGCGTATGTAAAGCAGGTTCAAATTTTTGCAGATGATAAAGCTGCGATGTGCCTTTATTTAGCTTTAACGAAATATAATTTAGAGCATTGGTAGTTTGAATCATCGCCAGTTGGATTTCCTCAGGTGAGTATTTAGCTGGGGGTACGGGTTTTTCATTAGTATTGAAATAGATAATTGATAAAAACAGTAATACTATCGCCGCTATAGATGATGCGAAATAAAACAAACGTTTCTGGTGTAAGCCTTTTTCCTTTTTTAGGGAAATTTTTTCCATCAATCGCTCTCCGTGGTCAATTTCAGTTTTTTCAGCTTTTTGTCTTTCTATTAGCCAAAAAAGTGATTGAACGGATTTCAGATGATCTGCAATATCTTCTCTCTGAAAATAACTTCTCAGAATATTTTCTTCGTCAACCGTTGTTAAGGCTTCGAAATATTTATCCAATAAAATTTCAATCTCTTTTGTATTCATAGTTTTGAATGGCAATCATTTTTTCTCTAATAAACTTGCGTGCTCTTGATAAATTCACTCTTACAGTAACCGGATTCATTGAAAGGATTTCTGCAATATCATCAAACTCCAGACCTTCAACATCCCTCAAATGAAAAATAGTTCGTTGTAATTCAGGGAGTTCGTTTAGGAGCTTAAAGACTGTAACAAGTTCATCCTTGTTTTCAAAATTCTTTTGTTGAGAGGTTGAATCAGCGATGTCATGCTCTAAATTTAATTGTGTAACATGATGTTTTTTTGCCTTAATTGTATCAAGACAATGATTCCTGGTAACAATCAATGCAAAAGCCTCCAAACTTTTGAATGAGTCAATATCTTCCTTTCGTGTCCATAGTTTATGAAAAACTTCCTGAACAGCATCATCGGCATCGTCAACACTGTTAAAGAACTTTTTTGCCAACCTAAAAATTTTATCCTGTAGTGGCAATACCTGTTTGCAAAATTCTTTAGCCGTCATTTAATTTAAAAGACGATAAATCGGAAAATCTGTTTCAAAAAAATTAAAATATTATTTAGTCGAATTTTAAAAGAAAGCTCAAAAAGACAGATGAAACTTAGGATTTATTTCACCTCTTTATATTCCTGACAAGGCAAAATCAATTTAATCTACAACTTAAAAACACTTACATCTTCATCAGGCAGTTCAAAAACAACATCCTGAAGGAACTTAACAGAAGTATTAATATCGTTATACATAACTTTGTCGTTTTCAATAAATTGTACTTTTTCGCGATATTTCGCAACAAATTCTTCAAGATATGGCGATGTAGTTTCTGGTCTTCTAAAATCGAGCGCCTGCGCTGCATTTAGCAATTCAATAGCAAGTATCCGTTCTAAATTTTCAAGTACTCTGTAGGCTTTGGTAGCTGCATTAGCGCCCATACTCACGTGATCCTCTTGACCTTGCGACGACTCAATAGTATCCACCGAAGCAGGGGTACATAACTGTTTGTTTTGGTTAACAATAGAAGCTGCTGTGTATTGTGGGATCATAAAGCCTGAATTAAGTCCCGAATTTGCAACCAAAAAATGTGGTAGCCCACGTTTGCCTTCAAGTAATTGATAAGTACGTCTCTCAGAAATATTACCAAGCTCAGCCATAGCAATACACAAATTATCGAGCGCTAAAGCTAATGGCTGACCATGAAAATTACCTGCAGATATAATTAGATCCTCATCAGGGAAAACTGTAGGGTTGTCGGTAACTGCATTAATCTCCATCCGGAAAACATAAGCCACATAGTCTATTGAATCTTTAGATGCACCATGTACCTGAGGTATACAACGAAAGGAGTATGGGTCTTGGATATGAGCTTTTTGGCGCTTAATAAGTTTGCTGTCTTTCAAAATATTACGAATGCGCTGTGCCGTTTTTATCTGACCTTTATGATGCCTTATTTGCTGAATCAAATGATGAAAGGGTTCTATTCTGCCATCAAATGCATCTAAAGACAAAGCTCCAATAATATCTGCCAGGCGCGACAGCTTGAATACACGCAAACAGAGATAAATACCATAAGCGCTCATAAACTGCGTGCCATTAAGCAACGCTAGTCCCTCTTTCGATTGCAGACTGATAGGTTCCCATCCCATTACATTGTTTACATAGGAAGCGGGCATCTTTTGACCCTTAAAATAAACCTCGCCCATTCCTATTAGTGGCAGACTGAGATGAGCCAAAGGAGCAAGATCGCCTGAAGCGCCAAGAGAACCTTGCTGATATACTACCGGCAACACATCGTGGTTAAAAAAATCAATCAACCGCTGAACTGTGGCAACCTGAACTCCCGAGTGACCATATGAAAGAGCATGTGCCTTGAGAAGCAACATTAACTTTACTATTTCCTGTGGAACCTCCTCTCCCGTACCACAAGCATGAGACATAACCAGATTTTGCTGCAATTTACCCAAATCATCTTTTGAAATACGCACATTATGCAAGGCGCCAAAACCTGTATTAATACCATAAATAGGATCATCGCTGTCAGTAATCCTGCGATCGAGATAATCACGGCATTTCTGAATTTTAGTTATCGCTTCATCAGACAATTCAAGCTGATATGATTCTCGCAAAATACGAAGGATATCTTCAAAATTCAATAGTGCAGAACTAATTTTATGTATAGCCATAGCAAACAAACATTTATTTTGACAAAAATAGAGAATAAAATATCCCTTATGGATAATCAATAGAAGATGTAAGGACAATTTTTACAAAAAAAAAGAGGACCAAAGCCCTCTTTCTTTTTATCTCATTAATTTCGAATTAAGCGGTTGTAATCAACATCATAAGAATTCTACTGAATAAATACCAAGTCGAAATCACCTTCATAAAACAATAGTTCAGCTCAAAAGTACTTTCTAATAATTAAGGATAACAAAACTCAAATATTCTTAATCTTTATTGTTACAACACGATATACTGCTAAATAAACAATTGATAGAACGGTTAATATGAATAGAAACACTATGAAGTTCATTAGTTCGTACCGTATTAATAAAACGACTATAAGATTAACAATCGTCTGAGAAATAGCATATAATAGAGATACCTGGATGTGAGGCCTTTTTAATTCATTAGAGAGTAACTGGTAAAGATGCAGGCGATGTGCCTGAAAAATATTTTCGCGACGTAGGATACGGAAGAAGAGAGTAAATAAAGTATCAAGAATGTATATTGAAAAAAAGAGTATGTACTCAATGTTACCTGTTTTTAAGATCAGTGAAATTAACATCCAGACAAGTAAAAAAGCCATACTCACACTACCCACATCACCGGCAAAAGCTTTAGCGCGCTTGCGAGCATTGAAATAACTGAAAATCAATACGGAAAGTATGAGAATTATAATAAGCTCTTTAGGAAAAAACTTTAACTTGATATTTAATATTTCAAAAAATAAGAGTGCCGATAGGCTGTAAAATGGAGTGATTGCATTAATACCATCCATAAAGTTAAAGGCGTTGATCCAGTAAATTGTTAAAAGATATACCAACAACAGCCAATACCATGACAAATTATAAATACCTATATCATAAAACATTAAGCTAATTGCTACAAAGTGTACAATTATCCTTACCTTACCCGAAAGAGGCTTGAGATCATCCATAAAGCTGATTATTGCAATTAATGACAAGCCTGCAATTGTCCATTTAAATGCAAATCCATAGAGAAAAAACCAAATTAAAGCTGCAACAGGAAAGATAATTCCTCCACCGCGAATAGTTATATTGCGGTGTGAGCTACGCACATTTGGCTTGTCCGTAATATCAAAATGGGTTGCAATCTGAAAATAAAATAAGATTACAGCAATAAGTATCAGCGAAATGAAAAAATAGAGTAGAAAAGACACAATTGGGAAATTTACATTGATTATTCCTATTTATTTAGCAAGAAAGAATCTTTAAAACATTATTTCTGAAAATCTTTAGAAAAGCTTCGCAACGTTAGCAATAGCCCATCTTTTGCAGAAATAGGAAGGTTCTTGATTTGAAGAGCTTGTTTAATCTTTTGATTTGATACTATATACGACTCGGTTAGTTTTTTCAATCTTTCCGAATTTAATGGGAGTTTTAAAATATCACCGATCTTAGTTAAACCAAGGATTATCCATTTTGGCATACTCCATATTTTTGGTTTCCTATCCAATGCTTTTGCGATAAGATTGATCAATTCATTGGTTGATATAGGTTCATCATCACCAATTTGATATACTCCCGAAGCTATCTGCTCTTTTATCAACTTCACGACTATATAACTCAAATTTTCGACCGATGTAAACGAGCGTAAATTTTGAAAGGCTCCGAGCGGCCAAGGAATGCCTTTTTTTACGATACTATATAAAAGATTTAAGTTTCCTTTATTACCAGGCCCGTGAATCATACAAGGCCTAAGGATATAAACCAGCTTGTCATCAGAAATTGGTTTTCGGTTTATATATTGCTCGGCAGCCAATTTCGATTTTCCGTATGCAGTTTTTGGATTTGGTGTTGTTTCTTCATTTAATATGCCCTCAACACTATCGGCAACAGCTTTTACAGTACTAAAAAAAATAAATTTCTTAGCCTTTGACTGCAAGAAATAATCAAAGATTTTTTGTGTCAAATTCAGGTTTATTTCGAAATACTCTTTTTCTTCAGCCGTATTCGTAGTGTCGTGGGCCTTTCCGGCCAAATGTATAATAACATCTACAGCAGGAAGATCGCTAAGAACGTCCCATCCATACACTCTGTTCTCAGGTAGTTTACCATTCTTTGTAATATCTAATCCAAACAGTTCAAAATCCTGATGTAAAGCATCAAACAGATTCGATCCAACAAAGCCGGATGAGCCAGTAAGAAGGATTTTAGTCATATTGCTTATTTTTTAACCCTGATTAGTTCAGGTTCAATCCAAAACTCCATATTTCTGAAACATTTTGCAAAACAGAAATAGGAGGTTTGAAAGTATTATTGGGATTTAGTCACGATCTAACTATTTATTCAATAGATTATTGATCATTTGTCTTAATAACATTATCTAAAAAACGATCGGCAAGTATCTTATAATCGTGATTTTTTATAATCCATTCACGCCCAAGAGTTCCCATTTTTTTTCGATCTTCGGCACTCAAATTCTTTAATTTCTGTATGGCTTGGCTTAATGCTTCAGGATTTTCAGCTTCACAGCTTATGCCGGATCCACTTAATTCTATAATATTACTTGGAGCTTCGACAGCATATATAATAGGCTTACTTGCAAGCATATAGTCATTCAGTTTTGTCAAACTCATTCCAAAGCGATATAATGGGCTTTTTAAAGCGCCAACATAAGCAACATCAATATATTGTAAAAAACTAAATACCTGATCTTTTTCAATTTGATCTAAAAAATAAAATTTTTCCGAAACTTCTAATTTCTTTATTAAGATTTTAAGATCGGTGATAAAAGCGCCAGAACCGATAATTACAACTACTATATCATTGTCGTTTATCAGCGCTAATGCTTCAACCAAAGTATGAAGAGCATTTGAAAGACCGATTTTTCCAACATACCCTATAATAAACTTACCGTTTGCTTTAATCAATTCAAGAGTTTCAACATAATTTTGTGGTAATCCTTTTGCATTGAGTTCAGTCGATAGGTCTGCACCATTTGGGATATACAAAAACTTTTCAGGTTTCATGCCCCTGCCCACCATATAGTCTTTGGCGGACGGTAAAACAGAAATCACTTTATCAGCATGTTTATAAGCATAATCTTCAGCGCGCTGCATAAGTACTATGAAAGGATTTTGTTTTGACACATTGCCAAGTTCGATAAGAGTTAAAGGCCATAGATCACGAACTTCAAACACAAGCTTTGCTTTGAATTTTCTGGCTAATCTATGTGCAGTATAAATGGGAAATGGATGATGAGATGAGCAAATTACAACATCAGCATTTGAAACAGGGAGTTTCATAAAACGGCAACGTAAAGTATAAATGATAATACTTTTGATCCTGCCTATTGACGATTTTGGATTATATTCAGGTGTTGGCAACCAAATATATCTAATTCCATCAATATACTCTTCTTGAATTTTCCCCGTTTGTTCCGGTTGTTTGAAACGGGTGTGTGCAAATGAAGCTGACACAATGCAAACTTCGTGACCTTTTTTCACCCATTCCCGGGCAAGGTAATACTGTCCGTAAACCATACCATGATAAGGTGAGCCGGCAAAATTGGAAAGAAAAATGATTTTCAAAACCTAAAAATTAATGTTTAGAATAAACCTCAAGTAATTTATCTACGATTTTATCCCAGGAAAAGTCAAGCGATGCATTAAAAGCGTTGGTTGAGAAACGTAAGTAATCAGAAAAAATCACCTTGATTTTTTCAGCAATATCCCTTGGATCATTAGGATTGATGGCATAGCCAACATGACCATCAGGGTAATGTCCATCAAACCCCTGCCCACGGGTGTATATTACCGGCAAACCCTGCGACATAGCTTCCGGATAAACAAGGCCAAATGTTTCCAACAAACTTGGCAATACCAATAGGTCAGCATCTTTGTAAATATTTCTTAATTGTTCGCGTTTTGAGATAAAACCATAAAAGATTATCTCCGTTTTGTAAGTTTGACTTTTAAAATATGAAAGTTGATCTCCATCACCAACAACTAATAACCTTATCTTAAAATCCTCATTTTTAAGAATTTCACAAGCATTTATAAGAGCTTTCAGATTTTTTCTTTTAACAACACTACCAACAAAAATGATGGTGTGCTGTTCCGTTAGTTCCTTTTTTTTATTACGGTTGTTTATCCAAAATTCATTAATTCCATTTGGTAAAACATAAGATTTTTGTTTGAGTTTTTCATAAGCTAAGTCTCCAAGTATAGCTTTCAATTGAGTTTCTCTGTATGCAGGTGATAGAAAAATAATAGCTTTTGAATTTTTCAATATACGATATCCAATTATTCTAAAAAAATAAAAATTCCCCATGAAGATCTTCATATCAGTATGACGTACGCTAACAATATAGGGCACATTCCATTTTCGGTGAGCAAAATAAGCTATCAAGCCATTTACAATTAAAGTATGAGCATGGATTAGTTTGGTTGGGTGAGCTAAAAAATGTTTTTTAAAAGCTTTCCAAATCAGGTACATTTTAACCGGCCATAAATACCTGAATAAAGTATTAAAGCAATGTGAGTAATAAATTTTCCCGAATTGCAGTTTAGCCGGTTCATTTTTATTAATATGACAGGCTTTCTCCACCGGAACGAACACCTGTTGGGCAATCCCCTTCTTATCCAATGCTACAACTAATTCGCTGTGAAGCGAGCTGGCGATAAAATAGGAATTAATGTGAGTAATAGAACCCATATATAACTATAAAACAATTATTCGCTTACTGTTTTGAATACCCCCGTAAGATCTTTTAAAAAAAAGATACAAATCCATATTAGTTCTAAAAATACTTATGCAGTTCTGTAAAAGTCTAATGCACACCTTGAATTTAATTTTTAAAAAATCAAAAAGACTTGTAAACAATGATAAAGCATCTTATTGTCAATTATTTTTCTTTTGTATTTTCCAATGCCATCTCTCTAAACTTTTTGTTTCTCTTTATCAGTTCATTGTAAGTACCCTGATCAACTATTTTTCCTTCTTCCATATAGAAAATGATATCACAATTCATAACGGTTGTGAGCCTGTGCGCTATCATTATTACAGTTCTTTCACCTTTCAGATCTTCAATAGCTTTTATGATAAGTTGTTCGGTGATATTATCGAGCGCTGAAGTAGCTTCATCCATAACCAACACCTGTGGATTGTGATAGAGGGCACGGGCAATACCTACACGCTGACGTTGACCTCCTGAAAGCCTTGTCCCTCGTTCGCCTACGATAGCATCCAATCCTTTTGGCAAAGACTCAACAAGCTCACGTAGCTGCGAAAGATCAACTGCCTTTTGGATTTTTTCTTCATCTATCTCTTTATCAGAAAGTCCAAATCCAATATTACGGCGCATCGTATCATCTGAAAGATATATGAATTGTGGGATATAACCAATATTATATTGCCAGGCTGATATGTTTTCAAAAACATCCTTACCATCAACTTCAATTTTTCCTTGCTGTGGCTCTAATAATCCCAATAAGACATCAGCAATAGTGGTTTTTCCAGCGCCGGAAGGGCCAACAAAAGCAACAGCTTTCCCTTTAGGTATTTCGAGTGTTACTCCACGTAAAGCCTGCTCGGTACTGTTAGGGTATTGATAATGCAAATTATTAATTTGTATGGAATCTTGCAGCTCAATGATTTTTGTTTGGTTACGGTCTTTATGAAACTTTTTCTGAGCGCTTTGTAAAGCCATAAGATCATCATGAACAGGATTTACAGATGCAATATTATATCGAACTTCAGTACTTTGCTGTGTAATAAGAAAAAGTGCGGGCATTAGTTTCACTATAGCGGCGCCAAACAGCGCAATAATGGGAATAATATCTGCTATTGGCCTCCCCTGAATATGCATTACTAACGCTATTAACAAAATGCCTATAACAGCGAACGTTTCGACAATAGGTTTAGGCATTTGTACTATAATAGCTCTTTTTCGCTGCAGCAAACTGGATTCATATGCCACTACCCGGTAAGCTTCGATAAAGTTTTTCTCACGATTGAGCACACGAGCATCTTTAATACCACCAAAAGCCTGGCGGGCTGTTTTTATCATTTCCTCCCTGTACTTTAACGCTTGATTTCCAAAATATTTAACACGCTTTTGTGTTGCAGCAAGAAAAATTAAAGAGGAGCCTCCAAGAATAAGAATTACAAAAAAGGTGATCAATGGCTCTATAATGAAAAGAAATATTACTAAAGAAAGAGCCAGCATAGACTCTTTCAATATTATTAGCGTAGGATTAAGCACCTGATTAATCAGATTATCTACCTCACCTGTTGTGTTCCGTAAAAGTTCGGAACTATTGCGCGTAAGATAAAATGTGTATGGAGCCTGCATATAGGCTGTCATAATCCTTAAACTTAAAGTGTATCTACGATTGTAGGTAAATCTGGATTCAATGAATTTAAAAAGTAAAAGATAGGTGCTTTTTACTAAGAAAATCCCGATAAGCGCTATTGCACCAAAAATCAACATTGAACGTGCATCTGTAATCCCTAATTGGTAAAAAATCCATCCAAAACGTTTGTTTTCCAATACCATACTTGGGTTGGCAACTATTGCTATAAAAGCAGGTATAATACCAACACCAATAACTTCAAGGAAAATTGAGCCTAACATCATCACGAAAATTGCAACAATCTTAAACTTATCTGAACGCGAAAACAGCTTTCTAAGCTTTTGATATTCAACAGGAATAAAACTTTTCATTATTTATTCACTTTCTTTTAATGCAAATTTAAAAATTCAAAGATTTGCCTTTTATTTCAAACTGTTATCAATTTCACTTATTGCTAATATTTTTGAATTTTGATCTTACTTGGACTTACCTATCTTTAGCTTTAAATATTACAGCACAGCCCCGTCAGTTACAGAATCATTTTAACCAACTATCTTAATAATCCGACTTTTAGAGTAAATAATAATCAATTATTTCAGCATTTCCCAGCAAAACCAACAGCTTAATAATCGTTCATTATTTTTAAACAAAAAACAACCCTCATAAAGTCGGATTGACAATCATTAAGGTCAACAAAAATAATTATTTTAAAATGTAAAAAATGAATTACCAGTCATTCATATCAACAAGCTCATAAAAATTTAATCCGATTAAATCAGTAATAAATCAATTGAAATTATCCTATTCATTTATTTTTGCCTTTTATTTAATCAAATGAGAGTATTTAAATTTGGCGGAGCTTCGGTAAACAACGCTGATGCAGTAAAAAATGTAGCCGATATTATCACTCGGTTCAGTAACGAAGAGTTAGTTTTAGTTTTTTCGGCAATGGGAAAAACCACCAATGCGCTGGAAAAGGTAACACATGCCGCTTTTTATAACTTACCTGAACTGACGGAGAGAATAGATGAGGTTGAAAATTTCCATTTCAATATTGCAGATGCCCTATTTGACAGTGACCATTTACAAATAAATAATAAGCTAAAAAATATTTTTGATAGTCTTAAACAGGTTGCAAGTAAACCTGAATACGCCTACGATGAGTTTTATGACCGTATTGTATCCTTTGGCGAAATCCTTTCGACGACAATTATCAGTCGGTTTCTTAACGAGAGGGGAATAATGAATGTAATTATTCCTGCGCAAGAGATGATTATTACCGGAGACCGTTTCAGGGATGCAGCGCTGGATTGGGCAATGACTGAAAAACTTATCAAAAAAAGAGTTTTAGATGTTTTCCATGATCAAAATTGTAATAAAATAATCACACAAGGCTTTATTGGTTCTACGATTGATGGAAAACCAACAACACTTGATCGCGAAGGGTCGGATTTTACCGCATCCGTTATTGCTTATTGCCTCGATGCCGATGAAGTAATTGTTTGGAAAGATGTAGATGGTCTGCTAAATTGTGATCCCGATCATTTTGCTAATCCTCTCAAAATTGACCACATATCGTATCATGAAGTTGTCGAGTTAACCTTTTTTGGCGCCAAAATCCTTCATCCAAAAACCATTAAGCCACTTCAAAACAAATCAATTCCGTTGAGGGTAAAATCTTTTTTTAATCCAACAGCGAATGGAACATTAGTTAGTGATCAAGCCTCTTCAGACCTATCAATTCCATTTCTGATTAAAAAAAATGATCAAGCATTGATATCCTTTTTCTCAAAAGATTTTTCATTTATCGCAGAAGATAAACTATCAAAGATTTTCTGGAGATTAAACCAACTCAATATCAAGATTAACCTAATGCAAAACTCAGCTATCAGTTTTTCAATTGTAGTAAATGACCCCGGCAAAAAGCTAAAATCACTCTCCAATAGTCTGGCTAATGATTTTGATATTCTTTATAATCGTGGATTGGAACTGCTCACTATCCGCAACTTTACTGATCAACTCATAAAACAATATCTGACAGACAAAGAAATACTGCTGGAACAACGCAGTCGGAAAACAATACAGGTAGCTTACACTCAAACTTAAATCATATTGCCGAAGAGCTTAAAAATATGTTATTATACTTTTGCCAGATCAATCATTGTTTCATGAAACCGATTAATCGCTTAATAAACGCTATTTTAAAAAATCAACAAATTGTAAAACTTTTTCCGTGATTATTTCCTTGTTGATACTTACAGGCGGCCTTGTCTTATTAATCAAAGGCGCTGATTGGCTTGTAAACGGAGCATCAGCGCTTGCAAAAAAATACAATGTCTCCGATTTGGTAATCGGGCTAACTGTTGTCGCTTTTGGAACGTCGGCCCCAGAGATGGTAATAAACGTTTTTGCATCAGCTCAAAACCATCAGGATATCGTATTTGGAAATGTTATCGGAAGCAATCTATTCAACCTTTTTGCCACACTTGGAATCTCAGGTATAATATTCCCATTAACGGTTCAAAACAATACTATAAAAAAAGAGATACCAATCTCTTTTCTAGCAATAATTGCAATATTTATCTTAGCAAACGATCATCTGTTTTATAACTCTACAAATGTTATGAGCAGGTCTGATGGTATTATTCTGTTTATCTTTTTTTGCTTTTTTCTCTTTTACATTTACAAGCAGATAAAAAACAAATCCGATATTGCTGATACTCAAGTTAAACAACTATCGGTATTAAAAATTACTTTGCTCATTATTTTCGGGTTAGGAGGTCTTGTTGTGGGAGGTAAGTTAGTTATTAACAGTGCGGTGGATATAGCAAAAGCGCTTGGGGTTAGTAAAAAGATTATAGGGCTTACTATTGTTGCTGCCGGCACTTCATTACCCGAATTGGCAACCTCTGTTGTGGCTACAGTGAAAAAAAACTGCGACATAGCTGTTGGCAACATCATAGGTTCTAACATTTTTAACATTTTTCTTATTCTCTCAGTAAGTAGCTTAGTAAGACCAATAAAATATGACATCTCCTTTAACAACGACCTTTATGTACTTGCTGGTGGCACGTTATTTCTTTTTATAGCTATGTTCACTGGAAAAAGAAAAACACTTGACCGCTGGGAGGCTATGATCCTGCTAATAGCTTATATTATTTACATTCTGTTAATCATTTACAAGGGATATTAACCTCATTGACACCGACATTTCCTGATTTGCACCTTTTAGTGCGGCAAATGCACTAAAATATAATCATAACTAATTGAAAACCTATGGTTTATTTTTTGGAATAAAAAAAGATACAAGTCAGGAAGAAATACTGCTGGAGCAACACAGTCGGAAAATAATACAGGTAGTTTACACTCAAACTTAAATCGTATTGCTGAAGAGCTTTAACATAAGTTATTATACTTTTGCCAGATCAATCATTGTTTTATGAAGCCGATTAATCGCTTAATAATCGTTGTTTTAAAAAATTATCAAATTATAAAACTTCTTCCATGATTATTTCTTTGTTGGTACTTACAGTCGGCCTTGCCCTATTAATCAAAGGCGCTGATTGGCTTGTAAACGGAGCATCAGCGCTTGCAAAAAAATATAATGTCTCCGATTTGGTAATCGGGCTAACAGTTGTCGCTTTTGGAACATCGGCCCCAGAGTTGGTAGTAAACGTTTTTGCATCAGCTCAAAACCATCAGGATATCGTATTTGGAAATATTATCGGAAGTAATCTGTTCAACCTTTTTGCCATACTTGGAATCTCAGGTATAATATTCCCATTAACGGTTCAAAACAACACCGTAAAAAAAGAGATACCCATCTCTTTTCTGGCAATAATCGTAATATTTATCTTAGCAAACGATAATCTGTTTTATAACTCTACAAATGTAATGAGCAGGTTTGATGGCATTATTCTATTAATCTTTTTTTGCCTTTTTCTTTTTTACATTTACAAACAGATAAAAAACAAATCCGACATTGCTGATACTCAAGTTAAACAACTATCGGTTTTAAGAATTACTTTGCTCATTGTTTTCGGGTTAGTAGGTCTTGTTGTGGGAGGCAAGTTAGTTATTATCAGTGCGGTGGATATAGCAAAAGCGCTTGGTGTTAGTGAAAAGATTATAGGGCTTACTATTGTTGCTGCCGGCACTTCATTACCCGAATTGGCAACCTCTGTTGTGGCTACAGTGAAAAAAAACTGCGACATAGCTGTTGGCAACGTCATAGGCTCTAACATTTTTAACATTTTTTTCATTCTCTCTGTAAGTTTTATAATCAGACCTACAACATATGACATCTCCTTTAACAATGACTTATACGTACTTGCTGGCGGCACGTTATTTCTTTTTCTAGCTATGTTCACCGGAAAAAGAAAAACACTTGACCGCTGGGAGGCTATTATTCTGCTAATAGCTTATATTATTTACATTCTGTTAATCATTTACAAGGGATATTAACCACGTTGACACTGCCACTTCCCTAGATGTAAATTACTATTTTTGTATCATCTTAACATACAGGAGATTTATGAAAGAGAAATTAGCCGCCTTTGAACGTTTGCTCAACATCATGGATGACTTGCGCAACGGATGCCCGTGGGATAAAAAGCAGACTTTCGAAAGCCTTAGATACCTTACCATAGAAGAGACCTACGAGCTGTCGGATGCTATACTCGAAAAAGATATTTCTGCAATCAAAAAAGAACTTGGCGACCTGATGCTTCATTTGGTGTTTTATGCAAAAATAGGTTCCGAAACAGGAGATTTTGATATTAAAGATGTTTTGAACGACATAAGTGAAAAGCTTATTCAGCGCCATCCGCATATCTTTGGTAATGTGAAGGTAACAAGCGCTGATGATGTTAAAAACAACTGGGAAAAAATCAAACTAAAAGAGAAAGATAGAAAGTCGGTTTTAAGTGGCGTACCTAATTCCCTCCCCGCTATCGTAAAAGCTTTTCGTATGCAGGAAAAGGTAAGCGGAGTGGGATTTGATTGGGAAAATGCTGAACAAGTTTGGGGAAAAGTAAAAGAGGAGATGGAAGAGCTTCAAAATGAGGTAAGAAAAAGAGATTCTGCAAAAATTGAAATGGAGCTTGGCGATCTGTTGTTTTCACTTGTTAATTATTCCCGATTAATAGGTATAAACCCCGAAGATGCATTAGAGCGAACAAATAAAAAATTCATCAAACGATTTAAATATATCGAAGAGCAGGCTAAAAAAAAGGGTAAAAGTCTTCAGGGGATGAGCTTGCCTGAAATGGACACTTTTTGGGAAGAGGCAAAAAAGACTGAAAAACAGGAGTAGGTATGTAAATCAATCATTAAAAAAAAAGTATCATAATTTTAGAATAAAAAAATAAATATCCTGATAAATGGGCAAAGAGATAGAACGAAAATTTCTGGTACAAGGCAATTTCAAGCATTTAGCTTTTAATAGCTTCAGAATAACGCAAGGTTATCTCAATTCATTACCACAACGTTCGGTAAGAATACGTGTAAAAGACAATAAGGGATTTATCACTATAAAAGGTATTGGCAATGCACAAGGCACAACACGATATGAATGGGAACGGGAAATGCCTCTCAGCGAAGCTGAAGAGCTATTAAAACTATGCGAGCCAGGGATTATTGACAAAAACCGTTTTTTAATCAAATCGGGCGATCACATTATTGAAGTAGATGAGTTTTATGGAGCAAATCAAGGATTAGTAATTGCTGAGATAGAATTAAATTCGGAAGATGAAGAGTTTGATAAACCTGCCTGGCTCGGCAAAGAGGTAACCGGCGACCAACGTTATTACAACGTTTATTTGATAAAAAATCCTTATTCTACCTGGTAAAACACTACATTAAAACCCACTGTTGTTCGTCAGTGTAAAAAGACAAACGACCAGACAGATACGATAGTGATAAATTTAAAATAGAAAGGATTTATCTTCTTGACAGGACAGTGCAAATTTGATGGGAATTTATTTTGTTTTTTTCTCCCCACCCCCGCAAAAAAAGAAGAAAGAAACACCACCCACATTGCAGCACATTTGCAAGCCACACGAGCCAACGCTCAAAACCAAAGCTTGCAAAAGAGCTGCAATTTTGTTTGCGCACTCATTCTAAATTGTTAATTTTGAATTTTAAAATAATTTGAATTATATAGATGGCGAAGAAAATATCACTTTCGCGATTAGAAACATTTCTTTTTGAAGCATGCGACATATTGCGTGGTAATATGGATGCTTCCGAATATAAGGAATATATCATTTCGATGTTGTTTCTAAAGCGTGTAAATGACCAGTTCGAAGTACATCGCGACAGACGTAAAAAGAAACTTACTGAAGAACGTGGAATAAGCGACCCCGAAATACTTTATGGAGAAATAGAGAGAGAAAATGCACCGGAATACGATTTCTTTGTTCCGCTTGCTGCTCGCTGGAGACAACTTGACGGTGACCCTGATTTTTACATCGATAAAGATGGCAAACAGCAACCATATAACTATATTAAAGACCTTGCCGAAGAAATTGGCGACCACCTGAATAAGGCATTGGCTGCGTTGCAGGATGCTAACCTCGACAAGCTGGATGGCGTATTTAATCAGGACAATATCAATTTCAACAAGACATTCGGTAAAAACAACAAGCAAATCAGCGATGAGGATTTACGCAGACTTATTCAGCATTTCAATAAAATGAATTTGCGGGATGACAACCTGGAATTTCCCGACCTGATGGGTGCAGCTTATGAATATCTGATAAAACATTTTGCCGATAGTGCCGGAAAAAAAGCAGGTGAATTTTACACGCCAAACGATATTGTACGATTACTGGTAAATATACTTGAACCCGGTCCCGATGCCGAAATTTACGACCCGACCGTAGGTAGCGGAGGTATGCTGATTGAATGTAAAAACTATGTAGAAAACCGTTACGGAACAGCTCGAAACATTTCACTGTACGGACAGGAAAAAAGCGGTACCGTATGGGGATTGTGTAAAATGAATATGCTGTTTCACAATATTTTCGACAGTAAAATTCTGAATGGCGACACTTTGCTCAATCCTTTACATACCGAAAACGGGGAACTTAAAACATTTGATATTGTAATTGCCAATCCGCCTTTCTCGCAGGATTACACCACCACAAACATGAAATACAAAGAACGCTTTAACTTTTGGATGCCCACGAAAGATAAAGCCGACTTTATGTTTGTTCAACATATGGTTGCCTCGCTGAATAATGCAGGACGTATGGCAGTGGTAATGCCACACGGAGTTTTGTACCGTGGCGGAGAAGAAAAGAAATTCAGGGAATGGCTGGTAAACCGTGGCTATCTGGAAGCTATTATCGGTATGCCACCAGCTCTGTTTTACGGCACCGGAATTGGCGCATGTATATTGGTGATTAACAAAGCCGACGCATACAAACGCGAACACGTTCTTTTTATTAATGCCGACAGGGAATATAAAGAGGGCAAAAATCAAAACAAATTACGTCCCGAAGATATCGAAAAAATTACCTATACATATAAGCATAAAATCGAAACACCGAAATACAGCAAACTGGTTGCCACGAGTAAAGCAATTGATGCCTGTCTGCCGGACAGGCAGGAATTAAACAATCTTGAAAATGAAGATTTCAACTTTAATATTCGTCGTTTTGTGGATAATGCTCCACCGCCCGAACCACAAGATGTTTATGCACATCTTCATGGAGGTATTCCCGAAAACGAGGTAAAAGCACTGAAAGCCTGGTTCAATTGCTACTGTCCGCTGCAAGAAAAGTTATTTGAGCCGTTAAAAGAGGAGTATTTAAAATTTAAAGAAAACATTACCGGAACAGAAGTGATAAAAACACTCTTTGATGAAAGCGAAGAGATAAAGGAAGCACATGCTCAATACCAAAATGCCATTAACGATTGGTGGAAATCGCAAACTTCTGTAATTGAGCAATTACCGAAAGGAGAAACCAATATTTTTGACTTGTACAATGACTTTTCTGAAACGCTGACAGAGAAACTGATTGCATTACCTATTCTCGACAGTTTTAAAAGTCGTGGTTCTTTTGCTGCTTTCTGGAGTACTATTTCAAACGACATTAAAAGCGTGATTGCCAGCGGATGGAATGCCGAACTGATTCCCGATGATAAAATTCTGAAAAGCCAGTTTCCGGAAGTCTTGATAGAGCTAAAAGAGAATGAAAACCGCCGAGATGAGATTCAGGCTATGTTTGATGAGGTAAATGAACTGGAAGAGGATGCCTGGAATGAAGATGATTACGAAGTGTGGCGGGCAAAGGAATTAAAAGAGCATAAAGATGCCATTAAGGAACTGAAAGGTGAACGCCGTGAGGCAGACAAAGCGTATAAAAACTTGCAGAAACGCATTAAAGCCAACGAAAGAGCACTAAAAAAGCAACCCGAATTGGCGAGCGAAATAGCTAAACTGCAAAAAGAGGCTGAAAAGCAACAAGCCGAAGTGGAACGACTGGATGCCGCAATTGCTACAGACGAAAGCCGTATAGCTAAGCACAACGAACAGGAAGAAGAACTAAAACTGTGCAGACGCAAAATTAAAGAGATAAAAGACCGCAAACAGGTATTAGTTGACCAAGCACGCCTGCTTATAACAGATGAAGAAGCCAAGGAGTTAATCTTAAAACGCTGGCTGAAAACTTTACAAGATACGGTAAACAGCTATTTACAAACTCACAAGCGCGAGCTGCTGCAAGCCGTGGAAAACCTGTGGAAGAAATATACCACGCCGCTAAGTAGCATTTTAAGTGAACGAGAGGAAGAAACCCGATTGTTAAATCAGTTTTTAAGGGAGTTGGGGTATGAGTGAGTGGAAAGAAAAAATACTTGACGAACTTGGCTACACTTATCCGGGATTATCCGGCAAAACCAAAAAAGATTTTGGAAACGGAAAGCCTTTTGTTCCTTTTATGAATGTTATGGCTAACGGAAAGATAGACCCTGAGTTTTTAGGTTATGTTGAAGTTCTCGAAAATGAGCATCAAAATGAAATTAAAACTGGAGATTTGTTTTTTACAACTTCTTCTGAAACACCGGAAGAGGTTGGCATGACATCAGTTTTATTAAATGATATTGGTGAATGTTATTTAAATAGTTTTTGCTTTGGATTTAGGCTTTATAATTATGATGATTTAATCCCTGATTATGCTCCATATTTATTTCGTGGAAATGAAGTAAGAAAACAGATAATTAATTTAGGGCAAGGATATACACGTTTTAACCTTCCTAAAACAGAATTAGTAAAAAAGCTAACTCTAAATCTTCCTACAATACCCGAACAGCAAAAAATATCAGAAATCCTTACTGCAATTGACAACATTATCGATAAAACCCAAGCAGCCATAGCCAAATATAAAGTGATAAAACAGGGAATGCTGCACGATCTGTTTACTCGCGGTATCGATATTCAAACCGGGAAACTTCGTCCACACTATAAAGATGCACCGGAGCTGTATAAGGAGAGTAAATTGGGTTGGATTCCGAAGGAGTGGGAGGTGGAAAGATTGGGAAATAGAGTGGCTATTGAATATGGAAAATCACAAAAGAGTGTTGTTTCCTTAAATGGTACAATTCCAGTATACGGGACAGGAGGATTGATTGAATATGCAACAGAGTTTTTATTTGATGGTGAATCAATTCTTGTCGGTAGAAAAGGAACAATTGATAAACCAATTTATATAAAAGGAAAATTTTGGACAGTAGATACGGCTTATTATCTAACTTCATTTTCAGGAAATGTTCGATGGTTGCATTCACAATTAGAATTTTATAATTTAAAACGATTAAATGAAGCAACTGGAGTCCCAAGTATTAATAGAGAAACTTTTTATAATATTCTTTTATCATTTCCCCAAAAAAAGGAGCAGGATAAAATAGAGAAAAAAATTATCGCAATAGACACTAATCTCCAAACCGAACAATCCTACCTTGAAAAGATGCAGCAAATTAAAAAGGGTTTGATGGAGGATTTGTTGAGTGGGAAGAAGAGGGTGGAAGTATAAAAATATAAATAATCATGGCAGAACACATTAATTATACGGCAGAAGAATTATTTGAAATTTTAAATGATACAGATGAGTGTCCATGGATAGAAGCCAAAGGCGTTGGAGATAATGTGAATTCTATTATGGAAACCATTTGTGCTTATTCTAATGAGCCCGGCTTAGGAGGTGGTTATATTTTAATGAGCATTAGTGCTTATGATTTGCCCACTGACACTAATTTTTACAAAATTGATAAAATGCCTAACCCCGACAAACTTCAAAGCGACATAGCTACTCAATGTACTAGTATGTTTAATATACCTGTTCGTCCTACAATGAGCATTGAAAAAATTAGTGGAAAAACTGTTCTAAAAATTTGGATAGATGAATTATCGGCTAAACAAAAACCACTTTATTTTAAGAAAAAAGGATTACCGTCCGGTGCATTTCGCAGAATTGGCAGCACTGACCAACGCTGTACAGACGATGATATGCACGTGTTTTATCAGGACACCGACAGTTACGATCAAACCCCGGTAAAAGGAACATCTATTGCCGATGTGGATGAAAATGCATTGAAGCGTTACCGAGTTTTACGGGAGAAAGTTAATCCTGCTGCCGAGGAGCTAACGTACAACGATAGTGAATTATTGGAATCATTGGGATGTGTAAACAAACAGAATCCAAATGAGTTGAATATTGCCGGACTTCTGCTGTTTGGTAGCTCTAAAGTACAACGCAGTACTTTCCCTATGCTACGTGCTGATTACATTCGGGTTCCGGGTAATGTATGGGTGCAAAATCCGGATGATCGTTTTACTACTATTGATATGAGAGGCTCACTCATTTTGATGTTGTACCGTTTAATAGATGCAATAAATGCTGATTTGCCGAAAGGTTTTTTGTTACCCGAAGATGATGTACAGGCAACAGCTACAGGGCTTCCCATAAAAGCTCTGCGCGAAGCTATTGTTAATGCATTAATGCACCGTTCTTATTATGAACACCGCCCCACACAAATTATACGCTACGATAATCGTATTGAAATAATTAATCCGGGCTTTTCATTAAAATCAGAAGAAAAATTAGGTTCTCCTGGGAGTGAAACCCGCAATCCTTTCATAGCAGCAGTTTTTCATGACACCAATTTGGCTGAAACAAAGGGTTCAGGCATAAGAGCTATGCGTAGGTTGATGGAAAAAGCACACTTAGCACCTCCTACATTTGAATCAAACCGTGAAAATAATGAATTTGTAGCTCGTTTACTTTTACATCATTTCTTAGATGCCAACGACTTAGAATGGTTGAAACAATTTGAAAGCATTTCATTAACAGATAGCCAAAAACAAGCTCTTATTTTTGTGAGAGAGGTTGGAGCTATTGATAATACTACCTACCGCCAAATGGCTAATTGCGATACTCTTAAAGCAAGTAATGACCTGAGAATTTTAAGAAATAACAACTTCTTAAAAGTCAAAGGAAAAGGAAAGTCAACATACTATATTCCAGGCGATAAATTAAGTACACCAGCTCAGGAAATAAGTACACCACCTCGAGAAATAAGCACACAACCTCAAGAAATTAGTACACAACCTCAAGAAATTAGTACACAACCTCAAGAAATTAGTACACAACCTCTCTACACAGAACTACCATCAGAAGTTTTAGAAGAAATATCTTCCTTACGAAAAAAAGAACATAATTTTGAGAAAGTGTCAAACTTAATACTAAAAGTTTGTAGTGTTAAATCTATGACATCTGATGAAATAGCTCAGATATTTAATAAAAGAGAAGATTACATGAGAAGAAAGTATTTGAAAAAACTTATTGCAGAGAAAAAATTAAATTATCTCTATCCTGAGATGATTAATCATCCGGAACAAGCATATTTAACCAATAATCGGAAATAATTATGGCAGAATACATTAACGTTGAAAAACCATTTCTTGATAAACTTCGCCAATTAGGTTGGCAGGTTATCGACCAAGGAATTGGCGTTCCGCAGGAACCCGCAAAAAGTTTAAGAGAAGACTTTAAACAAGTATTGTTGCCGCAGGTTTTTAAAGACAGCATTAAGGCAATTAATAAAACACCCGATGGCAAAGAGTGGCTTAGCAATAAGCAACTGGAAGATATTCTTTTTATAATACAAAACTTTCATGGAACTTCTTTGCACGAAGCCAACAAAGCCATTCATCGCCTTTTGCTGAAAGGAACAACAGTAAACAAAAATGAACTTACAGGTGAGGTAAGCCCTACTGTTCGTTTAGTTGATTTCAGGAATTGGGAAAACAACAGTTTTATTGCCATAAATCAGTTTCGCTTGCTTACACCCGGAGCAAGCCGTCAGGGAATTATTCCCGATATTGTTCTGTTTTTAAATGGCCTACCGCTCGTGGTAGTAGAAGCTAAAGATTTCGATGTGGCAGAACCCTTAAGCGAAGCCTATTTACAAGTAACCCGCTACGCCAACACCAGAGAAGACGATTATGGTGTAAAAGAGGGCGAAGAAAGGTTGTTCCATTATAACCTGTTTAGCATTATTACGCATGGCAAAGAAGCCCGAGTAGGAACTATCAGTGCGGATTTTGATTTTTACAACAATTGGTCCGATATTTTTCCTGAAGAATACAAAGTTGTTCAATTTCCACCCGATGAGGAACGTCAAGAAGTACTAATTCATGGAATGTTGAATAAAGAAATCTTGGTTGATATTCTGAAACATTTTACACTATTTATAGAAATTAAAAAGGGTGTTGAAGTAAAAATTGTATCGCATTACAATCAGTATAGAGCTGTTGGTAAAATTATCCGAAATCTGCGTGAAGGTAGAACTCCTCGCGAAAAAGGTGGTGTACTTTGGCATACACAAGGTAGTGGAAAAAGTTTAACAATGGTTTTCCTTGTTCGTAAACTTCGCAGCACCAATGATTTGAAAGACTTAAAAATTATTTCAATCGTTGACCGCATTGATTTGGAAAAACAATTATCAGAAACGCTAAAATATTCTAACGAGTCGCTATCAATTATCGACAGCAAAGGCGATTTGCACCAATTAAGCGATGATACTGCCGATTTGAATCTTGTAATGATTCACAAGTTTTTAGCAGACAATAATGTTTCTGCACAGTCGCTGATTGATGCAGGTATTGTGCCGAAATTTGAAAAATTTGAAACCATCAATAACAGCGACAGGATTTTATTATTGGTCGACGAAGCCCACCGCACACAAGGCGGCGATATGGGCGATAATTTGTTCAGTGCATTCCCCAACGCAACCCGAATTGGCTTTACAGGAACTCCTTTAATTACTGAACGACACGAAATTAAAACACACGAACGCTTTGGTGGCAGACTAAATGAAGATGGCGAACCATGGATTGATACTTACAAATTTGATAAAGCAATTGAGGATCGTACAACGGTTGAGATAAAATATATCGGCAAAGTTTCAAAAGACAAGATAGACGATAAAGAGCTTTTTGATACTGAGTTTGAAGATATGTTCAAACAAAGAACTCAAGAGGAAAGAGAAGAAATTCAAAGGCGTTACGGCTCTTTTATTGCCTATCTCGAGAGTAAAGACCGAATAGCAGAGATTTCTAAAGATATTATTGAACACTACTACACCGATATACTTGTAAACGGATTCAAAGCACAAGTAGTAGCTTCAAGCATCGTGGCGGCGGTCAGATACAAATATGAGCTTGAAATAGCCATAAAAAACAAAATTGAAGAGCTGAAAGCTTTGTCTGAGGAAGAAAGAGATGACGAAAGAATTAAGCAGTTAGAATTTTTAAAAGTTCATGCAATAGTTTCGAGTATAGGTAATAATGAACCTGCCTATATTAGCAAAGCACGCAATGAAGCAGACAACAACGATGCGATAAACAATTTTAAGAAAGATTTTGATTATGAAAAACCAGAATCAAGCATTGGAATACTTTGTGTTTGCGACAGACTAATTACAGGTTTTGATGCTCCTATTGAGCAAGTAATGTATCTCGATAAAGGAATGCGTGAACATGATTTATTTCAAGCAATTGCAAGGGTTAACCGTAGGAAAAAAGGTAAAAACTTTGGTTTAATTGTTGACTATTTTGGCGTTACCAAACACCTTGCAGAAGCATTGGAAATTTATACCGATAAAGACAAAGACATGCTCAAAAATTTTCTCGATGTTTTTCGAGACATCAATAAAGAAATACCTGTTTTGGAAGCTCGTTACAATCGGATTGTAAACTTATTTAAAGAAAGTGAGCTAAATGCAATTGATGATTTTTTGAATCAAAACTTTACCGATGGCGATGCTGAGTTTGAATTTGCCGAAAGTTGTATTGAAAAAGCGAAAAACATAAAATTCAGAGCAGAATTGTTAACTTACTCAAAGAGCTTTTTCGATAGCTTGGATCTGCTTTTCAACACCCAGGCGGGTGGAGAATATTGGATTAGGGCAAAACGGTTGGGTTATTTGCTGTGGAGAATCAAAGAGCGCTACAAAGATGAAACAATGGATTTGAAGTGGGCTTCGCAAAAAGTTCGCAAACTTATAGACAAGCATCTGCTTTCATTGGGTATTGATACCAAAGTTCAACAAGTTTCAATACTTTCCGATGAGTTTAAAACGAAAGTTGATTATCTGAATAAAACACCAAAATCAAAAGCGTCGGAAATGGAACATGCCATTCGTTGGCACATTAAAGTTAACATAGACAAAGATCCAACTCTTTATGCCCGCTTCAAGGATCGTCTGGAAATGATCTTAAACTCCTACAAAGAAAATTGGGAGGAAATTGTAAAAGAATTAAGCAAATTACGTGATGAAATGGCAGAGGGGCGCAAATTGGAAACAGAAGGAATATCGATTGTGGAAGCGCCTTTTTATGACTTACTAAAAGCAAATATTTCCGAAATATCAGATGAGAATATCAACAAATCAAAGGAGCTAACACATAACTTGATTGTAATACTTAAAGAGACTGCTGCGATAAATAATTTTTGGGACAAAGCTGCTGAAAGAAAACGAATTCAAGGCATGATTGAAGATGAAGTAAGATACTCCGGCATTCACGAGCTTTCAGCAAAAGCAAGTGAATTGGCTACCGAATTGATGAAACTTGCAAAAAACAGAGAATCGGATTTAAGATGAGATTAGAAAACATAGATATTACAATTGAGAAAACCGAAAGAAAAAAAACGGTAAGTATTTTTATTGAACGTGATAGTTCAGTAAGAGTACTTGCTCCTGCATCGGCATCAAATGAAACAATCGAAACGGCTATAAAATCAAAAGAGTATCTTATTTTCTCTAAACTTGCAAAATGGAAAGAACTTAATCAGGGAAAAGTTAACCGTGAATATGTAAATGGGCAATCGTTTCTTTATCTGGGTAGAAATTACCGTTTGAAACTTACAGAGGATCAAAATGTTCCTTTAAAAATAAGTGGTGGTTTCTTTTTATTAGACAAAAAATATTTACCAAAAGCTGAAAAAGTATTCAAGGACTTTTATAAGGAGAAAGGGCTGTTGAAAATAAAAGAGAGAATAAAAGTTCACGAAGATAAATTTTCAATAAAACCAACATCTGTCAAAGTATTGGATTTGCAGAACAGATGGGCATCATGGACACCAAAGAATGGATTGAATTTTCATTGGAAATGTGTTATGGCACCAGTTTCAGTATTAGATTATATTATCATGCACGAAATGGTTCATCTGAAATACCCAAACCACTCAGCAGACTTCTGGAACGAACTGGATAAAAAAATGCCTAATTTTAGAGAACAAGAAAAATGGTTAAAAAGAAATGGAGTAAAAATGTCATTATAAAAACATATCATCCCACAGTCTTAAGCACATTTGCAGGTCGCACCAGCCAAAGAGTGTGCCTGCCCAACGCACGCTAGACAGAAACGAGGTAGAGAATTGTTAGAAAAATGACAGAAAAAAATAAACGCCGAACGGCTACCAAAGTTTAGACGTATATTGAGGGATAAAAAGTATTGTGAAACAAAAAACTTCTAAAACTTCTTTTAAAAAAATAATCCTTACTTTCACGGAGTTAATAAGCCAACTTGACATTTTAAAAAGCTTTCGGTTATGACACGATTTTTCTTACCTCTTCTCATCTTTTCGCTTACAATTTTTAGTGTTTCTCTTTCGGCTCAAACTGAATCGAATATCCACCTAAACAGCCCACTTAAAACCATTGATACAAGAGTAATCACTAAAATTCCTCCCATCCTGAAAGAGAGCTCGGGCATCGCAGTAACTAATCCTAATACTATTTGGTCGCACAATGATGCAAATAATACCAATCAACTTTTTTGTTTCGACACTACAGGAACGCTACTACGAACCCTTACCGTAATAAATGCCACCAACGTTGACTGGGAGGACCTCACTATGGATAACTTAGGCAGACTATACATTGCCGATGCAGGAAACAATGATAATGACCGTACTGATCTGAAAATATACCGAATTCCCAACCCTGATAATATTGCAGGAAATATTATTGAGGCTGAAACGATCAAATTTGCACTTGAGGATCAATACCAATTTCCGCCGCCCGCTACTAACAAGAACTTCGACATCGAAAGCATACTTTGGAAAAATGACTCAATATTTCTTTTTACAAAAAACAGAAGCAGTCCTCAAAATGGTTTTTGTAAAATGTATAAACTGCCTGCCAATCCGGGAACCTTCATAGCGCAGCTCGCCGGCTCAATTTACCTTGGGAGCGTAAACGAAGAGGCAAGAGTTTGCTCAGCCGATATCAATCCCAACACAGGAGAGGTGATTCTGCTCACTGTTACAAAGATTGTCTCTTTTACAAAATATCCAAATAATGATTTTTTCAGAGGAGAAAAAAACGAATACTATTTTTCGAGCCCGCAAGGACAGTTGGAGGGAGTGCAATTTGTTGACAACCAACGATTATATATTACCGAAGAGAATAGCAAAAGAAGCGCCGGAAACCTTTATGAGGTGCGATGGCCAGGCACAAGCACTGTAGATGAATATTTACTTAAAGGGGTCAATATTTATCCTAATCCGGTTACCGGAAATCTTATCATCGAAAAAGAGATAAATGAACCTTTGCAAGTGGATATCTGGGATATTAAAGGTAGAATGATGGAGGTAACGGAAAAAACCGATAGCATGATAAATTTGCAACATTTAAAACCTGGAATTTATTTTATCCGTTTATCAAACAACAATAAATTATTTATTACCAGACTAGTGAAACAATGATTTAGCTATCAAGTTATTAACACAATTATACCGAAACAATTATTTTAACAAACTTTGCACTTTCTTCACCTTATGAAAAAATTAACTAAAAGATATTTACATCACTACAAATAATTAAATTTTATGAAAAGGAAGAGTTTTTTACAATCTTTTGTATTTATGATTTTTACAATACTAGCATTTAGCTTAGTATCAAATCAGCAAATATTTAGTCAGGAAATCATTACTAAATGGGATTTTGACAATGAAACTTTAATACCCTCTATTGGCGAAGGTGTTGCCGATAATGTAGGGGGGACTTCTACAGCCTTTGCAAGCGGTTTAGGAGGTGGTAGGGCTTGGAATACTGCCGCATATCCTGCTCAGGGTACAAATGAAGCTACTGCAGGAGTGCAGCTTGATGTTAGCACCGATGGATATCAGAATATATCAGTTTACTGGGATATGCGTCATAGCAACACCGCTGCCAACCGTCTCAGGTTACAATATACTTTGGATGGCAACGATTGGATAAACTTCGAGGCAGACAACAGCAATGCAGTGAATACGCAGGGTGGAAATGATGTGGGATTCGATAACGGGCGCTATATAGCCGAATCAGGTGAATTATGGTATGTCCGAAGCGCCGACCTTAGCAGTATATCAGGCGCTACCGGTAATGCACTTTTTGCAATAAGATTAGTATCCGAGTTTGTAGATGGCAGCAATTATGGAGCAGCAAATCCCACAAGCAATTATTCCCCTAACGGAACATGGCGATTTGACAATATTACATTTTCAGGAATCCCTATCACCGGTGGAAATGCTGTTAAATTAGTTATTAGCTCAGTTAATAACGGCGCATCCCCTACTGTAAATATTCCTTTCGAAGTTGTTGTTCAGGCACAAGATGATGACGGTTTACCTGCAAACCTAAACACTGACACTCAAATAACTCTTACAAAAGAGACAGGGACAGGCTCATTAGAAGGAGACCTCGTACTCACTATGTCAGCCGGAACGTATTTACTTACTTTTAATAATGTAACATACAATGTTGTAGAAACCGGTGTAAGTATAAAGGCTTCAGCAACCTCTGGAATGACATTGACACCAGGAATCAGCACTCAATTTTCAGTACTTGAAGCGGCCACCCAGTTGAAATTTGTAAACGTACCTCCTAATGGAATGATAAACCAACCGATAGCGGCTTTTATGGTTGAAGCTCGCCGACCGGATAATTCAATTGACCCAACTTACAATGGCGAAATAACAGTTACAAAACAAAGCGGACCTGGGAATATTTCAGGAACGACTACAAAGGCTGCCGATGCCGGTATAGCTACTTTTGATGATATCGCCTTCAGCGCTACCGGTAATTATACATTATCAGCTAACGCTACAGGCCTCACATCAGATATTAGTCCCGAAATTGTTATTATTGACGCTCCCGAGATCATTTCTATAATAATTCCTCAATTTGTAAGTGGCGCCGATCCCGTTGACAATCGCTTGCCCTTTGCCTACCGCGTTACATTAAAAAACCTTTTCCCTAATTCGACATACAGATTTATTAATCAGGCTGTAATTACCGGCGATTCACCAACAACCAATGGCGCCGGCAATGTTATTTTCGTTTCGCCCGATGGCACTTTTACACGAACATCCTCGCCCAGTTTTACAACCCCTAATGCTTACGGCGAGTTCACCACCAATCAAAACGGATCCTATACTGGCTGGTTTATGCTCGAGACAACTAACAATGCCAGATTTACTCCTGGAAATCATATCTTCATGCGGATCAGAATAAACGATGGCGCCGGCGGTACCAACGTAGCTCATTATCTTACAGTTACTGACTCAATAAAGGTAATAGGCTTTTCTGCCGATACCGATCCCAACTATGGCACAGGCATAAGAGCAGAATCTATGGCTGCATCCAAAAACTTTGCTTTTCTTTATGATAACGCAACCGGAACAGGACGCCCATTATACGGAACAAGCATTGAAACAACAGGTATAGATTATAATTCAATACCACAGTACACAGAGTTTTACAAAGAAAACGTCTCTGGCGTTGACGGCGCATGGGGTGGCATTATACCCAATGTCAATGCAAACGGTGTTCAACTAATAGAAGAGCGAAACCTTGCTGATGGTGAGATTGCCGCAAATCATGTTTCAAACAACGGAATCTGGGGTGATGCTAATACTATAAACCCAACAGGAGGCCTTGAAAACATCCTTGTTATTAACCTTATAGAAGATCCTGTTGTTATTGTAAATCCTTCATCACTTAGTGGATTCACTTATGAATTTGGCGAGGGCCCATCCGAATCGCAAACCTACAAAGTATCCGGACAAAATCTTATCGGCCAGGGTTTTATAACTGTTACTGCACCAGCAAACTATGAAATATCGTTAGATGGAAATAATTTTACAAACACATTTCAACTTGAATATTTAAACGGTCAAATATTAAATCAGCCTGTAACAGTTGAGGTTAGGCTCAAAGCAGGATTGAGTGTCGGAGAATACAATCAGGAACAAATAACGCATACCTCCACCATTACAAATCCGGTAGTCGTAACATGTAGTGGTTCAGTTACCGAACCAATTGTAATACCCAACATTGCCACCGTTCTTCTACCAAAATATATTCAGGGGATGAATGGAACTAATGTTACCCGGTTGCCATATGCATATCGAGTTACTATTTCAAACCTTCAGCCAAACAAAACTTACAGATACATAAATCAGGTTGTTAACTATGCTGATTCTCCCACAACCAATGGAGCGGGCAATGTGATATTTGTGAAACAATCAGAATCATTTGTTCGCACAAATAATCCAAGTATGGAAAATGCAGGACACTATGGAGAATTTACTGCTAATTCCAGCGGAACATATACAGGGTGGTTTATGACCGAGCCAACAGCGAATGCAAGATTTACACCCGGCAACTACCTAAAAATGCGTATCCGTATCAATGATGGCATGAATGGAACTATCCCCATTCATTATCTGACTACCGCCGACAGTGTGCAGGTAATAAATTTTGGCACAACCGCATCAGCAGAAATGGGAACGGGGATAAGAGCTTTAACAAACTTTCAACCAAAGAACTTTGCTTTTATTTATGATAATACAACAGGCGCTGGGCAACCCATTTATGGAACAAGTGTAGAAACCACAGGAATAGATTTTACTCAAATAGCGCAATATCCGGAATTTTACAAAAATCATGTTTCTGGAATTAATGGAACATGGGGTGGAATAGTGCCAAACATACTACCTAACGGAATATGTCGAATCGAAAATCGAAAACTAAGCGACGGCACTATTGATTCATTACTTATTTCAGAAACAGGTATTTGGCACAACACAAACACTGTTAATCCTACAGGTGGAATTGATGATATTTTGATAATTGACATTATACAAAGTGTATCGGAACCAAATAATGAAAACCTAATTAAGGTTTATTCAGTAAATGATCAATTGATGCTGCATGTAACAATGGATCAACCTATTAATGTTAAAATCATCAATTTACTTGGTCAAACAATGATAAACAAAAGCTTCTCGGGAAGCTATGATTATCAGTTTACACACTACCTTAAAGCTGGAGCATACATTGTTACTGTTTCGCAAGGCACAACTTTCTTTAATACAAAATTTGTTGTTCAATAGATATTTTCAAGCAATAATTTAAGTATTTCCGATCAGTACAAACAATTTTCTGAACAAACAATAAGTCGGGATTGACTTTATAAAATCAATAGTTCAGCCTAAAAGTTTTTCTATAGATAAATTACTTTTGCTAAGATGAAAAATCAAAGCAAAGCATATCTTTACGCCATAGCGGCTACCTTTCTATGGTCAACAATTGGCACTGCATTTAAACTTTCATTGAGGTATATTGCCTTTGCTGATCTTTTATTATTCTCAACATTGGTCTCTACTTTTATCCTTTTTCTTGTAATGGTAATTACAGGGAAAGTCAAATTACTTAAAGATCTAATGCTTGTAGATTGGTTAAGAGGGGCTTTTTTAGGAGTGTTAAATCCTTTTCTTTATTATCTCGTTTTACTTAAAGCTTATGATTTGCTGCTTGCACAAGAAGCAGGAACATTAAATTATATATGGCCTGTCGTTCTTGTTCTATTATCAATTCCATTGCTAAAGCAAAAAATTAGCTGGTTAAGCGTTGGCGCCATCCTGATAAGCTTTTTCGGCACGTTAGTTATAGGTACTCGTGGAAACATATTAACGTTAGAGTTTAAAAATCCACTTGGTGTTTTTCTTGCGGTTTCAAGCGCTATTTTTTGGGCGCTGTTTTGGATCTTTAATGTAAAAGACAAAAATGATGAAGTAGTAAAGCTTTTTATCAATTTCTGCTTCGGTTCTCTGTTTATCTTAATCTATGTAATCGCTTCGTCGGACTTTCACTTGCCAAATTATCAAGGAATAGTCGGTTCTGTTTATGTTGGGATTGTGGAGATGAGTATCACTTACATCATCTGGCTTAAAGCGCTCCAGCTTTCGGGAACCACTGCAAAAGTCTCAAACCTTATCTATCTTTCCCCATTTATCTCGTTGATTATTATACACTTTATTGTAGGAGAGCAAATTTTTCTGTCCACTTTTTTAGGATTGATCTTAATTGTAACCGGAATCCTAATTCAGCAGGTTTTACCTAAAATAAAGACCTAATTCCATCCTGATCTGATGTTTATAATTCAGCACAATAGAAATGGATCTGAACAAACACAAAATCGGGATTGATAGCATAATCCCAATTATTGGATGGTAATACCGTTAAAAATGCTGTTTATTGCAATAAGATAAAATAGAAATTGGACTATTACAGACATATAAATATGGTACAGTAAATAATTCGCCCCAAAAGATCTTTCTCCAAATTATTCAAGATTAAAAAGGTAGTATCCTCATAAAACTCTTTGAGTACTTGGCATTGTAAGATTTTTATTCTGTGGTTTCCAGAAATTTATTTGAACGATATTTACATTTTCTTTTAAAAAAATTGGCAATAAAACAATTGAGCTAAAAGTTAAATTGCATATTTGCACACAAATTTTTAGATAAATTTTATTTAAGGTACTTTAAATGAATAAAACGAGCGAGGGTTTCATTTCCCAGATTATCGGTCCGGTGGTTGATGTTTCCTTTGAGCATAATCAGGCTTTGCCCAACATTCATGATGCGCTTAAAGTTGTTAAAGAAGATGGTAGTTTTGTGATGCTCGAAGTACAACAGGACATCGGAGAAAATACCATACGGTCTATTGCCATGGACTCCACTGACGGTTTAAGCAGAGGGATGAAAGTAATAAATATTGGTCATCCTATTGAAATGCCAATCGGTGAGCAAATTCGTGGACGGCTTTTCAATGTAATTGGCGAGCCAATTGACGGCTTACGGGCAATTGAAAAAGAGAGGGGTTATCCGATTCACCGCGATCCTCCTAAGTTTGAACAACTCAGCACCACCTCCGAAATTCTTTATACAGGTATTAAAGTTATCGACCTCATCGAACCTTACCCAAAAGGCGGGAAAATTGGTTTGTTTGGTGGAGCTGGTGTTGGAAAAACTGTGATCATTATGGAGTTGATCAACAACATAGCAAAAGTATATTCAGGTTTATCAGTTTTTGCTGGTGTTGGTGAGCGTACACGTGAAGGGAATGATCTATTGCGCGAAATGATCGAATCAAAAGTTATCAGGTATGGAGAGGATTTTTTGAAGAGTATGGAAAGCGGTGGTTGGGATTTGTCAAAGGTTGATTATGATGAACTTTCTAAATCTCAGGCGACGTTAGTGTTCGGGCAGATGAACGAACCTCCTGGCGCCCGTGCCCGTGTTGCTCTTTCAGGTCTTAGTGTCGCCGAATATTTTAGGGATGGTGGCGAAAAAGCAGAAGGAAGAGATATTCTGTTTTTTATTGATAATATTTTCCGCTTTACGCAAGCCGGGTCCGAAGTATCCGCCCTATTAGGACGTATGCCTTCCGCCGTTGGTTATCAACCGACGCTTGCCACCGAAATGGGTATAATGCAGGAACGAATCACATCTACAAAACGAGGATCAATCACCTCGGTTCAGGCAGTATATGTACCTGCCGACGACCTTACCGACCCAGCGCCGGCCACCACATTTGCCCACCTCGACGCCACTACAGTATTGAGCAGAAAGATTGCCGAATTAGGAATTTATCCAGCTGTTGACCCGCTTGACTCCACATCAAGAATATTGTCACCTCATATTATAGGCGAACTTCATTATAACACATCACAGCGCGTAAAAAATATCCTACAACGTCACAAGGAGTTGCAAGATATTATTGCCATCCTTGGTATGGATGAGCTTTCAGAAGAAGATAAACAGTTGGTACGCCGTGCACGTAAAGTTCAACGTTTCCTTTCACAGCCATTCCATGTTGCCGAACAATTTACCGGAATCTCTGGTAAAATCGTAGATATAAACGACACAATAAAAGGATTTAACATGATTATTGACGGCGAGGTGGATGAGTACCCCGAAGCTGCTTTCATGCTGGTTGGTACTATAGACGAGGCAATCGAAAAAGGGAAGCAAATGCTTGACCAAACAAAGAATTAATTAAGGAGATTCGTACAATATGACTATCAGAGTGATCAGCAAATCTAAAACTATTTATTCCGAAACCGTTAAAATTGCTCAGTTTCCCGGTGTTGACGGCCTGTTCGGGATTATGCAAAATCATGCTCCGATGGTTTATGTATTAAAAAAAGGAAATATTAAGGTTAAAGAGATGAATGATACAGAGAAGATCATCGAAATAGAAGGGGGTTTGTTAGAAGTATTCAATAATGAAATTATCGTTTTAGCGGATTGATGCAATTAACATTGGCTGATAAATAGTTATTTTAAAACATGAGTAAGAAGTTTAAAAGAGTAATAATACCTATAGGGATCGTCCTTATCCTGTTTTTAGGAAATGTTTTTTCGGCAGATGGCTCAAAACAGCAAACTGAGATTGAACAGCAGGAAAACACATCTTATAATAAAAAGGCATTCGATCCGAGCAAAATGATTTTTCATCATATTGCTGATGCTCACGATTGGCATGTTATGGATATTGGCGATTTCCATTTTTCTATTCCTTTACCTATTATTCTTTGGCACGAAGGGAAATTGCATGTTTTTATGTCTAATAAATTAAAACATGGTAATGCATTATACAAGGGATTTGGATTAGCAACCGAAGCAAGTACCAGTAAAATAGTATATGCCGATATTGATCAATTTAATGAAAATCATCAAATTATTCAGGATTTAAAACATGCTGCTCCATTGGATTTTTCCATAACAAAAAATGTAGTTGCCATTTTTGTTAGTTCTGCAATCATGCTTTGGGTCTTTATTTCTGTTGCCAATGCTTATCGCAAACGTGGCATGGTAGCGCCTGGAGGTTTACAATCATTTTTGGAACCTGTTATTTTATTTGTCAGGGATGATATTGCAAAGCCTTCTATTGGCGAAAAGAAATACAAATATTTTATGCCCTTTCTGCTTACAATATTTTTCTTCATCTTTTTAAATAACGTCATGGGGTTGATCCCGATTTTTCCGGGCGGGGCTAATGTTACAGGAAATATTGCTGTAACCCTCGTTCTGGCTGCCTTTACTTTGATAACTATAATTTTATCAGCAAATAAAGACTATTGGAAACATATATTTAACACCCCCGGAGTACCATGGATACTAAAAATACCTATTCCATTAATGCCTGTTATCGAACTGTTAGGACTTATCATCAAACCGATCGTTCTGATGATTCGTCTTTTTGCTAATATCACTGCCGGACATATTATCGGGCTGGCATTCGTAAGTCTGATTTTTATTTTTGGTAATACTGACACTTTTTTAGGTTTTGCTATTTCACCGGTATCGGTAGTATTTTCAATTTTTATAAAATTTATTGAACTTTTAGTAGCCTTTATTCAGGCTTATGTATTTACACTTCTTTCGGCGCTTTACATTGGTTTGGCTGTGGAAGAAGCACATCATTGATAAAGAAATTTTTTATAAATTAATTAATAATCTTCAATTAAAATGTTTAAATTATGGAATTTTTAATGATTTTATTACAAGCAGGCGCTGATCTTTCGTTATTCGCAAAAGTAGGCGCTGGACTTTCTGCAACCATAGCAGCTGCCGCAGCTGGATTTAGTATTGGTCGGATAGGTACAACTGCAATTGAGTCAATCGCACGTCAACCAGAAGCAGCCGGAGATATTAGAGCAAACATGATCGTCTCTGCAGCTCTTATTGAAGGACTTGCGTTTTTTGCCATTGTTGTTTGTTTGTTGATTGTATTTCAATAGGAGTATGCCGGCAATTAGCGCCGGCTATAATCAAAGTTGAGCAGAAATCAATTTGCTTATCTTAAAAACTTATTATATCTGCAACACTTTCGGTTATCTTACGAATATGGAAATACTATCATTTTTTCGTTCTAATTGCAATTAAAACATCATCAAACATTAAGTTATGGAATTAGTAAGTCCAGGTTTAGGTCTGATTTTTTGGATGACACTTGCCTTTGGAGTGGTATTGTGGATTCTGGCAAAATTTGCATGGAAACCTATTATGAAGTCAATTCACGAACGTGAAAAATCCATTGACAATGCTCTTGAACAAGCTGAGGAGGCAAGGCAAGAGATGAGAAATCTACAAGCCAATAGCGAAGAGATGATTCGGCAGACTAAAATTGAACAGGATGAGGTGGTTAAAGCTACAGCACGTATCAAAGAAAAGATGATCCAGGATGCTAAGGAAAAAGCATCTGCCGAAGCCGAAGTGATTATTGAAAAAACCAGAAAACAACTCGAGTTGGAAAAACAGGCAGCAATGATAGATCTGAAAAATCAAATTGGCCAGTTGAGCATCGAAATCGCTGAAAAATTACTCAATAGAGAATTAAAGGATAAAAGCGCTCAGAAAGATTACCTTGATGAGCTGATAAAAGATATTAAACTCAATTAAAAGGCAACATTCTAAAAGTGAACATAACAATTATTGCTAACCGGTATGCTAAGGCCTTGTTTATCTTGGCTCAGGAGAAAAATCTGATAGATCAGGTCTATCAGGATATGCTGATTGTATCGGATGTTTTTTCAAAAAATAAAAACCTTCAGCGAATCCTCAGCAGTCCAATTTACACCCCAGCAAAAAAGTTAAGCCTTCTAAAAGCTCTATTTTCAAAACATATCAGCAGTTTTATCTTTAGGTTTATCGAGCTGGTACTAAGAAAGGACAGAGCTTTAATAATTGGTTATATCGCTGATAGTTACATAGAAATATATAAAGAGTTTATGAATATCCTTACAGTAGAGTTAGAAACCGCCGCCTCTATAGATGAAATGACAAGGAAAGAGATAATTCGACAACTCACTGAACTTACTAAAAAGACAATTGATCTTGTAGAAAAAGTAAATCCTAAACTTATCGGTGGTTTTATTTTTCGATATGATGACCGAAAATATGACGCCAGCCTACGTCATAAAATTCAGCTCCTTAGCAAGGAGTTTGAAAAAAATCCATACGTTAAATAATTAAAAATTGTTATCTGATAAATTAAAATACTATGTCACAAATAAAACCGGCTGAAGTTACCGAGATTCTGCGGCAGGAACTTGCTGGGTTCAAAACTGAATCTGAGCTTGAAGAAATTGGCACAGTGCTTCAAATCGGAGATGGCATTGCTAGGGTTTTTGGCCTTTCCAGTGTTGAATCCGGTGAACTGGTAGAATTTGAAAAAAGTGATTTGATGGGAATAACCCTTAACCTTGAGCAGGACAACGTAGGTATCGTATTGCTTGGTGATAGTCGCGGCATCAATGAGGGTAATATTGTTAAACGCACAAGACGTATTGCCTCTATCAATGTTGGTTACGGGATGCTTGGCAGAGTAGTTAATACACTTGGAAAGCCGATTGATGGTAAAGGTGAGATAAAAGGAGAGGTATGGGAAATGCCTCTTGAACGTAAAGCGCCAGGAGTAATTTTCAGACAGCCTGTAAATGAGCCTTTACAAACGGGTATTAAAGCTATTGACGCAATGATACCCATCGGACGCGGTCAGCGCGAGCTTATCATCGGCGACCGACAGACCGGTAAAACGGCAATAGCTATTGATACAATTATTAATCAACGTGAGTTTTATGAAAAGGGCGAGCCGGTGTATTGTATCTATGTAGCTACAGGTCAAAAAGGATCAACGGTAGCCAACATTGTAAAAACTCTCGAAGATCATGGAGCTATGGCATATACAATAATTGTAATAGCAACGGCTTCCGATCCTGCAGCCATGCAGTTTTATGCTCCTTTTGCCGGTGCTGCTATCGGTGAGTTTTTCAGAGACACAGGCAAACCCGCTCTTGTTATCTATGATGATCTATCAAAACAGGCTGTTTCATATCGCGAAGTTTCCCTCCTACTCCGTCGTCCACCTGGAAGAGAAGCATATCCGGGCGATGTCTTTTATCTTCACTCCCGATTGTTGGAACGTGCTGCTAAGATCATCGAGTCAGATGAAATTGCTAAAAATATGAACGATCTGCCCGAAAGCATACGCTCAATAGCTAAAGGCGGCGGTTCACTTACAGCTTTACCCATTATCGAAACACAAGCTGGCGACGTATCGGCATATATCCCGACCAACGTTATCTCCATCACGGATGGCCAGATATTTCTTGAAACAAGCTTATTTAATGCCGGAGTCAGACCTGCTATTAATGTCGGTATTTCTGTATCCCGTGTTGGTGGTAACGCTCAGATCAGGTCCATGAAAAAGATATCTGGAACCTTGAAAATTGACCAAGCTCAGTTTCGGGAATTGGAAGCTTTTGCAAAATTTAGCTCCGACCTTGATACAGCAACCCTATCCGTCTTGGAAAAAGGAAGGCGTAACGTGGAGATTTTAAAACAGGATCAATATGTACCCATGCCCGTTGAACATCAGATTGCAATTATTTATTGCGGGACTAATGGACTATTGAAGGATATACCCGTAAGTAAAGTAAAGAATTTTGAAGAACTATATATAAACAGATTAAAAACTCAACACCCCGAGCTGTTGAAAAACCTCAAGGAAGGAAAACTGCTCGAAGAAGATGAAAAAATTATGAGAAGCGTTACTGTCGAAATAGTCAACAAGATTAACAACACAACAAAATAATTAGTTTATTATGGCAAGCCTTAAGGAAGTCAGAACAAGAATAGAATCGGTAAAATCTACCCAACAGATTACTAGCGCCATGAAAATGGTTTCTGCTTCCAAATTGCGAAAAGCACAAACCGTCATTCATGGTATGCAGCCTTATGCAAAAAAAATGGAAACCCTTTTACAAAGAGTGTTTCAGCCGGGAGAGAACCAGATAATATCTCCATTAAACGAGTACAGGGAGCCACATAAAATATTACTGATTGCTGTATCATCAAACAGAGGACTGTGCGGGCCTTTTAATGCTAATATTGCTAGAGTTGTTATACAACGGGCAAGCGAACATTACGAAAGTCAATATCAAAATGGTAATATTGAAATATTTACCATCGGCAAAAAGGTATATGAATATCTCGTTGCCAGAAAGATTAAAGTTGCCAAACGCTATGACGAACTTATTGATAAATTTGATTCTTCAACTGTTAATAATTTAGCCGCAACATTGATGACGGACTTTAATACAAAAAAGTACGATCGTGTTGAAGTGATCTATCACCATTTTAAAAATGCCGCCGTACAGGTGATAACTATTTTTCAGCTTTTACCGTTTGAAAATCCTGCTGATGATAAACCTGTGAAACCTCAGGATGATTTTGATTACATTTATGAGCCTTCCCTCGATAAGGTACTCGAAGCGCTGATCCCTAAATGGTTAAATCTAAAAATTTATGAAATACTTGCCGACTCGTCAGCCTCTGAGCATGGCGCCCGAATGATTGCAATGCACAAGGCTACCGATAATGCCACTGAACTGCTCAGCGAACTTAAACTCTCCTACAACAAAGCTCGACAATCGGCTATTACCAATGAACTTATTGAAATCATTGGAGGAGCTGAAGCATTTCAAAAATAATATTCTCA
>Ga0209604_1000309_pt1 | contig 46681 bp, 44 predicted proteins | sample AD_UKC097_MetaG_FD_184405 | JGI IMG/M metagenome (GOLD analysis project Ga0209604, IMG submission 184405) | Active sludge microbial communities of municipal wastewater-treating anaerobic digesters from USA - AD_UKC097_MetaG (SPAdes) (version 2) | ecosystem: Engineered > Bioreactor > Anaerobic >...
AACGTTTCAAATATATCGACCTTGGCAATTATGTACGTCTCGGCGACCAGTCGCTGGAGCCGGAGAGCGGCCTGTCGGCCGATATCGGTCTGAGAAAATGGAGCAGTGTCTTTAACTTCCAGGCTGATCTCTTCGTCAATCGCCTGTCAAACCTGATAGTTGAAACTCCCGGTGAGTTCATTTATACAACTATCACCGGCACAGAATTTACAACTGATACCCTTCCGGCGTTGATAAACTCCAATGTCAGCAAGGCGGTGTTATATGGGTTTGATCTGAGATTCGAGTATAACTTCATCCACAACTTCGTCCTTTCAGGCTCCGGGTCATATGTACGCGGGAGGGACACTGAAGCCGGCGCCGACCTTCCCCAGATACCGCCCTTCAAGGGAAGAGTGGGTCTGCGCTATAACTGGAACAGGGCTGGTACAATTGAGCTGACCCTCGCGGGAGCGGCAAAGCAGACTAAGATCGGCGAGAATGAGCAGGTGACAGATGGCTACATGCGGCTTGACCTGGCTATGGGTTCGAAAAAGATTAAACTTGGAAGAACCGGCTTGCAGTTATTTGCAGGCATAGATAACATAACAGATGCCACCTACACCAACCATCTCTCGACGAACAGGGGAGCCGTCAGCGTGGAGCCGGGACGTAACTTCTTCATGCGCGCAAACCTCTCATTCTGAAAAAGGGGCCGGGATAACAGGCTAAAAAAATAATTGACTTCCGGTTACTGAGGGTGTAACTTTGATTAAGGATTAGCGGAATCCGAATACAAACTAATCGTGTAATCATGAAAAGGGCGTTACTTTTCCTTGGTTTGCATTTGGTACTGCTTAACATAAATGCGCAGTCACCTGAAAAGGAGGAGTTTTTCTACATCACCGGTGAGATTGCTTTTGGAAACTATACGGAATCAAATCTTAACGTGAATATTATACTTAATGAGAAATATTCACTGCAATTTGGATATTCCGGTCATGTGAGAAAAGCAAAATCTGAACCCTATGATTTCAGTTCGGGGGTCATGGGCATTTTTTCCCTGGGCCTGAGTGGGCTGCACCTGGACCATATGAAGAATTATCAGGTCTTGTTCGGAAGAGTTTTTCCACTGGACGAATCAGGCCAGATCAGACTAAACCTGGCAGGGGGAGTAGGTTATACCGTCATAACTGAACCGACAAACTGGAGACGGGTTACAGGTAATTCATGGCTTGGTGACAACTATAAATATGACGTTGAAAAACATTCAACCGTTAGCCTGATCATAAATCCCAGATTTGAGTTTCCACTGGCCGCAGCTATAGGGATAACGTTATACCCCATGTTACAGATAAACAAAGACAGAACATTTATCGGATTTGGAGCCGGGATAATGCTTGGACGTTTAAGGAAAAAGACCAACCTGTCGCCAGAATCCACGAGCCTGAAGAGCCCTGGTCAGGATCCCTGAGAACTATACTATCACGATTGACCACGCTTCCCTGTAAGCAACCGCAACACATCGTTCCACGACAGCCCGGGCTTAATAAACCTGAAATCACGTGCTCTTGAGCTCTTTGACGGAAACCTTCCGGATGATTCCGCCATTTCATCGAAGATGATCTGCCGACGGATCACTATCTCATCCCGCAGCATTTCTTCTTCAGCCGGCTCTTCCATTGCCTCAGCCACCGGCACGGGTTTATATTCCTTTCCAAGCATATCGCAGAGCCTCTGCAGGATTATCTCCAGCTCCGGGTGACTGACCTTATCCCTCATATTCATCAGCAGCCAGTATATCTGTTCCGCCAGCCCGGCATCGGTAATGCTAAGGCTGAGAATTGAATAGGCGGGATCGGAATAAAAATAGAGCCCTCCCTCCTGCTTTATCGGGGCATTGAACCCCAGGATGTCACTCCGCATGACGCGGATATCATCCCTGATGGTCCTCTCGGAGACGGTGGAATACCTTCCCCGGTCCTCAGCCAGGGCTTCGGAGCATCTCTCCCTCAGCTCGTCAATTGACCACCTTCGTCTTCCCCCGGCGAGGCAGGAGTTGATGGTCTTGTATCTTATCAGTGCATTAAGATTGGCCGGCATGATCTTTTTTTTTCATTGCAGATAGGCTGCAATGCCGTGGTTTTTCTTTGCCCACAGTCTAAAATTAATAATTAAAAACGAGTAACAAAACCATGAAGACAAAAGCGATCCATTTCACAGCCTTCGGCAACGCTGCCATTGTCCAGGTCAGCAGCGAGCCTCTCACGTCATTCCCCTTCCTTCCTGCCGGACCGGCAATAAAAAGCGGCGGCCTCATTATCTCCGAGCTGACAGCCTCGGGCTCCGTGGGCCAGCTCGCCGCCCTCAACAAGACAGCTGACTACCTCCTCCTCACCGATGCCGACGTCCTCACCGGCGCAAAGCAGAACAGGGTCGTCAACAGGTCGGTACTGCTGGCCCCCTCAGCCAGAACCGTCATTGGGGTCTCGTGTGTGGAACGGCTCCGCTGGAACTACAGGTCGTCATCATTCAGCACCCCCGGGTCAGTGGCTGATCCCAACCTGCGGAGCAGGAAAGCAGGCACCTTCTCGCGCATGAAGCCCGCGGATGAAACCGACTTCCGCGACACGCAGGGCGAAGTATGGGATCATGTCAGCGCGAACCTGGCGTGCGAGGGTGTCCACAGCCAGACGGAGAGCTACGAGGAGCTGCTGCAGTTCAGGATGCAGAAGGCGGAACGGGCTTTTCCCGGGTGCAATCCTGCCGATGGCTGCAATGGCCTGGCCGTTCTGATTGACGGGAAGGTGATCTCGGCCGACCTCTTCGGGAACGAGGAGTCGTACAGGTATTATTTCCCTATGCTCCGCGATGCCGCCTTCACCCTTTCGCGCCCCGGCACTAAAAAGAATCAGCATGAGATGCATGAATCCTACTTCAGGGCGCTGGAGGCCATAGATGAGTTCAGTGATGCCCTCCGTCACCCCGAGGAATCACACCCCGGCGCCGGCACTCTTAATATGGTTGAGACCGAACGACTGGTTGGCTTCAGCCTGATCCACGGTGAAGAGATGATACACAATGCGCTCTTCGTCAGGCAGGAACAGTCAACTAAACCGTTCGCCGATTAGAAGTCACATCCCTCCCGGCCAGTAGCAAATACTAGTGAATATAAAGGCTTTAGCCATCAACCCGGTTGGCTGGAAAACCAACTGTAGCCCAAATGGCGGGTAAAGTACCGCCAAAATATTTTTTGCATTGGTTTTTCAATCATAATATTGGTGAAGATTTAGAAATCAAGGCAATGAAACAACCGGAATTAGGCAAAAAGATCACCGAACTCAGAAAGGAAAAAGGCCTTACCCAGGAAGAACTCGTAGACAGGTGCAATATAAGCGTACGGACCCTGCAACGCATAGAGGCAGGTGAAGTCACCCCAAGGAGTTATACTGTCAGGACAATCCTGGCGGCGCTCGATTACGACCTGAGCAGGATTACAGACGACGATGCTGCCAGGAAGAGTTTCTCCGGATGGCTGAAGGATACCTTTCTTATTGATATCGACCCCGACCGGTCAGGAACTTTTATTATTAAACAGCTTAACATTGCGTGGCTGCTCGGCCTGGTCTATTTCATTCTCGGATTCCTTGAATCTGCGGCTGAGTATTTCCGTATGGAAGATGACCGGATGATCTTCAGCATCCCGGTATATATAAGCATCAAAGTCGCTGTACTCGTCTCCTTCTTTTTCTTCCAGCGGGGCTTTATCGTGGTTGGCCACATGTTCAGGAACTACCTCCTGAAGATCATGTCCTATGTCCTGATCTTTGGCGTGTTCCTGATAATAGCATATGATATAGCCTCACTGTTCTATGAATCCGTTGAGCGGGAATACATTCTTGGGGCTCAGGCGCTGACCTTTGGAGGGATACTGATCCTTTACGGAATCTCACTGATAAAGCTTCACAGATCATTTGGGAATGTTCCGGTTATCGCAGGCATCTTTGAGATTGCCGCAGCCTTCTTCTTCCTTACAATCATACTGTCATTCATCGGATATATAATGCTTATCCCTGCCGAACTGCTGGAGATTGTGATCCTCTTTAAGGCAGTTGAAATCATTAAATCAAAGCAGCCGGTGAACGGGGCAATGACAACCTGACGCACAAGGCGCAGGTACTGATAGTCCCGGAAACACTTCCCTGTTACTTATTCCAAAGACGGGGCATTTGATTAATTTTGCTGTCGCAAAACCGGATTATCGGGGCAGAATCACAGTCAGCCGTAAACCCGGGGCAAAGGATTGAAAAAAATTGTGACTATGCTGTTACAGATCGGATTGCTGGTACTGGGATTTGTGGTTCTGATCAAAGGGGCCGACTGGCTTGTTAACGGTGCTTCCTCGCTTGCAAAGAAGCATAATGTGTCTGACCTGGCTATAGGACTGACCGTCGTTGCCTTCGGGACTTCAGCACCCGAGATGGTTGTCAATATCTTCGCCTCACTGCAAAACCACCAGGAGATCGTTTTCGGTAATATTATCGGAAGCAATAATTTCAATCTTTTCGTAATACTCGGCATTGCCGGCCTGATAACTCCCCTGGTGGTTCAGTCGAGCACCGTAAGGAGAGAGATACCGCTTTCCTTCATTGCAATCATACTTCTCTTTTTCCTGGCTAATGACTTCTTTCTGCCTGACAGGCATGTTCTTTCGCGGTTTGACGGACTGATCCTGCTGGCCATGTTTGGATTGTTCCTCCTGTACGTTTACAGGCAACTCAAAGCTGATCCTGCAGAGACGAGGGATCTTGATCTGGTTCATTCTCACGGGAAGATATGGCTGTTGATACTTATCGGCCTGGCAGGGCTTGTCATTGGCGGAAGGCTGGTCGTCACCAGTGCCATCGAGATGGCAAAAGCGATGGGTGTAAGTGAGAAGATCATCGGCCTGACCATTGTCGCTGCAGGCACCTCGCTGCCTGAACTGGCGACATCAGTGGTAGCAGCATTGAAAAAGAACAATGACATTGCCGTTGGAAACATAATCGGGTCCAATATCTTCAATATTTTCCTGATACTGGGTGTCAGTTCCCTGGTAAGACCTCTTGATTTTGACGCTTCTTTCAACACCGACCTTTATCTCCTCGGGCTGGGAACAATTGTTCTCCTTCTCTTTATGTTCACCGGGAAAAAGAGAAAACTTGACAGGTGGGAGGCCGCCCTTCTGCTGATCGGCTATATTGTCTACACGGTAAAACTGGTGGCCGGCTAGCTCTGCCTTTGGCCCACAGTCATGTTCACCTGTGACCTGCTGACAGGAGGGCAGGTCACCACGGCGCACTAATCACCCTCTTCAAGACTGAACAGGTCGTTTACCGGTTTGTCAAAAAACTTTGAGAGCCTTAGAGCCAGGACGGTCGACGGCACGAACTTGCCAAGCTCAATCGAGTTTATTGCCTGTCTGGTCACCCCTATCTCCCTGGCCAGCTCCTCCTGGGTGATATTCCTGATTGCTCTCTCAACCTTCAGACTGTTTTTCATGACTAAGTGATTTTTTGGCTCTGTAAAGCAAATACTGAAACCGGATTATAAATATCACCAGGATTGTGAACATGTTGAATATCATCACGTAGAAGAATCCGAAATCATAGAAGAACAGAAAACAGAACAGCAGTATGCCATAATTGATGTATGTGGCCCACAACAATGATTCAAGCCTGATCCTGGCAATGAACTCGTCCTCTCTCTTTTCCCGGGAGAATGCAACAAAGAATGCGCTGATAATGAAAATTATGCCTGTGACAGTTAAGGTGAGATTCGTTTTTATGAATCCCATTGTGACGGATTTACCCAATATCTCATTTGAGTAGAACGTAAATACCCTCGCATTAAGAAAGTCAAACTCGAAATCGGAAAAGATAATGTAAAGTCCAAACAGGGTCGCGGGGATCAGCATAATCCATCCGGGTGTTTTGAACTTATTCGGCAAAAGCAGTTTCGTTTTCATAGCTCTTTACGTTTTTATTCAATGCAAATGTAATACATACATTACATTTATGCAATTATAATTTACTTTTTGTAATGTTTATGTGTCTTTTTTTAATCGTTTATACAATAAAATAACAGACCGGAGCCCTTTCATTGGACAGGTGGTTATAAACTGCAGGGTAAAAACAGATTTCTAAGACACCGGCAGATTTACAGCGTCTTATTTCCAGCCAGAGAGTAAAGACATCAGAACGGGAAATAATTACCTTTAAATCAAAAAATGGGTAATTGGATTTATCAGCTCAGAATCACTTTAATTGAATCAAGGCCCAGGATCTGGCGCAGGATTTTAGTAGAGGAGGACATACTTCTCTCAGATCTTCACAAGATCATACAGACCACTATGGGTTGGACAAATTCTCATTTGCATCAATTCATAAAGGACGAATCCTTCTATACTCAAAAAATGCCTGATGATGATTTATGGGAGGAGATGAATAATGTGGACTATAAAGGGGTTAAACTAAATGAGTTACTACGTTTCGTTAAAAATTCAATCATCTATGAATATGATTTCGGGGATGGCTGGATGCATGAAATACTGTTGGAGAAGTTTCTTAAATCGGATCCTGATGTTAAATACCCTGTCTGCATTGATGGTGCCATGAAATGTCCACCCGAAGATGTAGGCGGGATGGGAGGTTACATGAGAATGTTAAAGGTCCTGCGAAATCCCAATAACAGAGAATACGAAAGCTTCATTACCTGGCTTGGAGGGAATTTCGACCATAGTGAATTTGACATTTCAACGGTTAATAAACAATTGGCGAAGCGCAACTACGGACTCCGCCGGTACTGATGAGGACACCCTCAAACGTGGAAAAATTTGCGAATATCCTTAGTTGTCAGAGCCGATTATTATAGCCCACCTCTGGTTCAAAGTGCAGCAGACCGGAAAAACAACACATAATTTATAGCCTTAATCTCCATACCTCAGGCTGTAGGAAAAGAACTGATCTCGGAGGCACTGGCATAATTTAAATGATTCCAATTTTTGCCATTTTTTTAATATTCTGGCGTTTTTTTGATTTCCAATATATGCCAGAATTTATTATCTTTGGTAAAATTTGAATCCAAAATGGGTAAGGCATTAGAAAATATAATGATCGAAGAATTTAAGGACAAAGAATCATTTACCCGTGAAGAACTCCTTCGGTTCTACCGTGATTTCGAACCCGGGCTAAAAGAAGGAACCTTTGGGTGGAGAATATATGACCTGAAGAACAGAAACATCATTAAGCCTCTGAAAAGAGGATTGTATGTTATTTCCCGTAAACCTGAATACAATCCCGACATTTCACCAATTCTGCTGAAGATTGCCAGGCAACTTACCAACAAGTTCGATGAAGTCAGGATTTGTATTTGGGAAACTGCCTGGTTAAACGAATTTCTCCAACACCAAATAAGTATATCCAGTCTGTTCATTGAGGTCGAAAAGGGATTTGAAGAATCTCTTTTCTACACATTAAAAGATAACATGCACAAAGAAGTGTTCTTAGATCCTGATGAAAAGGCCATTGATTTCTATATAGCTGAAAGTAATCAACCGGTAATCGTCAGAAAATTACTGACACGGGCTCCGCTTGCGAAAAGAACTGAAAAAAATATCAGGTTCTATACTCCGACACTTGAGAAGATACTGGTTGACCTGTTTGCTGAGGAACGACTTTTTTACTACTTGCAAGGTGGTGAATTGATTCACATCTATAAAAATGCCCTCAGCAAATACACTGTAAATTTTACCAGGTTATTAAGCTACGCAAAGAGAAGGGAAAGAAACCACGATATCAAACAGTTCATGACCAACCACATGTCGCAACTGATAATAGAAGTAATTGATGATTAAGGAGAAATGCTTTACTGAAGAGTGGTTGGATCAGGTCAAAAAACAAAAGGTCCACAGGCGCATTGACAAAATCATTCTTGAGAAAATGATTTATGCCCTGCATTTGCTGGAACGGCTTAAATCCAATGGGCTCGATTTTGTATTCAAGGGAGGAACTAGCATGTTACTCTTGCTAGATGAAGGAAATCGATTCTCAATAGACCTTGACATCATCTGTAAGACTGACAGGAAAGATCTCGAAGGAATTCTAAATGAGGTAATCGCAACATCCAATTTTACGGAATGGAAACTGGATGAACATCGCAGTTACCAAAAGGGAGTTCCAAAAGCCCACTATAAATTTTCCTTCAAAACGAATCAGCAGGGCTCAGGAACCATTTTGCTTGATGTATTAATTGAAGAGTCGATTTACCCTGAACATATTCAGAAGCCCATTAAATCAAGTTGGATTGAATCGGATGCTGAGACCCTGGTTACAGTTCCAACTATAGACGCCATCACGGGTGATAAATTGACTGCTTTTGCTCCAAACTCAATTGGCATTCCCTATTTCAAAGGAAAAGATAATCAACCGTTCTCAATGGAGATTTGCAAGCAACTTTTTGATTTAAGCAAATTGTTTGAACGAATTGAAAGCATTGAAATCGTAGCAAAAAGCTTCATGGCATTTGCCAAACAGGAAACCGACTATCGAAAAAGCGTAAATCCTTCATTTAATTTGACTCCGGAAGAGGTCTTGCAGGATACAATTGACACGTGTCTCATCATCGCAAAAAGAGGTAGCGGTTCAGATGACGAAAAACAGAAGTTTATCGAATTACAAAGAGGAATAAAAGCCTTTGATTTCGGTTTTCTGATGTCCGGAAATTTTCGGGTTGATGACGCTATTTCTGCAGCATCACGCATAGCCTTTCTTGCCACAAAGATCTTAATGAACGATATGTCTCCAATCGCATATTATAAAGGCCAGAATCTCAGAGATTGGAACATTGATCATCCGGATCTGAACTTTCTGAACAAGTTGAAAAGACAACCGGATAAATCCTCGTTCTACTATTGGTTTCAGACAGCAAAACTATTAGAAAAAAAATAAACATCTGACCCGCCATCGCTGTCCTGACACTCCCGGCTTCATCAGTTCAGGCCTGTGTGAAAGATCAGGTCACTTCCTGGGTCATCGAAATCTCGAATCTCTGTAAGCCGTTTAATATAGCCCAGCTCTGGTTCAAAATGCAGCAGGCCGGAAAAATGGCACCTAATTGACTGACTTGACCCCCAAACCCTCTACCGCAGGAGTAAGAACTGATTCATGGTCTCTCCGTATTGGAGCCTTTTTTCTACATTTACTTTCCGTATCGTGAACAGGTATGCAAAAAACCGGAAAGTGACAATGTATATCGATATCAACTGTGATCTTGGCGAGACCGACCCCGCAACCGGGCCCGGCAACGATGAGGCAGTCATGCCCTTCATCTCCTCGGCCAGCATAGCCTGCGGGTTCCACGCGGGCGACCCGCTGACGATAGAACGTACAATACGCTCGGCCATGAGACACGTGGTGAACATCGGGGCGCACCCGGGATACCCCGACCGCCAGAACTTCGGCCGTAAGGCCATGAAGATGAGCCACGATGAGCTGAGAGCAATGATACTCTACCAGGCGGGAGCCGTCATGGCCATGGCCGCGGCGGTAGGAGCACGCATGAGGCACGTCAAGCCCCACGGCGCACTCTACAACACCGCCGCAACCGACTATGAACTCTCAGTTGTGATAGCCCGGGCGGTGAGGGAGCTTGACCCCTCGCTGATACTGGTGGGACAGTCGGGCTCGCAGATGATAAGGGCCGCCAGGGACACGGGCCTCGCCTGTGCATCGGAGGTGTTTGCCGACAGGGCTTATGACGACAATGGCGCGCTTGTCGCGCGAAGCATCGAAGGCGCGGTGCTGCATGACACCGACCTGATGATCCGCAGGGTCATCAGGATGATACGCGAGAAGGTTGTGGAGACCGTCACCGGGAGAATCATACCCATTGAGGCAGAGACCGTCTGCATCCACGGCGACAACGAGGCCGCCCCGGTTTTTGTTAAAAAGCTCTCTGAGGCGCTGCACGCCGAAGGGATAACGGTAAGACCCCTCGGGATGTAAATGATCGGGGAATGTCCAGGGACGGAGACATCATGGGAATAAACCCGATAAACGACTGAGATGGAGCTGAAGTACATTCCCTCGGGCGATTCGGCATTCATCATCAAGGCCGGTGATGTAATCTCGGAGGAGGTGAACCTGGTCGTCAGGAAGCTGCTGAAGAGGCTTGAGGAGGAGAACATCCCGGGTGTCACCGACTTCATACCTTCGTACAATGAGCTGATGGTCTGTTATGACCCGGCAAAAATCGGCTACCGGCGCCTGCTGGATAGCCTCCGCGCCTGTGCCGCCGACCCCGCGGCCATCATCCTGCCCGCCCCCACGGTCATCCACGTCCCGGTCCTCTACGGCGGCGAGGCGGGTCCCGACCTGCTTCATGTAGCCAAACACAACCGCCTCGCCGCCCGCGATGTTATCACCATCCACACCTCCGCCGACTGCCTCGTGTACATGCTTGGCTTCACCCCCGGCTTCTGTTACCTCGGGGGGATGGACAAACGCATTACCACCCCGCGCCAGGAGACGCCCAGGCTGAAGATCCCCGCCGGCTCTGTGGGCATTGCCGGCGGGCAGACAGGCATATACCCCATGGAGAGCCCCGGCGGTTGGCAGCTGATAGGGCGCACACCGCTGCGGCTGTTCAATCCCGCCAGCAAACCCGAGTTCCTGTTCTCGGCCGGCGATTACATCCGGTTTTATTCTGTCGACATGGATGAATATGAGCGGATAGCTTCTGCGGTGGATGATGGAACTTACCATGTCAGACGAACCCCTAAGGAGTGACAATGGCGACGGTGATTGTACATACGGCAGGATTGCTTACCACTGTTCAGGACAGGGGGAGGTACGGGTACCAGAGATATGGTATGCCCGTTTCGGGGGCGATGGATGTTTTCTCCCTTGAGCTTGCCAACCTGCTTGTGGGCAACGACCCCGGCGATGCCTGCCTCGAGGCGACGATCTCCGGACCGGAGCTTGAGTTTACCGGTGAAACCTGGATAGCCATCACCGGCGCCGACATGGACCCGCACCTCAACAGCCAGGGTATCCATATGAACACTGCCATTAATGTCAGGCCCGGCGACAGGCTCGTGTTCAGGGGATTGAGGAGCGGCTGCAGGTCATATATTGCCTTTGCCGGCGGTATTGCCGTACCTCCGGTGATGGGCAGCCGGTCGACTTACCTGAGGGCTGGGATCGGCGGATTTCAGGGCCGGGCGCTCATGCCGGGTGATGAGCTGCCGCTGGGAGAATTAGAATCCCTCTCCCCTCCCGGCCGATTATCCAATGGTTCCGCAATAAGAAAACCCCGGTTAAAAAAGCTCCCCGAGGTCCTCATCCCCGAGTACAAGCATGAACAGACAATCAGGATCATTTCCGGACCCGAGGCACATTATTTTGAGATACAAGGCCTGCGCAGCTTCCTGTCAACAGAGTACACTGTCACAGCCCAGAGTGACCGCATGGGTTACCGCCTTTCAGGTGAGCCTATAAAGCATAAGGGAGGGATGACCAACATTATCTCGGCAGGCATCTCCCTGGGCACCGTTCAGGTCCCCGGCGACGGCCAGCCCATCATCCTGATGGCTGACTGCCAGACCTCCGGAGGTTATGCCCGCATAGCAAATGTCATTGCTGCTGACCTCACCCTCATCGCCCAGATGCGGCCGGCGGACAAAATACGTTTCAAAGAAACTACATTGGATATAGCGCTCTGAACACTTATTTACTCACAACTTCATTCCTAATTGATATTCTGCTGAATGTGAATTACTTCATTCTGATGGAATGTTTTAATCACCTGCCAAAAAGGACCGGACAAATAAGGAGCATGCCTGGTATTTATTATTGAAAACCCTCCCTTCCCGAATAAAGTGTGCCAGGTTAACAGTTGGCCCATGTTAAAAAAAAGGATTAATAATTGTAAAATTTCCCGTCTGTAGTCGCAGTTGATTCATCCATCTTAAGTATTTTTCGATAACGCTGTTCTGAGGCCCATTTTTAGCCTTGGCCAGAAGTAAAAGAAAAAACAACCATTATGAGAAAAGCAATTTTTACAATTAGTCTGTTAATTATTTGTTTATGCAATGCAAATGGACAAATTCCAGCGGATAGCCTGGTGGGATATTGGCCTTTTAACGGTAATGCAAACGATGAAAGCGGAAACGGAAATAACGGAATTGTTACCGGGGCCACGTTAACTACAGACCGGTTTGGGAATCCAAATAAAGCTTATAGGTTTGATGGAAATGATTTAATATCCATTTCACATTCAGCTACTCTGAATATGCTGGATTCATTAAGCTTTTCAGTTTGGGTTAAACCCGAAACCTTAGCGGGAACAAGAATGATATTTGGCAAATCAAATTATACAACAAGAACCAACTATTTATTGAGAGTTAAGCCAAACGGATACATCCAATGGGAATATGACGGATATACTGACACTGACTCTGTACCTTTAGAATTAAATACCTGGCATCATATTGTTGTAACAGCAACTGGCCCTGGTCTGATAAAAAGAGTGTATATAGACAATCAACTTATTAAAGAAACAATAACCAGTTCGGGACCTTTTGGACAAATAACAGACCCGTTTACGATAGGTTATGCCAGTTACGGTGCGGAATATTTCATAGGCGCTATTGATGATATCAGAATGTATAATAAAGTGTTATCGATAAATGAAATAGGATCCCTGTATAACGAATCATGCAATTCATTTAATTCCTTGTCTGTAACAGCTTGCGACAGCTACACTGCACCTGATGGAGTAATTTACACCACATCAGGAATTAAGACAGCAGTCATACCAAATGCCGCAGGTTGCGACAGTACAATTACCATTGACCTGACAATTAATCAAAGCTCGGCAAGCAGTATCACTGAAGCGGCTTGCGGCAGCTACACGGCGCCTGATGGAGTAATTTATACCACATCAGGTGTTAAGACAGCAGTTATACCAAATGCCGCAGGTTGCGACAGTACAATTACCATTAACCTGACAATTAATCAAAGCTCTGCGAGCAGTATCACTGAAACGGCTTGCGACAGCTACACGGCGCCTGATGGAGTAATTTATACCACATCAGGTGTTAAGACAGCAGTTATACCAAATGCCGCAGGTTGCGACAGTACAATTACCATTAACCTTACTATTAATACTGTTGATGTTTCGGTAACTCAAAACGGAGCAATTCTTACGGCGAATGCAACAGGGGTATTATACCAATGGCTGGATTGTAACAATGGTTATTCTGCTATTATCGGGGAGACAGGTCAGTCTTTTAGTGCAACACGAAATGGAAGCTATGCTGTCAGGGTAACTCAAAACAATTGTCCGGATACTTCTGCCTGCTATGCAGTTACAACGGTTGGAATATTGGAAAACACTTTCAGCAATGAAATAAGAGTTTATCCGAATCCAACAGATGGCATCATAAAAATTGATTTAGGTGAAGCCTTGCCTGAATCTGTTGTTAGTCTGAATGATGTAAACGGAAGATTGATATGGCAATCAACCTACAAAAACACTCAAATGTTTGAACTGAATTTAACTGTTCATCCAGGCATCTATTTATTGACGATTAATTCGGGTAACAGAAAGGCAACCATAAGGCTAATAAAGAATTAAAGTCTACGGGCACTTTGCATTGTGCGTAAGCGATCGGCCTGCTGCATGTTGACAGCGGCCTGAACATGGGCTATATTACCACGGTCAGGTTTCACTTCAACTCTCAGTTGCAATAGCCCGGGCGGTGTGGGAGCATGACCCCTCGCTGATACTGGTGGGGCAGTCGGGCTCGCAGATAATAAGGGCCGCCAGGGACACGGGCCTCGCCTGTGCATCGGCTACCAGCGCCTGCCGGAGACCTTCCACGCCTATACCGACTGCCTCGTGTACATGCTTGGCTTCACCCCCGGCTTCTGTTACCTCGGGGGGATGGACAAACGCATTACCACCCCGCGCCAGGAGACGCCCAGGCTGAAGATCCCTGCCGGCTCGGTGGGCATCGCCGGCGAGCAGACAGGCATTTACCCCATGGAGAGCCCCGGAGGATGGCAGCTGATAGGACGCACACCGCTGCGACTCTTCAATCCCGACAGCAAACCCGAGTTCCTCTTCAGCGCCGGCGATTACATCCGGTTTTACCCTGTGGATCAGGATGAGTATGAGCAGATAGCTGCCGGGGTGGCTGAAGGCACGTACCAGGTCATACGAACCCCGAAGGAGTGACTATGGCGACGGTGATTGTGCATACGGCAGGATTGCTTACCACCGTTCAGGACAGGGGAAGGTACGGGTATCAGAGGTTTGGGATGCCCGTCTCGGGGGCGATGGATGTATTCACCCTTGAGCTTGCCAACCTGCTTGTGGGCAATGACGCCGGAGATGCATGTTTGGAGGTGACTATCTCCGGTCCGGAGCTTGAATTCACCGGAGCAACATGGATAGCCATCACCGGTGCCGACATGGATCCCCGCCTCAACGGCATGGGTATCCCTATGAACACCGCCGTTGATGCCAGGCCCGGCGACAGATTAGGATTCAGGGGTTTGAAGAGCGGCTACAGGACGTATATAGCCTTTGCCGGAGGTATATCCGTGCCACCCGTGATGGGCAGCCGGTCGACTTACCTCAGGGCAGGGATCGGTGGATTTCAGGGCAGGGTGATCATGCCGGATGATGAGCTGCCGCTGGGAGAATCCATAGGGAAACCGCGTTTAAAAAGGATTCCCGAGGGTTTCATCCCCGAATACAAGCATGAGCAGACAATAAGGATCATTTCCGGACCCGAGGCACATTATTTTGAGATACAAGGTCTGCGCAGCTTCCTGTCAACCTAGTACACTGTCACCGCCCAGAGCGACCGCATGGGTTACCGCCTCTCAGGTGAGCCAATCAGGCATAAGGACGGGATGACCAACATTATCTCGGCAGGCACCTCTCTGGGCACCGTTCAGGTCCCGGGTGATGACCGGCCCATCATCCTGATGGCTGACCGCTAGACCTCCGGCGGCTATGCCCTGATAGCAAATGTCATTGCTGCTGACCTCACCCTCTACTCCCAGATGAGACAAGGTGATACAATACATTTTATAGAGACAACGCTGGATAAAGCACAGCAGTTTTACATTGACAGACAAAAAGTATCGTTAAGGCTTCATTAAACCATATAGCGTCGCCGGGAATTAGAACCATAGATTATCTTGACGATCAATTGCCTTAATTGGCCACCTGTTCATAACTTCTCTCATTATTAACACCATATCTCAATTCGTTTTATTTAATTTTGATTTAACTGTACTGAGTCACGGGAAAGTTGTGCAACTTTTTTTCTGTAAAATTATGAAGCCACGGTTATTATTTTCTGTGTCATAGTGTTTGGTTCACCAGCAGGAGCGCGCTCCTGCTGGTGAAGCCGTTTGTTCAGTTCAAATTCTTTTAATAAATCAGTAGTGTCCGATTAAATTAATAAAAGAAGGGGTACTCCCCGAAGGTTTCCCCCCGATGTTGTAATTTGGTTTTTGCGAAAATCAAGTACAACATGGGTAAAATTACAGAAATAAAATTTGTCGGACAGCCGGTTTTCAAACAGATAATGAATTTGGTGGAAAAAGTTGATATAAATGGTCTGATAAACAAGCATGAGAGTGATTACTATTATAAATCATTCAAGACCAGAACACACCTTTTCACAATGCTGTTCGGTATATTAAGCCGTTACGATTCGATGACTGAGATATGCGAAGGGCTGCGAGCCATGGGCGGTAAGCTTAATCATCTGGGCATGGATCAGGCACCGGCAAAGAGCACGGCATGTGACGGTCTGCGTAACAGAAGCCACGAATTCTTTGAAGAACTGTATTTTACCCTGGTCAGGCATTATCAGAGTTTTTTGTCGGACAGCCGAACTTTTGGCTTGACATTTAAAGAGGTTCTACTGATCGATTCCACGACGATCCGCTTGTTCAGTGATATATTGAAGGGTGTTGGCCGTAACCCCAAGGGAGACGGCAAAAAGAAGGGAGGCTTAAAGGTTCACATGCTGATAGATGCAGTTCAATCGGTTGGACGGTTTATTAAAATCACGGCAGCCAAAGTGAATGATCAGAAGTTTTTGAAAAGTCTGGAGCTGATCTCCCATAGCATGATAGTCTTTGACAAAGCCTATAATTATTACCATCAGTTTGCCCAATGGACCAGCAATGAAGTATATTTTGTGACCCGGATGAAAAAGAATGCGGTCTACGAGGTTAAGAAGGTTGCACGGGTTCATTATCGCAAAAAAGGTCAGGCGAAGGTCCTGCGGGATGAGATTATCACTCTGGAATACCATCCTGAGACAGATGAAGGCAAGAGAGATACCAAGACCACGCTCACACTTGAATTAAGAAAGGTCAGTTATCAGGATGAGCGGGACCGTTATTATGATTTTCTGACAAACAACTTTGATATTGAGGCTGAAGAGGTCGCATTCCTTTACAAGAAAAGATGGGGTATCGAGATACTGTTCAAGAAGATGAAGCAGAACTTCCAGCTTCATTACTTCTACGGAGAGAGCGAGAATGCCATCTATACCCAGGTCTGGTGTACACTGATTGCCCAATTGCTACTTACGGTAACTCAGAAGATAGCACAGGCAAAGAAAGCATTCTCGGTTGTAGCTTCATTGGTTCGTATCCATCTGATAAGTATGCTTGACATAAATGAGCTTTTGCGAAGTACAAAACGACTTTTAAGGAGCAGATCAATCCCCCCAGGTCTGCAATTATCATTTAACATGCAGGGGGTCGGTTTTTAAAACCAAAATATGGACATTGATAATCAAATACATATAGAGGTCAATTGAGAATCTAAAAAGTTAATCGGACAATAGTGTTATTCAATAACATGTACAAGAGCGAACTGTTTGTTTTAACTTGGTAAATTTGTAGCTATGGATGTGCTCACAAAAGAACAGAGGAAGAAAAATATGCAGGCTATCCGTAGTAGGAATTCAAGGATAGAATTACTTATTTCAAAGAAACTGTTTTCACTGGGGTACAGATACAGACGTAATAATAAATCGATTTATGGTACACCGGATATATCAATTAAGAAATATAAAATAGCTGTCTTTTGTGACAGTGAATTTTTTCACGGGAAAGACTGGGAGCAAAATAAGATTCGAATAGGGACAAATACCAGAACTTGGCAAAGAAAGATTGAATCAAATATAAAAAGAGATAAAATTGTAAATGAGACCTTGTTGAAAAACGGGTGGGAAGTAATAAGGTTCTGGGGAGAAGATATCAGAAAGAATACGGATTTTTGTATTTCACAAATAGTTAAGGTAATCGAGGAGAGGAAGCATGGTAAAGTATTCTGAGTTAAGAAAAAAGCTAAAGATAGAAGTAGATAAAAGCGCTGATGAGGGGCTGGCGGCACTGACTCACTTCCTGCACAATCAGAAAACCGGTCCAACCTTTTACAAAGAATTGGCTGCTGAATACCTGACGGTTAAAAATATTGCTGAAGATCAGTCCCTTTTCAATGATTATCTGCCTATTAAATGGGACGTCCCTTTTCCCCCTCCTGAAAAGGCCGGGTTTAAATTTATAGATCTGTTCTGTGGTATCGGAGGAATAAGAATGGCATATCAAAATCTAGGAGGTGCCTGTGTGTTTTCTTCTGATATTGATAACTACGCAAAAATTACCTACGAGCTAAATTTTGGTGAAGTCCCTTTTGGAGACATAACCAAGATCAATGAAAAAGATATTCCTGACCATGACCTGCTCCTGGCCGGATTCCCTTGTCAGCCTTTCTCAATTGCCGGGGTATCCAAGAAAACCAGTCTGGGAAGAAAACACGGTTTTCTGGATGAAACCCAAGGTACCCTCTTTTTTGACATTGCAAGAATTCTCAAGGAGAAGAAACCTAAGGCTTTCATGCTTGAAAATGTAAAGAATCTCACTTCTCATGATAAAAAGAAAACCTTTAAGATAATAAAAGGTGTCCTGGAGGAACTGGGATATAAGGTTTTCAGCAAGGTATTGGACGGAAAACATTTCGTACCACAACATCGTGAAAGAATAATTATTGTCGGTTTTGACAAAGATGTCTATGGTGAAGAGGTCTTATTTTCCTTCCCTGATATGCCTGAGGCAAAACATAAAATTAAAACAATTCTGGAATCAGATCCTGATCCGAAATACACCCTTTCAAATAAATTATGGGCTTATCTTCAGGACTATTCGGAAAAACACAGAGCAAAGGGTAACGGATTCGGATATGGTCTCACAAATCCGGAGGGCATTTCTCGTACCTTAAGCGCCAGATATTATAAAGACGGAGCAGAAATTCTTATCCCGCAACCAGGAAAGAACCCGCGAAGACTTACACCACGTGAGTGTGCAAGACTTCAGGGATTCAGTAATAAGTTTAAGATTGAGGTGTCTGATAACAGAGCGTACAAACAATTCGGAAATTCCGTCGTGGTTCCTCTGATCCAGTCGGTTGGAGAAAAAGTTGTTGAAGTTATAATGAGAGAAAATGTAAAATAATTATGGATCTGACAACCCTCAGGGATATTTTATTGTGGAATGGGTGTAAAACCATATATGTAAAAAGGTTAGCACCCAATGACAACTCTAAAAATCAAATTTATCTCGGAGAGAGTTTCGACATCCTGAATATCTTTCCCACCTCTGATATTATTTGTGAGCCCAAGGGCAATTGGACAAAAGACAGATTTAAAGCCTCAGTAAGGTTCAGCTGGATAACTGAAACCGGAAAGTTGGTTCCTGCCCCTTCTACTCAATTAGTACTATACCCGAAATACCCGGAAGTAAGGTTATCCGGTTTTCTTAAAGGCTGCCCTGTTGCGCCCTCTGATTTGATGGCATCCAGATTAGAGGGCAGATTACTTTTCATGTCAGTATCAGCCAACGGTGAAGTAATCAGTTACGCAGCATCAGGACAGTCAGTCCTCGCGTCTGAATTTAATAGGCTTCATAACTTGAAGATGCATGGCGTCTTTCAAGTAATTGAAATAGTTGCGGGCCAGATAAACAGAGAAAGACTACTTTACGAGATGCTGAGGATACACAATATGGGCTGGATCCAATCTAAACGTCTTGATAAATTTAAAGAAATAAAGCCATGCCTTTCTCCAAATTGTGGAGGTTATACGCTCGAAGCAGAACTTGGAATTACACCAAACGGTTATTCGGAACCTGATTTTATGGGTTATGAAATTAAACAGTTCCATGCATCAAATTTTAGCAGATTTGGCAGTGAAGTTATTACTCTCATGACTCCGGAACCCACCTCGGGTTTTTACGTTGAATCAGGGGTGGAGGCATTCATCAGAAAATACGGATATAAAGACAAATTAGGTCGGCCTGATCGTATGAATTTCGGGGGCATACACAAAGTCGGAAATACAAACCCCCTGACCAGTTTAAAGCTTGATCTGGCAGGATTCGATGTCACCACGAACAAGATAACCAGTGTTGACGGAAGGATTTCTCTAATTGATAAACATGGAGATGAGGCTGCATCATGGTCATTTGCATCACTTCTGAGCCATTGGAACCGCAAACATAATTTAGCTTGTTATGTTCCCAGCCAGTCCATAAAGACACCTGTATTACATTACAGATATGGTAATAACCTCATTATCGGAAATGGCACGAACTTTATTTTCTTCCTTAATCAAATGCATACGGGAAATGTTTATTACGATCCCGGTATAAAACTTGAAAATGCTTCGACTGAACCGACTACCAAAAGAAGAAGTCAATTCAGAATAAAGTCAGGTAACATCCGAAACCTTTATTATACAACAGAGATGGTTGACCTGCTTCATCCAAATCAGGGTTCAATCCTGATATAACTGATATCATATCGGACAAATCTCAAATTTGGCAGCCGTCTTTTATCATGGCTGAAACATTAAATATCCGATTAACAGGCAATAAATCATATTCTCTCGGATTGTAATAACACCATTTTTTGTCTTGCATGGCAGAATTAATAGCTTAAGGGATCTGTTGTCTGTCGAGGGTTTCACCTGTCAATTTATTTTGACATAGGTTGCAGAAGTTATTGAATTTTACCGGGGATCTTTTTACCTTCATCTTTTGACTAAAAAACCAATATCCAAACCAGTAAATCATGTTAAACCACAAGATCAACAGGGAGAAATTTATTAAAACACTGGAGCAGTACATTAATGAATGTACTGAAACAGATTGGTTGGCAACAGGTGAAATTTATAAATTCCATTTCGCAGACTGGCTGTTTAGAAGGGTTGACTTCAATAAGCAGACTGACGAACAAATTCTCGAAATCAGTATTGCATCTCAGCATGAAAAATTCGACGGGAAGACAAAGGGAGTAAATTTTCTGGATACTCCTAAAAGATATGGAAATCAGATTATTGAATTAAAAGACATACAAACAATAAGGTATTTATTTGAAGGTGGACTGCTAGAAAAAGAAAGGATTAAAACATCCTTAAGCCTGCCAAAGTTCTCTGCATGGTTAGCTACATTAATTCCTCATAAGTTTAATACCTGTCCCAGGATTGATCTGATATTTGCACTGGAGTATCTTTTTGATGAAAAGAATCTGCCTAAAAAAGGCTTTAAATCTTTCGTAAAGAGTCAGGAGTTGTTGAGCATTCTGAGGAAGGAAATTCATGAAAACATCGATAAGTTCAGAGGGATTTCAGTAAAATTCGATGTATTAAGAGAAATCACTCCCGTCGTTGAGGTATGGCTCGTCCAGGACTTTATTTTCTTCATTCGAAAACATATCCTCGTCGGCAAAGAAATGTTCACATGGGTTTCACTTTTCGAAGAACTTGCGACCGAGTTGCTGTCGTACAAAGACAAGCAATCTGAAATCATACAAAAACTAATTGCTTCCGGAATTGAGGAAGGTTTCAATGATTTAAATATTGAAGGAGAAACGATTCAATTAAAAGAGATTGATCCTTTTACAGTGTTTGCATCAATCACAAAATATGGTGAAGATAAGGTAGTGCAAATTGCAAAGAAGTTAAAAGTAAATTTCGAGTTGAATTCAGAAACCCCTGTGGATGCTTGGGGCATCCCCAGAACCTTTCCTCAAAATGTCTGGTTCTACGGATATGAAAAAGACCGTGAACCAGATCGTATTTCAATACTATGGGAGTTATTTGAGCAAGCCATTAATTATAATATCAATGATGATCTTTTCGACAAAGTAATCGGATTACATGGGATTGGAATTACAAAGTTGACCAGTAATCTTTATAAAGCCCGACCATCACAATATCTTACAATCGACAGAAACACAATCTACTATCTTAATACGCTGGCAATTGATACAAATATCAGAAGCCTTGGAGATTATTTCTCAATAATTGAACAAGCGAAAGAGAAAACGGGTCTGAAACTTTACGAGATTTCCCACTTGGCGTACATGGAAAATAATTATGAAGACTTTGTTGACGAAGAAATTATAGAAGACCCACACCCTGATCCACAGGTCAGATTCTGGATTTATGCGCCAGGGGCCAACGCTCAATTTTGGGATACCTTTTATGCGGACGGAGTGATGGGTATAGGCTGGAATCAGACAGGTAACTTGAACAACTTTCCTGACAGGGAGAGCATCGGAAAGAAAATGCAGGAAGAAATAGACTCTGAAAGGTCATTCTCAAACGACTCCCTTGCATGCTGGCAATTTCTGAAAGTAATGAAACCTGAGGATATTATCGTCGCTAAGAAGGGAGTAAAAACATATATCGGTTATGGTATAGTCGAATCTGATTACTACTATGACCCGTCAAGGAGTGATTACCATCATTTAAGAAAGGTCAGATGGGTAAACAAAGGTGAATGGCCGGAAGAGAACAGCAATATTGTCTTAAAAACACTTACAGATATAACACCTTTCCCGGAGTATGTCGCTAAACTTAAATCCCTCCTTGGAATTGAAGAGAAAGTCGAACAACCAATAGTACCTCCCTCAGATCATAGAGGGGAACAACAATTCTGGTGGATTAATGCCAATCCGACCTATTGGAATATAGATCATTTTGCAATAGGGCAAGAACAGACCTATACAACCCACAACGACAAAGGGAACAAAAGAAGAATTTACGAGTACTTTACCAAAGTTAAAACCGGTGACCTGATCATTGGCTATCAATCTGCCCCAATACTTAAGGTTAAAGCCATTTTCGAGGTAGTTAGTGGCATAACCGACGATGAAGAAGAAGGTGAAATAATTACATTCAAGATCAAGGAATTCTTTCCATACCAAGCCTCATGGGAAGACCTGAAAACGGTCTCTGAGTTAAGTGCATGTGAAGTCTTCAAAAATCACCAGGGATCTCTCTTCAAACTGAACGAGGAGGAATTTAGATCAATATGTCGGTTATGCAGACAAGAGATTACGAAAAGATTAGATCCATATACAAAGCTGGAGGCTCTTAAAGAGATATTTCTGAATGAACGGAGGCTTGATGAAATTATAAACTCGATTGAATATAAAAGGAATATAATCCTGCAAGGCCCCCCCGGGACAGGTAAAACATTTATTGCTAAAAGATTAGCTTATCTTCTATCAGGATTTAAAGATAATTCAAAGGTTGAAATGATTCAGTTTCATCAGTCCTACTCTTATGAAGATTTCATACAAGGCTATCGTCCAACAGGAGAAGGAAAATTTCAATTGAAGAATGGAGTCTTCTTTGAATTTTGCTTAAAAGCACAGCATGATCCCGATCACAAATATTTCTTCATTATAGATGAAATAAACCGTGGCAACCTGAGCAAAATTTTCGGAGAACTTATGATGCTGATCGAGCATGATAAGCGAGGTAAAGATTTTGGAATCAGACTGACCTACTCAAGTACAGAAAATGAGAAGTTCTTTCTCCCGGAAAACCTCTACATCATTGGGACAATGAATACTGCCGACAGATCTCTGGCCATTGTTGATTATGCCCTGAGAAGAAGATTCAACTTTATAGATATTAATCCTTCATTTAATGATCCACGCTTCGCCAAATTGCTTTCAATTAATGGAGTTGATGACGATCTGATTAATCGGATTATTTCAAGATTTAATGATCTCAATGCAGTCATATCCGAAGATGACAACCTTGGGAGGTGGTTTTCAATTGGTCACAGCTATTTCTGTTCTAAACCGATTGTTAATGAATCAAAATGGTACAGACAGGTTATTGATAATGAGATAAGGCCTCTTCTAAGGGAGTATTGGTTCGATGATATTGAAAAAGCAGAAGACAATGTAAACAAGTTACTTCGTGAGTGAGTCTAAAATACCTATAGAAAACATCTATTATTTGCTTTGCTATTCCTGGAACCAGCTGGATGCCTCAAACAGAATCAGGGTTAGTGCTTCAGACTATACTCAATACATAGATCTGTTTGCTAAGGTCCTTAATAATGGCTGTAGCTATATTTTTAAGAGAGGCCTCGACAGGACATATAAGAATGAATTTGAAGAATTAACGCAGGTGCACGGTAAAATTGATTTCAAGAATAACCTGAGGAATCTTTCAGTGCCTATCTTAAGATTGCATTGCGACTTCGATGAATTATCCCAAGATATTCTTCACAATCAAATAATTAAAGCTACTTTAAATAAATTACTCAGAGTAAAGAATCTTGACAGGTCGATACGGTTAGAGCTCCTTGAGGTCTATAAACGTTTCCTCCATATCTCAGATATAGCACTCACAAGTAATCATTTCGCGAAGGTAAATTTACACAGGAACAATCTGTTTTATAGATTCGTGCTTAACGTTGCATTTATTATTCACGAAAACATTTCTCTTAATGAAGATACCGGGTCCTACGAGTTCATAGATTTCGTAAGAGATGAAAAGAAGATGGCAAAATTGTTTGAACATTTTGTCAGAAATTTCTTCAAAGAAGCTCTTCGAAATAGTGATTTCAATGTTGGATCAGAAACAATTATGTGGAATGTTACTCAAAAGGGGGACAATAATATCGACTTCCTTCCTATTATGAAGACGGATATATCTCTCACATCTCCAAACAGGAAAATAATTATTGACACGAAGTACTACGCAGAATGTCTTAATGAGTATTATGACAAAGAAAAGATCATATCAGCTAACCTGTACCAAATGTATGCATATGTTAAGAATGCAGAAGTCCAGGGCGGGTCAGCAATAAACAGTGAAGGACTATTGCTATATCCAACCGTTTCTAAAGAACATTCCATTACCAACATTATTGATAATCATAAAATTACCATAAAGACGATTAATCTGAACCAGCATTGGAGGCTTATCCGGAATGATTTATTGGAGATTATTAATTAAAAGCAACCCGCAAAACATTTATCAACATAAGAGATAAAAGCCGACAGCTGATAAAAACTTTCAAATTAAATTGTTTGCCTTTGAATGAATACGAGCCCAGCCAGGGTTCATATGAGATTCTATTCACTTCTACCATTAAGTCACCCGAAAATAATGGTAGAATCGGGGCAAATAAGGATTGGGATTCCAAAATATTGAGTAATAAAAATACTTGTAAAACATACTGATCATAAAAACAGCCAGAATGACGTTTATAGTTTTGATGCTCGTTCTGGGCTTAGTCATTTCCTAGCCAAAAACGATGAGCAATCCTGTCGCAGTGGTAAAAGGCATAACCATTAATAGGCATACCTCAGCAGTATTACGGAATGCAATATTCTAATAAAACGTTCACATCATGGTTGAAAATAAGATAACGGTACTCATAGGACAGGCAATCAGAGAAGGCAAATACCTTAACATTACGTACAAAAATCAAGATGAGGAGATTAATCCGTTCTGGATCAGCATTTGGGATATTAATGCTGACGATGAGCTTAATGTTAACATGTTCAATGTCACAAAAGATGACCCGATTTATGATGCGAAGATTTTCATTTCCAGGATTCAGACAGCCGAGATCCTGAAGTTTTCGCATTACGATGTTCCTGACAAATTGATTAAGAAGATTGATGAGGATGAGAGTTTACAGAAATATGACTTCGACAGGTATGACAATAATGTATTAAATTATTATTTAGAGTGTTACAAAGCAAATACTGATCGCTTCCTGCACAAGACACATTTAATTCCGGATCTGGATATTCATGAACTGGAAAAACAAAATCCATATCTCCTATCAGAAAAGCAACAAAAACACATAATAAAAGAAATCTACCGGAATGATTACAATACTTTCTATGATTATGACCTTGCTATCTGCGAATTCTCAATAGACCTGGAATCAAAAGGGAAGTTTGTTGTCGCATTCAGAAAGTTAATGTTTGACCCGGTTGCGAAAACCCTTCTGATAGGGTCCACAACAAATTTTAATTCAATTTTTTACATCAATGAGACCAAATATTCGCTGTCATATTATTCAGATTTAAGCCCTATCGACTTTGAGACGGCATACCGTGAAGATGCAAATGGTACGATAAAGCTCTTATCCGATAATTTCAGATCAGGGGAGTTACCCAATACCAGGCCGGAAATCGTCGTCCTGGGTTACCGGCAAATAGATATATCGGACATTTACGATCAAATAAATTCTGATCACTCAAAGGAACAATTGCAGGTTCCTTTGAAAGCGTTCTTCCAGAATTTATCCTTGCTTGACAGGAAAAACAGAAAAGAACCACATATCGTTCTTTATGACAGTAATGTCAATATAGATCAGCTACGAACCATCTATAATTCATTAAAGTACCCTGTTACTTATGTCCAGGGACCTCCGGGCACCGGTAAAACGCAAACAATCTTAAACATTGTGGTTAATTGCCTGGTAAACAACAAAACTTTACTAATAACGTCAAACAACAACATTCCTATTGACGGTATAAAGGAGAAATTGCACCTTGGAAAATATAAGGATAAGGAGATTCTCTTTCCGTTAATCCGGCTGGGCAACAACAAACTGGTTGCAGAAGCATTGAAAAGGATAAAATTGCTGTATGAATTTGAAACCAAGGATGTCCCCAGAGAAGAATTGTTGTTCAATCTGAAAGAAAAATCAAAAGAAAACAACATAAGACTGCTTGAGAAATTAAAGAACTATGAGGACAGAATCGATTTGGAGCAAAACCTTGATTTTATATCCAGATTATCATCAAATGGCAGTTATTGGCTGCTTGATCAGGAAAAAAATAAACTTGAAGAACGATTAAATCAGATTCCTGAAACAACTGACGCTAACATTAAAGGAATCTTTGAAGTAATCCAGGGTAATCAACAGCTGCTTCAATATTTTTACTTCGAGTCCTTAAAACATATCAAACGCTTAAAAAGCAAAGATTACAGCGACCTGGCTGGCATTCTGAATATTGACGATGAAAACGAGCAGGTAAAGGAATTTAACAAGTGGATTGCTGACGACAAAAACCTGGAAAGATTTACCAGAATATTTCCAATTATCCTCACAACCAACATCTCAAGTCGCAAACTGGGTAGGACATTCAAATTTGATTTACTGACTATCGATGAAGCCGGTCAGTGTGATATTGCCACAAGCCTGATCCCGATTTCAAAATGCTCAAACATGGTATTAATTGGTGACACAAACCAGCTGAAGCCAATTGTGGTTTTTGAGGAAAACAAAAACAAACAATTAATGAAGCAATTTGAAATAGATGAACGATACGACTACTACAACAATTCTATTCTTTCTGTCTATAAGAGTCTTGACAACATTTCACGGGATATACTTTTAAGTTATCATTATCGCTGCGGGAGAAAGATTATCGATTATTCCAACATGAGATTCTATGAAAACAGGTTAAATCTCGATGGGATTAAAATCCCCGGAAATGTAAAATTACTGGATGTGAATAACGTAAACCAAATGCAGCGCAACTCACAAATAGAAGAAGCCAAAGAGATTGTCAACTATATAAAAGAGAATAATTTATCTGACGTCTTTATCATTACACCCTTCAGAAACCAGGAGTATGTCATCAACCACTATCTGAACGAAGCGAAAGAGAAGAAGGAAATCTATGAAACCGTCAGCTGCGGAACTATTCATAAGGTCCAGGGACAAGAAAACAAGACGATAATCATTTCTACAGCGATCTCGAAAAGAACTGCTCCAAAAACTTACGACTGGATCAAGAATAACAGTCAGTTGATAAATGTCGGCGTCACAAGGGCAAAGGAAAATTTAATTGTTGTAACAGACAGAAAGGCAATTGATATTATCTCAAAAAAGAATGACGATTTATACGCATTGATTGATTACGTAGAAAAAAACGGAACAGTACATGTTCCTCAGAGTGTGGTTAATAAATTCACAATCGGGTTCTCTAATGATTCACGATTTGAAAATGAGTTCTACTCGACAATGTATCATTATTGCTCAATTGCAGGTGGCCGGTTTAAGAGAAATGTCAAAATCATTGAGGTGTTCCCGGAAGAAAAAAACAATCCCATTGTCAATAAGAGAGAATTTGACGGAGTACTTTATAAGGGGAACATACCTGAGATCGTGTTTGAAATAAATGGAAGAGAACATTATACAAAAAAGAATCGAATCAGGGCCGATGAGATAAAAATGAAGTTACTGAGATCCAAGAACATAAGATTGATATTGATTCCAAACCAATATGTTAAGCATTACGAATTTATCCGGGAATTGATAAGCAAATTTAAGGGTGATGGTTATCAGAAATCGTTGTTTGATGATTACGATTCTGCGAACTGATATGATCAGTTTATTGGTTTGTTTGTTCAGTTGCATCCACCAGGCCAAATTGACCACCTTGTGCCGGTGAATAAATCTGTCTTCGGATCGGGAACAATAATACAGTCACATAGACAGTGAGAGAGATAAAGGCTTGATATCATCATCTCCCCTTCTGAGCTGGTGTTGAAGACCTCCTTCGGCAAGAACATGACGCACATCATTCCCCGGAGCTCAGAGAACACCGCAGGCCACAGGATCAGAGACTTTTCAGAATCTTAAAGTATTCTGATTTGTGGAGTTGGGTTACATTCAACAGATACCATCCCGGTTCAAGACTATCCAGATCCAGGATTATCAGGTCTCCCTCCTGCTCCCCGATCAACAAAGACTTTCCTGAAAAATCCGTAATACTGTACCGTGTCTTCGCCGCGAGACTCTTCTGCGCATTCAGCCTGATTGACAGTTTATCGCGGAAAGGGATGGGGAAAATGAGCAGGTCACTTCCTGTAACAGGATCAATACCGGTAATAACATAATGATACGGATCGGACAGTTCTGAAGGACAGCCGTCAGCTACCACCTGCAGCGTGTAAATGCCGTTAGTCGAGGGATATAGCGTTTTTACCGTCTGCCCGGAGAAGATATCATTCAGATACCACCGGTTGTTTATCTCGCTCGATGAAACAAGCCTGACAGTCCCGGATATGGTGTCGGCAGCTATTACGGGTTTTTTCGGATTAATGCATAACTCCATCCAGACCGTATCAGCCTCTTCATAAGAATCATTGCCCGGCTCGGTGGCGATGACCGTAATCCTGCCCGGAGCGCTGTATATCAGCCTGTTCTTTTCAAAATAGGCGTTACCTGCCATTACTTTAAAAAAGACCTCCTCGCCTGAATCGGAACCGGCATTCAGGAAAACCGGGTTGTCACCCTCGGTAATTATTCCGGGATCTTCCACGGCGATTCTGTTTTCCGCCTTCCCGATAGAAACAGTGATATTTTCCGCACTGTAATATGTGCTGTCAGTCCCGTCAGTATAAGCCTTGATCAAAGCCGTTCCAAGCCCGATGGCACGTATCTCATTCCCTTCAATATAGGTCCTGTCGTCCATGCTTATGAAACTGACATCGAGGCCGGACCCGGATGTGGCATTGATTGCCTGATACTGGTAAAGTTTCATGGGACTCAATGGCTGGTAACTGATCCCGTAATACCTCCTCCCCGGCTCCGATTCGTTTGTGACCAGCAGTTTATTTGAGTACTGGGTTGTAAGAAAAACGGTTCCTTCAGGAGATTCGCAAAAATACCCGTTAACATTGGCAACAGGGGGAATGCCTTCATTGGTTGCGACCCATCTTTGAGAATAGTCCATCCTGGAATAGATCCCGGGAGAGGAACCTGAAATACGGTTGGCAAAAAGATGTCCCGAGGAAGCAGAAAACAGACCATTCATTATCATCGTAAAAGGCAACGGGTTTGTCTCACCCCAGGTTTCCTGCTTCCATGGCGTTGAGGCGATTGCCCCGGAAACGGTATTTCTGAACAGTCCTCCTACCTGGAAGTTGGTTGCCACACCGTCGAGAACTATGATCATCTCCGAACCGGAGGTAAAATCAATACCAGGGATCTGTGCCACATTGATCACATATTCAGTGGCGTCGAGATTTAGTCTTATCTCTTTTTTCTGCCACCGGCCCTGGTTCTCATCCCAGAGCCAGAGACCGCCGTTCAGGCCGTTGTCATCCTGCTGCAGAGTGCAGAAGAGGTTTCCACCCGAGTCGGAGATAATGTTGTTTACGTAACCTGACGGGAGGCCGTTGTTTCTGGCAGTCCAGGATTTGCCGTTGTCTGTCGACCTGAATATCCCTCCGGAAACCGGTGAACAGGCATACAGATAACCATTCCGGTCCTCTGCAAAACCTGTGACAAATGCAAGGCCGACAGGTATCTCATCCCATTTGTCGCTGTTTGCTTCATTCCGGTATATCTTACCGATCCCGCCGCCCAGTACAGTGCCATCCGCAGAGGCGAAGAGAGCAGTGACGGGCTGATCTTTCGGGAGGTCAAGAACATGATCCCACGATGCTCCTTTATCTGCACTCCTGAAAATTCCCATGTTGTAGGTGGAGACAAAGATCGCTTTGCGAATCTGAGAATAGAGTATGCCGGAGTGCTGAGCAGTGGCATCTGTTTCAACTCCGCTTATCTTCCAGAACGACTGTGCGCTGATGGTGATGGTGGAAATAAAGAATATGAACAATGCTGTTGTTTTCATATCCGGTCTGTCGGGAGAAAGCCATTAATTCGTCCTGGCTGATTTTTTAACAATCGACTCAGCGAATTGTTTTATGCCTGTTGAATTATGAGGGGCTACCAGGGAGGTGCGGGCATCCCCTTCACCGATACGAAGAGGCTGACAGGTGAGTGCAGCATTTCGCCGAAGTTTAATAACTTGCTGCCTGATAAATCCTTTCATCATGAACAGTGAAAATCAATCAATCCACCAAATCGATTTCGATTTAATATGTGAGTATTTCTCAAATTTCGAAAGGCAGGGACCTGGAAGCCCGGATGTAACAATAAAGGCATTGAGCTTTATCGACAACCTTACAGATGAGTCAAGGATCACGGATATCGGCTGTGGCACAGGAGGACAGACGATGGTGCTGGCGCAGAATGCACCCGGAAGGATTACAGGAATCGATTTGTTCCCGAAATTCATTGAGCTGTTCAATGCCAATGCCAGGAAGCTTAATCTTCAGGATAGGGTTGAAGGTATTACAGGCTCGATGGATAAACTTCCTTTTCAGGATGAAGAGCTGGACCTGATCTGGTGTGAAGGTGCCATCTACAATATCGGATTTGAACGCGGTCTGAATGAATGGCGTAAATTCCTGAAGAAGCGAGGATATATTGCCGTTTCAGAGATTGCATGGTTTACGGAAGAACGGCCGGAAGAGATCAACAGGTTCTGGCTGGATGCCTACGCTGAGATAGACACAATCCCGAAGAAGGTCGCCCAGATGCAGAAAGCCGGGTATCTTCCGGTTGCAACTTTTATCCTGCCCGAATACTGCTGGACAGTAAATTACTATGAACCCCAGGTTTCAATACAGGAAGCATTCCTGGAGAGGTACAAAGGGAATAAAGCTGCCGAAGATCTTGTTGCTTTTCAAAGGCATGAGGCTGAACTATACAGGAAGTATAAGGAGTACTACGGCTACGTGTTTTATATAGGCAGGAAGATTTAACTGTATGGTCAGGTAATTCCCTGCCGTTCATTTTGAGAATCGTACCGAGGTTGTAGTGATTTACAATATAAATTTACCCATCAGTGGCAGTTGTTCGGAAATTCCGAACAACTGAATTTGCGAAATACTTCTCTTTCCGGTAATTTACACAATGTTGGCAAATGTCATGCAACAAAATTGCCAAGAAAAATTTGCAAAATCTGCAAAAATGTGGTATATTTGTACCACACCAACCGGACAATCATGAAAACATTTGCAGACTTTATTCGGGAAAAAAGAATCGCTGCCGGTTTAACACTGCGGGAGTTTTGCCGGCTGACAGGATTTGATGCAAGTAACTGGAGTAAAATTGAAAGAAACCTATTGCCTCCACCGCAAAGCAGGAGTGTTCTTGAATCAATAGCTTCGGTCCTTTCAATTGTACCCGATAGCCAGGTTTACAAGGAGTTGATGGACCTGGCTGCTCTTTCTTCAGTACCCGAGGACCTAATAGAACCTGAAATACTCGAACAACTTCCGGTTTTCTTCAGAACAGTAAGGGGAGAAAAACCTACAGAAGAAGAACTTAAGACTCTGATTAATAAAATCAGATCAGCATGGACCCGCGAAAAATAGAGTCAGTAAGACTTACCATGGATAAAATCCGCGAGGAAGCGGAAACATTTCGGAGAGAACACATCTTCACCCCAGACCTTCCGGTAGACATTGAACATGTGATTGAAGCAACTATGGGAATCAGGATTATTCCCATTGAAAGTCTTCAAAAGCATTGTGATTTGGAGGGGTTTATCTCCCAGGATTATACTGCAATCTATGTTGATGCATTTCTGTATACCGATGATCGTTATTACAAAAGAGTCAGATTTACAATAGCTCACGAAATCGGACACTATGTTCTGCACAGGAACACAATGGACAACCAGAAGTTTAAGAATGTAGAAGATTGGATAAAATTCAGACTTAATCTAAATGATGAAACACTTGGATGGTTTGAGACACAGGCATCTGAGTTTGCGGGCAGGTTACTGGTCCCTATTGATCCGCTGGTTGAAGAGTTCAGATCGAAACGAGACGGCATACTCCGGAAGTACTCTTCCTGGGATTCAAAACCAATGAGTGATGATGACCTTTTTTCGATGGTCGCCCCAATTGTTTGTGGCAGATTTGATGTCTCTGCTGAAGTGATAGAAAGAAGGCTAAGAAAAGAGAATATTCTTGCTATCCTGGGCAGATAAAAAGCAATCTCAACAGGAAAGAACCAAAACAGCTACCTGATTAGTATCAGAAAGAGCTTAAAGTAAGTAAAGTAATGCATATTTGATTAGCAAATCATTGCCGACAACAGTACATTTATTCCTCCATGGACTTCAAAGAGAGATTGATTGAGCATTACGGTTTTACCGAAAGGGACTGGAACGAGACCGTCAGTCGCTATTGGCCCGAAACCCTGCCGGCCAGGTCACTTTTTTTGGAGAAGGGTAAGGTAGCCACACGACTGGCTTACCTGCGGTCGGGAATGATGCGCTCATTCTTCTATGACGACAGGGCAAATGAGATCACTACACACTTCTTCAAGAAGGGCTCGGTAGTGATCTCGATGAAAAGTTTCAATGATCAGGTGCCATCCAGGGAAAACATCATAGCAATCGAGGATTGCGAAATGGACGTGATCACATATGACCGTATGCAGGAGCTGATCCGCGAGGTACCGGCATGGCGGCAGATCGGCAAGGATGTGGACGAGGCAATGTACAACTCCCTTCTGAACCGTTCAATACAACTCCAGACCCTGACAGCATCGGAACGGTACGAGCTCTTCATCAAAAAACACCCTGACATCCTGCAGAGAGTCGCACTGAAACATATTGCATCCTACCTCGGCATCGATATAGCCACCCTCAGCAGGATCAGAAAATCGATCTGACCCCTTTTTTTGACTTTTGTCAAACAACGCTCCCAAACCGCTGGGGTAACTTTGCCTCATAAACTAATGAAGCAATATTGATTATGGGAAAAATGAAAATTCTTGTTATCGGTGCCAGCGGGCTGCTGGCGGGTCCCGTTATCCGCAAACTGGATGAAAAAGGATATGACCTGCGGCTCTTCTCGCGGTCGGTGAAACCGTCGATGTTCGTCAATGATCATGAGATCACGCAGGGCGATGTATTCAACGTGGCAGACCTTGAGAAGGCAGTGAGCGGGTGCGATGCATTGCATATATCACTCGCCTCGGCAGACGATGTGAAAGCGGTATCGAATATTATCGAAGTGTCGAAGAGGAACGGAGTCAGGCGCATCAGCCTGGTCTCGGGATGCACCGTGGCGGAGGAGAACCGGTGGTTTAAGTTCACGGACGACAAGTTCAGGACGGAACAGATGATCATGCAGAGCGGTTTTTCGTGGTATATCTTCCGGCCAACATGGTTCTTCGATTCGCTGCCCATGTTCGTCAGGAACGGCAAGGCTTCTGTCCTTGGCAGGCTGACAGACCGGTATCACTGGGTGGCCGCCGACGACCTGGGCACAATGGTGGCAGACGCTTATTCAACCGCCGGGGCAGAGAACAGGATCTATTATGTCTACGGCCCGGAGAGATACACAATGAAGGAGATGCTTGAGAAATACTGCAGGGCGCTTCACCCGGAGATAAAGAGTGTCGGTGAGACGCCGCTCCTCCCCCTGAAGATCATCGCCTTCCTGACCCGCAACAGGCAGCTGAAGTTCGCAGCCTCGCTCTTCGGTTATTTCGAGAAGGTTCATGAGCCGGAGATATCCGAAGATGACCTCGCCCTTCTGGCCAGGCCGGAAACAGATTTTGACACCTGGGTAAAATCTAAGCAATAGGTCATGAAGAAAAAGATCAGCTCAGAGACCAGGGTGACCGGTCCGGCGAGGGAAGGGCATACCTCCGGGAAAAGTGGGTTCACCCCGGGAAGGATCAGCTCAGAGACCGGAGTGACCGGTCCGTCGAGGGAAGGGCATACCTCCGGGAAAAGTGGGTTCACCCCGGGAAGGATCAGTTCAAGGACCGGAGTGATCGCTCCGGCGAAGAAAGGGCATAGCTCCGGGAAGAGTGGGTTACCGTTGCAGCGGGAATACGCATCGATGAGCAAAGGATATACTTCAGAGAGGATCAGCTTCAACAGGAAGATGGTGGCCGCGTCGGCAGCCGTCACCGCAAGGAAAAGCACGATCCATTCGCTCTGCGCCGCAGATGTCACCCTCCCGAGGCAGATGATTCGGGAGCACCAGGAGCGCACCGGCGAAAAGCTGTCGTTCACGGCATATGTCGTGTACTGCCTGGCACAGGTGATGAAGGAGCATCCCCATCTTAACGCCTTCAGGCGGGGGAACAGGCTCATCACCCTCGACGATGTCACCGTCAGTGTGCTCGTGGAGCGGGAGATCTCCGGTGAGAGGGTCCCCGAGCCGCTGGCGATAGCAGCGGCACAGAGCCACACCTTCCGCGAGATCAATGACCTGGTCAGGTCAGCACGGGCCCGCAGCGAGTCGTCCCTGGGAGGGTTTTCCGGCATGACGTGGATACGGCATATTCCTGGTTTCCTGCTGAAGGCATTTGTCCGTCTTGCCGACAGGAACATAAGCCTGGCAAAGCGGTACGGCAAGGTTGCAGTGACAGCCGTGGGGATGTTCAGTCGCGAGCCGGTATGGTTCATCCCCCATGGCAGCGGGACGGTGCTGATCACTGTCGGGAGCATAGAAAAGAGTATGATATTCAACGGCGAGGAGCATGAGGAGCGGGAGTTCCTCAGCCTGACCGCTTCCTTTGACCATGATATTGTTGACGGAGCTCCGGCGGCACGGTTCATGAACCAGTTCCTGGAGACGCTGAAGAGCGGGATGGGGCTGGGTGCCGGGGAGTCTCTGCCGGACGGTTCAGAGGAAGGATATGCACAGTAACAATAAATCTCAGAAAGATTAAACTTATTTTAACAGGCAATAATGAGATGGGCAATTTAACTAATGATATCTATTCCAAAGGTTCTGACGGCAGCTTCTACCCGCCGTTCAGCCTGAGCATCGATGCTATGGAGCATCTTATCCTGATCAATTTTGAGAAGGACCCGGATAAGTACTATAATACCTTCGAGCTGCAGCAGGCGCGGGACAACTCCGGCAGCAAACGGCTACTGGTGATAGCCTACCGGATTGATGGCGGAGCCGACGTGTATCATCAGCCCGGGTATCCCCTCGCCTCCCAGGAGAGCCTGCTGAATGATGTGAGCTTTACAGTCTGTCCGCTGGAAGGGGCAAAATTCGATGTGGATGATGAACGGCTCGAGGTGTTTTTCGCTTTCACCGACAGGTACGGCCGGGAGATCAGGGTGAAGGCATCTGAGGACAGGAGACCCCGCAAAAAGCCCTTCTTCCTGCTTGCTCCAATTGGCATCCTGGCAAAGCAGCCGAAGTCGTTCCCTGTGTATTCGTTATTCGGGATGTCTTTCGCAAAGCGAAAACATACTGAGATTGAAGTCCTGATTGATGGAGCAAAACATAAGCCTGACACCTTCCCCCTCCCGGTTGACGGAGCCAGGAACTACTTTTCCCGTTATTCGGCTGACACATTCAATGTTGACTGGAACAGGAATTTCGAGGGACAGCTGCTTCCTCTCCTTCCGGGTGAAGATAACAGCGTCAGGCACGGTGATGCAACCTATGAGCTGGTCAATAACGGCGGGCACTACGAGATAAGGAGAATGACAGCCACAAACAGGAAGCACCGGATAAACATTGAGTTTTCGCCTCCGGTGCCTGATCTTGTATGTTTGCGAGATGGCCTGGAGCTTGATGGCGATTTTGTGATTACCACGGATAACGCTGCGGGATCCGTCCGGGGAGTGTATCACCTCAGGAGCCTGGAAAACGAGGTTGAGATGAGCATTCATCCGGACAAAGGCTGGATCCCGAATGAAAAGAGGTTGATCATTAAACTGTTGTTCATGATGGTCAGGGTATTTAAAGACTGGCCGAAGAGCTATGCATGGAATGCAATGATTAACTTAGGCTCAGCAAACCATCCGGTGATGAAATCATCATGGGAAAGGCTGTAATCCATGTAAACTTATTTACTGATAATAGTATATCAGACATTTAAACTGAGATGAGTGAATTGACATTAAAACCAGATCCCACCCTGAGAGACTTCCAGGATTATGTAAGAAAACTCGAAGATGAACGGGGTTTTACACAGCAGAATGCGATTGAAAAGTGTCTTTTGCTTGGGGAAGAGCTGGGGGAGTTATTCAAAGCCGTCCGTAAAACAATGAAGCTTAAGACAGACGTAAATGCAAATATCGGTTCCATTGATGAGGAGCTTGCTGATATGATGATATATCTGTGTGCAATAGCCAACCGGTTTGATATCGACCTGGAACAAGCTTTCCGGAAAAAGGAAGAGCACAACAAAAACAGGAATTGGCACTAATTAATCTCTATGGAGAACATCCTGTATTGTTTGTATTTGATCATTCCGTTAATGATAACCAGATGCACATCAAAACGCTTTGTGTTAACCGGAATAACCTGAAGGCCTCATGCGAAAGGTACTGCCGGAATTTTAAAGGTCACGAATTCGAGACCTTTACAGTCCGGGCTGCAAATTTTTGAAAAAATGGTTGACATTTGGTACTTTTAATGTATATTTGTCAACCTATCTCGCTTTAAATATGAAAACCACTTTTAGCATAAGATTATCATCAGCCCGGAAAATGGCGGGCATGTCGCTTCAGAAGCTAGCTGATGCGTTGGGGAATGTTGTCACCCGGCAGGCTTTAAATAAATACGAACAGGGAAAGATGAAGCCTGACAGTAGCCTGCTGATCAGACTGTCAGAAATCCTGGGTGTTCCCGTTGATTATTTTTATTCTGAACACACTTTTGACATCGAACTTCGAAATCCTGATTACCGAAAGCACTCTTCCAGAATCTCATCTGTCCAAAAAGCGTCAATTGAAGAGAAGTCAAGAAATCTTCTGGAAAAGTATTTTGAGCTGGAGGCTCTCTTAAACCTGAACGAAGGACAGGACTATTTCCAATTTAAAAAAGAGATTATCACCGCGAAAGATGTTTTGGAGGCAGCAAGAACGCTCAGGGAAGAGTGGAATTTAGGATATGATCCAATCCCTGATGCTGTAGCAATGCTTGAAGACAAAGGATACAAAGTAATTGAAGTTGAAGGCCCGAAAAGCTTTGACGGACTGTCTGCCGAGGTTAACGGATCAAAGGTGATTGTATTAAACAGCAGTATTTTTGAAGGCAACAGTTGCCGGAAAAGGTTTACTGCATTGCATGAACTGGCACATCATTCCCTCAAATTTCCTGAAGGAATGGAGCCCAGGGAGGAGGAAAAGCTGTGCCATATTTTTGCCAATGCGGTTTTATACCCTTCAGATATGGCAAAAAGAGATCTTCATAATACCAGGTTCCATTTTTATGAAAATGAGCTGGTCCTGATCAAAGAAAGATGGGGAATATCTATCTCTGCAATATTTCAAACCGCTTTGAGGCTGGGAATTATAACTGATTTTACTTTCAGAAGTCTGAATATTAAATACCGGTCTCTCGGGTATCACAAGGAGAACAATGAACCCGGGAGATTTCTCGGCCAGGAAAAACCGGTACGCTTTCAACACCTGGTATACATTGCTCTTGGTAAAGGACTAATATCAACCAATGAAGCTGCTTATTACACCGGGGTCAGTGCCTGGGAGTTCCGGAAATCGATGAAGCAACTGGTATGACCCTGATAATTACTGATACAAATATCTTTTTCGATATTATCAGTATCGGAGCATTGCCGGAATTATTCAGTCTGGATTATAAAATATGCACAACTGTCTTCGTTATTCAAGAGATTAAGCAATCTGATCAGAAGGAATCAATAGAAGTCTTCATTCGGGCAAAAGAACTGACTGTAATTGAATTCGGTTCTGATGAAATCGACGAAATTGAAGAGTTTAAAACGATCAAGAACTTTAAGGGTATCACAGACAAATCTGTATTATGGAAATCTATGAAACTGAATTGTCCCCTCCTTACAGGCGACAGAAAATTGAGATCAGAAGCAGAAAATCAGGGCGTTGAAGTACATGGCACAATTTGGGTAATTGAAAGACTTGTCGAAAAAAATCTGATTAACCTGGCGAGGGGTGTACACCTTTTGGAAACACTTAAACAGGTAAACTCCAGTCTCCCTTTTGATGAGATTGATAAGCTGATTAAAAAATACAGGAAAGGTGACGGTGGTAATATGGGTACTCTCTGATATCTCCGGCTTCATAGAATTGCATAAGCCAAAACCGAATAATTTCAATGATAAACTATGGATAATCTGACTATTTCAGGAACCATTATCGCTTTGGAAAGAGCGGCACTGGAAGCATGGCTTGATGGTAATCCATCACCCTACCTCAAGCTTTATTCAAAGGACTTCACCTATTTTGACCCTGTCCAGGAATCGCGGCTTGACGGCTGGGACAGGATAAAGGAGTTGTATGAAAGCATGCGTGGATCTGTAAAAATGGAAAAGTTCAAAATAATCAATCCGGTTGTGCAACATGCCGGCACTATGGCCGTACTGACCTACAATCTGCATACAAGCTCAGGTGAAACACTCTGGAAAGAGAATTGCACCGAGGTGTACAGGCTTGAGGAAAACAACGAGTGGAAGATCATCCACAGTCACTGGTCGCTGACCAAACCATCCATCTGATAAAACAGACCCGGCAGCAGGTTTTCCGGCGGCAGGTTTTTGGGATCTTCTGCAGGATTCATACATTTTTGGCTATCTTGAACCTGAAATAACATTCTGAACCAATTATGAAGAGGATCATGAAAACAAGATCATTAATGCTAGTACTCGCACTCCTGGTTCTGGCCACCGGCAACGCACTGTCACAGACTGCCGGCAACCCTGTAACGGATCTCCTGCTCTCAGCATGGTCGCCGCGGAACTATACCGAGGTGCCCGTAACGGACCAGCAGATTGATATGATCGTGCAGTGCGGCATCAAGGCGCCAAGCTCGCGCAACGGCCAGCCATGGTACTTCACGGTGCTGAAGAACGAGGCCGTAATGAAGGAGATCATCTCCAATATCACACCCGGCAATGTGATAATAATTATCTCCGGTAAAGTGTCCCAATCTGGCACCACACCGGACTTCGACTGCGGGCTGGCAACACAGAACATGTTCGTGGCTGCCACATCCATGGACCTCGGGGCAAGAATTTACGGTGGTCCCATAGCTGCAGCCAGGGAGAGACAGGAAGCACTGGGGATTCCCGAAGGATACACCCCTGTCATGATGCTCAGGGTGGGCAACATTGAGAAAAGCACTGACGCCGTCTCGGGTGCATCTCCGCGCAAGTCAAAGGAGGAGCTAGTAAACTATGTGAGGTAGCCTGACATCGGCGTGATCTGAGCAAAACGGAAAAACATCTTTCATGAAAATTTATAAGCTGTTCTCTGGAATAATACTATGTCTTTGTGCATTTGGTACAACCTCGGTATTTGCACAGGGAAGTGAGACAGATCGCAATCTTCAGGTCTTTCCGGACACAACTCCGCAGTTGTATAATCAGTTCCTGACAGGTGTACAGGACATAACGGTGGGGACAACCGTTGGGAACCTTCCCCGGCTGCCACGCTTTGTGCAGGGCGTCTACAGGAATGATATCGAAGGGAAGGACGTGAAAGTGGAATGGCCGGATGTGAGGGTGATCTGGCCGTCGCCGATGGATAACAGCCAGGTGCTCACCCCGGGCACATACACTGTAACAGGAAAGGTTGCCGGGACAAACATAGTGCCAAAGGCGACTGTCACTGTCAGGCCTGGTGCTGAGCCTGCGACACCCGAGCCCTCGCTGGAGCCATTTGGCCTTGATGAGGTTACGCTGAACAATGATATCTACGGCCGCAGGACGAAATTCATTGAGAACCGCGATAAGTTTTTAACAGGCCTAGCTGCCACCAACCCGGACAACTTTCTTTATATGTTCCGCAATGCCTTCGGGCAGAAGCAGCCAGAGGGAGCAGAGCCCATGGGGGTATGGGACAGCCAGGAGACCAAGCTTCGCGGTCACGCCACAGGCCATTACCTCAGCGCCCTGGCACAGGCATATGCCGGCACCGGCCATGATGCGGAGTTGCAGGCAAATTTTTCCGGCAAGATGGAGTATATGGTGAACACTCTTTATGAGCTCTCTCAGCTGTCGGGTCAACCCCGTACTTCCGGAGGAGAGTATGTATCAGATCCTACAAAAGTCCCGCCGGCAGCTGGAAAAGCAGGCTTAGACTCCGACCTGAGCGTGGAGGGCATCCGCACTGACTACCAGAACTGGGGCAGCGGCTTTATCAGCGCCTATCCGCCTGACCAGTTCATTATGCTGGAGAAAGGGGCCACCTATGGCGGTTCGAACGCCCAGGTATGGGCGCCATATTACACCCTGCACAAGATCATGGCCGGGCTGATGGATGTCTATGAACTCAGCGGCAACGCGAAGGCGCTGGAGATAGTGAAGGGGATGGGCGACTGGGTTTATGCACGTCTCAGCCGGCTGCCGAAGGAGACACTAATAAGCATGTGGAACAGGTACATCGCCGGGGAGTATGGCGGCATGAACGAGGCGCTGGCCAGGCTGTCACGCATAACGGGCGAGTCGCGTTACATGGAGACAGCGCGGTTATTTGACAACATAAGGCTCTTCTACGGTGATGCCGATCACGCCCACGGATTGGCAAAGAATGTGGACATGTTCCGCGGGCTGCATGCCAACCAGCATATTCCCCAGATAATAGGCGCCATTGAGATCTACCGTGATACTGAGGCCCCGGAATACTATCGCATAGCCGATAACTTCTGGCATATTACCACAGGCGATTACATGTACAGCATCGGTGGTGTGGCGGGAGCACGCAATCCGAACAACGCCGAGTGCTTCACCGCCCAGCCGTCGACACTCTATGAGAACGGTTTCGCCGCAGGCGGACAGAATGAGAGCTGTGCCACCTACAACATGCTCAAGCTGACCGCCAGCCTCTTCCTCTTCAGGCAGGATGGTGAGTTGATGGATTATTACGAGCGTGGGCTGTACAATCATATCCTCGCCTCTGTGGCGGAGCACACTCCTGCCAACACCTATCACGTGCCCCTGAGGCCGGGCTCGGTGAAGCGGTTTGACAATCCTGATATGAAAGGCTTTACCTGCTGCAACGGCACAGGCCTCGAGAGCAGCACGAAGCTCCAGAACTCGATATACTTCAGGAGCGCCGACAACAGGGCGCTGTATGTTAACCTGTATGTACCGTCGACGCTGACATGGACCGGGAGAAAGATTACTGTTACTCAGACCACGGCTTACCCGAAGGAAGACCGGACGTTATTGACCATCCGCGGCAAGGGCAGGTTTGATCTGAATGTGCGCGTGCCGCACTGGGCCACGAAGGGATTCTTCGTGAAGATCAACGGCAGGGATGAGAAGGTTGATGCGGTTCCCGGAACCTATCTGACTTTGAGCCGTAAGTGGAAGAAGGGCGACACTGTTGAGCTGCGAATGCCGTTCAGTTTTCGCCTTGAGCCGGTGATGGATCAGCAGAACATCGCGAGCCTGTTCTGGGGGCCGGTGCTGCTGGCGGCGCAGGAGCCCGGTCCGCGCACCGAATGGCGCAAGGTGATACTGGATGCCGCAGACATCAGTAAGACAATTACCGGTGACCCCTCGAAGCTGGAGTTCACAATTGACGGCGTGGTATTCAAGCCGTTCTTTGACACCTACGGAAGGCACTCGGTTTATCTGGATGTAGAATTGAAGTAGGGATGTCAGGGCCCGGCGACAGGCACTTGGTTTACCTGGTTTTTATGGTTTATTCGTAAATTGTGTTTCGTTTCTTCCGTGCCGCTGCCGGCACGGGTGGTGGGACTGAGTCGGATAGTTATCGGGGAGCCGTTCCTTTCTCAAAATGCCTTACCCTAAACCCTTAAATATCAGTCTGACATGAACATCTTTAAGAATCCATGGAAATTAAGCGGCATCGCCGGGATACTGTTTGTACTGGTCTCGTTTGTCGCTTCAGGCATTAACAAAATGCCACCCGCCTTCAGTGCTGAAGCGGACCATGTGGCCTGGTTTGCCGAAAACGGTCAGTGGTACCGCTTTGGTCATTACCTTGCAGGGATGGCTTTCCTGCTGTTTTATTTTCCTTTTTATGCCGGGCTGTGTGAGCGACTCCGCAAGGCGGAGGGCGAGCCGGCAATATGGACCCGTGTCACCTGGGCCGGGGCTATTATGTCTCCGGCAATAGGCACCATTGCCGGCACCTTCATCATGTCCCTGGCCATGCTGGGAAGTGCGGTCACCCCCTCAATTGCGCAATATGGCATGGCTGGCAACTTCTATGCATACACCGTCTCCGGAGCCTTTGGCGGCATGGCCATGATAGCCGCCTCAATAATCATCATCCGCAGTGGTGTCTTTGCGCGATGGACGGGCTGGGCCGGAGTGATAACTGGCACAGCAGCCATCCTGAGCATCGCCACACTTATTCAGAATGATCCGGCCGGACTGTTTGCTGCCATCAACGGCATCGCATGGCTGGTTTACTTCCTTTGGATAGTGGCAGTCTCGGTGGAGCTGATCCGGAGGCCTGTTCGGGCAGGCTAAGTTTCTGCCATCCTAAAATGTTCTGCACTGGAGAAGAGAACACCAGGACAGATGGCAGCCCTCCGGGATATGATTCCCGTCAATCTCCCCGGGTGAGAAGGTAGCCGGGCAGGTAACAATTATACTCCCTGCTTCGTGATAAAACTATTAAACTTAAGATTAAATAGATGCAGACATTTGCTGACAGGGTCATTGAGTTCAACCGGAAGGTGGAGTTCCGGGGAACGTTGCCGGAAGGGATCAGCATCATGAATCCTTTCCGCAGCGGGGATGATTACATCTTTGAGGTATCCTCTGCCTTCTACAGGAAGTTCTATGATGACAACCGGACGCGGTGCCTGATACTGGGCATCAATCCCGGCCGCTTCGGGGCAGGATTCACCGGGGTGCCCTTCACTGATACGAAGAGGCTCACGGCAGAATGCGGTATCCCATACACCGGTAAACAGACCCATGAGCCGTCGTCGGTCTTTGTCTATGAGGTTATCAAAGCTTACGGTGGTCCGGAGCGGTTTTACAGCGACTTCTACATCACCTCCGTCTGCCCCCTGGGCTTCACACATAGAGGCGCCAACGGAAGGGAGAAGAACTACAACTATTATGACCGGCCCGACCTGACAGCTGCGGTAACCGATTTCATACTCTGGAATATAAGGGAGCAGATATCGATGGGAGTATCAACCACGGTGTGCTACTGCCTTGGCACCGGTAAGAATGAGAAATTCCTCCGTACGCTGAACGAGAAGCACCGTTTCTTTGACAGGATAGTATCACTGGAACACCCCAGGTTCATAATGCAATACCGCTCGGCCTCACGCGATGACTATGTCAGGAAATACCTGTCGCTGCTGGATCAATGACCGGAACAGTGACTCCGGGGCGGAGATATGAGCTTGTCAGGAAATACCTTTTCGGTGACGGATAAATGAGCGGAGAGGTTATTGCGGAAACGGCTAAAGTGTTTTTCGGGCAGCCGCTTATCTCATGATGCCCCACGGGTAGAGCTTCCTGGTGACACAGAATGATCCGGCAGGCGTCTCAGCCAGGTCAACATGTGCAATCAACTCCTCCTGTTTGCCGCAGTAGGGTTCAAGCATCTTTATGATGTATTCGCGACTTTCCAGCCCCTTGACCGTCAGATCCACATCAAAGAGGCAGTTGCAGCTGCAGGCAGCCTGCTGCTCGCTCTCCCTGATGAACAATGTGTCACCGTTCACCTCTGCATGACAGGTCAGCCTGCCGGGGCAACAATTGAAGCCCGCGTTGACATGGGTGATCTGAAGTGTCCCGGAAGAGGCCTCAAAGACGTAGTTAATGCATGAGAGGGTATCAGGAGTGGCGCCATCGGCTGATCCGGACTTGATGCCCTTGCACCCCGAATGATCAATGACCTCTGCGGTGATACGTTCACCATAACCTTCACAGCCTGCCAGCAGCACGACTGCCGGCAGCAGAGCCGCCAGCAACACAGGTAGCACCCCTTTTGATATCTTTTTCATGGCATATTTGCTTTTAATTCAAGCAATTCATTATTAATATGACCTCAGACAAACGGGTTGCAACAAGTCCCGTGCCAAAACAGACAATTAATTAAAATTTTCCTATATAGAATGCCGTGCCGGGCAACAGATCCCCGGGCATGTGCCGGAAATAAGTCAGTGACAGGTGGCAATGTCTGTGATCAGCCGCCACTTCAGGCGGTGTGAAACCGCTCCAGCAGCAGTCTGTAGAGTACCCCCAGGATACTGCAGACAAGGGTGATAATCACGCTCCCCACGTATGGCATCAGGCCTTCTGCAGACAGCGTCTCCGATAAACCCAGCGCACTGGTCCCGGTGACAAGGAGCATGGCCATCCCGAGCACCGGCATCACTACCAGCACGAACAGCAGTGACCAAAGCCAGAAATGCTTTCTGTCGTCCTTTTTCAGATACCTCGGAACGAGAAATGAGTAGAAAGCATAAAAGGAAGCCAGCATCCAGATCACCATTACCAGGGTAGTGAGTGTCGTGTACCACTTTCTGCCTTCCGGGACATCATCAGCGCTGAAGAACCAGGCCGTCAGGATTGCCAACAGGATAACCGGGATGTGTAAAAAAAGCAGAACTCTTTTCTTTTCCATGTTTGTGCATTTAAGGGCCATACAACATAAACGTCAGATGTACGGACTTAATAATCAAAGATAAAGCAATATGTTCATTTAAAAAACATAATTTTATTCTCAGGAATTTTCGTTAACTGAAAATTTCCTTAATATTGAAGACTGATCCTAACTCTTGTCGGAATAGCGATTCGGGGGCCTTTAAATGACTGATACATACCACACAGGGTTTGACAATGAGATATACCTCAGGGAGCAGACTACATCCATCCTTGAGCGTGTGAACCGTTTCAACAACAAGCTTTATCTCGAGTTCGGGGGTAAGCTGCTGTATGACCTCCATGCAGCGAGGGTCCTGCCCGGGTTTGATCCGAACGTAAAGATGAGGTTGTTGCAGATGCTGAAGGACAAGATCGATGTCATCCTCTGTATTCATGCGGGCGACATAGAGAGGAAGAAGGTACGTGCCGATTTCGGGATAACCTATGATGCCGACGCGTTGAAGACCATTGACGATTTCAGGGAGTGGGGTATTGATGTGACGGCTGTTGTCATCACCCGCTACACCGGACAGCATCCCGCCAAAACATTCAGGAACAAGCTGGAGCACAGGGGAGTGAAGGTGTATACTCATTCTCCCACCCGGGGTTATCCCACTGATGTGGACCTGATTGTAAGTGATGAGGGTTATGGCGCCAATGAATACATTAAATCCACCAATCCCATTGTTGTGGTTACAGGGCCCGGTCCTGGCAGTGGCAAGCTCGCCACCTGTCTGTGCAATCTCTATCATGAGTACCGTCGTGGCGTTAAGGCCGGCTATGCCAAGTTCGAGACCTTCCCTATATGGGATCTGCCCCTCGACCACAAGGTGAACATTGCCTATGAGGCTGCCACCCTTGACCTGAAGGACGAGGTGCTGGTAGACAGCTACCATCTGAAGCGTTATGGCACGAACGTGGTCAACTACAACAGGGATATAGAGGCGTTCCACCTGCTTAAGAGGATACTTGAGAAGATCACCGGCGGCGAGTCGATGTACCAGTCGCCCACAGACATGGGCGTCAACAGGGCCAGTGCCGGAATAGTCAATGACAGGGTGATACAGGAAGCCGCTCACCAGGAGATCATACGCCGTTACTTCAGGTGTGCCGTGGAGTATGTCATCGGGCTGGCGGACAAAGAGGTGCTGGAGCATGCTGCGAAGATCATGGCGAAGGTGAAGGCCAGGCCGGAGGACAGGAAGGTAGTGTTACCCGCCAGGAAAGCGATGAAGGAGGCTGAGAAGGGTGGCAAGGGTAATGCCGGCATTTTCTGCGGCGCCTCCATTGAGCTGGCTGATGGTACCATTATTACTGGAAAGAACTCGCCGCTGATGCATGCTGCCTCGAGCCTGATACTCAATGCCACCAAACACATGGCCGGGCTGCCCGACAGTCTGTTGCTTCTGCCGAAGAACCTTATTGACTCCGTCACCTACCTGAAGAAGGATATCCTTAACGGCAAGGAGGTGAGCCTGGATGTGGAGGAGACGCTGATACTGCTGGGCATCAGCGGGCTGAGCAATCCTGCCGCCCAGGCGGCGCTGGAGCAGCTGACCCTTCTTCGCGGCTGCGAGGTGCATCTGACCCACATACCCACCCCGGGTGATGAGGCCGGCCTGCGCAAGCTGAATGTAAACGTGACGTGTGATCCGGAGTATTCCAGTAAAAGTCTGTTTGTGTCCTGAGAAGGTCTGAAGGTCGGAAGGTCTGAAGGTCTGAAGGTAGGAAGGTCGGAAGGTCGGAAGGTCTGAGGGTAGTGGGGTCAAATTTGACTGCCGACTGCTGACGGCTGACTGCCGACTGGTTCTACCTCTTAGGCACGCCGGCGTAATAGAGGTCAA
>Ga0209604_1000310_pt1 | contig 46660 bp, 40 predicted proteins | sample AD_UKC097_MetaG_FD_184405 | JGI IMG/M metagenome (GOLD analysis project Ga0209604, IMG submission 184405) | Active sludge microbial communities of municipal wastewater-treating anaerobic digesters from USA - AD_UKC097_MetaG (SPAdes) (version 2) | ecosystem: Engineered > Bioreactor > Anaerobic >...
CGAGACGTGCCACGACCCGATCGAGCCGGAATACCTCGCCCGGGAGCCGATCGCCCGGTTCTGCATCGGCGACCTCTCCCCTGCGGAGCAGCGGACCCTCGAGGAGGACCTCGAGACGGCCGCCCGAATCCAGAAGGCCCACCTCCCGCAGGTCGCCACGGAGCTCGCCGGGTGGGAGTTCGCGTTCGCCTTCGAGCCGGCGGGCCCGGTCGGCGGAGACTGCTGCGACGTCCTCGGCCACCCCGGAGGAGAGGCGACCTTCCTCCTCGGCGACGTCTCCGGCAAGGGCGTCGCCGCCGCCATGCTCGCCGCGAGCCTCCACGCCACGATCCGGACGCTCGCCTCTCCCGGAACCCCGGTCGAGGCTCTCGTCGAGCGGGCGAACCGCCTCTTCCGGAGCGGCTCTGTTTCCCGCGCCTTCGCGACGCTCGTCTGCGGCCGGGTCTCCCCCGACGGGACCCTCGCAGTCTGCAACGCGGGCCACTGCCCCCCGCTCCTCTCCACGGGCGGCCGGATCCGGGAGATCGATCCGACGGGCCTCCCCATCGGCACGTTCCTGAGCACCGCGTACGGCGGCCACGCCCTTCGGCTCTCCAAGGGAGATTTCCTCGTCGCCTTCACCGACGGGCTGACGGAGGCTCGCGACGCGAGCGGCGCCGAATACGGCTCCGAGCGTCTCGCCGCGACCCTTTCCGGGCTCGACCGACCGACGGCGCGAGGCGTCGTCGACACCTGCCTCGCCGACCTCCACTCCTTCACCGGAGGCCGCGCGCCGGAGGACGACCTGTCGATCCTCGCCATCCGCCGGTCGGCCTGAGGGCCAGCGCGCGCCGTCCGAAGAGAAAGCGGGCCGATCGCGGGAACCGATCGCACACGGCCTTCGTTTCGTTCGCCGAACCGTTCGAAAGGAAGGAACGCCGATGCGATCCCCCCGTCACCTCCTGAGCTTCGGGATCGCGGTGCCGATCCTCTATTTCCTGGCCCTGCTCCTCGGTTCCGCCTTCTACCCCGGCTACAGCCACGTGACGCGATACGCGAGTGAGCTCGGCGCGGCGGAGGCGCCCCACCCCTGGATCTTCAACTCCGGCATCGTCACCGCGGGAGTCGCCGCGCTCCTCGCCGGTCCCGGCTTTGCCTTCGCGCTTCGCCGCCTGGGGAGCGACCGCCTGCCGGCCGTCCTCACGGGGCTCACGATCTCCCTCTGGGGCGTCGCGATGGTCCTCGGCGGCTCCTTCCCGATGCCCGACCCGCGCCACGGCGGATTCGGCCTCGGCCTCCCTCTCCTGGTCGCGCCACTCTTCCTGCTCTGGGGACTGCGTCACACGCCCGACGCCGGACGCCTCCGGCTCTTCCTCCTCGTCGTCTTCCTCGCGATGACGGCGCTCTTCGCCGTGATGATGGGCGTCGGCGGCCTCGTCACCCTCGCGAACGTCGGTCTCTGGCAGCGCGGGAACGCTCTGGCCTCCCTCCCCTGGATCGGGATCGTCGCGCACGCGCTGCGCCGGCGAATCGAGCGCTAACCGCGGTCGAAGCGAAGGCGATCGCCCGATTCGAGAGGGGATGTCCCGGCCTCCCAGCCGCGCCCTCGACGCCGGGACCGATCCGTATCACGATCCTCCTCGCGGCCGGCGACGACCCGGCCGCGAGGAGGCTCCGATGGACGGACGGACGAACCTCGTTTCCGGGCTGCTCCTTCTCGCCGTGCTCGCGCCGCTCGCCGGCATCGCGCTCGCGTCTCCGCCCGAGCTCGAGAAGGACGTAATCCCGACCTCGGCCGGCCCGCTCGAGGTCACGTTCGTGGGGCACGGCAGCCTCTTCTTCCGCTTCGGGGGCAAGGTCCTTCACGTCGACCCGTACGGGAAGCTCGCCGACTACGCCGCGCTCCCCAAGGCGGACGTCGTCCTCCTCACGCACGCCCACGGCGACCACCTCGACCCCGCCGCGATCGCCGCGGTCCGGACGGCCACGACGAAGCTCGTCGTCGCCCCCGCCTGCACGGGAAAGGTCGAGGGGGCGACGGTCCTTCCGAACGGCGAGACGACGACGGTCGAGGGGGTCCGCGTCGAGGCGGTCCCCGCCTACAACCTCGTCGCGAAGCGGCCCGACGGCTCCCCCTTCCACCCGAAGGGCGAGGGGAACGGCTACGTCCTGACGTTCGGGAAGACCCGCGTCTACGTCGCCGGCGACACGGAGAACGTCCCGGAGATGAAGGCGCTCGAGGGGATCGACGTCGCCTTCCTCCCGATGAACCTTCCCTACACGATGACGCCCGAGATGGTCGCCGACGCCGCCCGCGCGTTCCGGCCCCGCGTCCTCTACCCGTACCACTTCGGCGAAACCGACCCGCAGAAGCTCGTCTCTCTCCTCGGCGACGAGAAGGGGATCGACGTCCGCGTTCGGAAGATGAAGTAGCCCGGCCGGCCCGTCAGCCCGCCCCGACGATCAGGAGCGTTGCCGCGAAGACGAGGCCCGAGGCGACGAGCGTGACCGTCGTGTAGGCGAGGATGTCGCGCACCTTCAGCCCCGCGATGGCGAGGAGCGGGAGCGCCCAGAACGGCTGGACCATGTTCGTCCACTGGTCGCCGTAGGCGAGCGCCATGATCGCGACCTCGGGCGCGACGCCGATCCGCGCGGCCGCGTCGAGGAGGATCGGCCCCTGGACGGCGAACTGCCCTCCGCCCGACGGGACGAAGAAGTTCACGAGGCCGGCCGAGAGAAGGGAGAGGAAGCCGAAGGTGCGCGGCGACGCGAGGCCGACGAAGGCGTCGGAGAGGACGGCGATGAGCCCCGTCGTCGTCATGATCCCGAGGATCCCGGCGTAGAGCGGGAACTGCAGGAGGATGTCGCCCACCGTCGAGGCCGCTCCCTTCACGAGGGCGATCAGCTCGAACGGGCTCCTCACGAGGAGGCAGACGAGGGCGAGGAACGTCCAGTTCACGGTGTCGAGCGTCAGCGAGCCGCCGCGCACGAAGTGAAGCGCGAGCCAGGCCGCGAGCGCGAGCCCGACCGCCGAGGTGACGATGCGGCTCGCGTCGAGCCGGTCGGCCGGCGTGACGACCTCCTCGTCGACCCGGGGCCCGGCGTCGCGCAGGTCCGCTTCGACCTCGCGAACCGGGTCGCCGTCGCGGGGCGCCGCGAGGGCGAGGGCGGCGGCGACGGCCGCGATCGTCGCGACCGTGGCGCAGAGGTTCCAGGGGGAGAACGTCGTCGCCGAGACCGGCACGGTCCGGCCGAGCTGAGCCGCGATGAAGGAGCCCTCCGTCGCCGCGGTGAGCGGTCCGGAGCCCGAGGAGCCCATGTGCCAGACGACGAAGCCGGAGAAGCCCGCGGCGACGAGGAGCGGGAAGTGGAGCCGGAGGCCCCGCGCCCGTCCCTGCGCGGCGACCTCGCGTGCAAGGAGCGCCCCGACGACGAGGCCGAGGCCCCACGTCACGAGCGAGGAGAGCGCGGCGACGAGGAAGACCGAGACGTAGGCCTGGCGCGGGGTCCGCGGAAGGCTCCCGAGCCGGGCGAGGAGGGCGCGCACGGGCCGCGTGCTCGCGAGGACGTGCCCGAGCATCAGGATGAGCGCCATCTGCGTCGTGAACGCGAGGAGCCCCGAGAGCCCGTCGCCCCAGCCGCGCAGGACCTCTGCGGGGCCAGCGTCGGTCAGGAGGAGGGCGAGGACAGCGACGATCCCCGTCAGGACGACGGCGAAGACCAGCGCGCTCGGCAGGAAGCGCTCGACGAGCGTATTCAGCGGCCGCATGAGGGACGCGACCGCCCCGGACCGCGGCGCGTCCGGAGAACTCATGCCTCGCGCCTCCCCGCGAGGAGGAGGGAGGCCCCGAGGACGGCCCAGGAGGCGAGGAGGCCCCACGTCGCGAGGACCGCCGGGTTGTTCGAGAGCGCGCCGAGCTTCAGCGCCCCGGCGACGACGTAGACGACGACGGCCGCCGTGGCCGCGAGCGCGACGGCGCCGCGCCGCGCGCGCGGCAGGAACATCCCGGCGACGAGCGGGACGGAGGAGGCGGTGAAGAGGAGGTAGATGCCGTACTGCGCGAAGATCGCGACCGACCCTCCGGTCGGGTGGGCGATCTGCCAGCGGGCGAGGAGGAGGCAGACGACGGCGACCACGGCGAGACCGATCCGCCCGAAGCGGAGCGCCCTCTCGGGCTTCGCCCCCGGCAGGAGCGGGTGGACGTCGACCGAGAGGATGCTCGCGAGGGCGAGGAAGATCCCCTCGAGCGTCGAGAGACCGGCGCAGATGATTCCGACGGCGACGACGACGCTCAGGCCCGGCCCGAAGGAGGCGCCGATCCAGCTCGGGACGACGAGGTCGATCCGCGGGAGCGCCGGGAGGGAGAGGCGCGCCGCGAGGCCGACCCAGAGGACCCCCATGAAGACGAGCCCGGCCCCGATCGCGACGCCGAGGTACCGCTTCACCTGCCGGCCATCGGACAGGTAGAGCGCCTTCGACAGGATGTGCGGCTGCCCGACGATGGCGAGGCCGACGAGGAAGTTGCAGAAGAAGACCTCGAAGAGGTTCCGGAAGTAGGGAGACGCGGGGTTCACGACGGTCGCGAGCGACGGCTGGATCGCGCCGAGGCGCTCGAGCACCCCGCCGAACGGCGCGGCCTGGCCGACCGCGGTCCCGACGAGGAGCACCGCGACGACGAGCATGACGATCGCCTGGAACGCGTTGATCCAGGCGTGCGCCGTCGCGCCCCCCATCGCCATCGCGAGGAGGACGTAGAGGAGGACCGCGGCGGCCACCGCCACCGCGGGGACGCCGAGGAGGCCCGCGAGGACGTGCGCGAGGGCGACGACGATCAGCGTCGCGAACGCGAGCAGGCCGGCCGAGAGGACGACGAACGCGAGCCGCATCCCCTTCGACTCCCAGCGGGTCCCGATCCACTGCGGGATCGTCAGCGCCATCACGCGCGCTCCCGTCTCGCGGAACGGCCCCGAGAGGACCGCGAGGCCGATCGTGATCCCGAGGCCGGCGGCGACGCCGTAGCCGAGGAGCGCGGCGAGGCCGAAGTGGGCGACGAGGCCCGGGTTGACGACGAACGTCGCCACGCTCGTCAGCTGGGCCGAGAGGGAGAGGCCGACGACCCAGGGCGGAAGGTCCCGGCTCCCCACGGCATACGAGGCGACGGTCGAGGACTTTCGTGCGCCGCGGATCGCGAATCCCGCCGCCACGAGCACGTAGAGCCCCAGGCCGATCCAGGTCAGCGTCGCCGTCGTCATCGCTCGCTCCTCCCGCGGCGCGCCGGAGGCACGCCGCCCGCGGGCGGATGATAGATGCGGCCGGTCCGGGGCCGCGCGAGAGGAGCCGGGCGTCGGCGGGTCAGGCCGCCGGAGCCCGCTCCGACAGCCCCATCGCCGCGAGGACCTCCCGCGCCGCCCGCTCCCCCGACTCGCAGGCGCCCTCCATGAAGCCCTGGAAGTCCGAGGAGGTGTGCTCGCCCGCGAAGAAGATGCCCCCTTCCCGTTCGGACTCGGCCCCGCCGAACGCCGTGATCTGGCCGACGCGGTAGCAGGCGTAGCTGCCGCGCGTCCACGGGTGCGTCGGCCAGTGGAAGCGGACCGCCTCGGAGGGGCGGTGGTGCGCCGAGATTCCCGGGAAGACGCGGTCGAGCCGCGCCGCGAGCTCGACGGCCCGCTCCTCGGCCGTGCCGCGCCCGACGGCGAGCCCTTCGGCGCCCCCGGTGAAGTTCGTCAGGACGCCGGCCGACCCCTTCTGGGCACGGCTCGTCTCCCAGGCGACCTGGAAGCCGGCGTCGGTCATCACCGTTCCCGTCGACTCGTGCGCGAGGCGCCACTCGCGCCGCGTCCAGCCGGTCATCAGCTTCGCGTTCGTCCCGTAGCCGAGCTCGGCGATCGCCCGCTTCTTCGCCGGAGAGAGCGGGACGTCGAGCCTCACGTCGCGCAGGAGCGTGAACGGAAGGGCGAGGACGACGTGCGAGGCGCGCTCCTCGCGGCTGATCCCCTCGCGGCGCACCGTCGCCACGTACCGCCCGTCGCTCCCCGTCCGGAGCGCCTCGAGGCGGGTCCCGCGGAGGACGGCGTCGCCGAGCTTTTCCGCGAGCCGGGTCGGCACCTGGTCGTTCCCGCCGCGAATGTGAAAGCGTTCGTCGCTCTCGCCGTAGAGCTTCGGGTGCTCCGGGTCGAAGCTCGCGAAGAGGAGGAAGTTGAGACAGCTCTGGTCGCCGGGGGGCAGGCCGCACTCCGACTCGAAGGCCACCTCGACGAGCGTCCGCGCCCAGCCGGAGATCCCGTGCTTCTCGAGCCACGCGGGAATCGAGAGGGCGTCGAGGGCGCGCGCCGCCTCCGGCCCCTGATACGAGGCGTCCGGCTCCTCGCCGAGGAGCGCGAGGTCGCGCCGCGCCGCCGCGACGACGGGGCGCATCGCCTCGACCATCTCGGCCTCGCTCCGGCGCGCGCCTCCGAAGAAGAGCGTCTCCGTGACGCCCGGCGGCTCGACGAGGAGGTCGTCCAGCTCGAGGCCGAGCTCGGCGGCGAGGCCCCGGAGGCATTCGTGGGACGTGTCGATCAGCTCCGCCCCGAGCTCGGCGACGAGCCCCTCCGGGAAGTGCCCCGTCAGGCTCCGCATCCGGCCGCCGATCCGCTCCTGTGCCTCGAGGACGCGGACCGCGACCCCCGCCTGCCTCATGCGATAGGCCGTCGTCAGGCCGGCGAGCCCTCCCCCGACGACGAGGACCTCGTCCGGCCCCGAGGGGGCCGCCGCCGGCACGACCGACGCGCAGCGCGCCGCGGCGAGCCCCGCGAGCGCGACGCCTCCCGCGCGGAGCGCGTCCCGGCGGGACGGGCGGGAGTCCGCGCGCGGGCCACCCGGAAGCGCGGGGTCGGCTCCCTCGGGGAGCGAAGCGAGACGCAGGGCACGGGCGAGCCGTCGGCTGAGCGGGCTGCGGGCCATCGGGAGTCCTCCGAATTGTGGGGTGGCGGGATTCTAGCCGGGTCAGAATGCGCACCGCAGAAGATGACGAACGAGCCCCGCGTCCGCCGCCGACCGCTCTTCGCGTCGCTCGCCGCGCTCGCTCTGGCCGCGGCTTCCGTGACGGCGTCCGCACGTCCGCCCGCCCCGACGCCGCAGGCGGTATCTCCCGCCGCGGCGGCCCACCGGGCGCTGGCGGAGCGGGACATCCCGTTCGAGGCGCACGCGTTCGTCTCGGCGGCGGCGGACGGCGACCTCCCGCTCGTCGAGCTCTTCCTCGATGCCGGGATGCCCGCGTCGACGCGCGACCGCTTCGGCGTCAGCGCCCTCGTCGAGGCTGCGCGCGCCGACCGGCCCGAGATCCTCGCGCTTCTCCTCTCGCGCGGCGCGAAGCCGGGCGAGGCGCAGGGGGGCGAGCCGCCGCTCGTCGCGGCGGCGGAGGCCGGGAGTCTTCGGACGCTCTCGACGCTCCTCTCCGCCGGCGCCGACCCCGACCAGCCGGCCGATCCCGCGAAGGGGCCGGGCGGAACGGCGCTGCAGCGCGCCTGCGCGGCCGAGGCTTGGGAGGCGGCCCGGCTCCTCCTCGAAGGGGGCGCGAGCGCGAAGGTCGCCGCGCCGCCGATGCCGCCGCCGCTCTTCCTCGCCGCCGAGAGCGGCCACGCCCCGACCGTCTCCCTCCTCCTCGCGAAGGGAGCCGACCCGAACGCGCGGGGCCCCGGCGGTGCGGCGCCGATCTGGCTCCCGGTCTGGAACGGACACGTCGAGGTCGTCAGGCTCCTCCTCCTTGCCGGTGCCGACGTCCGGGCCGATCGGCCGACGCTCCTGAAAGGACGCCCCGGCCATCCGGTGAAGCCCGAGATCCGCAGGCTCCTCCGGACCCCGCCGAAGCCCGCCGGAACGAAGCGGCCGGCCCCGAAGCCGCGCTGAGGAGCGTCCTCTCCGGCGGCGACGGCGCGCGGACGCGGCCGTCCGCAGTGGGCGTCCGAGGTATGGTCCGCGAAAACGCAGCCGAGGAGCTCTCTCCAGATGTTCGTGGACGGCCCCGTCGACCCCGCCCCTCTCGCCGTGCCCCAGCAGCGCCTGACGACGCTGCTCGACGCCGCTCTCGTCGTCGGGAGCTCCGCCGTCCTCCTCGCGTGGATCGCCGGGCGCCCGATCCTCTACGAGGCGGCGTCGCCGGTGATGTCGGCGTTCACGGCGCTCTCCCTCCTCCTCATGGCCCTCGTCCGCCAGGCGCGCCTCCACATCGGGACCTGGCCGATGGCGCTCAGCCTCGCGATGAGCGGGCTCGTCCTCGGCGGCAACGTCTCGTCGATCGTCATGCTGGCGTTCCTGCCGCCCGAGCTCTGGGCGAGCTTCTCCGGCGTCGTCCTGACCTCGACGATGACCTCGATCGGCCTGATCCTCTTCTGCCTCCACGACGTCGCCGTCGCGCTCCGGGAGACCCCCGAGTCGCCCTTCCTCGTCGACGACCTGCTGATCCACCTCGCGCTCGTCCCCGGCGGCGTCAGCCTCCTCGGCTACCTCCTCGGGAACCCGACCTACCTGAGCGTCCACGCCGACCCGCGCGTCGGGATCTCGCCGCTCGAGATGGCCTTCCTCGCGACCTACGCCGCGAGCGCGATCCTCTCGAACCCGCGGCTCTTCCTCTGGAGGTTCCTCGCCGCCGGCTGGACGAACCGCCTCGTCTTCGCCGGGCTCTTCGCGAATCAGTTCGTAGCGCCCGTCGTCGTCGCCTTCCTCTTCTCCGAGCGGCGCCCGCGCGGCCCCGGCCTCGAGCTCTTCGCGATGCTCGGCGGCGTCGTCGCGACGCTCACGTTCCTCCTCCTGCAGGCGCGGCTCGAGCGCCGCCGCGCGGCCGCGCACGCGACGAGCTGAGCCCCGTTCTCCTGTCCGACGACGCCGGACGCGGCGGGCCCGGCCGCCTCAGGAGAGCTCGGCGAAGACCGGTGCGTGGTCGGAAGGGAGCTTCCCCTTCCGTTCGTCGCGGTCGATGAATGCCCCGGTGCAACGCGGGACGAGCGCGGGCGCGAGGAGGACGTGGTCGATGCGGAGGCCCTCGTTCTTCGGGAACGCGAGCATCCGGTAGTCCCACCAGGAGTAGAGCCCGCCCTCGGGGTGGTGGAGGCGGAACGAGTCGACGAGCCCGGCCGCGAGGATCCTCTCCCACGCGGAGCGGACCTCGGGGTGGCAGAGGACGGAATCGGCCCACGCGGCGGGGCTCGCGACGTCGCGCTCCTCGGGGGCGATGTTGAAGTCACCGCCCAGTACGAGGGGTGGGCCTCCCGCCTGGCGCTCGACCCACGCCGCGAGGCGCGCGAGCCACTCGAGCTTGTAGGGCCACTTCTCCGAGCCGACCTCCTTGCCGTTCGGGATGTAGGCCGAGGCGACGCGCAGGCCGCCGACGGTGGCCGCCACGAGGCGCGCCTGGCTCTCGTCGCCGCCGTCGCCGAAGCCGGTCGAGACGTCCGCCGGCTCCTCGCGGGAGAGGACCGCCACGCCGTTGTACGTCTTCTGCCCGAGGACCGCGGCGAAGTAGCCCGCGGCGCGGAGCTCCTCGTACGGAAAGCCCTTCTCCTCCGTCTTCAGCTCCTGCAGGCAGACGACGTCGGGGGCGTGCCTCGAGAGGAACGCGAAGAGGCGCTCCTTCCGGGCCTTCACCGAGTTCACGTTCCAGGTGGCGATCTTCATCGGGCCTCCCGCGCCGCCGGGCGCGGCGCGATTCTAGGAGGCCGCGGGGACGGACCCTTCCGGCGGGTCGCCCGGCCGGCGCTCGAGCTCGGCGGAGATGAACCGGGCGACTGCGGCGCGCGCCTCGTCGGTGCCGCCGACGAACTCGATTCCGACCTGCGCCGCCACCGAGCCCTTCTCCGCTTCCTCCCGCTGCACGAACGCGACTCGCCCCTCGAGGGGGACCGTCCCCGTCCGGAGGCGGAGCTCCAGGGCGAATCGGCTCTCGACGGACGCCTCGAGGGCGGTCCGCACGAGCATCCCGGAAAGGCTCAGCCGCAGGACCTCGAACTCGTCCCGCGCCTCGAGCGCCGCCGGGAGGAGCGTGTCGGCCCGGAAGCGCCCTGTCAGGCGCTGCTGCGGGGAGAGGACGACGTGGTGCTCGAGGAAGCCGAGGAGGGAGCGGCCGTTCCCGGTGAAGACGTCGTCGAACGCGAGGCCCGCCTCGTAGACCGCCCGCGTCTCGCCGCCGGGGCGCGGGCGCGCGCTCGAGAGGTGGCACCAGCGGATCGTCCCCTGGACGTCGACCGCCTCGCCCGCCCCGGCGAGCCGGATCGCGTAGGCGCGGCCCAGCTGAAGCCGCTCGGCCGACTCGAGGGAGAGGCCCGACACGCTCACGTTGCGCACTTTCACCGTCGTCCTGTAGAGGAGCGAGCCGTGGACGTTCTGGACCTCGTACCGCGGATGGCGGCGCTGGCCGGTCTTCGGCATGCTCGTCTCGTCCTCCGGTGAGCGATCGCGGGCGTCGCGATTATGACGCCGTTGCGCCCGGACCGTACACTGGGCCGTCGTGCCGAACGCCGCGAAGGCCGCCGCGCCGGACCCCACCGCCGTCGACGCCGCCGCCCGGATCCTTCGCCGGGCGCGCTCCGTCCTCTTCGTCACCGGGGCCGGAATCTCCGCCGACTCGGGCCTCCCGACCTACCGCGGCGTCGGCGGGCTCTACGAGTCGGACGCGACGGAGGACGGGCTCCCGATCGAGGTGCTCCTCTCCGGCGAGACGTTCCGGCGAAGTCCGGCGACGACCTGGAGGTACCTCGGCGCCATCGAGCGCGCCTGCCGCGGCGCGCGACCGAACCGGGCCCACCAGGCGATCGCCGCGCTCGAGAACGCTCTCCCGCGCGTCGTCGTCCTCACCCAGAACATCGACGGCCTCCACCGGGCGGCCGGCTCGCGGGACGTCATCGAGATCCACGGCGACGTCCACCGGCTCGCCTGCACCCGCTGCACCTTCCGCACGCGCGTCCCGGACTACGAGGGCCTCGAGATGCCTCCCCGCTGCCCCGAGTGCGCCGCGCCCGTCCGGCCGGAGGTCGTCCTCTTCGGCGAGATGCTCCCTACCGAGGCGGTCTCCCGCCTCGAGGAGGAGCTTCGACGCGGCTTCGACGCCGTCGTCTCGATCGGGACGACGAGCGTCTTCCCCTACGTCGCCGCGCCCGTCCACATGGCGCGCGCGTGGGGCGCGGGGACGGTCGAGGTGAACCCGGGCGAGACCGAGGTCTCCGGAATCGTCGACGTCCGTCTTCGCTGCGGCGCGGCGGCCGCGATGGACGCGCTCGTCTCCGCCGCGAACCGGTCGCCCGTCGGCTAGACTGCCTCGGAACGGACAACACGGGGGAACGCATGTCGCTCCGACTGAGAGTCGTCTCGGCCGACGGTCGCCGCTTCGAACACGACGTGGCGGGCGACGCCCTCGTGATCGGCCGATCCTCTCGGGCCGATCTCGCCCTGGCGGACCGCGCCATGTCCCGCGAGCACGCCCGGTTCCGTCGCGACGAGGCGGGCTGGTGGATCGAGGACCTCGGCTCGCACAACGGGACCCGGCTGAACGAGGTTCCTCTCGACGCCGCGCGCCGGATCCACGACGGTGACACGATCTCCGTCGGAGGGAGCGTCCTCGTCGCCGAGATCCGCGGCGCCGGCGACACCAGCAGCGGGGACTCCGTCATCTACCGCTCCGCCCGCGAGCTCCTCGAAGCGGTCTCGGGCTCCACGGACGTCTCCGGGATCGCGGGCGCCGGGAAGAGGGCGGCCGAGCGCCTCCACATGCTGAACGGCGTGAACCAGGCGCTCGCGAGCTCCATCTCGCTCGAGGAGCTCCTCGAGCTGATCCTCGACCGCGCTTTCGAGCACCTCCGGCCGCAGGAGGCGGCGATTTTTCTGCGCGACGCCTCGGGGGTCGACATCTGCGCTGCCCGTCGGACGACACCTGGGCGCGAGGCGCTCCCGATGCGGTCGAAGAGCCTCTTCCACGAGGTGATCGACAAGGGGATGGCCGCCCACGTCGTCGATTCCGCGGCCGACGCCCGCTTCGCCGAGAGCCGTAGCCTGATTCTCTCCGGCCTCCGGAGCTTCCTCGCCGCGCCTCTCCTCGACTCCCAGGGAGCGCTCGGGTTGATCGTCGTCGGCGCCGCCCTCGGCGTGCGGAGCTTCAAGAGCGAGGACCTCGAGCTCCTCGTCTCGCTCGCCTCGGTGGCGGCACTCCGCATCCGGAACGTCCGCCTCGTGGCCGAGGCGATGGAGCGGCAGCGCCTCGAGCAGGAGGTCCGCCTCGCGCGGCAGATCCAGGTCGCCCTCCTCCCGGCGACGCTTCCGCAGCTCCCCGGGTGGGAGCTCCACGGAGGGACGCTTCCCTCTCGCGGCGTCTCCGGCGACTTCTACAAGCTCCTCCTCCGCGGCGACGGCACGTCCTGCGCGCTCTTCGTCGCGGACGTCTCGGGCAAGGGGATCGCTGCTTCCCTGCTCACCGCGTCGCTCGAAGCGCTCTCCGCGCTCCCCCTCGAGGGATCGGACCCGCCGGCTCGGATCTGCGAGCAGGTCGGGGCGCTTCTCCACCGCCGGACGCCGGCCGAGAAGTACGCCACGGCCTTCCTCGGCGTCTTCGACCCTCCCTCCGGACGGCTCATCTGGACGAACGCCGGGCACAACCCAGCGCTCCTCCTGCGCGCCGGCGGGGAGGCGGAATGGCTCCGGTCGAACGGCGTCCCGCTCGGGCTCATCCCGGGGGCGAAATACGGCGAGGGCGAGCTCGTGATGGAGCCGGGAGACGTCCTCCTCGTCTACACCGACGGGATCACGGAGGCCGCCGATCCGGACGACGAGGAGTTCGGTGAGGAGCGGCTCCTCGAAGCGGCCCGTCGAGGTGGCACGCTCCCGCTTCGCGAGATGGCGACCGTCCTCGAGCGTGACCTCGACGCGTTCGCGCGCGGCGTCCCGTTCCACGACGACCGGACGCTCGTTCTCATCCGCAGGTCGGCGTGAGGACCCGGCCCGTGTACTTCCGCCTCGTTCGCCTGAAGGTCCGGCCCGAGAGCTTCTGGGCGTTCCGCGACTACTACGAGGGCCGCATCCTCCCCGGCCTCGCGTCGGCCGGGGGATGCCTCTACGCCGCGCTTCTCCGCCCGGTCCGGCCGGCCGAGGAAGCGGAGGCGGCGTGCGACTCGCTCACGCTCTGGGAGAGCGAGGAGCGGGCCGACGCCTACGTCGATTCCGGCCGCTACGACGAGCTCCTCGACGGCGCCGACCCGTTCCTCGCAGGCCCGACGGTCTGGTCGTCGGACCTCACCCGGCTCGAGGTCGGCGACCGCCCTCCCCTGCCTGACCCGAAGGTCGAGACCGGATCGGTCGAGGCCGGACAGGAGGCCGACGGCGGCCTCACGCTCCCCGCGCTCTTCCTTCGCGTCGTCGACCATCGGATCGATCCCGGCAGCCTGGACGCGCTTCAGCGAACCTGGGAGGAGGACGTCGTCCCCGGCCTCCTCTCGACTCCCGGCTGTCTCGCCGCGTACCTCGTCGAAGGGCTCCGGGGCCGCGAGCAGGCGCTCTCGCTCACGTTCTGGTCCGACGAGGCGAGCGCCGTGCGATACGAGCTGAGCGGCCGGTTCGACGAGCTCGCCGGGAAGCTCGCCCCCTATCTCTCCGGCCTCTACCGCTGGCGCCTCGGGCTCGAAACGGACGGCGCGGCGCGGAACCTGCGCGGAAGCGACCTGGCGGTCTCCGCGTTCCACGTCGTCGCCGGCCGGAGGCTCGGCGAACCGACGGGCTGAGCGCGTCCGCGCGCTACCCTGCCGCGACGGAGACGAGCTCGTCGACGATCCGGAGCGTGAGCCCCCAGATCACCCGTCCCTCGAAGCGGATGCAGGGCATCGGGAGCGGGAGCCCCTTCCGCACCCAGGTGAACGAGTTCCGGTTCCTTCCGTCCGCGAGGAACGAGAGGGGGACCCAAAGAGCCTCCTGGACCTCCTCGTTCGGCGCGAGACGAGGGTCTCCGTCGACCGAGAAGGCGAAAGGCACGACGCTGTGGGGGACGGAGCCGAGCGGAAGGTGTGTCCGGACCTCGGAGAGTCGCCCGAGCGGACGTCCGAGCGCGGCGAGATCGAGGCCGATCTCCTCCAGCGTCTCCCGGAGGGCCGCGTCGAGCGGGGAGGCATCGGCCGGCTCGACGCGCCCACCCGGGAGCCCCATCTGGCCGGACCACGGGTCGCGCGGGTGCTCGGCCCGACGGATGAAGAGGAGCTCCGCCCCGCCCGAATGCTCCCGAAGGATCGCGGCGACCGCCGCCTTCCGATCCGCCGGGACGCCCGTCTCGACGGCGCCCTGGTGCCGCTCGAGGGAACGGGCGAGGTCGGCGAGACCGACGCGGTCTTCCACGTCCGGATTCTGGCATCCGTGTCGCAGGCGCCGGCCGGCCGCCCGGAAGCGCGCGAGCTCCCGAGCTTCCCCTCGCCTTTCTCGTTGACGCGGCCGTCCGGGAAGACCACAGTTCTCCTGGAACAGCCCGGAACGAACGGACTCCGACATGCTCGAAAGGAGCGCGAGGCTCGGTCCGTACGAGATCCTCGACCCGCTCGGGGCCGGGGGGATGGGCGAGGTCTACCGGGCGCGCGACGGGCGGCTCGGACGCGAGGTCGCGATCAAGGTCCTTCGCGGCGCCTTCGCGCGGGACGGCGACCGGATCGCCCGATTCGAGAAGGAAGCCCGTGCGCTCGCGGCGCTCTCGCATCCGAACGTCCTCGCGATCCACGACTTCGGACGCTCCGGCGACGTCGTCTACGCCGTCACCGAGCTCCTCGACGGCGAGACTCTCCGCGAGCGGCTCCGTCACGGGCGCCCCTCCTGGCGAAAGTCGGCCGAGATCGCCGCGGCCGCCGCCGACGGGCTCGCCGCTGCCCACGCCCGGCACCTCGTCCACCGCGACCTGAAGCCCGAGAACGTCTTCCTCACGGCGGACGGTCGCGTGAAGGTGCTCGACTTCGGCCTCGCGAAGGTCGTCGAGCCGGTCCTCCCCGAGGCCTCCACCCTCACCTCGCCCGCGAGTACGGCGGAGGGGCGCCTCCTCGGGACCGTCGCGTACATGTCGCCGGAGCAGGCCCGCGGCCTTGGCGTCGACTCCCGCTCCGACCTCTTCTCGCTCGGGACGGTCCTCTACGAGATGCTCTCGGGACGGCGCCCCTTCGAGCGCGCGACCGCGGCCGACACGATCTCCGCGATCCTGCACGAGGACCCCGATCCGCTCGACGCGATCGCGGCGATCCCGCCGGCGCTCGCCGCCATCGTCGCCCGCTGCCTCGAGAAGGAGCCCGAGGAGCGCTTCCACTCCGCGCACGACCTGGCGATCGCCCTCCGCAGCCTCTCGGCCGAGAACCTCTCCGGCGCCCGTCCCGTCCGCTCGCGGCGGCGGCCCGCGCGCGCCCGCCCCGCGCTGCTGGCGGCGGCCGCCGTCGCCGTCCTCGCAGCGGCCGCGCTGCTCGTGGCCGATCGCGCGCGAGAGCGGCCCGGCCGCGAGACGGTCCAGGTCGTCGCACGGCCCGTCACCTCGATGCCCGGCTGGGAGATCGAGCCCGCCGTCTCTCCGGACGGCAGCCTCGTGGCGTTCGCCTCGAACGCGGCGGGGAGCGCGGACGTCTGGCTCGTCGAGAGCTCGGGCGGCGAGCCGCGGCAGCTGACGGACGTGGGGATCCCCGGCGACGACGCGCCCGAGGACCGCTCCCCGGCCTGGTTGCCCGACGGGCGCTCGCTCCTCTTCTCCTCGGATCGCAACGGCAGCAGATCGCTCTTCCGCGTCTCCTTCCTCGGCGGGAGCCCGAGCCTCGTCGTGGAGGACGCCGCCGAGCCCGCCCTGAGCGACGACGGAACCGTCCTCGCCTTCACCCGCACCGTCGGGAACGGGCGCTACCGGCGGATCTGGGTTGCCCCGCTCGCAGCACCCGACGACGCCCGGGCGATCACGACGGACGAGGACGGCCTGTGGGACCACGCCCGGCCCGCGATCTCCCCGGACGGCCAACGCCTCTGCTACGCCGACTTCCGGAACCTCTGGATCGTCGACCTGCCCGGCGGCAGGCCCCGCCCGCTCACCGCCGACGACGCGTTCGACGCCGAGCCCCGCTTCTCGCCCGACGGGCGTCACGTCTACTTCACGTCTCGTCGCGGGGACGTCGTGGCGGTCTGGGCCGTCCCGGCCGACGGCGGCGCCGCGACGAGGATCACCGGCGAGGCGGCCTCGGAGACCCATCCCTCCTTCTCCCGCGACGGGAGCGTCCTCGTGACGGCGACGCGCGTGCGCGACTCCGACGTCGCCGTCCTCGACCGCGTCGCGAAGACCGTCGCCCGGATCTCGAGCACGCTGAGCGAGGAGACGCCCGTCCTCGAGCCGGACGGCCGGGCCGTCTACTTCTCCTCCAACCGGACCGGCCGCTCGAACCTCTGGAAGCAGCCGCTCCACGCTGGCCGATCCGTCGGACCGGCGAACCGCCTCACGTCCTTCGAGGCCGGGGGCCCGGCGACGCCGTCGATCTCGCGGGACGGCCGTTTCCTTGCGTTCTTCCGGGCCCTCTCCGGGAACCGCGACATCTGGATCCTCCCGACGGCCGGCGGCATCGCCCGGCCCCTCGTCGGCGGCCCCGATCGTGAGTTCCACCCGGCGCTCTCTCCGGACGCCCGACAGCTCGTCTTCGTCTCCTCGCGAGGCGGCGTCGAGCATCTCTACACGGTCCCCCTCCGCGACGGCGCCGCCGAAGGCGAGCCGCGGCCGATCACCTTCGGCGCCTCGGCCGACGCCTTCCCGGTTCTCTCACCGGACGGTTCGCGGATCGCGTTCCTCCGGGACGGGGAGATCCACCTCATCGACTCCGAAGGACGCGGCGAGCCCGAGCGCCTGACGCACGACGCCCGGCCGAATCACTTCGCCTGGGACGCCGGCGGCGACGCGCTCGTCGTCGCCGGTCGTTTCTCCGGGCGCAGGCTCGTCCTCCGCCGCGTCCGCCTCGACGGCGTCGTCGAGCCGATCGAGCCGGAGGTCGAGCTCGGCGGGGAGCTCTCCTCGGGCTACCTCTCCGTGAGCGCCGACGGCCGCTTCCTCGCCGTCCAGGTCGGCCGGCTGGAGGCCGACGTCTGGGTCCGGGCTCCCTTCACGGGCGGACCGTGACCGATGAACGGGCGCCGGGACCGCCCTCGGCGCACCCTCGACCGAGCGCAGACGACGAAAGGAGATCGGAATGCCCACGACGCTCGTCCACCGCCTCGAGCTGATGAGGCTCCTCCACCGCTTCAAGGGGCTCGTCGAGTGGGAGCTCGAGAAGCTCGCCGCGCTCGACACCAGGACGATCTCCCTCGAGCTCGAGCCTCCGGCCTTCGCGGTACGGAAGCCCGACCGGAAGCCACCTCCGATCGCGACGGGGACGGAGCCCGCGGCGGAGGCGCCGGCGGTCTCCGAGACTCCTTCCATTCCGGGAGCCGACGCGCCGGACGGATCGCTCGCCGACCTCTCACGCCCGGCCGGAGCGCCGTCGCACCCGTTGCAGAAGACGAAGGACCCCACGAACCTCGAGAGCTGCTGCCGATCGGCCGGCCTTCCGACCGGCGACTACGCGGAGCTCGTCGACGCGGCGACCCCGTACGTCCGGGCGCTCGCGGAGGAGTGACGCGCATCGACGATCGCGCCGTCCGGCCGCTCGTCCCGGGCCCGCGCGCCGTGACGCTCCTGCTCACGACGCGGTGCAACCTCTCGTGCGCCTACTGCCCGCAGCGGCGCGGCGCGCCCCGCGAGATGGACGCCGCCGCTCTCGAGGCCGCCGTCCGCCTCGTGGCCACGTCCGGCCACGCGCGACCAAAGCTCGTCCTCTTCGGCGGCGAGCCGCTCCTCGCGAAGGCGCTCGTCCGGAGGGTGCTGGCGCTCCTCGCGGCATCCGCGCGCCCGGGCCTCGCGCCCGACGTGCACGTCGTGACGAACGGCCTCCTCCTCGACGCAGAGACGGCCGCGTCCCTCGACGAGGCGGGCGTCACGATCGAGCTCTCCTGCGATGGCTTCGACGCCGCGCAGGAGCGCCGCGGCGCCGGCACCGGCGCCGATCTCCGCTCCGTCTTCCTCCTCCTCGCGCGGAGCCGCCCTCGCCTCCTCGCGGAGCGGCTCGTCGCGCGCGTGACCGTCGACTCCGGGAACGTCGGCGCGCTCGGCCGATCGGTCGCGGAGCTCCGCGCGGCGGGAATCCGCGAGATCCGGGCCGCGCCGGTCCAGACGCCCGACCCGGGATGGAGCGAGGCCTCCGCGGACCTCCTCGACCGCGCCCTCAGCGAGATCGCCGCTCTCCCTCCGAACGGGAACGGGGACTCGACCTTCGATCCGCTCCGGCCTTCGGCGGGCCCTCGGAACCCGTTCGGCGTCGCCGCGTGCAGCCTCGGCGAGGCCGACGTCCTCTTCGTCGACGTCGACGGCCGCATCGCCCCGTGCGGAGCCTTCGCACCGTCCGTCCTGCCGTCACTCCCGCCCCTCGCGGAGGAGCTTCGGCAGCGGCTCGTCGGGCTGCGGGTGGACGACCCGGCGCTCGACACGCGTCTCGCGCTCCGCGCCGCGGGGAGGCAGAGCCTCCCGGCGCTCGTCGCCTCGGCGGCGCGTCGCTCTCCCCGCGGCCCCTGCGCCTCCTGCGAGGCGCTCGACGAGTGCGCCGTCTGCCCCGCCGCGATCGCCGGCGCGCCGGAGCAGGACCCGGACCTCGTCCCGGCGATCTGGTGCGACTGGAACCGCCGGACGGCCCGGCACCGCCGCGCGAGCCTCCGGAGCGCCGTCGACGATCAGCGCGCGGGCAGCAGCTCGAGCGCCCCGGAGACGAGCGCCGTCACCGCGGTCCGGATCGCGGGAGCGTAGGCCGGGGCGAACTCGGCCGAGTGGAGCGGCGGGAGCGACGTCCCGTCGGCCTTCGCCTTCGCGAGCGCCGCGGGCTCCGCGACGCCGAGCCAGAAGAGCGAGGCGGGGACGCCTTCCCTCCCGAAGTAGGAGAAGTCCTCGCTCACGCTCGCCGGAGGGAAGGAGGCGACGTTCGCGGCGCCGAGCGCCGCGGTAAAGGCCGTGCGCAGCCTCTCCGTCAGGGACGCGTCGTTCACGACGCCCGGCGTCGACTCGACGATCGAGAAGTCGGGCGCCTTCGGCGCGTTCCCCGCGATCGACTCCCCCGTCGCGACGCGCCGGATCCCCTCGAGGAGCCGCTGCCTCACCTCCTCCCGGTAGGCGCGGACCGTGATCTTCAGCCGCGCCTCGGGCGGGATGACGTTGTGCTTGGCACCGGCCTGGAACGAGCCGACCGAGACGACGGCCGGCTCGAACGGGTCCTTCTCTCGCGAGACGAGCGCCTGGAGCGCGACGACCGTCCGGGCCGCGATGAGGACGGGGTCGACCGTCCGGTGCGGCATCGCCCCGTGCCCCCCCTTGCCGTGGATCGTCAGGTCGACCGAGTCGACCGAGGCGAAGGCCGCTCCCGGCGTTACGCCGACCGAGCCCGCCGGGAGCTCGGGCGTCACGTGGAGCGCGAGGGCGAAGTCGGGCCGCGGGAAACGGGAGAAGAGCCCGTCCTTCAGCATCTTCGCGGCCCCGGCCCCCTTCTCTTCGGCCGGCTGCCCGACCATCACGAGCGTCCCGCGCCAGCTCCCCTTCGCGCGCGCGAGGAGCGTCGCCGCGCCGGTCCAGGCGGTCATGTGGAGGTCGTGCCCGCAGGCGTGCATGACCGGGGTCGGCGTGCCGTCGTCCGCCTTTCCCGTCGCGCGGCTCGCGAACGACACGCCGGTCTTCTCCTCGACGGGCAGGGCGTCGAGGTCGGTCCGGAGCATCACGACCGGTCCGTCCCCGTTCCGGAGGACGCCGACGATCCCGGTCCCGCCGACGCCTTCGGACACCTCGTACCCGAGCGCGCGCAGCCGCCCGGCCATCTTCGCGGCCGTCGCCGTTTCCTGCATCGAGAGCTCCGGCGTCGCGTGGAGCTCCCGATAGAGCTCGCCGAGCGGCTCCGTCTCGCCCGCCAGCGGCGCGAGGACGGCCTGGAGGCGCGGCGCGGGGGGCGCCGCGAGGGCGGGGACGGCGAGGCCGGCGGCGAGGGCGGCAGCGGCTGGGCGCATCGGATCCTCCATGGGGTCTCTCCCGCCTCCGACTATAGTGGAGGGGTGAGCGCCGAGACGCCCGGCTGGGTCCGCGACGCCGTCTTCTACCAGGTCTTCCCCGACCGGTTCGCGCGGAGCGCGCAAGTGGCGAAGCCGGCGAACCTCGAGGCGTGGGACTCACCTCCGACCGCGCACGGATTCAAGGGAGGCGACCTCCTCGGCCTCGCCGAGAAGCTCGACGACCTCTCGGCGCTCGGCGTGACCGCGCTCTACCTCAACCCGGTCTTCGCCTCCGCGGCGAACCACCGCTACCACACCTGGGACTACCACCAGGTCGACCCGATCCTCGGCGGGAACGAGGCGCTGCGCGAGCTCCTCGACGCGGCCCACGCGCGGGGGATGAGGGTCGTCCTCGACGGCGTCTTCAACCACGTCGGGCGCGGCTTCTTCGCGTTCCACAGCGTCCTCGAGAACGGCGCCGACTCCCCCTACCTCGACTGGTTCCACCTCGACCTCGAGCGCCTGCAGGACGGACGGCCGCTCGGCGCCTACGCCGAGCCGAAGCTCCTGCGCCGCTCGAAGAAGCCGAAGCCCGCGTTCGAGGAGCTCGGCTACTCGGCCTGGTGGGACTGCCCCGCACTGCCGAAGCTCGACACGCGGACGCCCGCCGTCCGGGAGTACCTCTGGGACGTGGCCGAGCGCTGGATCCGCTTCGGTGCGGACGGCTGGCGCCTCGACGTCCCGTCGGAGATCGACGACGACGAGTTCTGGCGCGAGCTGCGCCGCCGCGTGAAGCGCGCGAACCCCGAGGCCTACCTCGTCGGGGAGATCTGGCACGACGCCCGCCGCTGGCTCGCGGGGGACCAGTTCGACGCGACGATGAACTACCCGCTCGCGAAGGCGGCGCTCGGCTTCTTCCTCCCGGAGCTGGAGACGGACGCCCTGCGGTCGGTCGGAGGCTACCGGGACGTCGTCGAGCTCGACGCCGCCGCGTTCGCAGCGGAGGTGGAGCGGGTGCTCGGCCTCTACGACCCGGCCGTCCGGGACGCACAGCTCAACCTCATCGGGAGCCACGACACGCCCCGCTTCCTCACGCTCGCGGGCGGGGAGCTCGCCGCGCTCGAGATGGCGTTCCTCTTCCTCTTCACGATGCCCGGCGCCCCCTGCATCTACTACGGCGACGAGATCGGCCTGGAGGGCGGACCCGACCCCGACTGCCGGCGGACGTACCCGTGGGACGAAGGCTCGTGGGACCACGTCCTGCGCGAGCAGGTCCGGCGGCTCGCCGCCCTCCGCCGCGCCCACCCCGCGCTCCGCGCCGGCGCGTACCGGACGATCCTGGCCGAGGACGCGATCGTTTCCTACGTCCGGGAGGAGGAGGGCGGCGACGCCGTCGTCGTCGCGTTCAACGTCTCCCGCGAGGAGCGGCGCGTCGACCTTCCGGTCGGAGCGCTCCCGGAACGCCTCCTCGACGCGGCCACCGGCGACGACCTCGTCGTGACCGACGGGGAGCTGCGCGGGATCGACCTCCCGGGCCGCTCGGGCCGCGCGTTCGTCACGCCTCCGGCCGGCTGAGCCCTTCTCGCCGTCGAGGCGTCGCGGCGTCGATCCCGGCGAGGCGTTCCGCCCCGGATGAGGTCCCTCCGGGCGTTCGGCCTGATGCGTTTGCATCACGCCGACTCGATCGCCCAGAAATTGCGACGAGAACCCAACATTCGCACAACCCGCGTTCATTTCTTTGTTTATCGAAACGAATTCCGGATTCGGGATTCTGAACATCACCGGCCAATCCGACCCGTTCGCGGCCTGAATTGAGGCGTCTGAAGGATGGTGCTGCGCTGCAACGGGAAGGAACATGCGCGCCGGATCAGGCAGCAGGAGCCGTGCCGCCGCCAGGGGGCCGCGTGTCGGGAGAGAGCCGGGAAGCCATGCACCTCGGGGAGGCGTCTCGACGCCTCTGCGGACCTCCGTGCGGCTTGACCGGCGCCGCGTCCGTCCCGCCCCGGCGCCGCTCCCCGGCCCCGGCCCCGCACCTTTCGCGGCGAACGCAGCGCAACAGGATGGGAGATCGATGAGCGACACCGTTCGGTACGACGATCGAACCCCGCGGCTCTTCTTCCTCGCCGCGATCTTCTGGGCCGTGGTCGGGATGCTCGTCGGCGTCCTGGCGGCCGCGATGCTCTTCCTGCCGGAGCTGAACCTCGCGCCGTACTTCACGTTCGGGAGGCTCCGCCCGCTCCACACGAACGCGGTCATCTTCGCGTTCGTCGGGAACATGATCTTCGGCGGGACCTACCACTCGATGCAGCGGCTGCTGAAGGCCCGCCTCTTCAGCGACGCCCTGTCGAAGATCCACTTCTGGGGATGGCAGCTGCTGATCGCGGCCGGGGCGGTCGCTCTCGTCGCCGGCGTCACGCAGGCGAAGGAGTACGCCGAGCTCCCGTGGGTCCTCGACGTCGTCATCACGTTCCTCTGGGTCGTCTTCGCCGTCAACTTCTTCGGGACGATCGCCCGCCGCCGCGAGGAGCACCTCTACGTCGCGATCTGGTTCTACATCGCGACGATCGTCGCGGTCGCCATCCTCCACATCGGCAACAGCATGGCGATCCCCTACTCCTGGCTCGGGAGCTACTCGGCCTACGCGGGCGTCAAGGACGCCCTGATGCAGTGGTGGTACGGGCACAACGCCGTCGCCTTCTTCCTGACGACGCCCTACCTCGGCCTGATGTACTACTACCTGCCGAAGGCGGCCGAGCGCCCGGTCTTCAGCTACAAGCTCTCGATCATGCACTTCTGGTCGCTGGTCTTCGTCTACATCTGGGCGGGGCCGCACCACCTCCACTACACGGCGCTCCCCGAGTGGGCCTCGACGCTCGGGATGCTCTTCTCGCTCATCCTCTGGATGCCGTCCTGGGGCGGCATGGTGAACGGCCTCCTGACGCTCCGCGGGGCGTGGAACAAGCTCCGTGACGACCCCGTCCTGAAGTTCCTCGTCGTCGCCGTGACCTACTACGGCATGTCGACGTTCGAGGGGCCGATGATGTCGATCAAGTCGGTGAACGCGGTCTCGCACTACACCGACTGGACGATCGGCCACGTCCACGCCGGGACGCTCGGCTGGAACTCGTTCCTCTCGTTCGGGATCCTCTACTGGATCGTCCCCCGCCTCTGGAAGACGGAGCTCTTCTCCAAGAAGCTCGCCACGGCGCACTTCTGGATCGGGACGATCGGCCTGATCCTCTACCAGGTCTCGATGTGGGTCGCCGGCATCACCCAGTGGGCGATGTGGCGCGCCTTCGAGCCCGACGGCCGCCTCGTCTACCCCGACTTCATCGAGACCGTCCTCCGGATCGTCCCGATGTACTGGGTCCGCCTCGTCGGCGCGCTCCTCTTCTTCGCGGGCCTCCTCGTCATGCTCTACAACCTCGTCCGGACGATGAGGAGCGCCCCGGCCGGCTTCGACGAGGAGCCCGAGGTGAAGGCGCCGCCCCTCGTCGTCGACCGCTCGGCCCCCGGCGCGACGACGGCCCCCGGGACGTGGGACCACGCCTTCTACCGCTTCCAGCACGTGATCCGGCACGGCGTCCACCGCGCCATCGAGGGACGCGTCGTCCTCCTGACGGTGATGACGGCCCTCGCGCTCTCCGTCGGCTCCCTCGTCGAGGCGATCCCGCTCTTCTTCGACGAGAGCAACGTGAAGACGATCGCGAGCGTGAAGCCCTACACGCCGCTCGAGCTCCTGGGCCGCGACATCTACGTCCGCGAGGGCTGCTACAACTGCCACTCCCAGATGGTCCGGCCGTTCCGGCACGAGACGGAGCGGTACGGCGAGTACTCCAAGGCCGGCGAGTTCGTCTACGACCACCCGTTCCAGTGGGGGTCGAAGAGGACGGGGCCCGACCTGCACCGCGTCGGCGCGAAGTACCCCTCGCTCTGGCACGTCCGGCACATGGACCAGCCCCGCTCCACGACGCCCGGCTCCGTCATGCCGCGCTACCCGCACCTCCTGAAGGACCCGATCGACGACTCGCTCGTCGAGGCGAAGATGCGCGCGATGCGCACCGTCGGGGTCCCGTACTCCGACGGCGAGATCGCGACGGCGAAGGCGGCGATCGCCGCCCAGGCGCAGGCCATCGCCTCCGAGGTCGAGGCGCAGCAGGGGCCCCCCGGCCTCGCCGACCGGGAGATCACGGCGCTGACCGCGTACCTCCAGCGGCTCGGGACCGACATCCGCTGGCGGAGGCCCGAGGTCCAGCCGCCGCTCGCGCTCCCGGCGGCTCCCGCCGCCGCCTCCGTGCCGGCCGCCGCGCCCGTCGCGGCCGCGAGGTAGCCGCCATGCTTCAGGAGCTCGCCCGCGAGAGCGGCGCCCAGGCCTGGGCGATCGCCTCGATGCTCTTCTTCCTCGGCGTCTGGCTCGTCCTCGCGGTCCGCGTCGTCCGCGCCCGGCCCGACGCCCTCGCAGCGCGGGCCCGCCTGCCGCTGGCCGACGACGAGGCCGCCTCGCCGGCGCTCGCCGCCGAGCCGGGACGCGGGGCCTGACCGGAGGGGACGATGGCCGAATACGAAGACAAGGTCCTCCACGACATCGACGGCATCAAGGAGTACGACAACCCCCTCCCGGGGTGGCTCATGGCCATCTGGTGGGGGGCGATCGCCTTCTCCGTCCTCTACCTCGCGTTCTACGCGCTCCGCTTCGGCGAGAGGTCGATGGACTCGGAGTACCGCGCGGAGACGGAGAGGGCGCTCGCCTCGGTCCAGGCGCACTTCGACGCGAACCCGCTCGTGGCGCCGACCTCCGCCGAGCTCCTCGCCGGCGCCGCGGACCCGGTCGTCCTCGACCGGGGAGCGGGGCGCTTCGCGAAGTCGTGCGCCTCCTGCCACGGCGAGAAGGCGCAGGGGCTCATCGGCCCGAACCTGACCGACGATCGCTGGATCCACGGCGGCTCCGTCGAGCAGGTCTTCCAGTCGATCGTGAAGGGCTGGCCGGCGAAGGGGATGCCGCCCTGGGGGCGGGCGATCCCGCCGGAGGAGATCTCGGCGCTCGTCTCTTACGTGAGGAGCGTCCAGGGCTCGAGCCCCGCGAACGCCAAGCCCGCCGAGGGCGACCCGTTCCCGCCCGAGACGATCCCCGGACGCTGACGTGGCCGGACCCGCCGCCGCGAAGGAGGAGAGAGCGCGCGCCGAAAGGCCCGCCGGACGGGAGCGCGTCTTCGACGTCGCCCCCGAGGAGGAGCTCCTCTACAGCATGTCGGCGGACGGGTCGCGGAAGTTCATCCGCCCGGTCCTCCACCGCGGCCGCTACTGGAAGATCCGGCGCGCGATGGCCTGGGGGCTCTTCGTCCTCTTCGTCGCGCTCCCCCTCGTCCCCCTGGGAGGGCATCCGGCCGTCCACTTCGACCTCGGCAAGCGGCTCTTCCACGTCCTGGGGGCGACGTTCCACCCGACCGACAACGTCCTCCTCCTCCTCTTCGGCTTCGGCGTCATCGTCACGGTCTTCTTCGTCGGCTCGACGTTCGGCCGGATGTGGTGCGGCTACGCCTGCCCGCAGACCGTCTACCTCGAGTTCTTCTTCCGTCCCGTGGAGCTCCTCCTCGAGGGGGCTCCGCTCGCGCAGCGCAAGCTGAACGCGGCGCCGTTGAGCCCGCGCAAGGCGGGGATCAAGACGGCCAAGTGGGCGATCTGGGCGCTCCTCGCGCTCCTCCTCGCCTCCACGTTCGTCGCCTACTTCGTCAGCTGGAAGGGGCTCTTCGCGGGCCTCGCCGCCGCGCCGGGCGAGATGACGGGCGCGCTCGGGACGATCGCCTTCCTCACGGCGCTGATCCTCTTCGACTTCGGGTGGTTCCGCGACCAGATGTGCACGGTCGCCTGCCCCTACGGCCGCCTCCAAAGCGTCATGGCCGACCCCGACACGATCCTCGTCGCCTACGACGCGAAGCGGGGCGACCCGAAGGTGAAGGTGAAGGACCGGGTCGCGGGCGTCGCCGCGGGCGACTGCATCGACTGCCGGAGCTGCGTGAACGCCTGCCCCACCGGCACCGACATCCGCCGCGGCCTCCAGTCGGAGTGCATCGGTACGGCGCAGTGCATCGACGCCTGCGACGAGGTGATGCGCGGCCAGAAGAAGCCGATCGGGCTGATCAAGTACACGTCCGAGCGCGAGGAGGCGGGCGGGACACGGCGCCTCGTGAGGCCCCGGAACCTGATCTACCTCGCCCTCCTGACGCTCGCCTGGGGCTCCCTCGCCTTCCTCCTCCTGACCCGCGCGGACGCCCTTGTCGAGATCGTCCGGGGCGGCCGCGAGCCATACCGCGTCCTCGTCACCGGCGAAGTCGCGAACCAGCAGCGGCTCCGCGTCACGAACCAGCTCGACGTGCCGCAACGCTTCTCCGTCGAGGTCCTCTCCCCCGGCGGCGCGCGGTTCGTCCTGGCGGGCGGTCCCGTCGACGTCGCCCCGGAGAAGGTCGTCACCGTCAACGTCGTCACGACCGTCCCGGCGGAGGTCTTCCGCGACGGCCAGGCCACGGCCCGGTACGTCGTCACGTCCGACCGGGGTTTCCGGAAGGAGATCGAGTTCCTCCTCCTCGGGCCCTGGGGAAAGGGGGCCGCGAAGTGAAGCTCCGGAAGTTCCTCTCCGAGTACCGCTGGCCCCTCTACCTGACGGGCCTCCTGACGATGTCGATCCTCGCCTACGCGATCCTCGTCTGGGTGGCCACGCGGCCGACGGCGCCGCGCCCGATCGCCGGCTTCTACGAGGCCTCGCAGGAGTGGGACGCGGACGAGGCGGTCGTGGCGGCGAGCCGCGCGCTCGGTTGGACGGTCACGTACGAGCTCCCGGCCGGCGTGCCGCACGTCGCCGGGACACCCCGCCCCGTCGACGTTCAGGTCACCGACCGCGACGGGCAGGGCGTCACGGGGCTGAGCGGCCGCCTCTTCGCCCTGCGCGCGGCCGAGGCCCGCCGCGGCCCGCCCGGCACCCTCGTCGAGCTGCCCCACCGGCCCGGCTCCTACCGCGCCCTCCTGCGCGTCGACGAGCCGGGCGCCTGGGACTTCCGCCTCGACGCGCGGCGCGACGGCCAGCGCTTCGTCCACTCGGCTCGCGTCGCGGTCGAGAAGGACGCCCCCGAAGGAGGGAGCGCGCGGTGAAGGGACCTCGCGAGCGCTCGCACCTGCACGCCGCCCCCGTGGCGTGCGCGCACTGCGGCCTCGCGGTCCCCGAGGGGATGCTCCGTCCCGGCGAGGAGAAGCAGTTCTGCTGCAACGGCTGCCGGCAGGTCCACGACCTGATCCGCGACTGGGGCTACGAGAAGTTCTACGGCCTCGTCGAGCAGCAGGGGGGCGTGCTCGAGCCGGCCCGCCCGACCGGGCGCGCGTTCGAGGACCTCGACGACCCGAGGGCGCTGGAAGGTTCGAGCGACGAGGAGCCCGGAGGCCGCTGCCGGACGCGCCTCTACCTCGAGGGGGTCCACTGCGCCGCCTGCGTCTGGCTGGTCGAGAAGCTCCCGGAAGCGCTCGACGGCGTCGACTCCGTGCGGCTCAACCTCGCGAGCGCGGTCGCCGAGGTGACGTGGCGCCCCGGGACGGTGAAGCTCTCGGCGATCGCCCGGGCGCTCGACCGCCTCGGCTACTCTCCGCACGTCCACCGGGCCGGCGCCGCCCGCGACGCCCGCCGCGCCGAGGACCGCGCCACCCTCGTGAAGCTCGGCGTCGCCGCGGCCGGCGCGATGAACCTGATGTTCCTCCACGGGGCGCTCTACGCCGGCGAGGCCTCCGGGATGGCGTCCCCTTACGAGACGTTCTTCCGCTGGGTCTCCCTCGGCATCGCGCTCCCGGTCCTCGCGTTCTCGGCACGCCCGTTCTTCCAGACCGCGTACGCGGGGCTGAAGTCCCGCTTCGTCCACATCGACCTCCCCGTCGCGATCGGGATCGCCGTCACGTTCGCCGCGAGCGCCGCGAACGTCGTCCGCGGGAGCGGCCCGGTCTACTTCGACTCGCTCGCGATGCTCGTCGCGGCCCTCCTCGGAGCCCGGCAGGCGCAGCGCGCCGCGCAGCGCGCGGCGCTCGAGAGGGCCGACAGCCTCCGCGGCGTCGCGTTCCTCGAGTTCGCGAGGCGCCTCGAGGGGGACGGCCCGCTCGCACCCGCCGTCGAGGTCCCCGTCGCGGCGCTCGCGCCGGGCGACCGCGTCGAGGTCCGTTCGGGCGAGCTCGTCCCGGCGGACGGCGTCGTCCTCTTCGGACGCTCCACGCTCGACGGCTCCGTCCTCACCGGCGAGTCGGCTCCCGTCCCGGTCACCGAGGGGGGCGCGGTCTGGGCGGGCGTCACGAACCTCGGGGCCCGGCTCGTCGTGAAGGTCGAGGCGGCCGGCGAGAAAACGCGCGTCGGTGCGCTCCTCGCCGTCGTCGAGGACGCCCTCGCGCGACGTCCCGCCGTTCTCCGCCGTACCGACCTCCTCGCGCGGCGCTTCGTCCAGGCGCTCCTCCTCCTCGCCGCCGCCGCCCTCCTCCTCGCCCTCCCGCTCGGGACGGAGGCAGCCGTCGGGCGCGTCGTCGCCCTCCTCGTCGTCGCCTGTCCCTGCGCGCTCGGCCTCTCGGTCCCGCTCGCCGTCTCGGTCGGGCTGATGCGGGCGGCCCGCGCCGGCATCTTCGTGAAGGACCCCGACGCCCTCGACCGGCTCCGCCGCGTCGGCACCGTCCTCCTCGACAAGACCGGGACGCTCACCGAAGGGAAGGCGACGTTCGCCCGATACCTCGGGGACGAGGCGGCGCTCGAGCTCGCCACGACCCTCGAAGCGGAGTCGTCGCACGCCGTCGCCCACGCCCTCCGCGCCTCCCTCGGCCGCCGCGTGAACGTCGTCCGCGAGGTGACCGAGGTCCGCGAGGTCGCGGGACGTGGCATCTCCGGCGTCGTCGACGGGCGCCGCCTCGCCGTCGGGAACCGCGCCCACGTCGAGGCGCTCGCCGCTCCCGCCCCGGGCGAGCTCGCGGCGCACGCCGAGGCGCTCGTCGCCGACGGCTTCAGCCCGCTCTGGGTCGCCGTCGACGGCCGCGTCGTCGGCGTCGGCGGGATCGGAGACCCGCTCCGCGCCGACGCGCGCGCCACCGTCGACGCGCTCCGCGCCCGCGGCGTCCGCGTGAGGATCCTCTCCGGCGACGACCCGCGCGTCGTCGCCTCCGTCGCCGCCCGCCTCGGGATCGCCCCCGCGGACGCCCTCGGTGGCCGCACTCCGGAGGAGAAGCGCGACGTGGTCGCCTCGCTCGTCGGCGCGCGCGAAGGCGAGGAGCGGCGCGCCCCCGCCGTCGTCATGGTCGGCGACGGCGTGAACGACGCCGCCGCCCTGGCCCTGGCCGACGTCGGCGTCGCCGTCCTCGGCGGCAAGGGAGCCTCCCTCGTCGCGGCCGACGTCGTCCTCACGCGCGAGGGGGTCGCTCCGCTCCTCGACCTCCTCCACGGGTCGCGGCGCGTCTTCGGCGTCATCCGCCGGAACCTCGCGTTCTCCCTTCTCTACAACGCGGCGGGCGCGGCCCTGGCGCTCCTGGGCCTCGTCGGGCCGCTCCTCGCGGCCGTCCTGATGCCCGTCTCCTCGCTGAGCGTCGTCCTCTCCTCGGCCCTGTCGCGGCCCTTCCCCGCCGCGGCGCGACGCGCCGCGCGGACCCACGGGGCGGAGGCCTAGGTGGAGACGATCTTCGTCCTCCTCCCGCTCGCCCTCCTCATCGCGGGGATCGCCCTCGCGCTCTTCATCTGGGCCGCGCGCTCGGGGCAGTTCGACGACCTCGAGACGCCCGCCGTCCGGGTCCTCTTCGACGACGAGCCGGCTCCCGCCGCCCCGCGCCCCGCGCTCGGCGAGCCGGCCGCTTCCCCCGCCCCGAATCCTCCGGAGACCACCTCCGACGCGCCGACAAGGAGGACCGAATGAGCCGACCGAGAACGCCCGTCCGCATCCTGATCCTCCTCCTCGGGATGGTCGCGGCGGGCTCCCTGGCGTACGCGCTGAGCAACGTGCGCAAGGGGTACGAGCCGCGACAGCCGATCCTCTTCCGGCACTCGCGGATGGCCGGGCCCGCCGTGATGCAGACGAACGAGAAGGGCGAGGCGGTGAACGTCGGGGGCTACGACATCCCCTGCCTCACCTGCCACACCATGCCCTACAAAGGGCGGCACGCAACCGTGCCGTCGACCGCCGTCTGCATGAACTGCCACACGGCGGTCGGCCTGAACCGCGAGTGGGTCCTGAAGATGAAGGACTACTGGGACCGGGGCGAGCCGATCCCGTGGGTGAAGGTCCACGACCTCCCCGACTTCGTCTACTTCGACCACTCGGCCCACCTGAACGCGAAGGACGAGAAGGGAATGCCGAAGCTCCCGCTGAAGGACGCGGAGGGGCGCCCCTGGCAGATCTGCGCGAACTGCCACGGGCGCGTCGAGGAGACCGACATCGTCTCCGTCACGAACGCCTTCAACATGCAGTGGTGCCTCGACTGCCACCGCAAGCCCGAGATGAAGGCCTCGACCGACTGCGTTGCCTGCCACCGCTAGAGGGAGACGAAGATGAGACCGAACGAGACCTCCCCCCGGCCCGAGGCAGGCGTCGACCGACGCGAGTTCCTCCGCCTCGGGAGCGCGCTCGCGGCGGCCGGCGCCCTCGCGAGCGCGGGCTGCCAGCCGCCGCAGGAAGCGACGATCCCGTTCCACGACATGCCCGAGAGCCTCGCCGAGGGGATCGGGCGGGCCCGCTTCTTCCACACCGTCGTCGACGGCACGCCCGTCCTCGTGAGGACACGCGAGGGGCGCCCGATCCTCGTCGCCCCGAGCCCGACCGACGCGAGCGGCCGGGGCCTGACGCTCCGCCACCAGGCGGCGCTGATGGACCTCTACGACCCCGACCGGGCCCGCGGCCCGCTCTCCGTCCGCCGGGGCCAGGGGCCCACCGTCGCCTCCAGCTGGAAGACGGTCGGCGCCGACGTCGTCTCCCGCCTCGCGAAGGCCGGGAGCGGCGCCGTCCTCCTGACGGGGCCCGTCGCGAGCCCCGCCCTCTCCGAGGCGATCGCCGCCCTCTCCGCCGCGACGGGCCTCCGTCACGTCGCCTGGTCGCCGATCGGCGGCGACGCCGCGGCGGCCGCGCACCGCGCCGCGTTCGGCGACGAGCGGCTCCCCCGTCCGCTCCTCGGGAAGGCCGACCTGATCCTGGGCCTCGGCGCCGAGATCCTCGATCGCCCCGCCGACGGCCTCGAGCGCGACTTCGCGATGCGCCGCTCCCCCGACGCGCCCGAAGCGAAGATGAGCCGCTTCGTCCAGCTCGAAGGGCGCCTCTCGCTCACCGGCGCGAACGCCGACGAGCGGGTGCGCGTCCGCGACTCGCAGCTCGCCTCCGTCGCCGCCGCCCTCGCCCACGAGCTCGTCGTCACCCGGAAGGCGGGGCCGCTCGCGGGCAGCCCCGAAGTCGCCGCCGCCCTCGCGCCGTTCGCGCCCGAGGCCGTCGCGAAGAGGGCGAGCCTCGACCCGGCGCTCCTCTCCCGCCTCGCCGGCGAGCTCCTCGCCGCGCGCGGGAAGGCGATCGTCCTCGCGGGAGGCGCGGCGAGCGGCTCGGCGTCGGGCGAGGCGCTCGAGCTGGTCGCCCTCCTCCTGAACCTGACGCTCGACGCCTACTCCGCCGGCCTCTTCGACGAGGCGGCCGCCGAGCGGCCCGCCGCGGGTGGCGCCGCCGCCCTCGCGGCCCTCTCCGACGAGATGCGCGCTGGGAAAGTCTCGCTCCTCCTCGTCGCGGGCGCGAACCCCGTCTACGACGCGCCCCCGGCCGTCCGCTTCGCCGAGGCGATCGCGAAGGTCCCCTTCGTCGTCTCGCTGAACGACCGCCTCGACGAGACGAGCCTCCTCGCCGACCTCTTCGCCCCGGCGAGCCACCCGTTCGAGTGCTGGAGCGACGCGGCGCTCCCGAAGGGGCTCCTCGCGATCCAGCAGCCGGTGATCCAGCCGCTCTACGACACGCGCGGCCTCCTCGACCTCCTCGTCGAGTGGGGCGCCGCCGCCGGGGCGGGCGGAGAGCTCGCCGCCGCCGTCGCCGCCGCCACGGCCGCGCTCGCGAAGGCCCCGCTCCCCGCCTCCGCGGCTCCCGCGCCGAGCCCCAGCTTCGCGTGGCACTTCCTCCGCGCCGCCTGGGCGCCCCGCCTCGGCGCGGCCCCCGGCTCGCCCGAGCTCGAGAAGGCCTGGAACGAGCTCCTCCGCGCCGGCGCCTTCCAGGGGCCCGCCTCCGCGGCGCCTCCCGCGCGGACGCTCGCCCTGGCGGCCCTCGCGCTCCTCTCCTCGATCCCGGAAGCGCCCGCCGGCCTCGAGCTCCAGCTCTACCCCCACCTCGCGCTGCACGACGGGCGCGCCGGGAACAACGCCTGGCTCCAGGAGTTCCCCGACCCGATCACGCGCATCTCCTGGGGTGGGGCGCTCTCGATCGCCCCCCGGCGCTTCGACGAGATGGGCCTCGCGAACGGCGACCTCGTCGAGGTCGACGCGGGGCACGCGAAGCTCGTCGCGCCGGCCTACCGCCACGCCGGGATGCACGCCGACGAGGTCGCGCTCCCGCTCGGCCTCGGCCGCGCCTCCTGCGGCCCGATCGGCGCCGGCGTCGGGCCGAACGCCTTCGCGCTCGGCCTCCTGACGGGCGGCCGCCTCCTCTCCGCCGGCCTCCCCGTGAAGATCCGGAAGTTCGGCGGGCGCGAGGAGCTCGCGTTCGCCCAGGGCTCCGACGTCATCGACCGCGACCGCCGCCCCCTCGTCCCGGTCACGACCCTCTCCGCCTACGAGAAGGACCCGAAGTCGGGGACCGAGCAGCAGCACGGAGGCCCCTCGGCCTGGCCCGAGCACGACTACCCGAACGCCCGCTGGGCGATGGCGATCGACCTCAGCAAGTGCAACGGCTGCGGCAAGTGCGTCCTCGGCTGCCAGGCCGAGAACAACATCCCGGTCGTCGGCCGCCGGGGGATCGTCGACGGCCGCGAGATGTCGTGGATGCGGATCGACCGCTACTACGACGCCCCGAAGAAGGAAGGCCGCTGGGACGCCGAGGTCTGGGACGGCCCGCTGCCGGTCGTCGAGGAGCCGAAGGTCCTCTTCGAGCCGATGCTCTGCCAGCACTGCGAGAACGCGCCGTGCGAGACCGTCTGCCCGTTCGTCGCGACGATGCACAGCGAGGACGGCCTGAACCAGCAGATCTACAACCGCTGCGTCGGCACCCGCTACTGCGCGAACAACTGCCCGTTCAAGGTGCGGCGCTTCAACTTCTTCGAGTACGGCAAAGCCCAGGAGAGCGCCCTCTTCCGCGCCCTCGAGCCGCGCATCAAGCGGAACGCGGAGCTGAACACCCGCTCCCCGATGCAGATGAAGAACAACCCCGAGGTGACCGTGCGGAGCCGCGGGGTCATGGAGAAGTGCTCCTTCTGCGTCCAAAGAATCCGCGAGGCGCGGGCCGCGGCGACGCGCGACGGTAAGGAGAAGACGCACTTCCCCGACGGCGCCGTCGTGCCGGCCTGCATGGAGGCCTGCCCGACCGGCGCGATCACGTTCGGCGACGTGAATGCTCCCGGCTCGAAGGTCGCCGCGCTCTCCGCCCACCCGCGGGCAATGCGCCTCCTCGACGCGTTGGGCGTCAAGCCCTCCATCTCCTACCTGACGAAGGTGCGCAATGACAAGGCCTGAGGCGAGCCCCTACGCCACGGTGATGGACGACAGCCAGCTCACGGGCCGGCCGATCGTCCTCGCGGGAGCCGGCCCCTACGGCGGCGACCTCGAGGTCCCCGAGCCGCTCGTGACCGGCGCCAAGAAGTGGAGCGACGTCGACCAGGACATCTGCATGCACGCCGAGCGCTTCCCCACGAAGAGGTGGTGGGCCGCGTTCGCCGTAGCGCTGACGCTCCTCGGCGTCCTCGTCGTCTCGCTCGTCACCCTCCTCTACGCCGGAATGGGAATCGTCGGGGTCAACCACCCGGTCGGCTGGGGGACGTTCATCGTCAACTTCGTCTTCTGGATCGGCATCGGCCACGCCGGGACGCTCATCTCGGCGGTCCTCTACCTCTTCCGGCAGCAGTGGCGGACGGGGATCAACCGGGCCGCCGAGGCGATGACGCTCTTCGCCGTCGCCTGCGCCGGCATCTTCCCGATCATCCACCTCGGCCGCGCCTGGTTCGCCTACTGGCTCGTCCCCTACCCGAACGCGCGCGGCCCGCTCTGGATCAACTTCAACTCCCCGCTCGCCTGGGACATCTTCGCCATCTCCACCTACGGCCTCGTCTCGGCCGTCTTCTGGTACGTCGGGCTCCTGCCCGACCTGGCCACCGTTCGGGACCGGGCGACCCACCCGTGGCGGAAGAGGATCTACAACGCCCTCAGCCTCGGCTGGAACGGCTCGCACCGGATGTGGCGGCACTACGAGTCGGCCTACATGATCCTCGCCGCGCTCGCGACGCCGCTCGTCTTCTCGGTCCACACGATCGTCTCGTTCGACTTCGCGACCTCGGTCATGCCGGGCTGGCACACGACGATCTTCCCGCCCTACTTCGTCATCGGGGCCATCTTCTCGGGCTTCGCGATGGTCATCACGTTGATGACCTTCATGCGCGGCTACTTCGGCATGAAGAGCTACATCACGCTGAACCACATGGAGTCGATGGCGAAGATCCTGATGCTGACGGGGATGCTCGTCGGCTTCGCCTACTCCACCGAGTTCTTCATGGCCTGGTACTCGGGGAGCGAGTGGGAAGGGTTCGTCTTCAAGAACCGCGCGTTCGGCCCGTACGGCTGGGCCTACTTCATCATGTTCACCTGCAACGCGATCGTGCCGCAGGTCTTCTGGTGGAAGAAGCTGCGCCGGCACACCTGGGTCCTCTTCGTCGTCTCGATTCTCGTGAACGTCGGGATGTGGTTCGAGCGGTACGTCATCGTCGTCACCTCGCTCCACCGCGACTTCCTCCCCTCCTCGTGGGGGATGTACCACCTGACGAAGTGGGACTGGTCGATCCTGATCGGCTCCTTCGGCCTCTTCTTCACGCTCTTCCTCCTCTTCGTGCGGTTCCTGCCGGTCGTCGCGATCTCCGAGGTGAAGGGCGTGATGGACCCGAAGGTCGCGAAGAGCGCCTCCACCGACGCCGACCTCGCCGCCCCCCGGGCGGCCCAGGAGGCCTGAGCCATGTTCACGCCCGTCTCGAAGAAAGGCGTGCTCGGACACTTCTGCGAGCCCGACGAGGCCCTCGCGGCCGCCGCGAAGGTCCGCGACGCCGGCTTCACGCACTTCGACTTCCTGACCCCCTTCCCGATCCACGGGATGGAGGAGGCGATGGGGCAGAAGCGCTCCTGGATCCCCTGGGCGACCGGGGCCCTCGCCCTTTGCGGCATCCTCTTCGCGCAGGGCCTCCAGAACTGGGTGATGATTTTCGACTGGCCGATGAACTTCGGCGGCAAGCCGTTCTGGTCGTGGCCGTCGTTCATCCCGATCACGTTCGAGGCGATGGTCTTCTGGGCCGCGCTCGGCAGCGCGCTCGTGGCGATCGCCGCCGGCAAGCGGGACACCGTCCCGCAGCCGCCGCCGATGGAGATCGAGACGGGCGCCACGGTCGACCGCTTCGTCCTCTGGATCAGCGCGACCGACCCGAAGTGGAGCGAGTCCGGGACGCCGGAGTTCGTGAAGGGCCTCGGAGCGAACGGCGTGAGGCTCGTCGACCTCGAGGGAGGCTCCGATGTGTAGCCCCGCCCGCCTCCTCGCCCTCGCGGGCCTCTCGGCGACCCTGATCCTCTCCTCCGCCTGCGACCTCGGCCTTCCCGCCGGCCGGACGCCGCACCGCGAGGGGAACCGCCTCGACATGGGCGACCAGCAGAAGCTCAAGCCGCAGAGGAAGGACCTCTTCCTCGCGCGAGCGACCGGCCTCATGGAGCCGCAGCCGGGCGCCGTGGCCGAAGGCGAGGCGCCCTACCCGTACGCCCAGAACGAGGCCGACCGCGCCGGCGCCGAGCTCGTCAACCCGCTCCAGCCGACCCCGGCCGTCCTCGCCCGCGGGAAGTTCGTCTACGAGAGCTTCTGCATCGCCTGCCACGGAGAGAAGGGGGCCGGCGACGGCAAGGTCACCGCGCTCTTCCCGAAGCCGCCGAGCCTGATGACGCAGAAGGTGCGCGACTGGCCCGACGGCCAGCTCGTCCACCGCCCGATGCGCGGCCAGAACTCCATGCCGAGCCACGCGCGGCAGATCGACCAGAACGAGGCCTGGTCCGTCGTCCTCTGGATCCGCGAGATGCAGAAGACGGAAGCCGTGGCACCGCCGCCCGCGGCGCCGGCTTCGGCCGCCGCGTCCGCAGCTTCCGTTCCCCCCGCCGCCGCCCCGCAGGCCGCTCCCCCGTCCGGAGGGAAGTCATGAGCCACCACGAAGCGCATCCGCTCCCCGAGCCGCCCGGCCGAATCGCGCTCCCCGGCGCCGTCCAGGGCGTCGCGATCGCCCTCGTCCTCCTCGGCGGCGCCGCCCTCGGGTGGGCCTTCACGAAGGACGCGCAGCTCGCCTGGAGCAGCTATCTCATCGGCTCGTTCTTCGCGCTCGGCCTCGGCGTCTTCGGCGCCGCCTGGCTCGCGATCCTCTACCTCGCCCGCGGCAACTGGTCGGTCACGATGCGCCGGATCCCCGAGGCGATGACCGCCTGGCTCCTCCCGGGCGGCGTCCTCGCCCTCGCCGCCGGTCTCGGCGCGCACTCGCTCTACCACTGGTCGCACGCCGACGTCGTCGCGAGCGACCCGCTCCTCCTCCACAAGTCCCCGTTCCTGAACATGCCGATGTTCTGGGCGCTCACGGGAGCAAGCCTCCTCCTCTGGGTCGTCCTCGGCGCGGCGCTCGTCGGCGTCTCGCGCCGGCAGGACCGCGAAGGGGGGATCGGCCCGTCGCGCACCGCGCGGACCCTCTCGGCCGTCTTCCTCGTCGTCTTCGCGCTGACCCTCTCGATCGTCAGTTTCTACCTCCTCCTCTCGCTCGACGCCCACTGGTTCTCCACGATGTGGGCCGTCCTCGTCTTCACCGACGTCGTCCAGACGGGGACCGCGTTCGTCGCGATCGTCGCCGGGTGGCTCGTCCTGACGGGCCGGCTGAAGGGCTTCCTGAACGAGAACCACCTCCACTCGCTCGGGAAGATGGTCTTCGCCTCCACCGGCTTCTGGGCCTACATCTACTTCTGCCAGCACATGCTCATCTGGTACGCGAACCTCCCCGAGGAGACGGTCTACTTCCTCAATCGCTCCACGAACGGCTGGCTCCCCTACCTCCTCCTCCTGCCGGTCCTGAAGTTCGTCGTGCCGTTCCTCCTCATGCTCTCCCGCGACGCGAAGCGGAACCCGCGCAAGCTCCTCCCGGCCGCCGCGCTCGTCGTCTTCGCGCAGTTCTGGGAGCTCTACGTCATGGTCTCTCCGGCGATGGGGCACGGCGAGCACGCCGCCCACGCCCACATCCCCGTCGTCGAGCTCGCCGCGACGCTCGGCTTCCTCGGCCTCTTCGTCCTCGTCTTCGGCTGGGCGCTCGCGCGCCACGAAGCCGTGCCGCTGAAGGACCCGGCGCTCGCGGAGTGCCTCGACTACCATTCGTGATGTCGTCATGAAGCTCCGCGACACGCTCCTCGGCCTCGTCGTCCTCGCCGCCCTCGCGGGCGGCGTCTGGTGGGCGCGCTCGCGCGGCGGCGCGGAGCGCGCCCCGGCCGCCGGCTCCCCCGCCGCCCCGGCGGCCGCGCCCGTCGACCCGGCCACCCTCCCGGACGCCACCCTGGCCGACGCCTCCGTCGACCTGGGCGACGTCCGGCTCGTCCTCTCCGCCGACCGCCCCGTCGTCGCGTTCGCGAAGTCCCGCTTCCGCGTCCGCGCCGAGAAGGACGGAGCCGCGGTGCCGATCGGAGACGGCCGCCTCTCGTTCGAGATGGCGATGCCGATGGGCGACCACCGCTACAGCCTCGTCGGCGGCGAGGACGGGTGGCACGTCGTCGAGGCCGTCCTCCCGATGTGCAAGAGCGGGAAGAGGACCTGGTTCGCGACGCTCGACGGGAATGTCGCCGGCCAGCCCCGGACGGCCCGCTGGCGAATCGACCTGACGCCCGCGGCGGAGGCGTCGGCGCCGCCGCCGGCACCCGCCCCTTGATCGAGACGGTCAGCCTCCTCGGCTTTCTCTCTCTCGGTCTCCTCGGGGGCTTCGGGCACTGCGTCGGGATGTGCTCGCCCTTCGTCCTCTTCGTCTCGCGCCGCTACGTCGCGCCCGACGCCGGGCGCGCGGCCGCGTTCCGCGCGCAGCTCTGGTACACGGCGGGGCGCGTCCTCACCTACGCGATCCTCGGCGCCCTCGCCGGTGCGCTCGGCGGCGTCGTCCAGCTCGCCGGAGCGCTCCTCGGCCTCCAGCGCGCCGCCTCCGTCGTCGCCGGCGCCGTTCTCGTCCTCTGGGCGCTCGTCGCCCTCTCCGACCTCGTCCCCGGCCTCGAGACCGGAGGGAGCCTCTTCGCGAAGGTCGCAGCGCGCCTGAAGGGCCGCGTCCCCGGCCACCCCTTCGCCGTCGGCCTCTTCCTCGGCCTCCTCCCCTGCGGCCTCTTGTACTCCGCCGTCATCGCGGCCGTGGCGCGCGGAGGCCCGCTCGAGGGCGCACTCGCGCTCCTCCTCTTCGGCCTCGGCACCGCCCCGGCTCTCCTCGGCGTCTCCCTCGCCGACGAGCTCCTCGCCCGCCACCGCGCCTTCGTCAACCGCCTCTCGCAGGTGTTCCTGCTGGCGATGGGGGCGTGGTTCCTCTGGACGGGTCTGCGCGGGAGCTGACGTCCTCCGAACGAACGGGCAAGACGTACCAATCGCGGTCGGATTACATCCTGTCCGGTCGGTACAATCGGCATTCAGAAGGAGGTCCACGATGAAGTCGAAGCCCTTCGCGCTCGCCCTCGGGGCGGTCGTCCTGATTGTCCTTTCCGCGGCGTGCGGCAAGCCCGCCGAGACGCCTCAGCCCGCGGCCGAAGCGCCGACCGTGGCCGAGGCCCCCGCCGCTCCGGCCGAGGCGCCTGCCGCCCCGGCGGCCGACGCGCTCCCCGAGACTCTCCCGGCCGACCTGACGACCGCCCCGGCGCTGAACGGGTTCGCGGTCGACCTGATGCTGAAGAACGTGCCGCCGAACGTCTTCTCGTCGACGACCGCGACCGAGGAGGAGAAGGCAAAGGCGCGCCAGGCGCTGAAGCTCGCCGTGGAGGCGTACGACAAGGCGATCGGCCTCTACGACAAGAACGAGAGCTTCTTCTACGGCCGCGCGCAGGCCCTCCACACGCAGTTCGTCGATACGAAGGACGCCGCGCTGAAGGAGAAGGCCCTCGCCGACCTCGACAAGGCGCTCGCGATCAACCCGAACCACAGCCCGGCGAAGGCGCTGAAGGAGCTGATCTCGAAGTAGCCGAAGGGCGGGGCGCGCCCGCCCGGGCTCACCCCGCGACCGCGGCGATCTCCTCCACGGAGAACCCCATCTCGTGGAGGACCCGGAACGTGTCGGACCCGAGGGCCGGGGCGGGCGCGTGCGGGCGCCGGAGGGCCGGCAGCCCGAGGAAGGCCGCCGGGGTCGCGAGGACGCCGCCGCCCGGCAGGGAGGTCCGCTCCATCCGCGAGGCGAGCTCCTCCCGCGCCGCCGGGACGTCGTTCACCGGCGTGAGCGGGATGCCGAGCGCCTCCGCGAGGTCGAGCCACTCCGCGCGCGGCCGGGTGCCGAAGACGGCGGCGAGCCGCCCGGCGGCGTCGGCCCCCGCCGCGCCCGTGTCGAGGCCGTCGGCGGCGTGGTCGGAAAGCCCGGTCATCTCGCAGAGGGCGACCCAGAACTTCGGCTCGAGGGCGCCGAGCGCGACGCACGCGCCGTCGCCGCAGCGATAGGTCCGGTAGGACGGGCACTTCCCCGAGAGGAGGCCGTCGAGGGCACCGCCGCCCCCGGCCCCGAGCTCCGCGAAGGCCCACGTCAGGAACGGAAGCGGCCCGGAGACGAGCGGCTGGTCGACGTGGACGCCGCGCCCCGTCCGCACGCGGAGGAGGAGCGCGGCGAGTGTGGAGGACGCCGCGAGGAGCCCCGCGGAGACGTCGGCGACCTGGACGCGCGGCAGGTCTCCGGCCGGGAGCTCCGAGAGGAGGCCGGTGACGGCGGTGAAGTTGAGGTCGTGGCCGATGCGCGACGCCTCCGGCCCCTCGGTCCCGAAGCTCGTGAGCGAGACCTGGACGAGTCCGGGGCTGAGGGAGGCGAGGCGCTCGTACCCGAGGTCCCAGCGCTCGAGCGTGCCGGGCCGGAAGCTCTCGACGAGGACGTCGGCATGTCGCACGAGCCGGCGAAGGGCTGCCGACCCGCCGAGGCTCTTCAGGTCGAGGGCAACCGACTCGACGCCTCGGAAGAACGCGAGGAAGCCGGCGCCGATGCCGCCGACGACCGGGGGCGTGACGCGCATCGGGTCGCCCGAGTGCGGGTCCTCGATCTTGATCACGCGCGCGCCGAGGTCGACGAGCGTCCGCACCAGGACCGCGCCCGGGAGCATCCGCGAGACGTCGAGGACGATCGTCCCTTCGAGCGGCAGCGGCGCGGTCACGGGGCGACCTTGCGGAAGAGCTTCCCGAAGCGGGTCATTGCCGCGACGTTCGAGACCTTCACCTTCCCGAGGAGGAACGCGGTCTCCGGCGACTGCTGCCCGCTCTCGATCGCGAGGTAGGTCTTCTCCGTCGTCGTGACGACGCAGTCGGGCGTCCCCTCGTGCCCCTCGACCGTTCGGCAGAAGCCGTCCTCGACGACGACCGTCCAGTCGCTCCGCGCGGCGTCGCGGAAACGGAAATGGAACCGGGCGTTCCACCCCTGTGCGCGGTCGGAGCGGAAGCGGAGCGGGAGCGTCTCGAACAGCTCCTCGACGCCCCGCGGGACCGGGAGCTTCATCGCGATGGAGGTCGAGCCGATCTCCGGGGTGGGGCGAGCGGGCGAAGGCGGCGCGGACGGCTCCGGGAAGTAGGCGGGCTCCGTCACCTCGACGTCCGCGGGGGGCGGCGCCGGAGGCGGAGGGACGAACGACGGGACCGTCGCCTCGACGGCGGGCGCCGGAGGCTCGGGCGAGGCCGGGGACGGGACTTCCGCAGCGGCGCGCCCCGGGTCGGAGCCGGCGGGGGGCGGCGGGACCTCGGCGAGAACCGCGTCGAGCGTCTCGGTGACGTCGGCGACGAAGAGGTCCGGGACGAGGTCGCCCGCGAATGCGTCGGTATCGGCGTCGGCTTCGGAATCCCCGCCCGCGGGAGCGCCCTCCGCCCCCGCCTCGGCCTGCGCGTCCCGGCGCTCCGCCCGACCCGGGAAAGTGACACCGTCGATCGCGGACTTCGCGATCACCTCCCGCATGATCTCGCTCGTCCCGGCGACGATCGTCCCGAAGCGCGCGTCGCGGAAGAAGCGCTCCATCGGGTACTCCTCGACCGTGCCGTAGCCCCCGAAGAATTGGAGGCACTCGTCCGCCGTCCGCTTCGAGAGCTCCGTGGCGAGGAGCTTGGCCATGCAGGCCTCGGCGACGGGGTTCTCGCCCCTCTCGTGGAGCCAGGCGGCGTGGTAGACGAGCTGGGCGGCCGCCTCGAGCTCGGCGTGGAGGTCGGCGAGGCGGTGGCGGATCGCCTGGAACTTCCCGATCGGCTTGCCGAACGCCTCCCGCGAGAGGACGTACTTCCGCGTCTCCTCGAGGGCGAGGCGGGCGCTTCCGACCGACGTGGCCGCCGTGACGAGCCGCTCGAGGACGAACGTCTCCATGATCAGGAAGAACCCCTCGTTCTCCGCGCCGATGAGGTTGCCGAGCGGGACGCGGACGTCCGTGAAGGTCAGCTCGGCCGTGTCGGAGCAGTGCCATCCCATCTTCCGGAGGCGCGAACGCGAGAAGCCGGGCGTGTCGGCCTCGACGACGAGAAGGCTGATCCCTCCGGCGCCGGCGTCCGCGGCGGTCCGGCACGCGACGACGACGAAGTCGCCTTCGACGCCGTTCGTGATCCAGGTCTTCGCGCCGTCGATCACCCAGGCGTCGCCGTCGCGCCGCGCCGTCGTCCGGATCGCGGCGACGTCGGAGCCGGTATCGGGCTCGGAGATCGCGATCGCGCCGACCTTCGTCCCGGCGACCGACGGGGCGAGCCATCGGTGCTTCTGCTCCTCGGTGCCGTGGAGGGCGATCGCCCCCGTCGCGATGAACTGCTGCACCGAGACGGCCGCGACGAAGCCTCCCATACGCGACCGCGGCAGCTCCTCGAGGAGCGCGATCGCGTGGAAGACCGAGCCGTCCGCCCCGCCGAGCTCCTCGGGGGCGAGGACGCCGAGGAAGCCGAGGTCGCCCATGCGCCGGAAGACGTCGCGCGGAATGCGCCGCGCCTCTTCCCACTCGCGCGCGCGCGGCGCGACCTCACCCTCGAGGAACTGGCGGACCGAGCGGCGAAAGCTCTCGTGCTCCTCGCCGAAGTAGATCGACGTCATGCGTACCCTCGGGATGGAATAATCGGGCCGGCCCCGGAACGAAGAGATTACGCCTGTGCCCGACACCCTGCCCGACTCCCGGACGCCTGCCGCGGCCCCTTCCGGATCCTGGAAGCTCGAGGAGGCCTGCGCCGCACCCGGCCGCGGGGCGGAGGAGCTCGGGATCGCGTGAGCTCCCGCCGGGACTTCCTCGGGAGCGCCTGGGCGGCGGCCGGCGTGGCCGCGGCCGCCGCCGGAACGGCCGTCCTCGGCCGGGCCCTCTCCGGGTCGCCCGAGCCCGAGAGGTACGTCCGCCTCCCCGCCGAGCTCCTCGCCCGCGCCGAGAAGGAGGGGGGGCTGGTCCTCGAAGGGCTCCACGTCCGCGGCCCCGCGGCCTCCCCCGTCGTCCTCGACCTCACCTGCACGCACCTGCGCTGCCGCGTGGCTCCGATCGAAGGGGGCGGCTTCGCCTGTCCGTGCCACGCCAGCCGGTTCGATGGCGAAGGGCACCCGACGTCGGGCCCCGCGAAGAGACCGCTCTCCCGGCCGCGCCTCTCGCCCGACGGCGCCGGCTTCGTGGCGCGCCTCTCGTGATCCTCGGCCGCCTCACGTTCGGCCTCCTCGCGATCGCCGTCCTCTCCGGCCTCGCCCTCGCCCCGTTCTGGTCGGCCGCGCGCCCGCTCGAGAGCCTCGAGGCGCTGATCGGGGCGACCCCGTTGGGCTTCTGGCTGCGCGGCGTCCACGCCTTCTCGGCGTGGGGGTTCCTCCTCGGGACCGTCGCTCACCTGGCGGAGGTCCTCGCGAAGAGGACCGAGCGACGCCTTCGGCCGATCGTCTGGTGGCGCTCCGTCGCCCTGCTGCCGATCGCTGTCCTCGGCCTCCTCGGCGGTTTCCTCATGCGGGGCGACGCCGAAGCTCAGGCGGCGCTCGCGGTCTTCCGGGAGGTCTCGGCGACCGTCCCGATCGCCGGACGGGCGCTCGGCGCGCTCCTCCTCGGCGTCCCCGGCAGCGACCTGGCGCCGGTCGCGCTGCACCACGCCGGCACCTTCACCCTCCTCGCCTGGCTCCTGACCGCCGAGCACGGAGGGACGCCGTTCCCCGACCTTCGCGCGACGGTCCTCGCCGCGCTCGGGAGCTTCGCGGCCGCGGGCCTCTTTCCCGTCCCCCTCGGGCCGCCGGTCGCGCCGGACGGAGACCTTCTCCTCGGCCCCTGGTACCTGCTCGGCCTCCAGGGAGCCCTCCTCGACCTCCCCGTCGCGGCCGGCTGGCTCCTGCCGCTCGCCCTCCTCCTCGCGGTCGGGCTTGCCCGGCACGTCGACGGGCGCGCCCGGGCGGCCCTCCTCGCGCTCGCGGCCGCCTGGGGTGCGGGCTATCTCGCACTGACGCTCCGCCTCCTCCTCGCCGGGCGCTGATGTTCCGGGCGCAGGCGCTTCTCCTCGCGCTCCTCCTCGCGCTCGCGGGGCTGCTCGGGGCGCTCGGCCGGGAACGGCAGCGGGCCGCCGCCGTCGGACGCGGTCCCGACCGCGCCGGGGGGAAGGTGGAGCGCTGCGTGACGTGCCACGTCCGCCCCGAGGAGGACCCCGGCGGGGCGCACGCCCGGGCCGCCGTCGGCTGCTCCTCCTGCCACCTCGGCAACCCGCTCGCGTTCGATAAAACGCGCGCGCACGCCGGGATGGAGCCGGAGCCGGGCGCGCACCGGAGCGTGACGCGCACGTGCGGCCGGAGCGGCTGCCACGTCCGGAACGTCCTCGGCGAGAGGGAACGCGCAATCCACGGGAACGGAGACGGCTGCGTCGCCTGTCACGTCGCGCGCCGCCTACCGGGCTCGGTCCCGCGGCCGCACCCGGGGGTGGACGCGCGGGTCACCGACGACCGGTGCCTCGCCTGCCACGCTCCTCCCGCCGGGACGCACGGGGAGCTCGCCGAGACATCGCCGGCGGGCTCCGGCAGCGCGTCGGCGCCTGCCGACGCGCCGTCGGCCTGCCGCGCCGGCGCCGACGGGCATCGCTTCGCCGGCCTCTCCTGCATCGACTGCCACCTCCACGCCGAGCTGATGGGCGACGGAGCGGCGAAGGAGACGAGCCGGGTGGAGATCACGTGCGAGGCGTGCCACGGACCCGTCCGAGAAGGGGGCGAGACGACCTGGTCCGAGATCCGGGACCCTGTCAGCCGCGACCTTCTGCGCCAACGGGGCGAGAGCCGCGAGCCTTCCGAACGCGTCCGCCTCGGGCGACGCGGCACGCCGCTCTGGAACCTCCGGCCGTCCGACGACGGCTGGACGACGACGCGAAAGGGGCACGGCGTCGCCCTCGCGACGCCTTCCACGCCGGTCGACGCCAGACACGACCTCCGGGATGGAGGGCGTCCGGCGTGCGTTTCCTGCCACGCCGTCCGGGCGCCGGTCATCCCGGCCCTGTGAAGAGGGCGGACCCGGTTTGGATGGGCTTCGTCGGGACGCCCCGCGCTCGCGGCGACGAACGGGCGTCCCTGTGCCCCCACCTGGTCTCAGCAGAGAGGACAGGGCATGTCGGCCTGCCGGACTTTCGCTGCCGACGGTGGAGCCCCGCACTTGTCCTTCAGGCACGTGTTCAGGTGGAAGCCGAGGAGCTCCCGGGCCCACCGGACGTGGTCCTCGCGCAACGTCGCCTTCTCGTCCTTCTTCCAGCCGCACCTCCCGGCCCTCTCGTTCTCGAGGCAGCGGAACGTGAGGTTCCCGAGGGCGTAGGCGAAGCCGAGGAGGAGCTGCTGTTTCGTCGAGTCGAGCGTGGGGTAGATCCGGTCGAAGCGCTCGAGGTAGACGTCCTCCAGGGCCTTCCGGGAGAGCTTCGCCTGCGCTGCGTCGAGCTCGCCGTACCCGAGCCGGAACTCCTCGAACGCGGCATCCCGGTCCTTCGCGAGGTCGCCGGTCGCCTGCGCCCCGTTCGGGGGCGGGGCGCCCAGGCCTTCCTCGGCGAGCGATGCCAGGAATGCAGAACCGGCCGCGGTCAGCAGCCAACGCCTGTCGAACGGCATGTCGTCCTCCTCGTACCGTGTGGGTCGGATTGACCGGATAATCCTCGCGCGGAATGACCTCAGTCAAGCCGGTTCTCTCGCGGCTTCTCCGCGCCTACGCCGTATGGGGCGCGTTGCTCGTCTTCGCGGGCCTTCCGAGCGCGCTGTACAGACTCGAAACGGTCCGGAATCCGCCGGTCGTCCTCGAGCTGTTGCCACACGCCGACGGATCGGTCGAAGGGACCGTCGCCGCCGACGGGCGACGGACCCGGATCACGCACGTCTCCGTGAAGGGCGGCCCATGGCTCGCGGCCGGAGGCGTCGCCGCCGCGAGGACGCTCTGGGACCTGCCGGCCGGGACGCCCGTCGCGTATCGCGAAGCACGCGCGGGCGAGGCGCCGTCCGTCGTGAGCGGCACCGTCTCCGAGCACGGCGCGACGACGGCCGAAGCCGTCGCGGCGGCCACGCTCGCGCTGCTCGCCGTCGTCCTCGCGGCGTCCGGCGCCGCGATCGCCGTCGCCGGCGTCAGCTCGCAGGCGCTCCTCTCCGGGGCGGCCCTGGCCGGCCTCGGGCACTTCGCGGCGGCTCGCTTCCTCGAAGCCGGTGCCTCGCTCGTCCTCGATCCCGCGACGCGCGGAGCGCTCGTCCTGGGCTGGGTCGCGTTCCCCCGGCATTTCGCCTTCCTCTCTCTCGCCGCGTTCCTGTCCGTCTTCCCGTCCGACCTCACCGCCCGGCGGCTCTGCCGGCTCCTCCTCGCGTTCGTCGGCTCGATCGCGCTCGCGCAGGCCGTCCTCGTCCCCCTGATCCAGCTCGAAGGGCCGCTCGACGGGTTGAGCGTGGCGACGCAGGGGCGGATCGTCGCCTGGACCCGGCAGCTGACGGCCCTCCTCTTCGGGACCGCCTCGCTCAGCTCGCTCGTCCTGATCGGGATGCAGGTACGCGCGTTCCGGCGGGAGCCGATCGACGTGGCGACGCGGCGCCGCGCCACCGTCGTGGGCGCCGGCCTCGTCGCCGGCCTCGGACCGCCGCTCCTCCTCGCGTTCGTGCAGATCGCCGCGAGCCGCCTCGTCGGACGGCCTCTCCTCCCGCCGGCCACCATGGTCCTCTCCCTCCTGCCGATCCTCCTCGTCCCTCCCGCCCTCGCGTACGCGATGCTCTCGCCCCGGGTCGTCTCGGTCGGGC